>WNFL01019001.1_pt3 | contig 18984 bp, 16 predicted proteins | sample 5400361 | NCBI WGS metagenome assembly WNFL01 (sample SAMN13153351, study PRJNA577476) | soil metagenome | isolation source: 40 cm soil on Douglas fir-dominated hillslope | place: USA:California | collected 2013-09-17
CGGTCACGGGTCACGCCGCGTAACAGCGCATAAAGCACCCGCGTAGCAATAGTCCGTCCCGCGAGATACGCAACGGGCCGAAGCAAAACCATCGCGGCCATACTCGCGCGCCGTTTCCACCGTTCGGAAAAGCTCTGCCCGTGCCAAGTAAAGAAGCCAACCTGCCGCAGTGCGCTGAGTTCGAGCAGAGAACCTTCGACGCGCCAATAGACGGGCGAACCCGCGCCGGTCGGCGATTCTTTTCTTTCTGATTGGGAGACGAGATTCGACATTCCTGGCCTGGGCCTACTCGCGCACATTCGGCGCAGCAGGACACTCCGAACAGCTTAAGCTGTGACGCGTTCGCACCTGTCTAGGTCTGGAACTTCCGGGACGACTGCTCCGGCGAGGCGCATTTTCGCGCTGCATGCCCTCGACGGCACCGCGCCCTACCGGGAGCACACCCCACTGCAATCCATTGGAAAAATATCATCGCGAGCGCGTAATCGCAAGGCGGCGTAGCAGTTCAGGCGGAAAGAATGCGGGGCAGATCGCGCGCCACAACCGTTCGCCGGTGATCGGCAGTGTGAGTCGTCAAGCCAATCGCCGTGAACAGCAGGCACGCCGCAAGGAAGTTCGCAAAGATTTCCACCCGTGGTACCGGCGTGCGCATTGTGTAACTGAGGTCCGGGCGGAAATTCCCGGCCACAACGGAGACGATCATCGAGCCTAGGTAAATCGGCAATAAGAGCATCAACAAGAACTTGGTCCCGAAAAAAGGATATCGCAAGCGAAGCGAGAACCACAGGGCGGCTTGGGGCAATATCGCCAGCAAATTGAGCAGAGCGAAGCGGTCAAGAAAGTCGGTGCCGCCGACGCGGCTCAAAATTCGGTGCAACCCAAAGCAGATGAGGCACATGGCGGCAAGCACGCCCGAGATCCCCAACCACTCGTGCCGGTCGACGAACAGCAGCTGGTTCAGAAATGGCAAAAGGGCCGACTGGCCGAGCACTACAATCGCCAGGCCACCCGTCAGAAATTGATCGCCGCGCAAATACCAAATCGCCAGTGAAAAAACACACGCGACGATGAGTGATTCAAGACCGGACGGCAAATTTTCAGACTTGCCGGCAATTGCCGTCGCCTGCAGATAGGAGATATCCACGACTGTAAGTGGCAATCGAAACGCAAAAGAGCGAACGGTGGCAGGCAGGAAAAACAAGACGAATTGCGCCGTCCAGTAGAGCGGATACACGGACACGATACCCAGCAGAAATAAACGTAACCAGCGCATTCCGGGGGACCTCGGAAGCGTAGAATTCTCTACTTACGTGACGGCATTTGCAAGCAAGATAAGCCGGAGCTAAACGCCCCAGCCGTAGCGTTCGGCATGCTCCAGCGTTCGCTGCATTTCGACGTGGAGAATGTCCATAAATCCCGTCGTTCCAACAGGTTTCAAGCCAGCCGTGACGAGGTCCGGAGTCCGGTGGCCCGCTTGCAGAACGCGCACGACGGACTGTTCGATCCAGTCCGCTTCGAGCGACAGGCCAAAGGCGTCGCGAAGCATCATCGTCGCGCTCAGAATGGAACCGATAGGATTGGCTGAATCTGCGCCCGCCAACGAAGGTGCCGAGCCGTGAATCGGCTCAAACAGCGGAGCCCCGCTACCGAAACTCGCCGACGGGATAAGGCCAATCGAACCAACCAACGCCGCCGCAGCGTCGCTCAGGATGTCGCCAAACATGTTGCTTGTGAGCATTACGTCAAACTGTGAGGGCTTGAGGGTTAGCTGCATCGCCGCGTTGTCCACGTACATGTGTTCCAGCTTGATCGACGGATACGCGGCATTCAGCGCCGTCACCGTCTTCCGCCACAGCTGCGAACTTGCCAGCACATTCGCCTTATCCACCGAGCACAATCGGCGCGAGCGATTCTCCGCCCGCATGTACGCAAACTTCGCGATTCGCTCCACCTCCTGCGCGGAGTAAGACTCCGTATCCCACGCGCGTTCTTTGCCGCCTTCGCTGGTGTTCCCGCGCTCGCCGAAGTAAATGCCGCCGGCAAGTTCCCTGACAATTTCTATATCCAGATCGCCGAGCCGCTCCGGCTTCAGCGGAGACATCCCGCGCAGGGGCTCCAGAACCTTGACTGGGCGCACGTTTACGTACAAGCCCATTCCCTGCCGAAGCGCCAACAACCCGCTTTCCGGCCGCTTGCCGACCGAAAGGGAGTCCCACTTCGTGCCACCGACCGCCCCCAGAAAAACCGCATCTGCTTTCCTGCACGCATCAAGCGTCGCGTTGGGCAACGGCGTCGCCGTGACGTCAATCGCCGCTCCACCGACCGGCTGCTCTTCGAAATCGAATTGATGATGGAATTCGTGCGCGCACTCGCGCAGCACCGTCGCAGCGGCGCGCGTAACCTCCGGGCCGATGCCGTCTCCCGGCAGCAGCACGATCGTCTTTTTCATTGAGTTCCCTTAAATTCCCGTGAAACTCGTGGAGAGATCGCCTAGGCGGCCGACGTCGCTTCGGCTGCAATCGGTCCTGCGCCGCGCCGGATCACTTCGTGAGCGATGCCCACGATATCGCGCATCCGCACGGATTTCGACTGATCGGCCAGCGCTGTCACGCGCCGGTAAATTTCTGCGAGCTCCGCGTCGCTTGCATCGTACCCCAAATCCTTCAACGTTGTGCGTAGAGCATTGCGGCCGGAATGTTTGCCGAGCACGAGCGACCGCGAAGGCACGCCTACCGTTTCCGGCGAAATAATTTCGTAGGTCAGCGGATTTTTGATGATGCCGTCCTGGTGAATGCCCGCTTCATGTGCGAAGGCATTTGCACCGACTACCGCCTTGTTCGGCGCCACCTGCGCTCCCGTAATTTCGGTCAACAGCCGGCTTGCTGGAAACAACTGGCTTAGCTCGATGTTCGTTTGTGCACCTAGACTATCCTTGCGCACCGCCAGCGCGACGGCGATTTCTTCCAGCGAAGCATTTCCCGCACGTTCGCCGATACCGTTCACTGTGCATTCAATCTGCCTGACGCCCGCGCGGACAGCTGCCAGCGAATTCGCCACCGCTAACCCAAGATCGTCGTGGCAATGCGCGCTCAAGGTGACGTTCGACGCATCGCCCAGGAATTCGCGCACGCGCCGGAACATCTCGCCATATTCTTCCGGCACGGCGTATCCAACCGTGTCCGGCAGATTCAAAATCGTTGCGCCTGCATCCACGGCCGTGCGGCAGACCTGGCACAAATAGTTGATGTCCGTGCGGCCCGCGTCTTCCGCGGAGAATTGATCATCGAGCTGATTGCTTCAAGCGCCTGCTCGCGCGTCATATTCAATTTCACTTGCAGGTGAAGATCGGAGGTCGCCAGAAAGACGTGCAAACGCGAAGCCGCGGCCGGCTTAAGCGCCTCTACCGCAGCGTCAATGTCGTGCTTTTTGGCCCGCGCCAGCGCCGCGATCGGGACAGTGCGGACTTCTCTCGCTACGGCTTGGACTGCTTCCAAGTCACCCTTCGATGAAATCGGGAATCCGGCTTCGATAACGTCGACATTGAGGGCGGCCAGCTGTTTCGCCATACGGATCTTTTCGTCCGTATTCATGGAAAAGCCCGGCGACTGTTCGCCGTCACGGAGGGTCGTATCGAAGATGCGCACTACATCCATGGGACTCTGCCTCCAGTTAAGTAACGCAGATGCGGACCTTGCGGTCAAATTTATCTTTGTTCTGCTTTTGATAATTCTGCCTTATAATCACGGCACGCACCTTCCATGGACCTAAGCGAACTCCAAGTCTTTCTGACCGTTGCCCGCGAAGGGAGTTTTTCCCGCGCCGCGGAGCGCCTTTTTCGCACGCAGCCCGCCGTCAGCCTGGCCATTCGCAAGCTCGAAGACGATCTCGGCCAGCGCCTATTCGTACGAGGAGCCCGGCCTGTCCGTTTAACCGATGCCGGTACGCTTCTAAAGGACTATGCGGAACGGCTCATCAACCTGCGCGACGAAGTCAAAAAGGGCCTCAGCGAACTGGAGGGCCTACAGCGAGGCGAACTCGCTCTCGGAGTCAATGAGAGTTCCATCCACGCGCTCATGCCGGCCATTGCCACGTTTCGCGAATTGCACCCCGGCATTCAGATTCGCGTGCATCGCATGTTCTCGCGCGACATTCCGCACGAAGTGCTGAACTACCGCCTGGACCTCGGCGCCATTTCTTACGTTCCGCGCGATCCGCAACTTCAGGCCACCGAAATCGTTAAAGACGAGCTGACTCTCATCGTTCCGCTAAAACATCCGCTGGCGAAAAAGAAGGAAGTGGATGTCGCGGACTTGGGTGGTGAATCGTTCGTGGCGCACATCGTCGAATCGCCCTTTCGCCGCCGAGTGATTGAGCTGTTCGCGCGCAACCGCACCGTATTAAACATGCCCACGGAACTGCCCACCATCGAGAGCATCAAACGCTTCGTCCAGATGGGAATGGGCGTCGCCATCGTTCCTCGCATGTGCGTCGCTTGGGAAATCAATCACGGCTGGATGAAGGAAATTAAAGTGCGGCAACTGAATCTTCCACGTCACGTATACCTGGTGTCGCGCCGTGGGGCGCGACTGCCACACGCCGCCGCCGAACTGGTTCGAATACTGAAAGATACGCAGGTCTAATTCGCCGCTTCGGCTTCTGCAACTGACACAAAAACCGGCATCAATTTCAACAGGCCGGATACCTGCATCACAGCCAAGCCCTGCTGCGTGAGCGCCGCCAGCGCGAACTTGTGCCCCTGATTGCGGCGATGGACAAAGAGCTGCACCAGGGCACCCACGCCCGCGGAGTCCAGAAACGTGACTCCACTCAGGTCCAAAACGAGGCTCGGCGCGGTTTGCGGCCGCATCTCCTGTAGAAAGCCGCTGACGGTTTCCAGCACCAGCTTTCCATCGAGCTTCGCGATCGAGTGCCCCCCGTCGCCGTTCGCCTGCAAATTCACGTTCAGATTGACGGGTTGCATAAGCCAAGGACGATAAACCTAATTTGTTACGGCCGTATGAATGAGCGGCAAACGCGATTGGACCACCCGAGCTGTTCCAAAATGGAACGTTATGGCATTCGGTTTAACTGTTATTCAATCTTCTGGTGGAAAGTTCGGGCTGCGGCGGCGCATCAAACGTCATCACACCACCGGCTCAGCATCTAGTCACACCCAAAGGAAATTACGTCGTAACGGTCACGGCGTCAGGGGGCACGTGACCGCCCCAGACCATTTCCCTCACGCTGACCGTGAATTGACTTATTTTCCGTAGCTGACGTGGTACAGGATTCCCGGGCCATCGTCCGACACGACCAGCGAGCCATCCGGCAGCACAGCCACGCCAACCGGCCGCCCATACACCAAACCCTTGCTGGCGTCGGGTACGAAGCCCGTCAGAAACGGCACCGGATCTTTCGCTGCTTTGCCGTCCTTAAATCCCACAAACGCCACTTCGTATCCCGACCGCTTCGAGCGGTTCCACGAACCGTGTTCCGCGACGAATGCCCCACCGCGATAGGATTCCGGAAATTGTTTTCCGGTATAAAAGGCGAACTGCAGCGGCGCAACATGTGAGCCCAGCAGCACGTCCGGAACAATCGCTCGAGCCACTAATTCTGGCTTTTCTTGCTTCACACGCGGATCGATGTTAAACCCGATGTAGCTGTACGGCCACCCGTAAAACCCGCCATCTTTCACCGACGTAAAGTAGTCTGGCGGCAAATCGTCTCCAAGTTCGTCGCGCTCATTCACAGAGGTCCACACTTCCTTGGTCGCCGGATTCAGCGCCAGCCCCACGGGATTGCGCAAACCGGTTGCAAAAAGTCTCGCATTCTTGCCATCTAAATCGCAGATCGTGATCGCCGCGCGAATGGGCGGATCGTCGGTTTCGATATTTCCCGCTGAACCCACTGCGATCAGCAGATGTTTGCCATCGGGGGCAATCTCGATGGTGCGCGTCGAATGCCCTCCCGGCGGAACGTCCAGCAGTTTTTCTTCTTCCCCAACGCGTTTCGACGTCTTGGGGTCGTACTTGTACCGCACAATCTCGTTCGTGTTCCCGATGTAAACATAGTCGTCATGGAACGCGATGCCAAACGGATACCGCAAACCATTCGCAAACGTTTCCCGCTCTTGCGCGCTCCCCGAGTGTTTCGGATCCCGCAGAATCTCAACACGCCCCGCTCCGGCTTCTGCAACGAACAGATCTCCATTCGGCGCTATCGTCAGCAATCGTGGCGTCTTGAAATTCTCCGCGTATACATTGACGTGGAACCCGTCGGGTGCCGTCGGCAAGAATCCGTCCGGACGGCTGACCTGGTCGGGACCGTTTCCGGCTGACATCGTCGCAAACGGCTTCGGAAGATCCGGCTTGGCCCCGTGCGTTACCTGTGCGCTTGCGCAGAGCGCCGCTATTGCCGCCACGCCTCCGCTTAACGTCAACTTTCCTAACAAACTCTTCATGTGCTTTTCTCCTGAACGGTTTCAAACGTATTTCTTGGACGCGGCGGGCTCGCCCATCGTTTCACTCCACATGATACACACGCACCGCCCTCCATTCGAACAACGAACCTCCTCAAACTCGATCGCCTGAAACACGATTTCCCCGGCTTACCGCTAACCCCCTCCACGGCCGTTACCCTCTAGCGACATACTCGGCTGCATCTAACATGGGCCTTTACACTGAATAAGGTCGCCCGCCGGGCGAGCACCTATCACGTGAGATTGAGTCTAATCAGGAGCATCCCCATGAAGCTCGCAATTCAAAAACTGCCCTTGTGTGCCGTCGTCTTCTGCTTTGCGGCCGCAGGGCAAGCCGTCGCACAAGAAACTCACGCGCACGCGGCTTCCAAACCCGTCGTCGCTGAATTCAAGAATGCCGAGGGCCAATCCATCGGTACCGCAACCCTTTCCGAAGCCGTCCACGGAGTAAAAATCAAACTCGACATCAAAGGACTCCCCGTCGGAGAGCACTCCATCCACATTCATCAGACCGCCAAGTGTGAGGCCCCCGATTTCAAGTCGGCTGGACCTCACTTCAGTCCAGCCGCCCACGCAGATCATGACCACAACTCTGCACCCGCCGGCGATATTCCGGATTTCACTTTGATCATTGCGGCTGACGGCACCGCCCACGTTAGCGTCGTCGCACCAAATGTGACCCTCGGCGACGATCCGAGCTCCGTGTTCAGCAACGGCGGTACGGCAATCGTGATACATGCTGTGGCAGCGCCGGGCGCAGCGGGTTCGCCGTCACGAATCGCCTGTGCCGTCGTCAAAAGACCGGGATAATTCACCGCCGCCCTTCTCGGCAATTTACCCCGCCCGGTCAATCCGGCCCGGCGGGGTTTTCTTCCTTTCTTCCTGCATCCCTCCTTCCCCGTTTGTGGTAGGCTTGCCCCGTTTGCGCCCTGCATATTCCCCGGTTGCTTAATCATGTCTTCCGAACGTAGAAATTCCGATTAAGGAGGCTCTGATGCGAATCCGTCGCACGCTCGTGTTCATTCTGTCGGTTTGCGTGATCCTGGGTGCATCGTCCTGTCAAAAACCTTACCACGACGAAAAAGAGCGGTTCGTACTGGTCGCGACGAACATCAAGCTGCCCTATTGGCAGGAAGCCGAGGCCGGTCTTCGCGATGGCGCCGCACAATTGGGAGTCAAAGCCGAACTCGTCGGCCCCGAGAATTTCGACCCACAAGAGGAATTGCGCGCATTCCAGAAAACCGTTGCCGAAAATCCCGCAGGCATTCTGATCAGCGTATCGCGCCCCGATCTTTTTCAGGATGCGATCAACTCAGCCGTCGCCAACGGCATTCCGGTCGTCACAGTCGACGCGGATGCTCCCGACTCCAAGCGCGTGATGTTTGTCGGTACCGACAACTTCCGCGCCGGTCAAGAAAGCGGCAAGCGTATGGCCGAGATTCTCAAGGGCAAGGGTAATGTGGTCATGGTCACGATTCCCGGCCAGCTCAACCTTGACGAACGTGCTCGCGGTGTCACCGATGCCGTCAAAAAATACCCGGGCGTAAAAATTATTCAGACCCTTGACGACAACGGCGATCCGCGCGTTGCGAACGACAGCATTTCCGCGCTCATCAAAGCAAAAGCCACGTTCGAAGGCGTGCTTTGCCTTGAAGCGTCCGGCGGCTCCGGCGCTGCCGAAGCGTTGCACCGCCTCGACCTTCAGGGGAAAGTTCCCGTCGTGGCGTTCGACAAAGATCCTTCCACGCTCGACTGGATCGAGCGCAGCGTAATTACCGCCACAATCACGCAGAAGCCATACGAAATGAGCTATTACGGCTTAAAATTTGTCGACGACCTCCATCACAATGCCGTCCATGAATTTAAAGACTGGCGCACCGCTCCGTCCTATCCGCTGCCAAAATGGGTAGACACGGGTACGGCCGTCATCGACAAGTCCAATTTGAATAGTTTCCGCGAGGCACTCTCAGCCCATCCGAAGCCGATGTAGCTCGAGCTTTTCTAGTGCTAGAAACAAAAGCCCCGCCCGGCGATGGCCGGGCAGGGTTTTTGTTTTTTTGCGAGTCCTTTTGCGGAGTGACTACTTATCGTTCTTGTTCGCTGCCTCCGCGGCCTGTTTCAGTTCTTTGTCCGCCTGTTCGAGCAGCTCTTTCGCCTTCGCTGCGTGCCCGTTCATGTCAAATTCGTTGGCCTCTTGTGCGGCGGTGATTTTTTGGAACGCCTGATCAAGAAATCTTTGCGCCGCTGCCAGGTTGGGATGCCGTCCGCCCGTCTGACCGGGTTGTTTCCGCGCGCTTTTTACTCTAAGCCAACACACTGAAAAAGAGCCAATTTCGAAAGACGGTGTGTCGATGGACTCTCTACCTCAATCGCATTTCAGTACGTTTTCTATTCGCCGAACTTTCCAACGACCGATCGTGACCGAACCATGAATTGATTCTCAACCTTACGTTGGCAGAACGATCCCAATCGGAAATTAGCTACGCTTAACCTCATCTTTAGATTCAGATATTCCTTGACTTTGCGTCATTCTGAGACTATCTACTTCCACAACGCTGTGTGGTGGTTTTGAGTGGGATTGGGTTGACGGGGTAGGGGTCCTCTCGCGAGTGGCCTGAAGATTTTCTGCTTTCCTTGTTTTATACCCTTTCGCATTTACTCTGCGGGCGCGTCTGCCCATCCATCCCTCAGCGACTCAGGAGGGGTGTTAATGAGACTCAGGACGCAGCTCTTCATCGTGCTGGCTCTTTTCGTTACGTTCTTGCTTGGTCAAGGCCTCGCGTTAAGGCGGTGTTGTTGCCCACGCTCAAGTGTCCATCAAGAATGCCTCCGGCTTCGCACGGACTCAGGAGACAAGTTCCGCCGGCGCTTACAGCTTTGATCTGATTCCAGTTGGCGACTACGAAGTCACCGTTGAAGCCTCGGGCTTCCGCAAAGCCAACTACCCTGCCGTCCATGCACTGGTATCGAACATCGTCACTCTCGACGTTAAACTGGCGGTTGGTAGCACTAGCCAGACCGTCCAAGTTGAATCGAGCACAAACGAAGTACAAATCAACACTCAGGACGCAACTCTCGGCAACACCATCGTCGGCAAGCAGATCAACGAACTTCCTTTGGAAGGTCGCAACGTTCTAAGTATCCTTACCCTCCAACCCGGCGTGACTCCCGACGGATCAGTCGCCGGCGCCCGCAGCGACCAATCCAACATCACGCTCGACGGTATTGACATCAATGAAGCGCAGAGTAGCGACATCAATAGCGCCGTCCTCCGCCTGAATTCCGAAGCCGTCGAAGAGTTCCGCGTTACTACAGTTAATTCCAACGCCGACGCTGGCCGGTCATCCGCCGCCCAGATCAACCTGGTTTCCAAGAGCGGCTCCAACACTTGGCATGGCTCGGCATTCGAGTTTTACCGCGGCGGCTTGTTCGAGGCAAATGACTGGTTCAACAACGCAGCAGGTACCGCTCTTCCCCACTTGGTCAGAAACACTTTTAGCGCCGGGCTCGGTGGGCCCATCGTAAAGAACAAGTTGTACTTTTTCTATAACTACGAAGGCCAGAGAGATGCGAGAGGGGTTCCGGTCGCCAGGGTCGTACCTGTTGCCAGCTTGGGCCAGGGCATCCTGAACTACAAGTATTGTGTCGATTCTGGCTGCACTGCCACCGCCCTTGCGTCCCTGGACCTTACTCAAAACCAAGTCTATTCCGACGCCGGCATCAATCCTGCCGCCCTTTCCGCTCTCGCCGACGCAGCCACCAAGTACCCTGTCAACGATTCGTCCGTCGGCGACGGCTTGAATACCGGCGGCTTCCGCTTTAACGCCCCGGTGTTCACCCGCCTGAATTCGCATTTCGCAAGATTAGACTACGTCGTCAATAGCAAACAGAATGCCTTCGTCCGCTTGAACTACATCAATGATCAAGTCCCCGGCGCCCAATACTTCCCGGACACTGCGGTTCCCTTGACTTGGAGTCATCCGTACGGTATCGCCATTGGCCATACGTGGACTCTAACCAACAATCTTGTCAATAATTTCCGCTACGGCCTCACTCGCGAGGCTTTCACCAGCACGGGCGACAGCACAGGTAATGACGTCAGCTTCCGTTTCGTCTTCCAGCCCAACAGCCAGACCCATGATCTTAGCCGCGTGACTCCCGTTCACAACTTCCGGGATGACCTATCCTGGATCCACGGCAAACACGTCTTCCAGTTTGGTGCAAACTTTCGCAAAATTAACAACGCTCGAGTCGATTTTGCGAATTCATTCGACTCGGCAATCACCAACCCTTCTTTCTACGCGGGTGCCGGTGAGTCGGTCTCGAACAGTTTTCAGACGTATCTGGATGACCACGGGCTGCCTGGTGACGAAAATGTAGGACAATCACTGAACTCGATCTCGGAAATCCAGAACGCTGGCACCGCTATCATCGGGCGCTTCTCTGAGTATCAGTCAAATTTCTCCTTCGGTACGGATGGAGCATTTCACGACATCGGAAGCCCTACCAGCCGTAACTTTGCACTACAAGCCTACGAAGGCTATTTTCAGGATTCCTGGAAGATTAAGCCGCATTTCACTCTGACCGCCGGCCTTCGCTACAGCCTCGAACGGCCGGTCTACGAGACCAATGGGTTCGAAGTCCTTCCGGGCCTGCTTGATGCAAGTGGAAATTGCACGCCGAACTCGCTGGGAGACTACTTCAATCAGCGCAAAGCTGCTGCCCTCCAAGGCAACAACTACACACCCACGGTGTGCACCCAAAAGTCCGGCTCGGCGAATGGTGGCAAACCCATGTACAACTGGGACAAGAACAACTTCCAGCCGCGCATCGCTGCGGCATGGTCACCGAACTTCTCTAGCGGACTGTTCCACTCCATTTTCGGCGATCCAGGAAAATCGGTCATTCGCGGCGGTTTTGCGCTCACCAATGACTACTATGGTCAGGCGCTGGCCGTCGACTTCGACTTGAACAATACGATTGGGTTCACTGCGAACTCTCACATCAATGCGAACACATTTGACATCTCCGCTGGATCCCTCGGCCCGCAATTTACCGGATTCAACCAGGATGTCCGTGCCCTTCCGCTTATGGTTGTGCCATCATCCGGCGTTACATTTCCGGAAGTTGCGCCTGGCGACGAGGCCGAGAGTATTGAAACGAGCCTCGACTCCAATGTGCATGCGCCCACCGAATACACATGGAACCTTACGTATGAACGCCAGTTCCGCGCCGGCACTACGCTGACTGTCTCCTACATCGGGCGCGCCGCTCGTAGTCTCCTTGCGCGTCGCGACGTCATGGCGTTTAACGATGTCGTCGACCCCAAGACCGGCATGGACTGGTACACCGCTGGCACCATGCTGGAAAAGCAGCGCCAACAAGGTACTCCGACTGGTCAGATCGCATCCATCCCCTTCTTCGACAACCTATTTCCGGCCGGATTGGGCACCCTGATGAACGACACTTTTGGCCTCGATCCGGTTTGCAGCGGGTCCAACGCCGGCTTCGATCCGACATGGTCGAATACTCAGGTGTTTTATGCCCTGCAAAGTCGCAGCGCTCCCAGTAACCCATGCGCATTTTTCGCCGGCAATGACTGGACCGATACACAAGCGATCGTGGATCAAGTTCTTTTCTTTACCGGAGCAGGTCCGACCCGATTCATGCAGAGCCAGTGGGGCGCACTCTCTGCATGGAGCACGGTAGGCAACTCCAACTATCACGGCTTGGCTGTTAGCGTTCGCCAACGTCTTCATTCATTGACGATGGACTTCAACTACACCATGTCGCACTCGATGGACGACGCCTCTGGCCTTCAAACCGCATCAGGGTTTGGCTCAGCCTTCATAGTTAACCCGCTGCGTCAGGGAGACTCATACGCTAGTTCCGATTTCGACATCCGTCATCTCATTAGCGCTTCCGCGATCTGGCAATTGCCATTCGGTAAAGGCCGGGCCTTCATGAACGGCGGCAGTCATTTCGCCGAAGCAGTCCTGGGCGGTTGGCAGCTCAGCGGCATCGCTCGCTGGAACACAGGCTTGCCAAACACGAATTCGCCCTTTGACGACGCTCGATGGGCAACAAACTGGAACGTGCAAGCGAACGTTACGCCAACCGGCCCGCTAAGCACATGTCCTACTCGAGTCGGAACTCCCAAACCGGATGGCACGGAGGCAATGGCTGCGATCTCACTGCCATCTATCAGGGCTTCCGTAACGCGTACCCAGGCGAAACTGGACCGCGCAATTGGACGCGCTTACCAGGCTACGCGAACGGCGACCTTGGTCTGTCAAAAACCTTCACTTTGGCTGAAAGACAGCAACTTCAGCTACGGTGGGAAGTTTTTAACATCGCAAACTACCAACCCTTCGGTGCTATAGACGGCAGTCGCACTGGCATCGGCGTAGCTCGCGATCCGGCTCGGCGTGGACTGAATCCACCTGCCAACTGGTCCAACTTCACCGCGATTCAGGGCCAGCCGCGCGTGATGCAGATCGGTTTGCGCTACAGTTTCTAGGCGAACTAAAGAGTTCAACCCACAAAAGCAAGAACGCCGGACACGAGTTTCGTGTCCGGCGTTCCTTTCGTTAGAAGGCTTTAACGTCTAGCAGCGAACTCGCGTAGAAGTCCTCAGTCCCCCGCCAGCGCCGTTCTCGGCGCGGCCACCAACTCCGCCAGACCTCTCCGTACCGGTCCCAGCACAAACGCCGGCACTTCTTTCTCCGGTGCCAGCGAAAGGCTTGTCGACTTGCGCGGGAATTCATTTCGCTGATCCAGTCTCAGTCCGGCTTCCTTCAGGAATTCAGCCGAAAATCCCATGTCTTCGGCCCGGTCGACTCCCCAGAACCAAAGCTTTTCTTCGTGCTTTTGCAGGAAGTCCAGGGACTCCTCCAGCTTCTTCATGGCACGGTCAAACGATCCTGCCAGGAAGTAGACGGCGAGAGTCCAAGCGTGCCGCGGGTAATGAACTTGAATGCGCACGCAGTATTTCCCTGATTGATTGCGTTCTATGCTGCAGCGATAGTCATTTCTGGTAGTAGTCGAGCGAGAAGCCATAGTTCACCGTATGATCTGGGTTCGGGGCTAGGGGCGTCATGCGTTGAGTTGCTTCCCGAAAACCGTGCATCGGGACACAAATAGGCTACTGGGGCGTGACGGGAAACACAAGCCCCTGTGCCCTATAAAAATATCTCTTTTAGTTTCTGCAGTTTAGCTAGCCAATCGGCCCGCCAATGTCGCCAAAACTTTTCATTTTATCTTGCATGATCGCCAACTTGCCTTCCTTCTTCAGGCGGTCATCCAGCGCCTTCTGAAATGCTTGGTAAGCCAATGAACGCTTGTCTTGCAACACAGCTTGGGTTAAAGACTTCTTCTGGCTTTCAAAATCTGCCGGATTCGGTTCCACTTTTTCGGTAACACGGTAAACGAGCCAGTTCGAGCCAAGATTCATCGCTGGCGCGACGTCTCCTTGCTTCATCTGGAACGCAGCTCCGAGCTGTTTTCCACTGCCGACGCCAGGAAGCGAACCGCTGCGAGCCAGCAGCTCACTCGTTTTAGCATCCAAACCGAGGGCTTTGGCGGCCGACTCAAGTTTTTCGCCGGCCTTCACTCGTTTCTCGAGCTCTTCTGCCTTGGACTTCGCCAACTGAACGGCCTTCTCGCGCTTTAGATCGGCTGCGACCTTGTTCCGTTCTTCCTCCAGCGTGCCGGCATGCGGCGGAATAATCGTCTTCAGGCTGAGGACCACGTAGCCGCGATCCGTCTTGAGCGGCATGCTTACCTGGCCCTGCTGAAGCCGGAACAACTCGTCCTTCACCGCTGGGGCGTTGCCAAAGTAAAGTAACGGCTCGGCAGCACCAACCGGAGCGGTTTCTGCAATTTCCAGGTTGAACTGCTTTGCCAGGTCGTCCAAAGCGATCTTATTGGACTTACGAATTACGGCGCTGATCTTGTCCGAGATGGCGTTGGCGTCTGATTCGCCCTTGTTAGCCTTTGCGTTCACAAGCAGCTGCGGCCTCACCTCGTCCAGCGACAACGTATGCGCCGTCTCTTTATCGAGCACTTTGATGATGTGAAAGCCATACTCGGTCTTGACGACGTCGGAAATTCCGCCCTTTGCCGTACCAAATGCCGCCTTTTCAAACGACGGCACAGTCTGGCCCTGCACAATCCATCCCAAGTCGCCGCCCTTATCCTTCGTTTGCGTGTCTTCCGAATATTTCTTCGCCAAATCCTCGAATTTGCCGCCTTTTTTTAGTTCCTTCAGCACATCCTCGGCGCGCTTCTGCACTTCTGTGATTTCTGCCTCGGTATTCTTCCCACGGGTAAAGAGCAGAATGTGCTCGACGTGGACTCGATTCGGAACCTGGAATTGCGCGCTATCCCGCTGATAGAGGACCTTTAGATCGTCATCGGAAATCACAACGCTTGATTTGATTTTGTTGACGTCCAGCAGCGCGTAGCGAACCGACCGGCGCTCGGGTTCTAGGTATTTGGATTTGTTCTTCTCGTAGTACGCCTTCAATTCGGTGTCGTCGGGTGTAATTTTCGCTTCCAAGTCTTTCGGCTTGATGAACGCGTACTCGAGCTTCACCTTTTGATTCTGGTAGTTGAATTGGTCCTTCAATTCGGCGGGGCTGGCGCTAATGCCGTCGGTCACCAGCTTCTGGAACTTCTGCATCAACAGTTCTCTGCGAATTTCCGATTCGAACTCCGGCACAGGCACCTGAAACCGCTGTTGCACCTGCGCGGCATATTGGTCCATCCCTACGGGACTATCGCCGTTAAATGCCGTCGGCAAAATTTGCTTGATCACCGTGGCCAATTCGTCATTCGTTACCGTAATCTTCAGGCGATCTGCCTCATATTCAATTTCCTTCTCGAAGACCAAGCTATCCAGAATCTGGCGGGCGTAGAACGACTCCATAATCTTTGGAATTTGGCGGCCCTGCGAAATCTGCTGCATCCGCTGCTGAATGTCTTGGACGGTGATTCCTCTTCCTCCGACGGTTGCGACGGTATCCGTCGTGGTGGCGCCGGCGCCCGGCCCTTGCGGCACGAGATAAAGCAGCATGCTGACGGCAATCAGGCCGACAAAAATTCCGATGAAGATCCTCGTAAGGACCTGTTTATTCTCGAATAGACCCGCCATTCCGTGCTTCTCCCTCTTTTACGCTTTTCTGGGGTTGGACAAACTTTAGATTATAGACGAGCGGAAGCTGTCCCCCAAACTGTTTCCCGCTCGGGCTCGCATGCCATCACTTGCCGCACCAGGGGGCTCGCGAGCGCCCCCATATCCAGAGGGCGGCCTGCGCCAACAAAACGACGGGCAGCAACAAGAAAACTGTCGCAAAAAGCGGTCGCCGTTGGAGCACATCCGGTGACGGACCTCCGTCATCGGCCCAACAAAAAGCCTACCCTATATAGGATGCGAGCGAGAAGGGTTTCGACTGTGCGGAACGAACCACCTTCGGTTGTGGAAGATGTTGCTCGAATGCTATTTGCAAATTGACTACGCAGGTCGTCGCCGAAGCTCCGCCCGCCTCATGCTGTGCTAAATTGCGAAATTGGCGCATTCGCCGCGCCATACAGAGAAGAAAGAGGATATGGACTCACAACGACCAGCACAGAGTAATAAGGTTCAGCGCGTCGAAGTCTATTGGCACGCTGTATCTTACAAGACGGTCGCCCTCATCCTCCTGCTCGCCGCGGCCCTGATCTTTGTATCGATCTATTTCGTCTTCCCGAACGTGTACGCGTACGTCGTGAAAAAAGTGACGGAAGCGGGAACCCCCGATCCGGATCCGGCGGCGAGCGGACAATCAAAAGTGAAGTTTGTGAACCTCGACGGAAAGGTTCAGGTAAAGAAAGTGAATTCGGTGCAGTGGGTTGACGCCGATTTTCATACCGTCCTCGATAAAGGCGACTTGATCCAAACCGGCCAGGACGGCATCGCCCGGATCGCGTTTGCCGATTCCACTTCCTACGTTGTGAATCGCGAAACGCTGATCACCGTCGAAGAGAACAACGTCACGCACGAGCAGACCAGCACCGCAGTCCATATCAATACCGGACAGGTTGACCTTTCAAGCGCCAGTTCTCCAAATTCGCGCGCGGAAGTCAGCGGCGAAGACTTTAAGGCGTTGGTCCGCCCAAACAGCCACGCGTCCGTAAAATCGGATCCGAAGGCCGGCGAGAGCGAGATTACAGTTACCGGCGGCAGCGCGGAAGTGCAACACGGGCAGGAGCATAGCGAACTGAATTCTCATCAGCGCGCGACGATCATTGGTGGTGGACCGATTCAGAAAACCGACGTGCTTGCGCCGCCTGAACTTCTTGAGCCGAAAAATCTTGCGCCGATCGTGACGGAAAACCCGAAAGCCGCGAGCATTCACTTTGAATGGAAGCCCGAACCGGATGCGGTTTCGTATAACCTCCGCGTCAGCGCGACGACGATGTTCACCAAAATGATCCGCGACGTGAAAGTCTCCGGCACCAGCGCCGATATCAGCGGTCTCGACGCCGGTGATTACTTCTGGGACGTCATTGCGACGGATTCCAAAAAGCAAACGAGTTCGCCGAGCGAGCCGTATAAATTCGCCCTGTTTGCACAGGGAAAAGCGCAGGAGATGGCCCTGGAAATTTCAGGTACGCAGTTGCACGGACGGCTGGCGGAAATCTCCGGACGCACTGAGCCGGGCGCCGCGTTGATCATCAACGGCCAACCAGTGGCAAACATTTCTTCCGACGGCAATTTCCGCTACTTTACGGAACCGTTGGAGCCGGGCGAACACACAATCGTGATTATCGGCCAGAACCGGCGCGGCGGAACGGCGCGGCAGCAGGTGACGATCGTCGTGCCGAAGTGAAAATTTCATCGCGGCGGCGCTTTTGCGCCGGACGCGGCGTTCGGCGACAATAGAAGTTCGACTCGCGAACGAGTGAAGGGCAGTGCTTCACAGAAGGACTGGGGGAATGAACAAGAACGGTTACAACATGAGGTCGGTGTTCAGTTTGTTTTCATCCGACCTGGCGATCGATCTCGGCACCGCGAATACGCTGGTGTTTTCGCACGGCAAAGGGATTGTCGTGAACGAGCCCTCGATCGTGGCAATCAACAAGGTAAGCGGCGAAGTCGTGGCGGTCGGCCGCGAAGCAAAGGACATGCTGGGACGCACACCGGGAAACGTTGTGGCAATCAAGCCGATGAAGGACGGCGTCATCGCCGATTTCAAAGTCACGGAAAAAATGCTGACGTATTTCATTCAGAAGGCGCACAACCGCCGCGTGCTGGTTCATCCGCGCATCGTGATCGGCGTGCCGAGCGAAATTACGCCGGTGGAAAAGCGCGCCGTGCAGGATTCCGCGTATCGCGCACGCGCCAGCGAAGTTTATCTGGTGGAACAAGCGATGGCGGCGGCTATCGGCGCGGGATTGCCGATTGAAGAGCCGAGCGGAAACATGGTCGTCGACATCGGTGGCGGCACGACGGATATCGCTGTAATTTCGATGAGCGGCATCGTTTATTCGCGTTCCGTGCGCGTGGCGGGCAACGAGATGGACGAAGCCGTCATGCAGTACTTGAAACGCAAATACAACCTGCTCGTCGGCGAACGCACTGCGGAACAGATCAAGATGGAAATCGGCTCGGCGTATCCGCTGGAAAAGCCGCTGACGATGGAAGTGAAGGGACGTAACCTAATTGAAGGCGTGCCGCGCACCGTAACGATTGACGACAGCGAAATCCGCGAGTCTTTAAGTGAATGTGTTGCGACGATCGTCAATGCTGTGCGCGTGGCGCTCGAGCGCACTCCCCCTGAGCTCTCCGCGGACATCAGCGACCGCGGCATTGTGCTGACGGGCGGTGGTGCGCTGCTCAAAAACCTGGACAAGCGTATTCGCGAAGAGACCGGCTTGCCCGTTTCCATTGCAGACGATCCGTTGGCCTCTGTGGTGCTCGGCACCGGCAAAATGCTTAGCGACTTTAAGTTGCTGCGAATGGTTTGCATTGACTGAAGTGGTGCAAAACAATTTTCAAAAAAGGCGTTCAAAACTGAATTACGCGGCCGCGTCCTTTAGTCACCAGCGACGGGGAACGTCGCCTCGATAGAAAGCGAATTTAGCGCCTCCATGGTTGCCATTCCTTCTCGCCATCGCTCGCTGGTGCTGCTCACCATCGTTGTCGTCGCACAAGTGTTGATGCTGGCGATTCAGATTCAGCGCACAAACACGGAGGGTGAAAGTAAGAACCTTGTTCGGTCATGGAGCGTCGGACTGATTTCGCCGTTTGAGCGCGCTGGAACATGGGGCGTCGGCAAAGTGCGCGGGACGTGGCGGCACTACTTCGCGCTCAGCGACGCCGCGAAAGAAAATGAACGCCTGAAGCAGGAAAACGACGCGCTGAAGCTGCAAATCACGCAGTTGCGCGGCAAGGCGGCGGAAGCGGACCGGCTCGCGAAGATACTGAACTTTCGCGAATCTCAGGAAAAAGTTCCAATGAT
>WNFL01150356.1_pt1 | contig 18978 bp, 23 predicted proteins | sample 5400361 | NCBI WGS metagenome assembly WNFL01 (sample SAMN13153351, study PRJNA577476) | soil metagenome | isolation source: 40 cm soil on Douglas fir-dominated hillslope | place: USA:California | collected 2013-09-17
CGAGTCGATCTCGCGCCTGTACCCCTCGCGCACGCTGATCGCGCTGCGCTCGGCCAACCCGGCCCTGGTCGCCGAGGCGATCGCGCGCGAGAAGGGCCACGGCGGCAAGACGCTCTACGCGCTCTACGTCGAGGAATACACCGGTCTCTTCGTCGGCGGCGGGCTGCGCAAGCCGACGGTCGAGAGCATCGACTCGCTGCGCGCCGCGGCGCGCGCCGCGGAGGCCGAGGGCCTGACGCTGATCCCGATCTGGACCGTGTCCTGGAACGCGGTCGAGGGCATCCTGCGCGCGGCCGAGGCGCTCGAGGTGAGCGCGATCATGATCGGCGCGACGCAGCGCAGCACGGTCTACCACCTGCTGCGCGGCCACGTGCTCGCCGGACTGACGAAGCGCCTCCCGCCGGGCATCCGACTGATCATCCTCGGCTGAGGCACGCATGCCGCCGACCCTGAGCGAGCATTGGGGCCTGTGGACGGTCTTCGCGGCCGTGATCCTGGGCGTGATGGCGCTCGACCTGGGCGTCTTCCACCGAGAGGAGCACGAGGTCTCGGTCAAGGAGGCGCTAGGCTGGACGGCCGTGTGGGTCGTCCTGGGCCTGGGCTTCAACCTGCTGATCTGGTGGCGCATCGACCTCGGCTCGGCGTCGCCCGAGCCGCTCTGGCCGCAGTACCTGACCTGCTACATCACCGAGTACGCGCTCTCGGTCGACAACATCTTCGTCTTCCTGGTGATCTTCACCTACTTCGCGGTGCCGCTCGCCAGCCGCCACCGCGTGCTCTTCTGGGGCGTGCTCGGCGCGCTTGTCTTCCGCGCGCTGTTCCTGGTCGGCGGCGTGGTGCTGATCGAGCGCTTCCACTGGGTCGTCTACCTCCTGGCGGCAATCCTGATCGTCACCGGCGCGAAGCTCTTCCTGGGCGGCGGCGACGACGACATCGAGCCCGAGAAGAACCTGGTCCTGCGCCTGACGCGGCGCTTCCTGCCCGTGACGGAGCGCTACGAGGGCAGGCACTTCTTCGTCGTGCGCGACGGCCGGCGCTACGCCACGCCGCTGTTCCTGACGCTGCTGGTGGTCGAGACGACCGACATCCTCTTCGCGGTGGATTCGGTGCCGGCGGCGCTGGGCATCTCGCAGGACACCTTCGTGCTCTACACCTCGAACGTCATGGCGATCATGGGCCTGCGCTCGCTGTTCTTCGCCGTGGCCGGGATGCTGAAGTACCTGCACTACCTGAAGACCGGCCTGGCGCTGATCCTGGTCTTCGTGGGCCTGAAGATGCTGCTGCCCGAGGAGCACAAACTGCCCGTGACCGCCGCGCTGGGCGTGGTGGGCGGGATCCTGCTGCTGGCGGTGGCGGCCTCGCTCTTGCGCGCCAAGCTATCCCGGGACGAGGAGCCGAAACGATGACGATCCATTGCGGAACCGATTCCACGCCCGTGGCGGCGCTGTGGGCGCGTGCGACGGGCGAAGAACTCGTGCTCGAGAAGCAGTTGGCACTCGATGCGCGCGCCTCGCTGGTGGTGCTCAGCGGGTTCGACTCGACCACCGACCGCATAGCGCAGGCCTGCCGCGCGCCGCTGCTCGTCGTGCGCGCGCCTCAACCGGTCGAGGAGTGGCTCTCGGGCAAGTCCACGCTGAAGGTCGCGGTCGCCTACGATCCATCGCCGACCGGCGACGCGGCGCTGGCCTGGGCAGCCGGCCTCGCGCGCATCGCGCCGATCGAACTCGTCGCGCTGCATTCGTACGGCATCAACGTCGAGCGCGAGAAGCGTGGCATCGGCGGGCCGCTGCCGATCGGGACCGCCGACGCGCGCCTCGAGGAGCCGCTCGCGGCCGAGCTGCGCAAGCGCATCGGCGGGCACGCGCTCGTCTTGCGCGGGGGACTGGGCCGGCCGGCGGAGCAGCTGGCGGACCGCCGCAAGCTCGCGCGCGCCTGGAAGGGCTCCGTCTCGCGCGGGCTGATCGAGCTCGCGAAATGCAGCGTGGCCTGCATCAGCGTGGGTGAACCGGGTTAGCATGGCTCCTCCACAGGAGGCCCCCTATGTCCGCCAAACCCATCCCCGACGGCTACCACTCCGTCACCCCGTACCTGCTCGTCAAGGACGGGGACAAGATGCTCGAGTTCCTGAAGAAGGGTCTCGGCGCCGAGCAGACCTATCGCCACGACCTGCCCAACGGCCGCGTGATGCACGCCGAGGTGCGCATCGGCAACTCGCCGGTGATGCTCGGCGAGGCCGGCGCGCAGTTCCCGCCGATGCCGTGCATGCTCTACCTCTACGTGCCGGATTGCGACGCCGCCTACAAGCGCGCGCTCGCGGCCGGCGCGAAGTCGGTCCGCGAGCCGGCGAACCAGTTCTACGGCGACCGCAGCGGCGGAGTCGTCGACGCCGAAGGCAACCAGTGGTGGTTCGGCACGCACGTCGAGGATGTCTCCGAGGCGGAGATGGCCAAGCGCTCGGCACAGCAGCGCAAGGGCTGAGGGCTGCACTCGGTGGCTTCGCCGCCTTCCAAGCGCTAGAATCCGCGCTTCGATCGACGGCCAGAAGCCCATGAGCGACCCCCAGTTCCTGCCGTTCTGCCGCCCCACGCTCGAGGCGGAGGAGATCGCCTCGGTGGTCGAGTCGCTGAAGAGCGGCTGGATCACCACCGGTCCCAAGGTGCTGCGCTTCGAGGAAATGTGGCGCGAGCGGCTGAAGGTCCCGCACGCGGTCGCGCTCAACTCGGCCACCGCCGGCCTGCACGTCGCTCTGGCCGGCCTCGACGTCGGCCCGGGCGACGAGGTGATCACGACCTCGATGACCTGGCCCTCGACGCTCAACGTGACCGAGCTGCTCGGGGCGAAGTCCGTCTTCGCCGAGGTGCTGCCCGGGACGCTCCTGATCGACCCCGCCGACGTGGCGAAGAAGCTCACGCCGCGCACCAAGGCCGTGATCCCGGTGCACCATGCCGGCGCGCCGGCCGACCTCGACGCGCTGGCCAAGGTGCTCTCCGGGACGAAGGCCGTGCTGATCGAGGACGCCGCGCACGCCCCGGGCACGCAGTACAAGGGCCGCGAGACGGGCAGCGAGGCCTACACGGCGATCTTCAGCTTCCACCCGATCAAGAACATCACCACCGGCGAGGGCGGCGTGGTCACGACGCGCGACGACGAGCTCGCCGCGCGCATGAAGCGCCTGCGCTGGCACGGCGTCGGCAAGGATTCCTGGGCGCGCTACGGCAAGAGCGCCACGCCGCGCTACGAGGTCGTCGAGCCGGGCTGGAAGTACAACATGCTCGACCTGCAGGCGGCGCTGGGCTGCGAGCAGCTCAAGAAGCTCGAGCGCTTCAACGCCGTGCGCACGCAGCTCGCGGCGAACTACGACCGGCTGCTGGCGGACGTGCCCGAGCTGCGGCCGCTCGCGCGCCCGGACTACGAGCACGTGCACGCCTGGCACCTCTACATCGTGCAGCTCGAGCTCGAGGCGCTGGACATCGACCGCGACGCGTTCATCGGCGAACTCGGCGCGCGCGGCATCGGCGCCGGCTTGCACTTCACGCCCGTGCACATGCACGCCTACTACCGCGGGAAGTACGGCTTCGAGCCGGGCTACCTGCCCGTGACGGAGGCCGCCGGCGAGCGGATCGTCTCGCTGCCGCTCTACCCGCTGCTCACGCCCGAGCAGCAGCAGCGCGTGGTCGCGGCGATCAAGGACGTGGTCCAAGCCCACAAGCCCTGCCGTGTCGCCTGAGCCCGAGTCCGTCTTCCTCTCCGTGGTCGTCCCCGTTTTCAACGAGGAGGCCAACCTGGCGACGCTCTTCGCCCGGACGCTGCCGGTGCTGCGTGCCCTGGGCAAGCCCTTCGAGCTCGTGCTCGTCGACGACGGTTCGCGCGACAGCACGCTCGAGCAGCTGCTCGACGCGCGGGCGGAGAATCCCGAGGTCGTGGTGGTCTCGTTCGTGCGCAACTTCGGCCAGCACGCGGCGGTGATCGCCGGCTTCGCGGCCGCCCGCGGCGAGTTCGTGGTGACGATCGACGCCGACCTGCAGAACCCGCCCGAGGAGATCCCACGCCTGGTGGCCGAGTACGAGAAGGGCCACGACCTGGTCGGCACGGTGCGCGTCGGACGCCAGGACACGCTCTTCCGCAAGCAGGCCTCGAAGCTCGTCAACTCCATGACCCGGCGCGCGTCGGGCATCAAGTTGCACGACTTCGGCTGCATGCTGCGCGGCTACTCGCGCGCCATCGTCAAGATCATCGCCGCGCGCGGCGAGATGGGCACGTTCATCCCGGCCCTGGCGAGCCTCTACGCGCGCAACCCGGTCGAGATCGAGGTCAAGCACGAGTCGCGCCACGCGGGCGAGTCGAAGTACTCGATGATCAAGCTCTTCCGCCTGCACCTCGACCTCGTCACGGGCTTCTCGATGGCGCCGCTGCGGATCCTCTTCACGGCCGGGATGCTGGTGGCCGCCAGCGGGTTCCTGCTGGCGCTGGTCCTGCTCGTCGGACGCTACTTCTTCGGCGCCGAGTGGGCCGCACAGGGCGTCTTCACGCTGTTCGCGATCCTGTTCATCTTCATCGGCGCGCAGTTCATCGCTCTCGGCACGCTGGGCGAGTACATCGGGCGGATCTTCATGAAGGTGCGCGACCGGCCGACCTACGTGCTGCGCGACGTCGACGACGAGACGATCGTCCCTGCGCGCAAGCCGAAGACTGCCGCGCGCGCCGACGTCGAGGTGCGCAAGTGAGCGCGGTCGTCTTCGCCTACCACGACGTGGGCTGCATGGGCCTGCGCACGCTCAAGCGCCTGGGCGTCGAGATCGCCCAGGTCTACACCCACGCGGACGACCCGCGCGAGAACACCTGGTTCGGCTCGGTGCGCCGGACCTGCGAGGAGCTGCAGCTCCCGGTCGAGGTCGCCGCCGACCCGCACGCGCCGGCCGAACTCGCGCGCATCGCGAAGCTCGCGCCGCGCGCGATCTTCAGCTTCTACTGGCGCGACCTGCTGCGCGAGAACGTGCTCGCGCTGGCCCAGAAGGGCGCGGTCAACCTGCACGGCAGCCTGCTGCCGCGCTACCGCGGCCGGGCGCCGGTCAACTGGCAGCTCCTGCACGGCGAGCGCGAGGGCGGCGTGACGCTGCACCACATGCAAGCCGACCGACGTCTTCGCCAAGGTGCTCGCTGCCGGTGAGCGCGTGCTCGAGCGCTGCGCCACGGCTGTCGTCGAGGGCAGCGCGCCGCGCGTCGAGCAGCTCGAGAGCAAGGCCACGGTCTTCGGCCGCCGCCGCCCCGAGGACGGCGCGATCCGCTGGCGCCAGTCGGCCGAGGACGTGCGTAACCTGGTGCGTGCGGTGACCAGGCCCTACCCGGGCGCGTTCACGTTCGCCGCCGGCAAGCGCGTCTCGGTCTGGTGGAGCGCGCACGACACGCGCTCGCAGCGCGCCGGCGCGGGCGAAGCCCCGGGCAGCGTCGAACGCCGCGCCGACGGAGTCCACGTGGCCTGCGGGGACCGGCGCCGCCTGCGCCTCTGCGAGGTCGAGATCGACGGCAGGGTCGGGGACGCACTCCAGTTCCCCGAGCTGCTCGGCAACGGGGCCCGGCTGGGCCCGGCAACCTGAGGAGCACGAAGATGGACATCCTGATCCTGGGCGTGAACGGTTTCATCGGCAGCCACCTGACGGCCGAGATCCTCGAGAAGACCGACTGGACCGTGCACGGCATGGATCTCTCGTCGGACCGCATCGCCAAGTGGGATGGCCACAAGCGCTTTCGCTTCCTCGAGGGCGACATCGACATCAACCACGAGTGGATCGCCTATCACGTGCGCAAGTGCGACGTCTGCCTGCCGCTCGTGGCGATCGCGACGCCGGCGAGCTACGTCAGCCACCCGCTCGAGGTCTTCGAGCTCGACTTCGAGCACAACCTGCGCGTCGTGCGCCAGTGCGCCAAGTACAAGACGCGCGTGATCTTCCCCTCGACGTCCGAGGTCTACGGCATGTGCCCGGACGAGGCGTTCGACGAGGAGTCGAGCCCGCTGGTCTACGGCCCGGTGACGAAGAGCCGCTGGATCTACGCCTGCGCCAAGCAGCTGCTCGACCGCGTGATCCTGGCCATGGGCCGCGACCGCAACCTGCAGTTCACGCTCTTCCGGCCCTTCAACTGGATCGGGCCCGGACTCGACTCGATCCACTCGGCCAAGGAAGGCAGCTCGCGCGTGGTGACGCAGTTCCTCGGGCACCTCCTGCGCGAAGAGCCGATCACGCTCGTCGACGGCGGCGCCCAGCGGCGTTGTTTCACGCACATCGACGACGGGATCGACGCGCTGATGCGGATCCTGAAGAACGACAAGGGCTGCGCCGACGCCGGCATCTTCAACATCGGCAACCCCGAGAACGACCGCTCGATCAAGGAGCTGGCCGAGACGATGGTGCGCGTGCTGGGCGAGTTCAAGGGCTACGAGAAGCTCTCCAGGAACGCCAAGATCGTGCAGCAGTCGGCCGACAAGTACTACGGCGGCCAGTACCAGGACGTCGTGCGCCGCGTGCCCTCGATCAAGCGCGCCGGCGAGAAGCTGGGCTGGACGCCCAAGATCGGGTTCGACGACTCCGTGCGCCGCACGATCGCCTCGTACACCGAGACGGCCACGCTGCCCGACACGAGCGAAGGCTGGACCGTGCGTCGATGACCTTCGCGGCGATCCCGCGCAGCCTCCTGCGGCACCCGTACCGCACGGCCTTCGGGATCGCGCTCGTGCTCGGCCTGGCGGGCATCTTCCAGCACTCGCTCTGGACGCCCGACGAGCCGCGCGAGGCGGAGATCGGGCGCGAGATGCTGCTCTGCCGCTGGAGCTCGATGCCCACGCTCGGCGGCGTGCCGTTCCTGGAGAAGCCGCCGCTGCACCCCTGGGTCATGGCCTGCTTCTACCGCGTCTTCGGGGTGAGCGAGGGCGTCGCGCGGCTGCCGGCGCTGCTCGCGGGGATCGGCAGTGTGCTGGTCGCCGCGGCGCTCGCGCGGCGCATCGCGGGCCGGAGCGCGGCGGCGTGCGCCGCGGTGGTGCTGGCGACGATGGTCGGGTTCGCCGACGTCGGTCACAAGGCGGTCAACGACGCGCTGCTGATGTGCTTCGTCGGGGCGGCGCACCTCTTCCTGCTCGAGAAGCGCACGCTGCCGCTCGCCGGGCTGTGCTGACGAAGGGGCCGATCGGGCCGATCCTGGCGCTCGGGCCGCCGCTCGTCGCGGGCGCGCTGCTGCGCGACTGGCGCGTGCTGCGCGCGATCCCCTGGTGCGTGCTCGGCACGCTGCTCTTGGGCACGCCCTGGGTCCTGGCGCTGGGCCTCGAGCATGGCTGGGACAAGGTGCGCGTGTGCCTCGTCGACAACACGCTCGGGCGCGGCCTGGGCAGCCAGGGCACGGGCTTCGGTCACGACCGCGGTCCGTTCTACTACCTGGGCGCGTTCCCGTTGATGGTGGCGCCCTGGATTCTCGTCTTGCCGGCGCTGCTTGTCTCGCGCGCGATGCAGCGCGCGCGCTTCCTCGCGCTGCTCGTGCTCGCGGGCGTACTGCTGCTCTCGATCCCTTCGGGCAAGCGTGAGCTGTACCTCGTCCCGCTGCTGCCTGCGGCCGCCGCGGTCGTGGGCGTGTTCCTCGTGCGCACGCGCTCGCGCGCGACGCTCTCGGCGCTGGCGCTGGTCTACGCGCTCGCCGCCGCGGCGGTCGTCGGTTACATCTTCACCTCGGACCTCGCGCGCTACGCGCCGCCCTTCGTGATCGCTGCAGTGTGCTTTGCGCTGCTCGCCTGGCGCCCGCGCGTGCCGACGCTGCTCGCGGCCGCGCTGGCCTTCACTCTCGTCGCGCAGCTCGTCCTGCGGCCGATGATCGACCCGCAGAAGAACATGCGCCCGGGCGTCCTGGAGCTCGCGGCCTCGATCCCGGCGGGGGAGGAGCTCGTCGGCTACGACCTCGACGAGACCACGCTGGCCGTCGTTCCGTTCTACTCCGGGCGGCTCTTGCGCGACCTCTGGCCCGAGGGCGATCCTGTGCGCGTGCCCGATCCCAGCCGCTCACGACACCTGCTGCTGCTCGCGAAGCGCCGCGACCGGCTCCCGCCCGAGCTCGCGAGCCGCTACGACTTCGAGCACACCGTGTTCGTCCCGGGCCGCGAGCTGGCCGTGTACCGGATGCGCGAGGAACGATGAGCCGCCTGTGCCTCAAGGTCGACGTCGACACGCACGACGGCATGCGCGACGGCGTGCCGCGCCTGGTCGAGATCTGCGGCCGCGCGAGGGTGCCGGCGACCTTCTTCCTCTCGTTCGGGCCCGACAACGCCGGCAAGGCGATCTTCAACCTGCTGCGGCCGGGCTTCCTGAAGAAGATGCTGCGCACCAAGGCGCCCTCGATGTACGGCCTGCGCACGGTGCTCTCGGGCACGCTGCTGCCCGCGCGGCCGATCGCGACCAAGTTCCCGGAGATCGTGCGCGCGACCGAGAAGGCCGGCCACGAGATCGGGGTGCACGCCTGGGACCACCGCCGCTGGCAGGACCATGTCTGGCGGATGCAGCCGGCCGAGATCGCGCAGCACTTCCGGCAGTCCTTCGCGGCCTTCGAGGCGATCCTCGGCCACCGTCCGGCCGGGATCGCGGCGCCGGCCTGGGCCGTGACGGCGCAGAGCCTCGCGCTGCAGGACCAGCTCGGGCTCGTCTACGCGAGCGACCTGCGCGGCGGGCCGGTCTGCCTGCTGCGCGCGGACGGAAGCAGGCTGAACACGCCCCAGATCCCGACCACCGGCCGCTGCATCGAGGAGCTGCTCGCAGCGGGCGTCTCGGACGAGGAGGCGATCGTCGAGGCGATCCTCTCCGATCTCGAGGGCGCGGATCCCGCGGTGCTCGCGGTGCACGCCGAGGTCGAGGGCGGGCCCTTCGCGGCGCTGTTCGAGAAGCTGCTCGCGCGCGTGCTGAAGAGCGGCGCCGAGATCGTGACGCTCGAGTCGGTCGCGCGGCGCCTCGACCGGACGAAGCTTCCCTGGCGCGATCTCGCGCACGTCGAGATCCCCGGTCGCGCCGGGCGGGTCTCGAGCTCGACTCCCACGGGGGTGCCCGCATGAACCGTGTCGACCTCGCGCGCCTCGAGCGCCTCAGCGCGGCCGCGCGCGCCAACCCGCGCCTGCGCCAGAACGAGAACCTGCACGCGATGCAGGATTCGATCCACCGCCTGCTCAACGCGACCGAGCCGGGCACCTACGTGCAGCCGCACCGGCACCTCGTCCCGGCCAACCTCGAGACGCTGGCCGTGATCCGCGGCCGGGGCGCCGTGCTGGTCTTCGACGACCGCGGCGCGCTGCTCGAGCGCGTGCTGCTCGCGCCTGCGGGACCCGACCTCCTGGTCGAGCTCCCGCCCGGCACCTGGCACAGCCTGGTGGCGCTCGAGCCCGGCACGGTCTGGTTCGAGGTCAAGGCCGGACCCTACGCTCCGCCGCCGCCCGCGGACATCGCCAGCTGGGCACCGCCCCCCGGCTCGCCCGAGGCGCCGCGCTATCTCGAACACATGCTGGCCCTGCTGCGCTAGGATCCGCGCTCCAAGGAGGCAAACATGCACAAGAAGATCAGCTCGAACGAAGCATTGCTCTCGATGGCCGTCGCCGGGATCCTCGCCGGGGCACTCGGCTCCAGTTGCACCACCAAGGAAGAACCCAAGGCTCCGGCCGTGGCGGCGACGAAGGGCGCCGACCCCGCGTCGATGGGCCTGCCCAAGCACGCCTGCAAGACGATGAACGAGTGCAAGGGCCAGGGCGGCTGCAAGGCAAGCGACGCCGGCTGCGCCTCGAAGAACAGCTGCAAGGCCAAGGGCGGCTGCGCGACGGTCGCGCGGCACTCGTGCTCGGGCAAGAACGAGTGCAAGGCGCTCGGCGGCTGTTCCTCGGGCGAGGCCGGCTGCGCGGGCAAGAACAGCTGCAAGGGCAAGGGCGGCTGCAGCGTGCCGGTCGCGCACTGACCGCACCCTGGAGCCATGCTCGCCGCCCTGCTCGCGCTCGCCACGCTCGCCGCAGGCGGCGAGGTGCGCCCGCCCGACACCGTCGAGCTCGAGGGCGGCGTGAAGCTCGCGGGCCGCGTCGTGTTCGAGAACCAGGACGAGCTGGTGCTGCGCGTGGGCTCGAACGAGCGCACGTTCCCGCGCAAGAAGGTCGTGCGCTTCGACTCGCGCTTCGCGGACCTGCGCGGGATCCACAAGCGCTGGCGCGAGCTGGCCGAGACCGATCTGGCCGGCACGCTCGCGCTCGCGCGCCGCTGCCGCGAGCTGAAGTTCGAGGACGAGGCGCAGCTCTTCGCCTGGTACGTGCTCTCCTACTCGCCCAAAGACGCCGCGGCGCACGAGTTCCTCGGCCACGAGAAGCTGCACGAGGACTGGGTCGTCGTCGACGGCTCGCGCCGCTGGCCCTGGGAGAAGCTGCTCGAACTGCGCAAGGACTGGAAGGACGCCTGGGAGCTGTCGAGCGAGCACTACCGCGTGCGCAGCAACCTGCCGCTGCACGACGCCGTGATCGCAGTGCTCGAGATGGAGTGCGCCTACGAGGCGTTCTACCAGCTGCTCGGCCGCCCGCTGCGCTTCCACGAGCTCGTCGACCCGCAGCTGGCCCAGGTGCACGCCGACGAGAAGTCCTTCCCCGAGACGGTCGGCAACGCGCGCTCGTACTACGACCGCGCGGGCCACGTCCTCCTGGTCAACGCCTCGGGCGGATTCGATCGCGGCGCCGTCGTGCACGAGGCCACGCACCAGCTGCTCGACGCCTGCATGCAGAACACGCGCACGGCGCGCGGCGACGTGCCCGGCTGGCTGAACGAGGGGTTGGCTGAGTTCGTGCGCGCCGCGACGAGCGGCGTGGCGGGGCGCGAGCTCCCGGTGGACGGACAACTCGATCTGGGCCGCTTCCGCGAGCACGACCAGGCTCAGGCGGCCTACGACCTCGGCCGGGTGCTCAACTTCGGCGCGGACGACTTCGCCGGCAACTCCAAGACCTCGCTCAAGTACTCGCAGTCCTACACGCTCGTCTGCTGGGGCCTGTACGGCGAGGGCGGCCAGCTGCGCGAGCGCTTCCTCGACTACCTGCGCGAGGCCTGCAAGGGCCACAGCTCCTCGACGGCCTTCAAGGACGAGCTCAAGCTCGACGAGCGCGCGATCGAGAAGAGCTGGACGGCCTTCGTGCACGCCAAGGCGGGCGCCAAGTGAGCAGCACGCGGATCGACCGCTTCCACCCGCGGATCTGCGTCCAGAACGAGGCCACGGTCGTCTCCGACGCGGACGTGCGGCGCACGTTGCGTGCGCTGCAGAAGCAGATCCTGCGCGACTTCGCGCCGGCCTGGGGCCTGACGGCGCAGCTCGAGTTCGGCCGGCACCGCGCGCGCGCGATGCGCGTCGTGATCCGCGACCGCTCGGACGAGGCGGGCGATCTCGGCTACCACTTCCTCGACGGCTATCCGGTCACCTACGTCTTCGCCCAGGACGACCTCGAGCAGTACGGCGAGTACAGCTCCACGCTCTCGCACGAGCTGCTCGAGATGCTCGCCGACCCGGGCGCGAACCTCTACGCCGACGGCCTCGTGCGCGCGGCGCACGGCAAGCGGCGCAAGGCGATGATTCCCTACGAGGTCTGCGACGCGGTGGAGGAGGACCTCTACCTCATCGACGGCGTGCACGTCTCGGACTTCGTCCTGCCCGAGTGGTTCGAGCCGGAGCACAAGGGCCGCGCGCTCGCGATGGACTTCCTGGGCGTGATCCACCGGCCCTTCGAGCTCGCTCCGGGCGGCTACACCGACGCCGTGATCGGCCAGCGCTACCTGACCTTCTGGAAGTCCGGCAAGAAGTCCAAGGCGCGGCACCGCAAGGCCGCTCGCGAGGCGCTGTGGCGGACGAGACCCTGAAACCGGCCGCGCGGCTCGACTCGATCGACGTCCTGCGCGGCCTGGTGATGGTCGTGATGGCGCTCGACCACGCGCGCGACTTCTTCAGCAACGCGATGTTCTGGCCCACGGACCTGCGAGTGACGACGCCGGCCTACTTCCTCACGCGCTTCGTCACGCACTTCTGCGCGCCGGTCTTCGTGTTCCTGGCCGGCACGGGCGCGTTCCTCGCGAGCCAGCGCGGCAAGTCGACGAGGGAGCTCTCGCTCTTCCTGCTGACGCGCGGGCTGTGGCTCGTGCTGCTCGAGCTCACCTTCCTGCGCCTTGCCTGGAGGCTCGACTACGACGTGCACGCCCTGAACGCGCTCGTGATCTGGGCCATCGGCTGGTCCATGGTCGTGCTGGCGGGACTGGTCTTCCTCCCGCGCGCGGCCGTGCTCGTCTTCGGCCTGGCCATGATCGCGCTGCACAATGCGTTCGACGGTGTGGAGGGCGGCGCGCTGTGGAGCCTCCTGCACGTCCCGGGGGACGTCCAGTACGCACCCGGCTGGACCCTGTTCGTCATGTACCCGCTCGTGCCGTGGATCGGCGTGATGGCCGCGGGCTACGGCTTCGGCGCGTACGCGGCCGGGAACCGCCGGCGCATCCGCTGGCTGGGCCTCGGCGCCTGCGCGCTCTTCGTGCTGCTGCGCCTCTCGAACCGCTACGGCGATCCGCAGCCGTGGAGCTCGCACTCGAGTGCGCTCTTCACGCTGTTCTCGTTCGTCAACTGCGAGAAGTATCCGCCCTCGCTCGACTACCTCTTGATGACGCTCGGGCCGGCGCTGGTGCTGCTCTCGTTCCTGCCCGACACGGCGCGCGGGATCCTGAAGCCTTTCGTGGTCTTCGGGCGCGTGCCGCTCTTCTACTACCTGCTGCACATCCCGCTGATCCACCTGCTCGCGCAGATGGCGGGTCGCAACAGCCACGGGTTGCCCGTGGTCTACGGCGTCTGGATCCTGGTCGTGGCGCTGCTCTACTGGCCCTGCCTGAAGTGGATGGAGCTCAAGCGCCGCAACAAGAGCGCCTGGCTCTCGTACCTCTAGTAGCCGGCCTTCTTGTCGACGACGTTGAGCAGCGGCTCGCCGGCCGCGAAGTGCTTGAGGTTCTCCTTCAAGAGCGCCCAGGCGCGCTCCTCGGTCAGCTCGGCGTCGCTGGCGACGTGCGGCGTGATCACGACGTTCTTCATCGCCCAGAGCGGATTGTCCTTCGGCAGCGGCTCGGGATCGGTCACGTCGAGACAAGCGCCCCCGAGGTGCTTCGACTGCAGCGCCGCGACGAGCGCGGGCGTGTCGACGACCTTCCCGCGCGCGACGTTGACCAGGACGGCGCCCGGCTTCAGCGCGGCCAGCGCCTTGGCCTCGAAGAGGTGCTCGGTCGACTGGGTCAGCGGCACGCAGATCACGACCACGTCGGCCTGCGGCAGCAGCGTGAGCAGCTCCTCGGGCGGACCGACGTGCGCGATCCACTCGGGCGCCGGCGTGGCCGCATTGCGGCGCGTCGCGATCACCTTCATGCCGAAGCCGTGCGCGCGCTGCGCGACCTCGCTGCCGATGCCGCCCAGGCCGACGACGAGCAGCGTGCGGTCCATCAGCGCGCTCGGCCGCCCACCCGAGCCCTCGCGCGTCCAGCGCGCCTGCGCCTGTTCGGCGGCGTAGAAGCGCAGGTCGCGCGTCAGCTCGAGCAGCATCCCGAAGACGTGGTCGGCGATTGCCGGCCCGTGCACGCCCTTCAGGTTCGTCAGCACGAGCTTGTCGTTGTCCGCGATGCCCTTCAGCTCGACGTAGCGGTCTACCCCCGCGCTCATCGCCTGCACCCAGACGAGCTGCTTGGCGGCGGCCAGGAACTCGGGCGTCAGCAGGCGCGCGTCGGCGCCGTCGGCCTCGGCCGCGTGCGTCAGCGCCTGCTCGCGGGTCAGGTTCGGGAGCACCTTGAGCGCCGGCGCGAACTGGGCCAGCTCGGCGCACTGCGCGGGCGTGAGCTCGCCGGCGAGGAACGTGCGCGGCGCCGGCTGCTGTTGCGCGGGCGCGAGGAGTCCGAGGAGGGCCAGGGCGAGGAGGCGCAGGGCGTTCATGGCGCCAGTCTAGCCGCTCGCACGCCCAGCCACTTGCGCACGGACGAGATCAGCACCACGACGGCGGCGAGCATCAGCGCGGAGGTGAGGATCGTGTCGATCCAGCCCTGCGTGGCTCGCCCGGGATCGCGCGTCATCGGCAGGAAGATGTCGGTCACCGAGATCCAGCCCGCGCTGAGCGTCGTGATCGAGATGAAGCCCAGCGGTGCCAGCGTCGTCCAGGCGTAGCGCCCCTTGCCACTGTTGATCAGGATCGTCGTCGCGACGCACAGCGCGACGCAGGCGAGCAACTGGTTGGCGACGCCGAACATCGGCCAGATGGTCGAGATCGTGCCGACCGAGATCAGCGCGGCCCAGGCGCCCGCGATCGCGGCGCTGGTGAGCAGCGAGCCCGGCAGCCAGTCGTGGCGTCCGAAGTTCTCGTGCACCGAACGCCCGAGCGCCTCGCCGAGCAGGAAGCGCCCCACGCGCGTGCCGGTGTCGATCGTGGTCAGGATGAAGAGCGCCTCGAACATGATCGCGAAGTGGTACCAGTACTTCATCAGGCCCGCGAAACCCGGTACCGCGTCGAAGATCTTCGCGATCCCGATCGCCAGCGTGACCGCGCCGCCCGTGCGCCCGCGGAGCGACTTCTCGCCCGATTCCTTCTCGAGGCGCCCGATCTCCTGCGGCTGCAGGTCGAAGCCCGCGGCACAGTGGTCCTCGACCATCTGGGCATAGCAGACCTGCTGCTCGGGCGTCTTCTGCGGCGTGTTGATCGCGAAGTAGTCGCCCGGGAAGAGCGCCGTCGCGGCGACCAGCGCGACGACGCCGACGACGCCCTCCATCAACATCGCGCCGTAGCCGATCGTCCGGCAGTCCGTCTCCTTGGCGATCATCTTGGGCGTCGTGCCCGAGCTGATCAGCGCGTGGAACCCCGAGATCGCGCCGCAGGCGATGGTGATGAACACGAAGGGGAAGACCTTGCCCGGCACGACCGGCCCGCCGCCGGCGACGAAGGGCGTCAGGGCCGGCATGTGCAGGTCGGGGTGCACGATCAGCACGCCCAGGATCAGGAACGCGACCGTGCCGATCTTCAGGTAGGAGGAGAGGTAGTCGCGCGGGCAGAGCAGCATCCAGACCGGCAGGACGCTGGCGACGAAGCCGTAGGCCGCCATCCAGCCGATGATCGCCCCGCGCGAGAGCGTGAAGTGCTGCGCCCAGCTCGACTCGGCGACCCAGTTCCCGGCCACGACGGCGAGCAGCAGACCTGCGACGCCGATCGCGCTTGCTTCGCCGATGCGGTCCTTGCGGAAGCGGTACATGTACAGGCCCACGAAGAACGCCAGCGGGATCGTGACCGCGACGGTGAACGTGCCCCAGGGCGATTCGGCGAGCGCATTGACGACCGCCGAGCCGAGGCCCGCGAGCGCGATCACCACGATCAGGAGGATCGCGACGCCCGCGACGATTCCGGCGACCGGGCCGATCTCCGCGAGCGCGATCTCGGCCAGCGACTTCCCGCCGCGGCGCACGCTGCCGACCAGGATCATGAAGTCCTGCACCGCTCCGCCCAGGCAGACGCCGATCACCAGCCACGAGAGCCCCGGCAGGAATCCGAACTGCGCCGCCAGCACCGGCCCGATCAGCGGTCCCGCACCCGAGATCGCCGCGAAGTGGTGGCCGAAGAGCACCCACTTGTGGGTGGGGTAGTAGTTCTGCCCGTCGTAGCGCGTCTTCGAGGGCACCGGCGCCGCGTCGTCCAGGGCCAGCACGCGCGCCGCCAGGAAGGCCGAGTAGTAGCGGTACGCGATCGCGATGCAGCACAGCGCGACGACCAGGACCGGCAGGGCATTCATGCGCGCGCGCGAGCCTACCTCCCTGGGGCGGGGCGCGCGACCAGCTTTGAACAGCAGAGTACTTGACGGATCCCCGAAAGCGGGGCATGCTTGAACCCGATGGACCGCTTCCGACCGCCGCGCCCGCTCTCGCTCGCCACGCGCGCCAGCGAGGACCTGCGCCTGATCCGCCAGACGATGGAGCGCGCGGCCTCGTTCACGGCCCTGCCCGGCTGGGGCGGCGTGCTGATGGGCGTGGTGGCGCTGGGGGCCGCCCCCCTGGCGCGCACGGCCGCGAGCCGCACGGCCTGGCTCGAGATCTGGCTCGGGGCCGCGCTGCTGGCCTTCGTGCTCGGCGGCACCGACATGCTGCGCAAGGCGCGCGCCCAGCGCGCCTCGCTGGTCTCCGCCCCGGCCTCGCGCTTCTTCCTCACGCTGCTGCCCTCGTTCTTCAGCGGTGCCTGCCTGACGTTCGTGCTCGTCCGCGCGGGCGAGTGGTCGCTCTTGCCGGGCACCTGGCTCTCGGTCTACGGAGCGGCGGTCTTCGCCGCCAGCGCGCACACGCTGCGCGGCGTGCGCTGGATGGGCGCCTGCTTCCTGGCGCTCGGCGCACTGGCGTTGCTCGTGCCCGGCGAGCGCGGCGACCTGTGGATGGGGCTCGGCTTCGGGGGCGTGCACATCGTCTACGGGGCGTGGATCGCGAGGGCCAGCCGTGGCTGAGCGTCGCGCAGCACCGCGCAAGGAGTCGGGCTCCGGCCTGCGCGCGCTGCGCGGCGGCGCGGGCCCGGGCGAGAGCTTCGACAAGCTGATCCACGAGCCGATCCGCCTGGCGATCGTCAGCACGCTCGCGGTCCACGACTCGCTCTCGTTCCGCGAGCTGAAGGACATGCTCAACGCGACCGACGGCAACCTCTCGGTGCACGCGCGCAGGCTCGAGGAGAGCGGCTACCTCACCTGCCGCAAGGGCTTCGAGGGCCGCGTGCCGCGCACCGAGTACGCGCTCAGTGCGGCCGGCCGGCGCGCGCTGGAGCGCTATCTCGAGCACATGGAGGCGCTGATCAAGTCGGTCAAGCGCCCCTGAGGGGCGGGCGAGACGAGTTTTTTTGGAGCTGCACTTCATGGCGCAAAGCAGAATGAACCCGGGGCTGCACGTGGCGATCATCATGGACGGCAACGGCCGCTGGGCCGAGCGGCGCGGCCTCCCGCGCGCCTTCGGCCACGTCGCCGGCGCGCGTGCGGTTCGGCGCACGCTGCGCGCCGCGGTCGCGCTGGGCGTGCGCACGCTGACGCTCTTCGCCTTCTCGGCCGCGAACTGGAGACGGCCGGCCGACGAGGTGGCCTCGCTCTGCGAGCTGATGCGCGCGCACCTCGAGAGCGAGGCCGAGACCTTCCGCGCCCACGGCGTGCGCCTGGAGGTGATCGGCCGCCGCGACCGGCTGCCGGACGAGCTGCTCTGCGCGGTCGAGGCGGCCGAGCTGGCGACGCGCGGCGGCACGCGCCTCGTGCTGCGCCTGGCGATCGACTACTCGGCGCGCGAGTCGATCCTCTCGGCGGCGCGGCGCTTCCACGTCGAGAGCGCGCGCGGCGGCGCGAACACGGGCTTCGGGCGCCTGCTCGCGAGCGATGCGGACGAGGTCGACCTCCTGATCCGCACCGGCGGCGAGCAGCGCCTGTCCGACTTCCTGCTCTGGGAGTGCGCCTGGGCCGAGCTCGTGTTCACGCGCGTCTTCTGGCCCGATTTCGGCGCGCGCGACCTGCGCCGCGCGCTGCGCAGCTTCGCCGTCCGGGAACGGCGCTTCGGCGCGCTCCCGGAGAAGGGGAGTGCGGCGTGAAGAAGTTCCTCGTGGTCGCGGCCTTCGGGCTCGGGTTGTTCGCCCTGGGGGTGGGCGCGCTCGTGCTCTTCGTGCGCCGCGATCACGAGGCTCTCCCGCGCGAGGAGCAGGTCTACGACGACTTCGGATTCTCCGTCGTGGGTTCCGAGCGCACGGGCGAGCGCTGCACGGTCGAGCTGCAGGTCGCGAACCACGCCAAGCGCGTCTCGTTCCGGATGGACAACTTCCACGTGCGCCTCGTCGACGCGAGCGGACAGGAGTACGAGGAGCGCCGCGAGCTCGCGTCGCATCCGCGCACGGAGATCGCCGCGGGCGAGAAGGTCGTCGAGAAGCACGTCTTCGACGTCCCGCACACCGCGCAGGGCGTGGTGCTCGAGGTCTCGTTCGGCAGGATCCCGGACGCGCTCGACTGGCTCTTCCTCGGCAAACGGACCTACGCGCTGCCCTGAGCCGGCGGGTCGGCGAGGCCGACGTACAAGCGCGCGACCACCAGCGCCTCCTCGTCGTTGGCGCAGATCGAGAGCTTGCCGGCCTCCTCCTTCATGCCCGCGCGCTCCAGCACCTCGCGCGGCTGCGGCTGCACGCCGGCCAGCACGACGTAGGTGTGCTTCTTCTGCAGCTTCGCGATCGCCGACTCGAGCGCCACCAGGCCGGTCATGTCCATGACCGGCACGCCGTCCATCTGCAGGATCACGACCTGCGCCTTGCCGGCCACGGGCGCGAGCGTGCTGACGGCCTTCTCCGCCGCGCCGAAGAAGAGCGGGCCGGCGATCTCGTACACGACGACGCCGGCGAGCTTGGGATCCTTCAGGTGCTCGTGGCGCCGCTCGGCCAGGCTGACGCCCGAGAAGGTCGACATGCGCTGCATGAACAGCAGCGCCGCCAGCACGATCCCGACGCCGACCGAGATCACCATGTCGAAGGCCACGGTCAGCGAGAAGCAGGTCAGCAGCACGAGCGTGTCGCTGCGCGGCGCGACGCGCAGCGTGTGCAGGAAGTGGCGCGCGTCGCTCATGTTCCAGGCCACGACCAGGAGCAGCGCCGCCAGCGATGCCATCGGCAGGTAGCCGAGCAGCGGGGCGAGCGCGAGCACGGCCAGGAGCACGAACAGCGCGTGCACGAACGCGGCGATCGGCGTGCGCGCTCCCGAGCGGATGCTCGTCGCGGTGCGCGCGACCGCGCCTGTCGCCGCGATGCCGCCGAAGAAGGGCGCGAGGATGTTGCCCATCCCCTGCGCGGTCAGCTCGACGTCCGGATTGTGGCGCGTGCCCGCCATGCCGTCGGCGACGACGGCGCAGAGCAGCGACTCGATCGCACCGAGTGCCGCGATCGCGAAGGCCGGCTTCAGG
>WNFL01397612.1_pt1 | contig 18975 bp, 17 predicted proteins | sample 5400361 | NCBI WGS metagenome assembly WNFL01 (sample SAMN13153351, study PRJNA577476) | soil metagenome | isolation source: 40 cm soil on Douglas fir-dominated hillslope | place: USA:California | collected 2013-09-17
ATGCGTACCGAGACCACCCGGTCGGCGGGCAAGGCGATGCCGGCGAGCGCCGCCGCGCGCGGCGAGCGAAGCCGGGCGCGGATCGATCGCCCCCCGCCCTCCGAACGCTGCGCCTCGACGACCATCTCGGGCCGGGCCAGCGGCAGCGCTGGGGCCGGCGCCGCGTATGCTTGCACGCGCGGCGCCCAGGGCAGCGCCGCGATGGCAGCGTGGTCGAACCGCGCCGCCGAGGCCAGCTCGCGCGGGAGGGGTCCTGTGGCTGCCGAGGCCAGCCAGCGCGCCTCTTTCGTGTCCGCATCGAGGCTGTACCAGAGGTTCAACTTGCGCGGATTGTCGGCGCTGAACGGCACCGCCGCCGCCGCGGCGACGGCGGCGGTCACCGCCAGGGCGGCGGCGCCAAAGGCCAGCGCGCCGCGGATGCGCGCTTGCGCCGCAAGCCACGCTGGCGCCGCGGTGGCCAGGACCAAGGCGAGGAGCACCGACGAGGCCGGCAGGATGGGAACGCCCAGCCCGTCGTAAAGCAACCAGGCAACGGGGCAAAAGAGGACCGCGGCGGCGCCGAGCGGGAGCAGCAGCGCGACCCACCGCGCGTGCGCGGAGGTGGCAAGGCCGCACGCGCCGGCGAGCAGGCAGGGGAGCACGAACGGGTAGGAGAGGCCGGGATTCGCGAATGCCGTGGCGACGGCGGCTCCCGCCCATGCGCCCCAGGTCCCCCACCACAGCCCGGCGGCGCCTGCCCTGCGCCCGGGCCAGAGCGCTCCCGCCCAGCCGCCGATCACCGGCACGGCGAGGAACGCAGCGCGCGCGGCAGCCGGGTGGGCGACGAACGGGTACGGCGCAGCTCCCGCGGCGCGCAGCGCCACGAGCAAGGCATACGCCAGCACGCCCGTGGCGGCGGCGGCGGCAAGGAACGCGCCTCCTCCGATCGCCAGCGCTCCGGGGCGCAGCTCGCCGCGGCGGATGGCGCGCGCCGCCCCGACGAGCCAGAGCAACGCGGCTGCGACTGCAAGCGCGCGCATCCAGCCGAGCGGCCAGCGCACGACGTAGGAAGCGAGCACGTCGAAGAACGCCAGCTCCCCCCGCGGCGGGGCCTCCAGGTCCGCCGAGGCGAGCGCGCGCACCATGGCGAGCGCATTGTCCCCGTGGTGCTGCAGGCTGCCCGGGTCCGCGTGGGCGAAGTCGTCCCGCGGGGTGTGGTATCGCGCCTCGCCTCCGATGAAGGCGAAGTTGAGCCCGGGCAACCCGCCGCGCTTGTAGACGGTGAGGTCGGTGTCGTTGGGGAGCATCTTGTAGATCGTGTAGTAGATGGAGTTGCTGGCCGGCCGGGCCACGCTCCTCGCGAACAGGTCGACGATCCACCCGCTCTGGTCGCTGGTCTCGAACATGAGGCTCGCGCCGGTGGTGCCGCGCGCCTCCAGGTTCACGACCGCGCCCACGTCCTTCGCGGCCGGATCGGCGGCGACGAACGCTTCCGCTCCGAGCAGGTCGTCCTCCTCGCCTTCGTTGAGCAGGATGAGGACCGGGCGTTCCGGACGCGTGCCCGCCTTCAGCGCCCGCGCGATCTCCAGGGCCGCGGCCATCCCCGCGCCGTCGTCGCTGGCACCCGGGCCGGCGGGCACCGAGTCGTAGTGCGCGGAGAGCAGCACCGCCTTGGCGGCGCGCCGGCCGTCGAGCCGCGCGATCACGTTCGTCACGCGCGCGCAGATGCCCACCGATCCGCAGGCGAACGCCTCCTGGATCCGCGGTTGGTACCCGAGCCGGTCCAGCTCGGCGAACACGCGCTGCCGGACGCGAGCGCCGGCCTCCGATCCGGTCGGATGCGGCTCGCCCCCGCCCAGGACCGCGCGGAGCACCTCCCGCGCCCGGCCGGCGGAGAAGTCCTGCGCCGGCGCGTCGGCTGGCCTGGCCGGGGGCGGCCGGTAACGCAGGGCGGCCAGGCCAATGAAAACGATCGTCACCGCCAGCGCGGCCAGGAGCTTCGCCGAGGCTCGGTCCATCCACCCAGGTTATCAGCCGCGAGCGGAAATTGACCGCGGCGCTTGCGGCGGAAGGCGGCGCCCGGTACAGGGCTGCCGGTGAGCGGCCGCGTCCACCAGTTCGAGGCAGTGGCGTTCGTCGAGAACTTCAACCTGCGCGAGCTGGCGCAGGCCATCCCCGGCGGCCGCCTGCGCGCGCACGAGCTGCGCTATCCGTTCGACGGCGGCAGCGAGGCGTTCGTCTACCCGTTTGGCGCGGCCGTCTTCCGCGATGCCCCCCTGGAGCAGCGCGAACGTTTCCTCGAGCGCATCCGCGGCACGCTCCGCGCTCCGGCCCGGAAGGTGGTCGCCGAGAGCTTCACGGTCCGCGAAGAGCCGAGCGCGAAGATCGGGTTCGCCGACGGAGTCCTGCAGCTCGACGAGCTGGGGCCCGCGCGCGCCGCGGCGGTGGCCATCGTGGTCGCCCAGAGCGCCGCCATGGAGTACTACGAGCGGCTCGTCGACGACCTCTTCGCCCGGACCGACGCGCTGGTCGACCGCCTGGAGAAATCGGGCACCGTGCGCGCGCGCCCCGCCCGGCTACACCGGTTCATCGGCGAGGCGATCACCTCGCGCAACGAAGTGCTCTCCGTGCTCCACCTGCTCGACAAGCCCGACGAGGTCTGGGAGGACCCCGCGCTGGACCGCATCTACGACGACCTGCGCGCCGAGTTCGATCTCACCGACCGCTACCAATCGCTGGAGATCAAGCTGCGCGGCGTGCAGGAATCGTTGGAGCTGGTGCTCGACGTGGCGCGCGACCGGCGCATGTGGCTCCTGGAGATGTCCATCGCGCTGCTCATCCTGGTCGAGCTGGTGCTCTCCGTGTGGCGCAGATAAGCGCCGGTCCCGGTAGCGGCCATGTCAGCCATCGGACGCACTTTTCCATGCCATGGGCGCCGCGTTGTCTACCTCCCGTGGGGGACGGGAGGGACGGAAGATGGCGCACGTCGTACTGGTGGGAGACGAGACAGGTGTGCGAGGTGCGATCGCCCGGATGCTCGCCGAGCGGCAGATCTCGGTCGTGGCGGCCGACGATGCGGCGGACGCGATCGCCCAGGTCGCCGCAATGGAACGGGCGCCGGACCTCGTCCTCCTCGACCGCCGCCTCGCCCGCGGAGCGGAGGCGGAGCTGATCGACTCCCTCCGCTCCCGGGCGAAGCTACACGATGTGCCCATCGTCCTCTACACCGCGCACGGTTCGGACTCACCCGACGCTCCGCCCCTCGAGGCGCTCCGCGACGCGTTCGACGCGGAGCTGGTCCTGGCCATCGTGGAGGCAGTCTGCGCGCACGGCCCGCAGGACCTGTAGACCTCATCCGCTACCACGGCGTGTTCGCGCCCGCGTCGCGCTGGCGCGGTCAGGTCATCCCGCCGCTGACCGAGACATCCAAGAGCGCACAGCCGTGCATCTCCGCACGCGATGCTGACCAAGACGCTTCTGGAGCGCTCGATTCGCTCGGCCAGCAATTGCACGGGACCGCAGTCGGAGTTGACACGTTCTGCTCGGAATCGTAGATGGGCCTCGTCCGCGCGGGGTCGGGGGACTTATGCGCTTTCCTGCCCGTCTGTCGGTTCTCAGCGCTTCCCTGGCGTCCCGTCGTGCCCATGCGCCAGGATTCGGCCGACTTACGGTCAGGGATCTGGACGATAGATGAGCTTGGCGTCTCGCCAAGGGACGTCGCTAGGGGGGAACAATGAATCGCCAACGAAAGGTTTCGGTCGTCCGCATTGCATCGGCTATTTTGACGGTTGCCATTTCGATTGCTCCTGTCGCTGTTGCGCAGCAGCCTGAGCCAACCGTGTTGGCCCCTGGGTTGGGTGTGAGGAAGGTCGTTTCAGGTCTGACAACTCCGACCACGATAGCGTTTATCGATGACGACGACATACTGGTCTTGGAGAAAAACACCGGGAAGGTGCGTCGGGTCATGAACGGCGTGCTTCAGCAGGGCTCCGTGCTGCAACTACCGGTCAACTTCTTCTCTGAGCGTGGGCTGTTGGGAATCGCCCTGCACCCGGACTTCGAAGAGAACGGCCTCGTCTACCTGTACTGGACCGAGAGCAGCACTGGGACGGTTAGCGGGAATGCCCCCGACGTACCATTGCTGGGCAACCGCGTCGATCGATTTGTATGGAACGGGTCCATGCTGACCTTTGACGAAAATCTCATCAGGCTGCGAGCCTTCCAGGCCGATGAGGGGCAGCCCCTTCGAGGAAACCACAACGGCGGCAGGATGGTGTTCAGAGAGAAGGGCGATAGACGCGCAGACAAGGATCGAGAAAACGAGAACGAACAGAAGAAGAGAAGGCTCTTCATCCTCATCGGCGACAATGGTCGCCGTGGTTGGATGCAGAACGTCACGATCGGGACGTTTAGAGACGGAATCCACGACGACCAGTTTGGGGGTCCAGCGCCCGACAATGCTCATCTGACAGGAGTCATTTTGCGCCTGAATGACGATGGCACCACGCCGAAGGGCAACCCGTTCTTCAAGGCCGGAGCCGAAATGGGCGGCGAGGTTGGGGCGAACATCCAGAAGGTCTTCGCCTATGGCGTTCGGAACAGTTTCGGCCTGGCTATCGACCCGCTCTCGGGCAATCTCTGGGACGAGGAAAACGGCAGCGACAGCTTTGACGAGATGAATCGGGTCGATGCCGGTGCCAACAACGGCTGGGTCCAAATCATGGGACCCGTGGAGCGCATTCGCGACTACAAGTCTCTCGAAATTGCAAGTGGAGCGAGACTGCAGCAGCTGCGCTGGCCCCCCGAGTTGATCGCCGATACGCCCCGAGAGGCCTTGGATCGCCTGTTCGTGCTTCCGGGATCTCACTACAACGATCCGAAGTTCAGCTGGAAAAACGTGCTACCTCCTGGGGCCATTGGCTTCGTAAAAGGTGAAGGGCTAGGAGAGGAATTCGAGGGAGACCTGTTCGTGGGGGCGGCCACGCCTCGCACGGTTGGCGGACACCTGCTTCGCTTCAAGCTGACCAAGGATCGAAAGGACATCGATTTGACCGCTTCGGGGCTCTCGGGCCGGGTAGCCGACAACCCCCGAAGAGATGATCTCACCGGGAGCGAAAGCTTGCTCATCGGGAGGGATTTTGGGATCGGCACCGATATTGTTACCGGTCCCAACGGTAATCTCTTCGTCGTTTCGTTGACGAAGGGCGCTATTTACGAGATATTCCGTCGTCCTGAGTAACGGCTTCGGGGGCCTCGACAAGCAGCTGATGCTGACGCTGGCGCGCGCGCTGGAGGTACCGTTCCGCGATCGCAACTCGATGCTGACCGCCGCGGGCTACGCGCCGGTGTATCGCGAGACAGTTTATCCGTCCCGGGACGGGACGCAGTGCGTCACCGCGGCGACCCTCGCTCGTCGCAGAATCAAGTCCCGTCCTCGCTCCGGACGTCCTACACCGTGGTGAAGCTCGCGGACTGCGCGTAGCCCGCATCGATCATCTTGCGGATGTTCCCCGGGTCGAAATCCAGCGGGTCGAAGGCAAGCGGCTCCTTCGGCTGGAAGAGGCGGATCTTCACCTTGCGGTATTCGGGGCGGAGCTGCGAGAGATCGTTCTTCAGCCCGGCGATGCGCAGGTCGGCGCGGCTGACCTCGTCGTTCATGATGTCGATCGACCGGAGCAAGAGCTGCGGGATCGCGTGCGCGTTCTCGATCGGGAACGGCGACTTCGCGAAGGGGTCGGAGCAGAGCACCACGTCGATGTCGTCCGCCCCGGCGCGGATGGCCTCTCCCAGCGGGGTGACGCTGCGCAGGCCGCCGTCCGACCACAGATCGCCGCCGATGGAGGCTGGCGTCAGCATGACCGGGAAGGCCGAGGAGGCGATCACCCAGTCGGGCAGGTCAGGCGTCTGCTCGTTCGCGACGAACGATTCTCCGGTCCCATACGAAACGGCGACGATGCGCAGCCTCCGTCCGGACGCGCGCACCGCCGCGGGATCGAGGACCGATCGGATCCACTGCTGCACCGGCGAGGAGTCGTAGACGGACGGCTTGACGAACGCTTCCGCGCGTCCAAACGGGAACCACCGCTTGTACACCCTGCCGGTGGTCACCGTGTCCCACTGCGCGCGAAGCCTGGCGACGGCCTCGGCTGGCTGGCCCAAGGGCGTCTGCGCGAGGTAGGCGGCATTGATCGCGCCCACGGAAGTCCCGCAGAGCAGCTCGTACTCGTTCCGCTGGTCGCCCATCAGCCGCTGCAGGACGCCGACCTCGAACGCGCCCTTGCTGCCGCCGCCCGCGAGCACCAGCGCCTTGCGCTGCACCATGCACCTACTCTCGCGCCGTCCGCGCGCAGGTCAAGGCTAGATAGGATCCGGCGGGGAAGATCGCTATGCTGGCCGCGCGGCTGGGCGGAGGAAGGGGGTTTCCCTGCCATGGCCCAGGTCGACCTTGGTCTGACTCGGATTGGATTCGGCAGGACGGCGCGACTCGACCGCTGGTGGGTCGGACCGTCGCTCGCCTTCGCCGGCCTCTCGGCCTTCGTGGTCTACGCCACCTGGGCCGCGCTGCAGGGCGCTCACTACACCTCCGGGCCGTATCTTTCGCCGTTCTACTCGCCCGAGCTGTTCGGCGACTCTCCGCACAGCTGGTTCGGGCCCAAGCCGTCGTGGTGGCCGGCCTGGCTGCTCTTCTCGCCCGCGTTGCTCGTCCTCTGGGCGCCCGGCGGCTTCCGGCTGACCTGCTACTACTACCGCGGCGCGTATTACAAATCGTTCTGGGCCGACCCGCCCTCGTGCGCGGTGGGGGAGCCGCGCGCGCTCTACCGCGGCGAGGCCTCGCTGCCGCTCGTCCTCCAAAACGTCCACCGCTACTTCATGTACCTGGCGTTGCCGATCCTCGTCATCCTCGCGTTCGACGTCTGGAAAGCGATGTGGTTCCCCGCTCCCGGAGGAGGGACGCGCTTCGGCATCGGGCTGGGCACGCTGCTTCTGGCGGTGAACGTCGTTCTCCTCGGCGGCTACGCGCTGGGCTGCCACTCGCTGCGTCACGTCGTCGGCGGGCGCCTGGACCGTCTCTCTGGATCTTCCGTACGGCGCACCGCCTACGACTGCGCGAGCTGCCTCAACCGGCGGCACATGAGCTGGGCCTGGTGCAGCCTCTTCAGCGTCGCGTTCGCCGACCTGTACGTGCGCCTCTGCTCGATGGGCGTGATCCGCGACTGGAGGATCTTCTGAGCATGACGGCCCGCTACCAGATGCACGAGCACGACGTGCTGGTGATCGGCGCCGGCGGCGCGGGGTTGCGCTCGGCCATCGAGGCGGCAGCCTCGGGCGTGTCGGTGGGCCTGGTGTGCAAGTCGCTCCTCGGCAAGGCGCACACCGTGATGGCCGAGGGCGGCATCGCCGCCGCGCTCGCCAACGTGGACGAGCGCGACAGCTGGCGGGTGCACTTCGCCGACACGATGCGCGGCGGCCAGTACGTGAACGACTGGCGCATGGCCGAGCTGCACGCCAAGGAGGCGCCGGACCGGGTGCGCGAGCTGGAGGCCTGGGGCGCGCTCTTCGACCGCACCAAGGACGGGCGGATCCTGCAGCGCAACTTCGGCGGGCACCGCTACCCGCGCCTCGCGCACGTCGGCGACCGCACCGGCTTGGAGATGATCCGCACGCTGCAGGACCACGGCATCCACCGGGGTATCGATGTGCACATGGAGCACACCCTGACCGCGCTGGTGAAGGACGGCAATCGCGTCGCCGGCGCGTTCGGGTACGACCGCGAGAAGGGGCTGCTGCACGTCTTCCGCGCGCGCGCCGTGGTGCTCGCGACCGGCGGGATCGGCAAGGCGTACCAGATCACCAGCAACAGCTGGGAGTACACCGGCGACGGGCAGGCGCTCGCGTACGACGCCGGCGCCGAGCTGATGGACATGGAGTTCGTCCAGTTCCATCCGACCGGGATGATCTGGCCGCCGTCCGTGCAGGGAATCCTGGTCACCGAGGGCGTGCGGGGCGAGGGAGGCGTGCTGCTCAACAGCCAGGGGCGCCGATTCCTCTTCGACGACATCCCCGACGCGTACAAGAACCAGACCGCCGACAACGAGGACGAGGGCTTCCGCTACACGCAGGGCGACAAGTCGGCGCGCCGGCCGCCCGAGCTGCTCACCCGTGACCACGTCGCCCGCTGCATCGTGCGCGAGATCCGCGAAGGTCGCGGGAGCCCCCACGGGGGCGTGTTCCTGGACATCTCCTGGATCAAGAAGAGGCTCCCGAACGCCGAGGAGCTGATCAAGAAGAAGCTGCCCAGCATGTACCACCAGTTCCTCAAGCTCGCGGACATCGACATCACGCGCGAGCCGATGGAGGTGGGCCCGACCACGCACTACATCATGGGCGGCGTGCGGGTCGAGGCGGAGTCGCAGATGTCCACCGTGCCCGGGCTGTTCGCCGCCGGCGAATGCGCCGCGGGCCTGCACGGGGCGAACCGCCTGGGCGGGAACTCGCTCTCCGACCTGCTCGTGTTCGGACAGCGGGCCGGGGCCCATGCGGCGCAGTTCGCGAAAAAGGCCGGGGCGGTGCACATCGATGACGCGCAGGTCGAGGATGCCGCGCGCGTCGTGCTGGCGCCGTTCGAGCGCGAGGGCATCGACGACGGCGCCGGCCCGTACCGCATCCAGCACGAGCTGCAGCAGACCATGCAGGACCTGGTCGGCATCGTGCGCAGGGAAGAGGAGATGCTCCGGGCGCTGGAGGCCATCGCGCGCCTGCGAGAGCGCACCGGACGAGTTCGCGTCGCCGGCAACCGCGCCTTCAACCCGGGCTGGCACACCGCGCTGGAGCTGCGCAATTCATTGACCGTCTCGGAAGCAGTGGCCCGATCGGCCCTCGAGCGCAAGGAGAGCCGCGGCGCGCACTTCCGCGACGACCACCCCGGTAAGGACGCGGCGGCCGGCAAGATGAACGTCGTGGTGCGCCGCGGACCGGACGGGGCCATGCAGATCGCCCGCCGGCCCGTTCCGGAATTGCGCGCCGACCTCCGCCAGATCGTCGAGGAGATGAAGTGATGGCGAACGCGACCTTCCGCATCTGGCGAGGCGACGCGCGAGGCGGCTCCTTCGCCGACTACTCCACCGAGGTCGCGCCCGGGATGGTGGTGCTCGACGCGGTCCACCGCGTCCAGGCCGAGCAGGCCCCCGACCTCGCGGTTCGCTGGAACTGCAAGGCGGGCAAGTGCGGATCGTGCTCCGCGGAGGTGAATGGCCTGCCGCGGCTGATGTGCATGACGCGTCTGTCCGACCTGCCGCTCGAAGGACCCGTCACCCTGCGGCCGATGAAGACCTTCCCCATCGTGCGCGACCTGGTGACCGACGTCTCCTGGAACTACCGCGTCAAGCGCAAGATCAAGGAGTTCAAGCCGCGTCCTCCCGATGCGCCCGACGGCACCTGGCGCATGGCGCAGGAGGACATCGAGCGCGTGCAGGAGTTCCGCAAGTGCATCGAGTGCTTCCTCTGCCAGGACGTCTGCCACGTCCTCCGCGAGCACGAGATGCACGAGAGCTTCGTCGGCCCGCGCTTCCTCCTGCAGGTAGCCGCCTTGGAGATGCACCCGCTCGACGTGGAGGATCGCGTCGGCGAGCTGACGCAGACGCAGGGCGTCGGGCTCTGCAACATCACCAAGTGCTGCACGCGCGTCTGCCCGGAAGGGATCGCCATCACCGACAACGCCATCATCCCGCTGAAGGAACGGGTGGTGGACGAGCTGTACGATCCGCTGCGGCGGCTGTTCCGCCTGTTCCGCGCCGTGGGTTGAAAGGGGGCCGTCATGTTCGAGTTGAAGCCGCTCAGCGAGGCCGCCATCCCCAGGGCCATCGCCAAGGCCGAGCGCTACCGCCTGCTGGGAGAGGCGCAGGAGGCGGACAGCATCTGCCGCGACATCCTCAGCACCGACCCGGACAACCAGGAGGTCCTGGCCATGCTGCTCCTCGCGATCACCGACCAGTTCGTGCGCGGCGACGACAGCGTCGTCTCCGAGGCGCACCGGGTGGTGGACCGCATCCGCGGCGACTACGAGCGGGCCTATTACTCGGGAATCGTCTGCGAAAGGTGGGTCAAGGCCCAGCTCAAGGGGGGCTCCCACGCGGGCAGCGCTTCGGGCTGGTTCCTCGAGGCGCTGGAGTGGTACCAGAAGGCGCAGGCATTGAGCCCGCCCGGCAACGAGGACGCGGTGCTGCGCTGGAACGCCTGCGTGCGCTTCCTGGAGCGCAACCCGGAAATCTTGCCGACGGAAGGATCCGGAAACGACGCCGGCTTCTCGGACGCTGCGCCGCCGCGCTAGAGACGAGCCGGCCGGGGGGCCGGGCCATGGATCGACATTCGCGACTCTCGTGCAGGGCTGCTGCATGCCTCTTGATCGCGGCCGCTGGGTCCCGCGGCCGCGCGCAGGAGGGAGGCGGAGCCGTGCCCGCCGGGGTGCAGCCCGAGCCCGCGGCGCCGGCCACGATCGTCGAAGCTTCCGAGGACATCGTGGTGATCGGGCGCCTGCCGCAGTCGTCGCTGCCGCCCTCGAGCGTCCCTTCTGCCGTGCAGGTGCTCGATGTCGAGGAGCTGCGGCGGTCCGGCATTCCCGGCCTGCCTGACGCGCTGGCCGGCCAGGTTCCCGGGCTGACGCTCTCCGACGAGCAGGGGAACTCGTACCAGCCGGATCTCTCCCTGCGCGGGTTCCAGGCCACCTCCGTCACCGGCGTCCCCCAGGGCGTGAGCGTGTTCCTCGACGGCGTGCGCGTCAACGAGCCGACCGCCGAGGAGATCAACTTCGACCTGCTGCCCACCGAGGACCTCGATCGCATCGAGGTGATTCCGGGACCGTCGGTCGTCTTCGGCAGGAACACGCTCGCCGGCGCGATCAACCTCATCACCCGGCGCGGCAAGGAGGGCAGCGCGGCATCCGCGGAAGTCTCGGCGGGGAGCGCGGGCTTGCAGAAGTACCGGGTCCGGGTCTCCGGCCGGACGGGTCCCGTCGACCTCTACCTGTCCGGGACCCAGACGCAGGAGGACGGCTGGAGGAATGCGACGGACGCGCGGCTCACCAAGCTGTTCGGGAAGATCGGCTTCCGCGCCAACGGCACCGACTTGACGCTCTCCTACCAGCATGCGGACAACCGCATCGCGCAGGCGGGCCCGCTCCCCGCCTCCGCGCTCGACTCGAACCGCGCCGCGAACTACACCGCCGGCGACTTCTTCGCCCCCCGGCTGGACCAGCTCGCGCTCAACGGGCGGCGCAACCTCGGAGAGGGCTTCACGGTTTCCGCGAACGGGTTCGGCCGCCTGCTCCACGTCGAGCAATTCAACGTGAACCTGATCGGGGAAAACAGCAGGCTGCTGTCGCGCACCGCTTCGGCGGGAGGGACGGTCCAGCTCGATCGCGCCGGCACGGTGCTGGGCAAGTGGAACCTCGTCAGCATGGGCCTCGAGTACGCCCACAGCGACGTCGAGGTGAGCGTGTTCGGCGCGCACGATCTCGATACGAAGGTGCGCGACCGGCAGGACGCGCTCGGCGCCTTCCTCCAGGACACCTTTCGCCTGGCGCGCGGCGCCCTGCTCCACGGCGACGAGCTGATCCTCACCGCGGCGGCGCGCTGGGACTTCATCCGCCACCGCATCGCCGACCAGAGCCCCACCGCGCCGGGCCGCGAAGACGCCAGCGGCGCTCCCGCCTTCCGCCGGCTCGATCCGCTGATCGGGCTCAACTACAATCTGTCCCCCGATCACGGAGTGTACGCGTCCTGGTCGCAGGGTTTCCGCGCGCCGGCGCTGCTCGAGCTGACCTGCGCCGGCCCGGCGGCCATCTGCCCCGGCCTGCAGGCGGGAACGGCCCCCCGCTCAACCCGGTGCGCACCACGAGCTACGAGATCGGGCTCCGCACCCGGCCGCGCCCGTGGCTTGCGGGGCAGCTCAGCGCCTGGCGCACGGAGGTGGTCGACGACATCTTCTCCGTCTCACCGGCGGGCACCACGGGCGTGTATTTCCAGAACGTGGGCAGGACCCGGCGCCAGGGAATCGAGGCGAGCCTGCGCGGCAAGCCCGCCGCCTGGCTGGGCGCGAGCGCATCCTACGCCTTCACCGAGGCGCGGTTCGAGGACGAGGTGCTGCTCGCCACCCCCCGGCGCACTGCCGACTGCGCCGGTGCCTCGTGTAAGGAGCAGGTGCGCGCGGGCAGCGAGTTCCCGTTGGTCCCTCGCCACCGCGCCCATGCGGCAGTCGAGGTGCAGCCATACGCCTGGCTTTCGCTGTTCCTCTCCGGCACCTTCGTCGGCTCCCAGCGCTTGCGCGGCGACGAGGAGAACGTGGCACCGAAGCTCGATCCCTGGTTCTCGCTCGACGGAGGCGTGCGCGCATCGGCAGCCGGGTTCGCAGCCTGGGTCCGGTGCACGAATCTGCTCGACGCGCGGTACAGCAATTTTGGAACCTACGCGCCCAACGCAAAGCTGCCGGGCGCGCCGGTCGAGCCCTTCCTCACGCCCGGGCGCCCGTTCCAGATCTTCGCCGGCCTGAGCTACGGCTTCGGATCCGGGACGTACAGCGCGCCGTAGGGTTTCTTGCCCACGGGTATCCGCGCGATCGCTTTCCGGGCTTCCGTGTCCACCACCGACACGTCGTCCGAACCGCCGTTCGCGGTGTAGAGGCGCTTTCCGTCCGGCGAGAGCGCCACGCCCCACGGGCGGTCGCCGACCGCGATCCGGCCGGCCACAGATAGGGGTGCCAGGTCCACGGCGGTCACCGCCGCGCCGCGGCCCTCGGCGAGGTACAGGCGCTTGCCGTCGGGCGCCACCGCGAGGCCGTTGGGCTTCGTCTGCCGGTTGCCGATCGGAAGGGTCGCCTGCAGCCGCAGCGCCGCTGCGTCGAAGATCGACAGCGTGCCGCCTACCTCCGAGGTGACGAATGCCCTCCCCCCGTCCGGCGAGAACGCGACCCAGCGCGGCCGGGCGCCCACCGCCAGCCGGCCGAGCACCTTCCCCGAGCGCGCGTCGAGCACCGTGACGTCGTCGGTCGACTCGCCGGTCACGAACACCCGGGCGCCGTCGGGCGACACCGCGATGCCCTCCGGCTCGGTGCCGACGGGCGCGACGAAGAGCGTCCGCCCGGAAGCCAGGTCGACCGCCGTGGCCGTGGAGGCGGCTTCGTTGGAGACGTAGATCACCTTGCCGTCGGGGCTCACCGCGACCTGCTCGGGGTCGCGTCCGGCCGCGACCTTGCGCACGAGCGCATGCGACGCGACGTCCACCAGCGCGACCGCGTCGTCGTCGCCCAGCGCGACGAACACCATCGTGCGGTCGGGGCCCAGGCACATCCCTCGCGGGCGCTTTCCCACTGGGATGGTCGCCACGACTGCGTTCTTCTCCGTGGAGACGACCCGCAGGTCGTCGCCGCGCTCGTCGCTGACGAAGACCTGGTCGGCGCGCGCAGCCCCGGCGAGAATGGCCCAGAGGAGCACCGCGCGAACGAGCTTCATCCGGCGGCCGGCGGGCGGGCGGAGCGGTACCTGAATTCGACGAGCCGCCCCGGCGGGGGCACCGCTTCGGCTCGCGCCGCCTCGATCAGAGCGCGATCCGGCGAGAGCGAGCACGCCGGGTCGGTCGCGGCGGCGTTCCCCGTCAGGTGGAATGCCTGGCAGCGGCAGCCGCCGAAATCGATCGATCGCCGCGTACAGCCGCGGCAAGGCTCGGGCATCCAGTCCTCGCCCCGGAACGCCAGAAGGCCGGGCGAGGAGGTCCACAGCTCCTCGACCGATTGCTCGCGCACGTTCCCAAACGAAAGCCCCGGCACCGTGTGCGCGAGCAGGCACGGGAGCAGGAGCCCGTCGGGCGAGATCACCAGGAAGCGCCGTCCCCACCCGTCCATGCACGCGGGCGGGAACTCGACGTAGTAGTCCGGGACGACGAACACGACCTCCATGCGCCCTTCGAGCCGCTTCCGGGCGGCCGCCGCGACGGAGCGCGCCCGTTCGATCTGCTCCCGGGTGGGCAGGAGGGCCTGCCGGTTCAAGAACGCCCATCCGAGATACTGAGTATTGGCCAGCTCCAGCCGGTCCGCGCGCAGCTCCTCGGCCAGCGCGATCACCTCGCCGGTGCGGTCCAGGTTCTCGCGGTGGAGCACCGTGTTCACGGTCAGCGGAAAGCCCAGCTCCTTCACCCAGCGGGCCACTTCGAGCTTGCGCTGGAACGCCTCGCGCCCGGCGATGCGATCCGACTCCGCGGGCCGCGCGTCCTGGATGGAGACCTGCACGTTGTCCAGCCCCAGCCGGCGGAGGCGCTCGAGCCGCGCCCGTTCCAGCGGCAGCCCGCTGGTGATCAGGTTCGTGTACAGATCGAGCGCGCGGGCCTCCTCGACCAGCGCCTCGAGATCGGGCCTGAGCAGCGGCTCGCCGCCGGTGAAGTTGACCTGCACCACGCCGAGCCGCTCGGCCTGGCGCAGGACCCGGCGCCAGGTGGCGGTGTCGAGCAGGTCCCGGTGGCGGGCGAAATCGATCGGGTTGGAGCAGTAGACGCAGTGGAGCGGGCAGGCGTAGGTCAGCTCCGCGACCAGCGTGTACGGGCGCGGAGCCGGACTCACGCGGGCACCTGCAACAGCCCGCGCCTCACCATCTCCTCCAGGAACTCGAGCACGTCCTGTCGCATCTCCGGCGCTGGCCGCTCGCTGTATTCGCCCTGCAGCCGCTCGACGATGGCCTCGACGGTGAGCTCGCCGTTGCACAGCCTGAGGATGCTGGCGGCGGTCGGATTGAGCGCGAGTCCCCTCTCCGGGTAGAGGAGCATGTACCCGCCGGAGGCGCGATCGAAACGCAGGCGGGCCTTGGCGGCGAGGGAAGGCCTGGCGGCGGCCGGGATCACGCGGCGGCCTGCACGCAGTCGAGGATGTGCCAGAGGATCTCGGTCTTGCGGACCAGCGCGGCGACGCACTTTTCCTGAAGATCGTAGCTGGTCGCGTTTCGGCAGACGAACTCGATGGCCTGCTCCGAGTCCCTGCGCGCGCGCGGCACCCGGCTGCGGAAGTACTCCAGGACGTCGGCGCGAACCCACGGATAATGCTTCTCCCAGGCCTCGATGCGGCGGGACATGAGATCGGGCGCGAAGCTCTCGGTCAGCGACGAGGCGACAGCCTCGACCAGGCTCACTCGCTGGACGAGATCCACGTACGCGTCGCAGGCGAAGCGGACGCCGGGGAGGACCTTGCGGAAACCCGCCACCTCCTCGAGATCGAGGCCGACTCCTTCGGCGAGCCGCAGCCACAAGGACAGCCCGCCCTCTCCCGCGCGGTCGCCGTCGTGGTCGTGGATGCGCTGGATCCACATCCTGCGGAAGGCGGAATCCTCCGACTTGGAGAGGATGATCGCGTCCTTGATGGGCACGCGGCTCTGGTAGTAGTAGCGGTTCAGCACCCACCGGCGCAGCTCCTCGCGCGTCAGCGCTCCCTCGTGCATCGCCAAATGAAAAGGGTGCCGGTCGTGGTAGCGCTGCTCGCCTTCGCGCCGCAGCCAGGCGATGAGCTCGTCGTGCGAGACGGGCGGTCGCGGAGAGCTGGCGGCCGGCGCGGTCGCGCCTTCCTGGGTCACAGCACCATCTCCATCCCGTCGCGGGCAATCTCCCAGCCGGCGCGCTCGACGGCGGCGCGCTCGGGCGAATCCTCTCGCAGCACCGGGTTCGTGTTGTTCAGGTGGATGTACATGCGGCGCGCCGCGCCCACGCCGCCCAGCGCGGCGAGGCTGCCGCCCGGGCCGCCGATGGGCAGATGCGCCATGTCCGAGGCGCGCTTCTCCGAGGCTCCCAGCTCGCGCAATTCGTCCTCGGACCAGAAGGTGCCGTCGAAGAACAGGCAGTCCGCGCGCTCGGCCGCCGACAGCACGTCCGGCGTCATCCGGGCGACTCCCGAGAGGTAGACGAGCGCGCGCCGCGAGCCGCGCTCGCGGATGCGCAGGCCCACGTTGTCGCGCGCATCGGAGTCGACGCCGAGCCCCTCCAGGTGGACGGGGAGCTTGCCGGGGACGGCGAACGCCTCGACGGAAAGCCCGCTCGGATCGCCCCCGTCCCTGCGCAGCTCGACCTCCGCGCCGGCGCGCAAGGTGCGCCAGCTCACCTGCCCGGGAAACCGCTGCAGGGTGCGGTAGAGCACGTTGCTCTCCACGAACCCGCGCCGCACCGTCTCGGTCGCGTAGACCACCAGCGGCTGCGACTCGCGCAGGCAGAGCAGCCCGAGGGTGTGGTCGAGATCGCCGTTGGTCAGCAGGACGCCCTGGATCGGCGACTCGCGCAGCCGCCGCGCGTGGAGGGGCGGGAAGCTTTCGATCTGCGCGCGCACCTCCGGCGAGGCGTTGAGCAGGAACCACGCCTCGCCGTCGGCGCTCACCGCGACGCATTCCTGGGTGCGCGGCTCGATGCGGACCGATCCGTCGCGCGCGCCGCGGCAGTTGCGGCAGGCACAGTTCCACTGCGGGCAGCCCCCACCGGCCGCCGAGCCGAGCACGCGGATGTTCACCTTCCGCTCCCGGAACGAGCTTTACCAGATGATTCCGTCGCTGTACGACTTCGCTTCCGCATCCATCTTGATCTCTTCGAAAGCGGGCTTGGTCCAGCTCATGTCGCCCTCCCTTTGATGTCGTTCCGCACCACCCCTGCGAAACGCGGCAGGATCTTCGCCGCCGGATCCGCCATACACCTCGCCTCCGGCCAAGGCAAGCCGCGCAGTTCTCCGACCATCGGCCTTTCGCTGCGCGCAATGGCGCACGGCGTATTGACTTGGACGGCGGAAAAGCGCGTTGAGGCAAACGAGGACAGTGCGACCCGGGGGGTCGTTTGCATGTCCGCGAACCTCTCATCGATGCATCGTCGCAGGAACTGATCGCAGCCGCGGGCCGCGTCGGGCTTGGCTCGTTTGCAAAAAGGGGGATGTAGCCATGACTGGAAGAACGATACGTTCGCATCCGATCCGCTCGGGCATCGTCATCCTGCTCTCCGCCGTCTGCGCGTCGTGGCTCGCGCCGTCGCGCGCCTTCGCCGGGACACCAAAGAACCTCGACTGGCCCAATTACGGAAACGACCTCCACAACACGCGGTTCCAGAACGTCGACCAGATCAATCGCAGCAATGCGCACAAGCTCCGGCCCGCCTGGGTCTTCCACACAGGCGTGCTCGATCCGCTGGCCGAATTGCAGGTGGCGCCGATCATCGTGGGCGGCCGCATGTTCGTCACCGACGGGCATGACGACGTGTTCGCGCTGGACGCCGCCACCGGCAAGCTGCTCTGGACCTACAACCCCACCAAGACCGACGACATGCCGCCCATCGACCAGATGATCGTCTGCTGCGGGCGCAACAACAAGGGCGTCGCGGTCGCGGACGGCAAGGTCATCTACGGGCGCCTGGACAACGTGGTCGTCGCGCTCGACGCGCGCAGCGGCAGACCGGTGTGGAAGACCAGGCTGGCCAACATCAAAACAGGCTTCGCCATCAACAACGCCCCGCAGGTGGCGGACGGGATCGCAGTCATCAGCCTCTCGGGCGGCGAGTTCGAGGTGCGTGGACAGGTCTTCGGACTGGGAGTCACCGACGGGCACGTCCAGTGGCAATTCCAGACCACCGATCCCGCGAGCTATGGCTTCCCGGCGAGCGATCAATTCAAGCGAGGCGGCGCGGCGGTGTGGAACCCGGTCACCATCGACCAGGACCTGAAGCAGGTCTACATGCCCACCGGGAACGCCGCTCCCGATGTCCTTGGCGAAGACCGGCCGGGGGACAACCTGTTCGCCACATCGATCCTTTCGCTCGACCTGCAGACCGGGAAGCACGTGTGGCACTTCCAGGAGGTCCACCACGACATCTGGGACTACGACAGCGCGCAGCCCGCCGTTCTCTTCCCGGTCACCAGGGGCGGGACGACGTTCAAGGCGCTAGGCCACTGCAGCAAGAACGGGCAGTACTACATCCTCGACCGGCGCAACGGGAAGCCGATCTTCCCAGTCGTCGAAGTGCCCGTCCCACAGGACCCCAGGTTCCAGCATGCCTCCAAGACGCAGCCGTTCTCCGTGGCGGTGGAACCCCTGACTCCGCTCACCTTCGTGCGGCCCAACGATACCGGCTTCCCTGCCGCCCCGCAGTACACGCCGCCCGGCGAGACGGAGTTCGTGATCGTCCCGGGCGACGACGGCGGATGCGAATGGGGTCCGGCGGCTTTCAGTCCGCGCACGAACTTCGTCTACTACGGCACGCGGTATGAACCGACCACGTTCAAGACGAAGCCGGGCAACAAAGACCTGATTCCCACGCCGACGGGTGACCTCCACCTGGGCTCCCGGTTCACGAACAAGGTGCCGGGCTCGCATCCCTTCGGCATCTTCGGAGCCACGGACGTGCAGACGGGGAAGATCGCCTGGAAGCTCGAAGTGCCGCTGCCGACGAAGTCGGGGCTCACCGTCGCCGGCGATCTGGTCTTCTTTGGCGAGGGGAACGGGAAGTTCCACGCCGCGGACGCGCAGACGGGGAACATCCTGTTCACGTTCGATCCGCGCAAGAGCAAGATCCCCAACGTGGGCGGCGCCGCGGCTTCCCCGTCCGTGTACGTCGCAAACGGGCGCGAGTTCGTCGTCTACGCGTTCGGAGGCAACGTGCCGGACCGGAACAACTTCGCCGTCGTCGATCCCGACAGCGGCAAGGTAGGAGACGCGATCATCGCCTTCGCGCTGCCCGGGGAGGATGGCGACCACGCGGACGACTGAGCCCTCCACTTTGAATCGCCGGCGCCCGGCCACCGCGGGCGCCGTCGCGCCGAGCCGTTGACTGCTCGCGCGGACCGGCGCAGTTTTCCTCGTCGCCGCGCATGGGCAGCCGAATCGATCACCTCGTCGTCACCGCGCCCGACCTCGGAGCCGGCGCGGATCTCGTGCAGCGCCGCCTCGGAGTGGCGCCGCAGGCCGGCGGCGAACACGCGCGCATGGGAACGCACAACCTGGTCCTG
>WNFL01240395.1_pt2 | contig 18973 bp, 23 predicted proteins | sample 5400361 | NCBI WGS metagenome assembly WNFL01 (sample SAMN13153351, study PRJNA577476) | soil metagenome | isolation source: 40 cm soil on Douglas fir-dominated hillslope | place: USA:California | collected 2013-09-17
GAACGAAGGGACAGGCGTCGCCGCAGCCCATGGTGGCCACAAAATCATATTCCTCATCAGGTATTTCCGTCAGCGATTTGGAAGTGTGCGAGGTGAGATCATAGCCGAGCTCGCGCATGGATTCGATGGCTCGGGGGTTGACGCGTCCCGCGGGGCGCGAGCCGGCGCTGTGCGGCTCGATGCGGTCCTGACCATGAATGCGCGCGAAGGCTTCCGCCATCTGGCTGCGGTTGGAATTCTCGACGCAAACAAACAGGACCCGTTTCATACCGCCGGCTTTGCCGGGACCGGTCCGCAACAGCCTTCCTCACGCGCACAACGGCAAAGGAAGACTGAGAGCAACGCGCCTGAAATCGGGGCAGCCAGGTAGATCCAGAGACTTGCGAGATGGCCCGAGACCAGGGCAGGGGCGAGGGAGCGGGCAGGATTCATGGACGCTCCGCAAATCGGACCGGCGAACAACGCTTCCAATCCAATAACTGCGCCGATGGCGATGCCAGCGGTGACTCCTCTTTCTTTGGCGCCGGTTGAAACGCTTAGAATCACAAACATCAGCATGGCGGTGAGCACCATCTCCAGGACAAACGATTGCAGGCTGGAACCAGCGGGTACCGTGGCGCCAAGCGTCGAATTCCCAGGAAAAAGGCCGCGCAAAAGCAGACTGGCAGCCAGTGCGCCAACCGCCTGGCTAAGGATGTACGGAATGACGAGACGAGCCTCGAAACGCCGCGCCGCGAAAAAACCAAGAGTGACGGCCGGGTTGAGGTGCGCGCCTGAAATGTCTCCCACGGCGTAGATCATTGCCATTACGACAAGGCCAAAGGTGAGGGCAACCCCGACGTGAGTGACCAGGCCACCGCTCACGTCGTTGATGACAATCGCGCCTGTCCCGGCGAATACCAGGCAGAACGTCCCGAAGCATTCGGATACAAGTTTTTTCATAAGGCGCACCGCGGCCAAGCCGTAACCGAACCGCGCGAAGCGTTTGGAGTGCGCCGCATCCCGGCGCTGTGCCTTCGCGAGGTCCAAGGATGTCTCGAACGGTCGAAACGAAAGCGCCGGGATGCGGGAGCAGAACAACACAAGGTACCGACACCTCGGTGTCTGCACTCCAAACGCTTCGCGACATGGGCAGTCTCACAGATTCCTCGCGGCCTGCGAGTAAGTTGGGCTATTGCAGTGCAGAAGGTAGCTAAGGATGCGCTCATGATGAAAAGCCTAACTAACAACCGTTCTGGCGAACAGCTTTTGTTCACTTTTCAGCCCAAATACTTAATAGCGAAGTGCGTGAGCGCCACTTCACCCAGCGCGCGAGGGCTGGCAGAGCGTATGGAGTCCCGGCTTTAGCCGGTTGGGGCAACCTCGTTCTGCGCCTCGAAATGTTCCCAGCCGATTTCATTAAGAATACGGTGGCCGGCTAAAGCCGGGACTCCATGCGCTTCCCGGGAGCTTCAGCGTTCGCCGGAGGGTTGGGCGGAGCTTAGATTGCTTCTTTGCTGCGGCGTGGTGATGAACGGACCGGGGACCGATAAGCAGGCGTCGCCCAGGCCATAATCAGCCAACTGCTTTATCGTTTCGACGAAGTCATCAAATTTAACCGGTTTGGTGAGGAAAAAATTTGCGCCCAGCTCATAGGCTTGCTTCACGTCTGAGCCCAGAACCGAGCTTGTCAGAATGATAATAGGCAGAGCCATCCAATCTGGCCGCTGCCGAATCCAGCCCAGGACCTCGAATCCCGTCGCGCGCGGCAGCTTCAAATCAAGGAGCAGGAGCGTGGGTTTTGGGAACCTAGCGCGATCGGCGTACGGGCCTTCACCGTCGAAATATTGAATGGCTTGCGATCCGTCCTCCACGACCACGATCGGGTTGGTAAAACCGGCCTTTTCGAATGCCAGGCGGATGAGCAACACGTCATCTGGATTGTCTTCAGCTAACAGAATGGTTTCGAGTTTTACCACGCTTAAACTTTCTCTGGTGCCTCGCCTGGCAGCGCGCGCTCTGCGCAACGAAGCCGATTTTAACAATAAGCCAAAAAGTCCAAAATTCAACTTCGAATTCATGGGCTGGCGACGCTTCTAATCCGAACCAAGGTGTAACGGCTCATCAACGGACCCCTCTCCCTGTCCCAGTCAGAACAACACAAGGTACCGACCCCTAGGGGTCTCTCCCCTTCGGAAGGGGAGAGGGAAAACATGGTGAAGCATCAATTCCAAGCACAAGCCGATTGGGGGATTTGTTTCGAGCCGATGGGTATTTGTCCTGAGCCGGTTTTCGTTGGCTGTTTTACATCGCTGATATAACCTTAAGCGATGGCCAAGCTTTCCAAGGAAAAATACCTCGTCCTGATGGCGGACGATTCTGAGGACGATTGCCTGCTGCTCAAGCGAGCCGTGAGCAATGCGCAACGCCTGAGCTTTATCGGGAACGTCTCGGATGGGGAAGAGTTGGTCGGCTACCTGAATGGAACGGGGGAATATGCGGATCGCGTGCGCTTCCCGTTGCCCGACCTGCTGCTGCTGGATTTGAAGATGCCTCGAAAAAACGGCTTCGAAGTTCTGAAGTGGCTGCAGACCCAGCCGTTCGACGACATGGTAGTAATAGTGCTCTCCGGATCAGACCAGCCCGATGATATTAAGCGAGCGCTGGAAATGGGCGCGGACGATTACCGTCTCAAAGGCGTCGATCATCGCAAGCGGCTCGACCTGGTCAAGGCGCTGGAGGATTATTTTACGAAAAGCGCGGGGCAAAGATAAAAGCTCCCCCCACGATCCCAAGGGGATATCATCGCTCAGGGTTGCGAGCAGCGAGCTACCCTGGGTCAGCGTCGAACCAACAGCCCCCAACACCCTGAAATGGGTTGAATCAATTCCGCCCGCCGGCCATTCTCTGTCCATGCCACAGTCACTCGCAAAACTTTTCGCACATACGAAATCGAGTTCGACGAACGTTATGTATGGGATTGAAAAAGCTCCATCGGTGGCTCCAACCCATTTCAGGGTTGATGGAAATTTGCTTACCTCACCCAGGGTAGCTCGCTGCTCGCAACCCTTGGGCTGAGTGATTGCAATCCCTTCGGGATTACACCTAACCCCGCTTCACCATCTTCTCCCGCGCCACCTCCGGCGCATAATGAAGAACGCCACGCCGATAATCTTCCATTCGCCAACGCAGGAAAGCAGCGCATTTCCCGATTGTCCCTTTATTCCGCAAGGGCCAGTAGGCGCGGAAATCTTCGTGTAGTCCGCGCAAGGCGCGGATACCAACCGCGGCCATTCGCCGGGCCGCCGAACTCTTCCCCGCAGCCAACGCTTGTTGCCAAAGCATGATTTTGCACGACTCGGCGGCCATGCGCGCCGCCAAACCCATCTCGACCGCGAGGATTTCGCCCGAGCGAGTGCCGGGCCGCGCACCAGTGAGCGGGGCCCGCTGGTTTTCCACTTCGTCCAGCGCTGCGCGAATGTTTTTCTGCGGGATGCGCGCGTAATACTTCAGGCCGTCGCGACAAACCAGTTCGCGGAGCCTGGGCGGCGGCGCAGCGATTACTGTGCCGTAGGGGGTCACGTTGGGCGCGTAAAAGTCGAACTTGCGATGAGCAAACCCCAGTGCCAGTGCGGCCTTGGCCAGGCGTTGGGCAGGATCGTGGAAGATATCGCGGCTGAGCACGGGAACCAGTAGTGCCTCATCAAACGATGGCGCGCACCAGCTTAGAGCCGCTCCCATCAGGTAGGGCAGATAGCTGACCGCGAGCGGCTGCGGATGGCCACCGTCGCCCCAGTCGGTATTTAGATAGCCTGCCGCGCCATGCCTGCGTCCCGCGGCGGCCGCGAGGCGCAAATTGGCGAAGGCATTGTCGTGCCGGCCAATCAACGTCATCCAGGTGGATGTCCCAGGGCAGACGTAGAAGGGCACCTTCGATTTCGCAAAGAGCGCGGCCTCGCGCTCGAATGGGTGGTTGGCTTCGTAACCCCAGTTCAAGGCGATGCCGTCCCTGGGCAATTCCCGGATCAACTCCGGATGGTGGAGAATAATATCGCCCCAGAACATCATTTGCCGGCCTCGAACCGCGACCTCGCGATGAATCTGCTTGAGAAAATCGACATAAACGCGGCCTTTGCCTTTCGCCGCGCAAAGCGCCTTGCTCTGGCCACGGCACAGGTCCCAGGTTTCATCGCAGCCGACGTTGAACCGGGCGCTGGTGAAGTGCGGCAGCAACTCGTCGTAAAGCTCGCGCAGAAAAGGCAACGTGCCGGGGTTATTCGGAGCGAGAGTGGATGGATAGCGCAAAAACGTTCCGTCCGCTCCTTCATACGGCTGCTGCGTCTCAGCCAGCTTTTTTAGCGGTGGATATTCAAGCCAGTACCGCAAATGGCCGAAAGAATTCTGGTTCGGCACGAGGTCAACGCCGAGTTCGCGGCAACGGGCGTCCAATTGCAAAATCTCGTCACCCGTGAGCGGGCCCCATCCCCGCCAAACCGGTTCGTAGTTTCGATAGGCAAACGTGTGTTCGGTGTAGAGTTGAAACTCATTGATTTTGAAATCCGCGAGGTGATCAACCAAATCGAGCAAGGTGTGCAGGTTGGGAACGCGGCCGCGCGAAATGTCGAGCATCACGCCGCGCCGCGCAAAATCAGGGTGATCGCGAATGGTCAGACGCGGCAAACGGCGTCCATATTGGCGCAGCAGTTGGCGCAGCGTGGCCACCGCGGCGCGCAAGCCGCCGGGTTGCCGATAATGAATCGCAACACCTTTGGAGCTTATGATCAGCGCGTAACCTTCGGCGTGGTCAGGCGCGACCGTGCTTTGCCAGGCGCGAATGGCCAGTCGTGCATGGTTCGGAGAGCCGGTCACCAGTTCCAATCCAACGCCGATGGCCTCGGCTGCGGATTTCAACCTGAGCGCGATCGGCAGCAAGACCGAATCGCGCGGCAATCCACTATCGAGGCGCAGGATCGCGCAAGCGGGCAGGGTGTAGAAACCTGTGTGACGTTTCAGCAAGCGAGGGTAAGGGAGGAGGTTCAACCTAAGTTCGGCGGTTAAAGGATAGAACCACGGATGAACACAGAGCGGCCAGCCGCGACCAAAAAGATGTGCCCGTTAAACCGCAGAGACGCGAAGAGCGCAGAGAAGAGGAAGTTGGCGCAACCTCCGCACTGCAATAGCCTAACTTGCTCGCAGGGCGCGAGGATTTTGGGCACCTGCCGATGTCGCAAACCGCTTGGAGTGCGCCGCATCCCGGCGCTGTGCCTTCGCGTGGTCCAAGGATGTCTCGGACGGTCGGAAACGAAAGCGCCGGGATGCGGCGCACTCCAAACGCTTCGCGCGGTTCGGTTGCGGCTTTGCCGCGCTGCGTTCATCCGTGGTTTAAATGCCGTTTTTAGGTTCAACGATTGGCATCTAACTCACAAAACCCATGTATCCCATGCAACTCATTTAACCGCTGGCTGGCCAATCATCCCGGTCTGCCGCGCGTAGTTGAACAAGCCTCCGGCATCCACCACGGGCCGCACATCGCCCAGCGGTTTGAATTTATAGACTTTGCCGCCGGTCTTTGCGGTCACTGTGGCGGCATCCAGATCCACGGTGACGACGTCGCCGGTTTTCAGAACATCACACAAGCGGTCGGTGCATTCACATGGATATAATTCGCCGGTGGCGACGCAATTGCGGAAAAAGATGCGGGCGAAACTTTCCGCCAGCACGATCTTGCAGCCGGCCGAACCCATGGCTATGGGGGCATGCTCGCGCGAACTGCCGCAGCCGAAGTTGCGGCCGCCTACCACGATGGGATATTGGCTATCGAGTTGGCCTTCCTTGACGTAGCGAGTCGAGTAAAGGGATTCAGGCAGGCCGCACAAGGCGTACGAGCCGAGCTTCTCATATTCCTCGGAGATCGTCGGGACCAGATTCAGATATTGGGCCGGGATGATCTGGTCGGTGTCGATGTTATCGCTCACGACATAAACAGGGCCTGTAAAAACAGATTGCATGGGGCAAGATTGAGCGTAGTGGGTCTGGTTTTCAACAACAATGAATACTGAAGCTCACCGAAGTGTTTTGACTGTTTCCACGCGGCTGATGAGCCAATGCCCGTCGATTTTCTTGAAGGTGAATTTTAATTCCTGCACCAGGAAATCTTGTTCTCCAGACAGATTGACTTTGAGCGTGAGATTGGCAAATGCGATGGGCTGGCCGGCCACCACGTTAACGGTGGTGTCGAGGAACTCCGCCTTGAGGGAGCCCACCACCGCTCTCGCTCCCGCGGCTTGCTGGAGGAGTTCCTCACGTCCATTTAAAGTCTGCTGGTAGCCAGGGGCCTCTAGCGTGATGACCACGTCGGTAGTGCAGAACTCGGTGAGCTTCTGGGAGTAGGAAAATTTGGCATAGAGAGATTCACCTGATCGAAAAGAAGCCGTCCTGGCCAGTTCGGCCAGCCGCTTGCGAATCACTTGTTCCGGGCCGGGAAAGAAAATGCGCCATCCCCAGATGCCGGCCGCAATCAGCGCAGCCAGCACCAGGCCCCGGAACAGCCATTTTCTCATAAAAGAATTTTACCCATGATTCTATCGCGGCGCGCTCTGCCTTTGGTGTGTTCATAATAACCCATGGAGCGATTATCACCGACTACGAAGTATTCATCCGGGCCGACTTTTTCAGCCTGGTGTTCCCAATTGCCATTCAGCTTCACGTACGGCTCCGAGAGCACCTGGCCGTCAATCAGGAGCTGGCCCTCGCGGAATTCTACGGTTTCGCCCGGCAAACCCACGATCCGTTTCATGTACATGATGCTGGGCCCGGCCAGCCGGATGGCCACCACATCACCACGCTTCGGTTTGGAATGGATATAGGCGAGGCGATTGACGAAGTTGACCCGGTTTTCCTTGTACGTAGGAAGCATGCTCACGCCTTCGACCTTAATCGGCAGGAGCACAAACTTCGTCACCGCGAAGCAGGTCACCACCCAAATTACGATACGGATGAGGGTGCGTCTTGGGCTCCTTCCAATGAGCATGATGCGCACCCATGCCGGCCGCTGAGCGGCTTCCGTATTCGTTCCCATACACAACAGTCCGTTTAAACCTGCGAATGGCAATTAGTTTCGCCGCTGTCTTGAAGGCAAACAAGCAAAACCATCACGGAAATTAGGTTTCCTGGAATTCCGAGCCTGGTTTTTGAAGCTTTTTCACCTTGTCCCGTCGGATTCACCGGCGTAAGAAGAATCATGCGCAAAAGCCCCGCCCTTTCAGCCCCACTTACTCGCCGTCGATTCCTGTATTGCTCCACGGTGATCGCCGGGTCAGCGGCACTCGCCCGCCCCCTTGGCGCGCGAGCAGAGCGCCGGCGCATTTCTCCCAACGAAAAGCTCAACCTGGCCATTATCGGCGTCGGCGGACGCGGGGCGGCGGACATAGCCGAAGTCCGCACCGAATACATCGTCGCATTATGCGACGTCAACGAAGAGAACCTGGACGCGGCCGCCGCAAAACATCCGCAAGCCAGGAAGCTCGTGGATTTCCGCAAGCTCTTCGATAAGAGCAACGAAATTGACGCCGTTGTGGTAGCCACGACTGAGCACACGCACGCCTTTGCGGTGCTGCCCGCGCTCAAGCATGGCAAACATGTTTATTGTGAAAAGCCGCTCGCCCATAACGTCTGGGAGGCGCGGCTGCTCGCGAAGGAAGCCGCTAAAGCAAAGGTCACTACGCAAATGGGCACGCAAATGCATGCCCAGGATAATTTTCGGCGTGTGGTTGAGCTGATCCAAACCGGAGCAATCGGTCCCGTGCGCGAAGCTCATGTTTGGGTGTCACGCGCGTGGGGTGATGGCGAGCGGCCAAAAGAACCCGCCCCTGTTCCGTCGCATCTGCATTGGGATCTGTGGCTTGGGCCGGCGCCGGAGCGCCCGTTTCATCCCAGTTACATCCACGGCCAGCCGCGATGGTACAAATATTGGGATTTTGGCGGCGGCACCTTGCCAGACCTCGGCAGCCATTGGAATGACATGGCATTCTGGGCCCTCAAGCTGCGGCATCCGCTCCCGGAGACCGCGCCCGCTTCCTATCATATCAGCTATGAATACCCCGCTCGCGGCGAAATGCCGCCGGTCAAGCTCACCTGGTATCAGGGCATGGACAAACCTGCGCTTCACGTTGAAAAGAAGATTCCGCAATGGGGGGATGGCGTGCTGTTCATCGGGGACAAAGGCATGCTGCTGGCCGATTATCATAAACACAAGCTGCTGCCTGAGGAAAAATTCGCCGACTTCAAAGCGCCCGACCCGTTCATTCCAAACTCCATCGGCCACTGGAAGGAGTGGATTGACGCGTGCAAGACCGGCAAACCGACGACCTGCAATTTTGATTATTCGGGCGCTCTGACTGAGGCGAATCACCTGGGCAACGTCGCCTATCGCACGGGCATGAAAATCGAGTGGGACCCCGTGAAGCTGAAAGCGAAGAATTGTCCCGAGGCAGCCCGCTACATCCGCACGGAATATCGGAAGGGCTGGAAGCTGGCGTGCCGCCGGCGCAGGCCTGGTGTCCGGGCCCAATCTCTTCGCCGCGGCCAAACGCACCGACGAAAACTCCTGGGCGCTCCTTTCGGACACCCATCTTGCCGCCGACCGCGCCCAGCTTGGCCGCGGCATTAATATGTACGATCATTTCACGAGCGTTTCGCGCGAGGTGACTTCGCTGACGAAACGTCCAGCGGGCGTTTTCATCAACGGCGATTGCGCCTTTAACAGCGGTGAGAAAGGCGATTATGCACGCGTGGCCGAGGCGCTGGAGCCCATGCGCAAGGAACAAATGACCATCCACCTCGCGCTGGGCAATCACGACCACCGGGAGCGCTTTTGGGAAGCATTCGAGCAGGAAAAAGCGGCTAAACGGCCACTCACCGACAAGCACGCTGCGCTCGTGCGCACCCAGCGCGTGAATTGGTTCGTGCTCGATTCCCTGGAAAAGACTCTCTCCGTGCCGGGCTTGCTTGGCCGGGAACAATTAGCGTGGCTGGCGAAAACTCTCGATGCCAACCCCAACAAACCGGCGTTGGTCCTGATCCACCACAACCCCGGCATCAGCGGCAACATGGGACTCATAGATACGGTCGCCCTTTTTGAAATCATCCGTCCGCGCAAACAGGTCAAGGCGTACATTTATGGGCACACTCATACCTGGAAAGTAGAACAGGATGATACTGGCCTGCACCTGATTAACCTCCCGCCGGTTGCTTATGTCTTTCACGAAGGCGATCCGGCAGGCTGGGTCCACGCCACCGTTCAGCAAAAAGGCATGCGAATTGAGCTGCGCTGCGTGGATCCCACCCACAAGGCTCACGGGCAGGCTTTTGATCTAAAATGGCGGGTGTAATGCCGGGGTTTGGAGTCCCGGCTTTAGCCGGTGCCGTGTTCTTGATGGAATTGGCTCAGAACTTTTCGAGCGAGAGAGGAAAGCCACGTCTCACCGACTGAAGCCGGGACTCCATACCCTCAATAGGCCATTCCCAGCATTCGAAAGTTGCTCGATTGGGACTTGGTCTTGATACGCATCGAGTCCAGCAGCTTGCGCCCTTCGAAATCGCCGCTGGAAAACGAATTGAGCCAGACCCCATCGCTGACGCGCGTGCGAGTTACAGTGTAGGCCAGCTTTTTCAATGACCCAATAACGCCCCCAAGCAAAGTGACCTCTGAACGGAGCTGGATGTCCGCCCGCGCAACTTCAAATTCCTCCGCATCAATCCAGACCGTGCCGGAAATCCTGTTCAACAGGCGATCGGCAATCCGATGCTCAGGCGGCTCGGGGTTCTTCGGCTGAAAGGCGACCTGATACGCTGCCCGGCCATTGATATCGGTCCTGGCAAGGAGCTTGAAATCAAATCGAGCGACCAGCTCAGGCGTCAAAACATTCTCGCGGCTGGCAGCCTGGCCGGATTTTGCTGGGCCTAACAACTGTCGCGCGCTCATTTCGTTTTCCGATTGTTTTTTCACATCCGCCGCGGCGGGGGCATGGCCGTTGACTTCCAGGAGTTTGACATGCGTCGAGCCGCCCTGGAAAGCAACCTGATAGACCTTTTCTTTGTGCTCTTTGACGTTGCCGCTGGCGTCCAGCTCTTCGGTGAGCGTGACTTTTGTGTAGGTGTAGCTCTCCTTGCCGGACCGCGCATCAGCGCCTTGCGCGCGGTGCACGGCTTTCTGAATTACCTCACCAGCCGATAACGGCCTTTCCGCAGCCACTGAGTGCCCGATTCCGCTCAAATTGAACAAAACCGACAAACTAAACCAAATTGTTCCTAACCAAATGAATTTCATGGAGTGTATAGAATATGCAGACTCCACGAGAAATTGCAAGCGGATAAACGGGAAATCTGCGACTCATTTGCTGTTTACGCAGCGAATTTTGCCCTTAGCCTTTCTCTTATATGCGAATAATCGGCCATTTGGCGGAGGAATCCACCGCCCGCATCTTTGCTGACTACCTTTATGTCCAGGGAATCGAAAACCAGCTTGATCATGTCAAGGATGACGGATGGGCAATCTGGATCCTGGATGAGGACAAAATCGACAGCGGGACGAGCTTGCTGGCAGCGTTTCGTCAGAACCCCGGGGATCCGATTTATCGCGCCAAAGCCAAAAACGCCGCCCAATTGCGCGCCGAGGAGGAAAATGAAAAAGCTGAGTATAACAAAAAGCTGCGCAACCGCCGGCACTTATTCCGGCCGCTTACGCCTTACAGCTTCGGCCCCCTGACCTTCGTGTTGATCGTGATCAGCGCGGTGGTGTTCATCCTGTCCAAGTTTGGCAACGATCACCAGTCGATCATGAGCCTGTTCATTACGGATTTCTCGGCCGGGCAGGTGGACTGGAGTCTGCCGGAAGTCCGTCACGGCGAGATTTGGCGTTTGTTCACGCCGATGTTTGTTCATTTCTCGGTGATGCACATTTTCTTCAACATGCTTTGGCTGCGCGATCTTGGCAGCATGATCGAAAGCCGCCAGAGCTCATGGCACCTGGCTGTGCTGGTGCTCGTGATTTCGGCTTGCTCGAACGCCGCCCAGTTTTACATCAACCATGCGGGGCCGGTTTTCGGCGGGATGTCCGGAGTCGTGTACGGTCTGCTCGGCTACGTCTGGATTCGAGGCAAATTCGATCCCGGCTCGGGTTTGTTCCTGCACTCGTACACCGTTACGATGATGATCATCTGGTTCTTTGCCTGCTTGACCGGAATCCTTGGACCCATCGCCAATACCGCTCACGCAGTTGGCCTCATTATGGGTATGGCCTGGGGCTACCTCTCGAGCCTGCGCTACAGGTGAAGTGAGGATTTCGTTTACGGCGCGCAATGAGATTATCATACCGCTCGCAGACGCCACCCTGGGCGGAGACTTAAACCTTCCGCCCGATCCGCTTGGGTTGGTCCTTTTCGCTCACGGCAGCGGCAGCAGCCGGCATAGTCCGCGCAATCAATACGTCGCGCGAATTTTACAGGATGCGAGGGTCGGGACCTTGCTCTTTGATCTGCTAACTGCCGAAGAGGAACAGGCTGAAGCTCGCACGCGCCACCTTCGGTTCGATATCCCGTTTCTGGCTAAGCGCCTGGTCGCGGCTACCCGTTGGGCGCTGGCCCAGGCAACGTGTCGCAACCTCAAAGCGGGCTTTTTCGGAGCCAGCACCGGGGCCGCTGCCGCGCTCGTCGCCGCTGCTCAATTGGGCCCAGCCATCAGTGCTGTCGTTTCGCGTGGGGGGCGTCCGGATTTGGCCGGCGACGCCCTGGAACGCGTTACTGCGCCGACCTTGCTCATCGTTGGTGGCGACGACACGCCGGTGATTCCGCTGAATGAAGAGGCCTATGGCCGAATGCATTGCGAAAAAGCGCTCCGGATCATCCCCGGCGCCTCCCATCTGTTCGAGGAAACCGGCGCGTTGGAAAAAGTCGCGAAGCTCGCTTCTGACTGGTTCGTCGATCACCTGCAACCGACTACCCGTCACCCCTAACCACAGGGATTTTTAGGTGTTGACACTGAGACTGATTCTCAATAAGAGATTTGCCGTAATGAAGGGACTTCAGTACATGATTAGAGGAATGCGACTTAGGCCTGAGCTGCTGCTCGGCGCGCTTTATTCCACGCTGGCCTTCCTGCCGGTTTGGGGGAGTGAGCGCTACTTCACTTACACTTACGAACCCGAGACCATGACCCAGAGCGCTTTCGAATTTGAGCAATGGCTTACTTTGCGCGCCGGTCGAAACAAAGCGGTTGGCCAGGAGAATTTCAATCGCTGGGAGTTGCGTGAGGAATTGGAATATGGTGTGACTGACAATTATACCGTGTCTCTCTATCTGCATGGGAGCCTTGAGAATTTTCACGACCCGCTCGTTGATCGGGACCACTCACGCTTCCATTTCGATGGAGTGTCGTTGGAAAACCGGTATCTGGTGCTTAATCCGGCCGATCACGCGGTGGGCCTGGCGCTATATCTGGAACCGCGTCTGGCTGACGGCGAAGCCGAAGTGGAAGAAAGAATCATTTTGGGCCAGCGGCATGGCGAGTGGAAATGGGCGTTGAACCTCACTCACGCCACGGATTGGTCGGAGGATTTTCGTGCCACGGAAGGCGAGGTGGAAGTCAGCCTCGGCATCACCCGCCATCTTTCCCCGCGTTGGAGCCTGGGTGTCGAAGCGCGGGACCACAATGAATTGCCCGATTACGCGAAATGGGAAAATACCGCGCTTTATGTTGGGCCGGTCGTTACTTACCAGCGGGAAAAGTGGTGGGCAACGCTAACGGTCATGCCCCAGGTTTTCGGCGCGAACTTTGACGGCGATCCCGACCGGAATGCGAACCTGGAGCTGCAAGGCCATGAACGATGGAACGCGCGTTTGATTGTTGGAATCAGCTTCTAATTCGCCCGGTGTTGTTACTGCCGGCGCTCGTGTTTTTTAGCTCGGCTTGCACCGGGCCTGCTCCATCGAATACTGTTGCGACTCCTGCCAACGAAGCCGCCCTGGGGCGGAAGGTGTATGTGGCCAAATGTGCCAAATGCCACAAGCTTTACGCCCCGGCGAAATACTCCGATGAGGAATGGCAGATGTGGATGGGCAAGATGAGCAGAAAAGCCAGGCTCAACCCGGAGCAGCAAAGGATCCTGTCGAATTATATCGAGACTGCCCTTCGCCACCCTGCGCAGCATTAGCTGCCGGCAGCAGACCCAACATCCGCCTGGAAAAACCACAAATTCCCGTCTAGGGAAGCGCGGGGATTGTACCCCATTTCGGAGCCCGGTTTTTAGCGGATACTGCACGCAATGAAGCCCTTGCTTATGAAAAAAATCGCTGTTCTGCTGGTGGACGATCACATGGTGGTTCGCCAGGGCCTTCGGGCATTGCTCGCGGCTGAAACCGACATCGAGGTTGTTGGCGAAGCCGAAGACGGGCGCCAGGCGGTGGCGCTGGCGCGGCAGGTTTCACCTGACGTGGTGGTGATGGATGTGGCTATGCCATTATTGAACGGGTTGGAGGCCACCCGCCAGATTTCCCGGAACCTTCCCTCCGCCAGGGTTCTGGTGCTGACCTCTTACGGCGATGAGGAGTGCGTGGCCCAGCTAATGGAAGCGGGCGCCGCCGGTTACCTCGTTAAGCAAACGGCCGCTGGCGATCTCTCCAAGGCCATCCGTGAGATACGCCGCGGCAACTCATTTTTCAGCCCCTCCATCGCCAAGCGACAACGTGAACGCGAGCTCGAAGCCTTCAATATCGGTGGCGACCAGCCTTGCAGAAAGAGCCGGGACCTGACCTCCCGCGAAGCCGAAGTACTGCAACTCGTTGCCGAAGGCTTTTCCAACCAGCAAACCGCCGATCATCTCGGGATCAGCATCAAGACGATTGAGAAGCATCGGCAACAGGTGATGAACAAGCTCAACATTCATGAAACCGCCGGACTCACTCGCTACGCCATTTCCAGGGGCCTGGTCGAGAGCCCGCGGCCGGCCACCCTCGAGCCCGTTCCTCAATCCTGATGATCTGACACGGTTTCCACATGGTTTTAGCCTTGGTCGACTGAACAGGCTCCTTCCCGGGAGCCCTCTAATCGGTTGAAAATTTGGATTGCATTCAACCAATAAGCCGTTATTGTTTTGCCTATGAAAAAACTCATCCTCTCAGTGTCATTAGTGGCTTTCGCAGTCGCGGTGCAAGCTGGCGACGCCAAAGCCTCAAAAGAGAACAGCGCCTGCTGCGCCTCGAAGACTCAAGCCAAGGGGGCGGCCTGTTCCATGTCAGCCAAAGCCAGCGGCGCCTGTTGCAAAGATGCCCCGGGCAAACAAGCATTGCTTAGCCCGAAGGCTGCCGGTGAAGTTTCCAAAAAACTCTGATCATTTCCGGGTTTTTCTCACCTGTCGCCCGCGCATTTTGATGCGCGTTTTTTTTGCCCTCACCGCAAAAACATTTCCGCGGCGGCGTCCGCAAATCGCAATCCCTGCGGTGTGAGTCGAAACCTGTCGGCCATAATCTGCCCCCAGCCTTGTTGGGTTAATTTGGTCATCGCGTCCTGCCACTCGCCCCGCAAATCGTGGCCAGTCGTTAAGCGAAATTGCTCAAAAGGCCAGCCCGCATTCATGCGCAGGCCGAAGGCCGCCGTCTCCCCCGCGCGCGCTAAGGGCGGCAATGCTTCGCTCGATTCGATCGCGCGCCTGCCTTTTTCCAGTTGCTCGCAATAAAGTTGCGTGTTGGACCAATTCTTCGTCCTTGTCCCCCTGACATACCCGGTCGCGCTTGGGCCAAGGCCGTAAAAAGACCCGCCGCGCCAATAATTTACGTTATGCTGGCACGCCCGGCTGGGGACGAGCGGGGTGTCGGAGTTGGTGCTCGTGTCCTTCGCAAAATTAGCCACTTCATATTGCTGATACCCTGCCTCCGCGGCACGGCCAACCAGTTCCTCGTACATGGCACAAGCCAGTTCTTCGTCCGTCGCAAACTCACCGGCTTGCAGTTGGGCGTAGAGCGCCGTATCCTCCTCGTAAATCACTTCATAACTGGAAAGATGCTCGCTGCCCAGCGCGGTTACCTCGGTCAGCGTTTCCCTCCATATCTCGAGAGTTTGGCCTGGAATGGCGAACATCAGGTCGAGGTTCACATTATCAAAGCCCGCTTGGCGAAGAATATCGAATGATTTAAAGACCATTTCGCGGCTGTGGATCCGCCCGAGCCGGTCCAGCAAGGTTTCGTTGAGCGATTGCACACCCATCGAAACGCGGTTCACCCCATACTCCCGCAGCATTTTGGCTTTATCCAGCGAAACCGTGGCTGGATTGCACTCCACCGTCCACTCAGTGGCGCCCAGCAGGTCCAGCCGCTCCATCGCGCGCAGGACTTGGTCCCATTGGCGCAGATTCAATAGTGAAGGGGTGCCGCCTCCGAAGAAAATCGTGCGCGGTCCCAGGTCCTCAGCCACCAATTCCAGTTCGCGGATCAGCGCGGTGACGTAACGATTGATAATTTCACCGCTGGAAGCTTCGGAATAGAATGCGCAATATGCGCATTTGTGCGCGCAGAAAGGCACGTGCACATATAAGCTGCTGATGCTCCCGGCAGAGGAATCGGCCATAGCGCAAAGTAACCGAGTGAAAACCTCATTGCTATCAAAAAAGCGTCGGACGCTTCTGCGCTTTGTCGTCGCCCCCGAAATCGACACCTTCCCCTCGAATCACCGGGCGACTTAAGGCGTGGGCCCTTAGGTCGGATGCACGCGCTGAACGTTTTCTGCCTTCGGCCCCTTGTCGCTGGCAATGATGTCGAACAGGACGTCTTCGCCCTGGTTCAAGGTCTTGAACCCCTCTCCGACGATCGCTTTATGATGCACGAAGACATCTTCTCCGCCATCCTGCGCAATGAAGCCGAATCCCTTTTTATTGTCCCACCATTTGACTTTGCCACTAGCCATAGTTTTCCTCTCCCGAGTCTTGAGCGCGCGCGCCCAAAAGCAAAAAGACACACACTGTTTAGTTGTGTGTGCCCGAGAATCGCTTTTGAAACTGCATACGCCTCAAGTTTTTCGAACTCTAGGAAGTTATCATGCCGCCGTCAAGCATTGTTTTTGCGTCTTCTCCTTTGTTGAAGGCCAGTCCGGCTCGGACCCGGCTCGGACTCACTCCACATGTAACGCTTGTTCCAGAAATTGTGGCAGGTGAGTCAAAATCGCCGTCTCTCCCACAATCAAGCTCACCCCCGCCGCGCGCGCCTTTTCCCGCACCTCCGCCGCCGTTTCGGCGCCGAACGCAATGATCGGCAAATGTTTGGTGGCTGAATTCTGTTTCAAGCGGCCAATGGCGGCGCAGACGTTATCCCGGTTGGATTCTAAATCCACCAGCACCAGCATAGGTTTGGCTTGCTCAGCGCACTCTAAGAGCATCGCAGGGTCGGCGATGGTCTGCACCCGGTAATTTAAATCCTGCAGCCGATTGACGAGCTGGCTGCCTGGCAGCAGCTTTTCATAAAGGACGAGCGCGAGCGGCTGTGTCATTGCCTCAGCTTGGCGCAGCCCCGCTTAAATTGCAAAAAGTATATGAATTGGTATATGAATTGGGGGCCAAAGACCCCCCGTAAAGGCCTGTTTTCAAGGCATATTTGAGGCTTGACCTTTTCCCCGAAAAACCTATTTTATCACTTGGACGGTAATTGATTTGCTGGTTCGCCAGCGCGCCAAAGTCGGAAGAGCCTAATCTGCCGACTTTTTTGTTCCCCTTGAGGGGTTGCCGTCCATGAAATATGAACGCCGATTTTTTAGCAGTCCTGGACTTCTGGGAGCGCGAAAAGGGCATCAATCGTGATGTCCTCGTCGCCGCTGTCGAGGAGGCCTTGTTGTCAGCCGCCAAAAAGGCCGTCGGGCCGGCTCGCGATATGCGCGTCGTCATTGACCAGAAAAGCGGGGACATTCGCGCTTTCGCCAAACTCATTGTGGCAGAAAAGGTTATTTCCCGGCACGACCAAATGTCTTTATACGACGCCCGGCGCATCCGGCCTGAGGCCCAGATTGGCGAGGATGTGGAAGTCGAAGTTACCCCCGTAGGCTTCGGGCGAATCGCCGCCCAATATGCCAAACAAGCCCTGATGCAGCATATCCGCCGGGCGGAGAAGCAGTTGATTTTCACCGAATTCAAGGACCGGGTCGGGGACATCATTAGCGGAACGGTCAGGCGCTTTGACCGGTCGGACGTGCTGGTGGACCTTGGCAAGTATGAGGCCTTGCTGCCTAACCGCGAGCGCGTGCCCACTGAGGAATACCAGGTCGGCGAGCGCATTCGCTGCTATGTGAAGGCCGTCGAGCAAGGGCCACACGGCCCGGAAATTATTTTGTCGCGTTCAGATCCGCGCTTCGTCATCAAGTTGTTTCAACTCGAAGTGTCGGAAATAAACGATGGCACTATCGAAATCAAAGGCATCGCCCGGGAACCGGGCTTTCGGACCAAACTCGCCGTTTGGACCCGGGACGAGAAAGTCGATCCCGTTGGCGCCTGCGTCGGTTTGCGCGGTCAGCGCGTCAAAAACATCGTCCGGGAACTGAACAACGAAAAAGTGGACATCATCCGCTGGGACCCGAACGTCAGGAATTTCATTACCAACGCATTGGCGCCCGCCAAGTTGAAAGCATTTGCGATTGATGAAGCTACCAAGCGGGTACGGATAACCGTCAGCGAGGACCAACTTTCGTTGGCCATCGGCAAACGCGGTCAAAACGCCCGCCTCACTTCCAAACTGACCGGCTGGCAGGTTGATATTGAACCCGAAGTCGTTGTCACCAAAGGGTTTGAGGAGAAAGTGGCCGAGGCTGTCGAGTTGTTGGCAGCCATTCCTGGAATTTCGCGCGAGCACGCCGATGTGCTGGTCCATCATGGCTTGACGCGATTGGAAGATTTGTTGCAAGCGGATATAAGCGACCTGGCGGGGATCCCTCAATTGGGAGATCAATCCGCCTCAATTCTGGAGGCTGCCCGCGCTGAAGCGGGTCGTCGCACCCTCAAACTGGGCGAAGCGCCCGTTTCTGGTTAGGTAAGCGATGCCGCTCGCCAATAAAAAGGTCGCATGTTAGGATCGAGCCAATGAAGGCTGTGAAGCATGCAAGGCCCGATGAGATAGATAAGAAATATGCCCGTTCGGATTTACGACATTTCAAAAAAGCTCGGCTTGGAGAACAAAGAAGTTCTCACCAAGGCCAAGGCCCTGGGCATTGCCGCCAAAGTGGCTTCCAGTTCGCTCGATAAAATTACTGCCGAATACCTCGAACAACAGCTCATCCAGGATCATCCCGGCCTGGTCGCTCCGCCTGCGGTCTCCACTCCTGCTCCCGCTCACGTTCATGAGCCAATCATGCTGGTGACGGCTCCACCGCCGGAAACCGAAACGGTTCAGGAACAGGAAAGTTCCACCCAGACTGCCACCGCTTTGCTTGAACCGGAAGCCCCTTCAACTACCGAGCCCACCACCAGTGAGATCTCAACCCCCGGCGACACGGACCTGCAAGCTGAACCCGAAACGGCAGACATAGCGGAGCCACCGCCACCTTTGGGACCAAAAGTCGGGGACAAAGTCGGATTTGTTCAGTTGCCACCAAAGCCCGGTCCCAAGCCTGCCGAGAAACCGGGTGGCGTCAAATTGCCGCCGCGGCCCATCGACCCGCGCAGGACGGATTTTAACAAGCGAGGAGACATTCGCAGCGTGCGCGGGGGAACGATTCCTCCCGGGATCGCTGCGCCAGCCGGTGGCAAGTTTGCGCCCGCCTCCAAGTTCCCCGGCCAGCAAAAGCCCTCTCCTAAACCGGCCGAGGCGCCCGCAGGTCCGGCCAAGGTCGCCTTGCCGGCCGATGCCAAAGTCATTTCCATCAAGCCGCCCATCGTCGTGCGCGAGCTCGCCGATCAACTCAAGCAAAAGCCTTTTAAAATCATTGCCGATTTGATGGGTCTCAACGTTTTTGCCACCGTCAATCAGGC
>WNFL01183444.1_pt1 | contig 18972 bp, 21 predicted proteins | sample 5400361 | NCBI WGS metagenome assembly WNFL01 (sample SAMN13153351, study PRJNA577476) | soil metagenome | isolation source: 40 cm soil on Douglas fir-dominated hillslope | place: USA:California | collected 2013-09-17
TCTACAATGATCTTAGTCCGGGAAAGTACCGATTTCATGTAATCGCGTGCAACAACGATGGAGTCTGGAATGAAAACGGCGCGACCTTAGATTTCAGCATCGCACCTGCATGGTACCAAACCAAGTGGTTTCTCGGTCTCTGCATTATTGCCGGCTTGTTTCTTATCTATGCGCTCTACAGGTTGCGAGTGCGTCAAGTTGCTAAAGCCCTCAGCGCGCGGTTTGACGAGCGATTGGCGGAACGCACTCGCATGGCGCGGGAACTTCACGATACGTTTTTGCAGACCATCCAGGGCAGTAAATTAGTGGCAGACAACGCTCTCAAGAAGTCGGATGATCCCGAACGGATGCGCCGCGCCGTGGAACAATTGTCCGTCTGGCTCGAACAGGCAACTCAGGAAGGCCGGGCCGCGCTGAATTCGCTGCGTACATCAACCACACAGAAGAACGACCTAGCCGAAGCACTCAAAAGGGCAACCGAAGAGTGTCGATTGATTGGCCCTATTGAGGTGTCGTTTTCCGTGACAGGAGACGCAAAGGAACTGCATCCGGTTGTCCGCGATGAGATCTATCGCGTTGGCTATGAGGCCATTCGCAATGCCTGCAAGCACTCCAGGGGGAGTCGAATGGGAGTTGAGTTGAAATATGGGCACGCTCTTGCTTTACACGTCAAAGACGATGGTGTTGGCATCGACCCGACGATTGGAGATCACGGCACAGAGGGACACTTCGGTCTGCAGGGAATGCACGAGCGGGTTGAGCGAATCGGAGGCAAACTGACGGTTGTCAGCTCCGCTGGTTCCGGAACAGAGATTACTGTGGTTGTCCCCGGAGGTATCGTCTTCCGAGAGCCGAGCGCTAGTCCATTTGACAAAATAAGAACCATCCTTCGAAGGGTAGGCCCAAGCACGCATCGTAAATGATCCCGATCTCCTCGTAAATCAGCCATACGCCCGGGGAAGCTACAGCAAGCTGCCTACAGAAAACTGCAGGGCTCTCTTTTTTTGATGCCTCCATTCCATTCCTCCATGACCAATCTTGTTGCCAGACGAAGGATTGAATCAGATCTCACAATTACCAGGGGCTTCCGGGCGTGAGGTCGAGGAATCAGTCGCTCTTTGTGCCGAGACCCCGCCAGTGGCGGATATCCGTCGCAAATCCGTCGGATTGACTTCGAGATCTGCCGTACACCTTTCCTGAAGAACTTCCAGCAATGGAGTAACTTGCATCGAACAGTCCCTGCCCGATTGAGCTGTCTCTTTTTTGGCATTTTAGCTGCATCTATGGGCGATGCGCTCCGCGCGCTCACGCTTTTCGGCGGACGTAATGCACATTTCGCCTGCTGTATCCCGCGCGAGCCCGAGTTCGATTCCACAGAGATGAAGTTGCGAGTCCTGTCCGATAGCCAGGATGCGGTTGCTCACGACGTGGTCAAAAGAAAACGGAGGAATTGCCCAAGACGGAGAGAGTTCGAAAGAACCGAGGTGTGAGATAAATGGTAACGCAAAATTTCATCGCTCCGGACTTGGATTACATGAAAGGAACGTACTTCGCCGGTCGCGAGGACTGGGCTGGACTAAGTTTGAAGGCGTCGGGAGTTGGGGAGTTCGAAGGAATCGTAGGCAATAGCCAGACACTCCTGAATGTTCTGGATTTGGTGCGCGCAGTCGCAGCCACCGATTCTACCGTGCTGATTCTTGGTGAAACGGGTACAGGCAAGGAATTGATCGCCCGAGCCCTTCAGAATAACAGCCGCCGCTGCGGGCGCCCTTTCGTGAAATTGAATTGCTCAGCGATTCCCTCTGACCTCTTGGAAAGCGACCTGTTCGGGCACGAAAAGGGCGCTTTCACCGGGGCACTAACACAGAAAGTTGGCCGTTTCGAGATGGCTGACACGGGAACGCTGTTTCTCGACGAAATCGGGGACATGCCCCTGGCCTTGCAGCCTAAACTCTTGCGCGTGCTGCAAGAGCAGGAATTCGAGCGCCTGGGAAGCTGCCGGACCCACCGCATCAGCGTTCGACTGATTGCGGCGACAAATCGCAATCTGGACGAGATGTTGAGTCGCAACGAATTCCGCCGTGACCTCTACTACCGTCTGAACGTTTTTCCCATCGTGGTGCCGCCACTCAGGGAACGTCGCGAAGACGTCGCACCCTTGGTTGCCCATTTCGTAGAGAATTTTGCGCGCCGCATGAACAAGCGCATTGACCATATTCCCCAGGAAACGTTGGATGCTCTCACTTCGTATTCATGGCCAGGCAATCTGCGCGAACTTCAGAACTTGGTCGAACGAGCCGCAATCCTGTGTCATGACGGAGTTCTACCGAATCCCTTGCTTGTAATGAACTCGGAGCGAGTGGTCGCGAATCCGACAGTCTCAGGTCCTATTAGTCTGTACGGTACGCCGGGCACGTTCATGGATTCCCAACGAACGATCATTCTGCAGGCATTGCACGGAGCGGGGTGGGTCGTCGGAGGTCCTCAAGGCACCGCAGCCCGATTGGGACTGAAACGGACTACATTGCTTGCCAAAATGAAGAAACTCGGAATCTCTCGGTCGTCGCGCCGATCCGAGACGGTTGGCTTGACAGGCGGGTGATTCCAATTTCCTGCAACGGTTCCCTAGACGGTTGCGGACAAACACTGCAAACGTCTGCGACGGTTTCGAACACCGTTGGCACGTCCGAACCATTTTCCGTAAGGACTGAAATTTTCGTCCATCCCGCGCGCACCTTATTCGCGATGAGTGCGAAAATAGTTTCGATTACGAATCCGCTGCTTCGTCAAACCCTGAGTTTGCAATGCCTCCTTCGCCTATTTCACCTATCTGTGCTAGTATGAAACTCGCATGAGCGCGCTGATTTTTATGGGCGGTTTATGGGCGGTTTTGGCAGGGACAGATGCTACCGCATGCAAAGTAGGCGAACAGTGCGCTGTATGCGAATCTTGCAAAGGCCTTATTTGCAAGGTTTTACGCTAAGTTGTTGATTCCACGGTTGGGGACGTAGTTCAGTTGGTTAGAACGCTGCCCTGTCGTTGGTTAGAATCGCGCACTGTCACGGCCGAGCCGCAGAAACAGCTCCCTCACCGCACTTCAATCACTTTGTTGGAATGGACAGCTCAACTGCCCAAGTCCGGAACGGCGCGCAGGGCGTCATTGAAGCGGTTCGTGAAATTCGCCGCGCAAATCACCAGCGTGAGCTCGACGATTTGCCCGTCATCGAAAAATTTTCGCACCTCCGTGAGGGAAGCTTCGCGGATCGCAGAGGCACCCCGGATGACGCGTTCGGCATGCAAAATTACGGCCTTCTCTTTCTCATCGAACAGCGGGCTGCGCTCGTAGAATAGCAGCGCGCGAATTTGCTCTTCCGTGATGCCAATCCGCTTCGCCGAAGCGGTGTGCGCGCGGGTTCAATATTCGCAGCCATTGATCAGCGCCGTTTTCAGGTATGCGAACTCCTTGTAGCGCGGTTCGACCGTGCCGCCTTCCATTACCGCGGAATAGAACGGTAAAAACTTCCCAAGGACATCAGGCCGGTGCGCCATTAGGCCAAAAATGTTGGGCATCTTGCCGAACTTCTTTGACAAGGTATCGTAAATGCCGTGCAGCTCAGAAGCAGCTTTGTCTTTTGCGAGTGGAGTTACAACGCTCATCGGATCCTCCAAGGTGGTGGTTTGAAACGTGATTTCGGCTGCCTATACAAAAGGGGCAGCCTAACCAGCCTGATCTAGCCCGAAACCGACATCTGGCTAGGCACTAATGATGCCATCTTTTCGGACCTTATCGCTGGAGTGCGCCATCCACTGGGCACGGCTCCAGTTTCAGAGCACCTGCTACTCCTATCGGCTTCGCCAAAATTCTATGCGCACTGAAAACAGAGCGATTCCCTGCCGCGACTGCTGTCCCATCCAGGTTATCCCTTCATTCCCGAGCGCCAAGAATCGCGCGGCATACATGTATATATTGAGGATGGGGGAACTCAGACGTTTTCGCGACGCTACGTTGGTTCGTATTAGGCAGCCCGATCATACCGGTGGTGCAGTCCTCCCAGTCGCACATGAGAAAGGACGCGACCTGAGGCTATGGTGCGGGTTCTGCCGTCTGGCGTTCCCTTCCCGAGTCCGAGATGCGTGCGGTCTTCTTGGTAGTAGCGAATATACTCCGAGAGCCGGCGTTTCAGGTGGCGTTCGTCAACTGCAATGATGTGATCCAGGAGATCACGCCGACAACTCCCTACCCAACGCTCTGCGACTCCATTCTGCCAAGGACTTTCGAACGAGGTGCGGACAGGATTCACCCCCAGGCATCGAACTGCTGCGGGCACTTCCAGTCCATACTTGGCATCACGATCAAAGATGACGAACCTCGGTGCGGAACCAAATGGAAACGCTTCTCTCAACTGCTGGACAATCCACAAGCTTGTCGGATGCTTTGTGACATTGAAATGGAGGATGCGCCGACGATCGTGACTGATGACGAAAAAGCAATAGAGCACGCTGAAGGTGACCGTCGGAACAGTGAAGAAGTCCATCGCGGCAATCGCTTCCCGGTGATTGCGGAGAAAGGTAAGGCAGCGCTTGGCCAGCTCCGGATCTCGAGGTGCCCGTTTCATCCAACGAGAAATCGTTCGCTCGGAGACATCAAAACCGAGCATGAGAAGCTCGCCATGAATGCGTGGCGCTCCCCACGTTGGGTTCTCAACAACCATCCGGAAAATCAATTCTCGAACTTCCTTCGATGTCTGTCGTCTCCCGATGGGCCTCCTGACTTTGGAGATCAGCTTCCAGTACAAACGGAATCCAGCTTTGTGCCAACGCACCACGGTTTCGGGCGTGACCGCAATGAGAGATTGTTGCCATCGGGACCAGAATCGGCGGACGGCGACCCAGAAGAGCTTGTCGAGCAAATCTAGTCTTGGCCGTGGATGCCCACGCTTCAGGACGGCGAGTTGTTGACGTAGCGCCAGATTCTCAAGTAAGAGGCTCCCACGGGCGCGCAAGAGGCGAACGAGCGTTCCGAGGCACAGGCCGATAAATCGAAACATGGCTAGGAGTTATAACAGAACAGTGCCGGGAGGGCGGCTAAGTCATTGATTTCAAAGTCGGCCAGAGTTTTGGCGAACCACAGCTATCAAATCGCTCAAGCAACCGTCAACGGCGATACACCGATTCCGTTGGATTGCCTGCTACCAAAGAACATTCCGGCCCCTCGCCGGAATTGCCACGCGCTCCAATGCTGCGAATCAAGCAGCGGGAGTGCTCATTCGGCAAAGTAGCGTTGCATACCAGTCGCCGAAAGCCCAACCTTCTGCGGACCCGGAGATAGTTTAGTCCTGCGCGCGGCCCAGCAATAGTAGGCCAGCCAAAGGTAGACCGGACCGTATTCGAGCGACAACATCAGAAGAGAATTCTTGAGCGGTTCCCCTGCCCCGTAGGCGATTGCAGGAGTGTAGGCCAAGACGCTAGTGACGCTCATGAGCAACCATGCGCGGCTTGGGTAAAAACACAGGAACGGGATCGACCAAGTGAAATACCAGGGATAGGCAGTCGGCGACAACAGAAGCACTCCTCCCGTGAGAACGAGACTCGACCACAGCGGCGCCGCCCGTCTTTTCGCTAAATAGCCAATCGCAGCTAACAGCATCAGGGCCGCGATCAGCTCGCCACCGGCCCGCGACCCCGCGACAAAACGCAGCAGGTGGAAGAGGCTGCCGTTGTTCACCCAATCTCGAGCGTAGTTCCTCGCGCCATCCAATAGATGCCAGCCGGCGCTCAAGAACGGAACATAAAACGCGAAAATCAGCGATACGAAGAGACCTACCTGAGCGAGTCGCACGCGCTTTAGGAACGTAAGCAAGAGCAAGATCGGAAAGAACTTGGACAGAAACGACAGCGCGAGCGAACCCATCGAAAGCGCTGGGCGATTCGTCACTAGAAAAAAGAGCGCCGCCAAGAATGTGACGATGGCGAGCGAATCAAAATGACCGGACATCGCAAACGAAATGAGCACAGTGGGATTCCACGCGTAGGCAAGCATACGATGCAGAGGCTGTTTCATCGCGGCCAGCAGGAGCATCAGCACAACAGCGCTCGCCAGGTCGAGGATCGTCGAGACCCGTTTGTATCCGGGCACCGTTTCGATCAGCCGGAAGGTCAATTCGCTCAGTGGCGGGTAAATGGTCGGAGTCTCTTCACCGGGTGGTTCAGGGTGGTCAGGATTCTGCAGCCAATCTAGCTCTTCCGAATCGGGGGATACGACGTATGGATTTAGATGTGCTCGTTGCGCCCGACCATCCCATTGGTAGCGATACACATCGTCAGAAGGTGTCGACCTGGCCGGCAGCAGCAATATGCGAAACAAAACCGCGCTCGCCAGGATGATGAGAAGAGCGGTTGCTCCGAGGCGAAACCTCTCGACCCAAAACACTCCTATCACATAGAGGATGCCCGCAAGCAGCAGGAGTCCGATGAATTCCGGCATGCGCGCGTCCAAGTCCTGTTGCCGCTCGACCCACCTGAAGATACCTGTCAACCCTGCCGCGAGGGCAGCGAGCCCTAGCGTGACAATGCCACGGGGCCAAAGAGTCTTAAGGCGTTGGATATAGCCTCGGAAGATTTGAACTGTCTTCTTCATAGAAATCCATTATTCGCCTCCCGCGCTAGCCCTCTCCGAAAGCCATTTAGCCGTTCTTGGTGCTTTCACTGGGAGGCGCTGCAGTTCATTCGCGAGTTGACTGAGATCTCCCGCTACATCGACGTCGTAGAACGGATCGGTCAGATGTACCGAAAGCCCCAGCGCACGGGCGCGCGTCAGCAGCGCGTCAAGCGCATTCGCCGTTCCCATCCCATCACTGATGAACAGATCTGGATGGGACGCCCTGGCCCCGACAAGATAATAGCCACCGTCGTGGGTGGGCCCTACAACCAGGTCGCAGGCTTCGAGTACGTCGAACGCGGTCTCCAGTACGGATGCCGGCAGGTGCGGGCTGTCGCTGTTGAAGGCAATGACGCGCTGGTGGCCAGGAGTTGCAAAATGCGCGAAAACGGAGGCAAGGCCCGCGGCGAGTCCTTGACCCGTCTGAGGCACGATGCGCACTGTTTTACCCACCGCGTGTGCAACGTCGTCAACGTCGGACGTGGGGCACACAATGGCAATCTCCACATGATCGAGTCCCTGCGCGAGAGCTATCGTGTCGTTCAGAAGGCATCGGTACAACCCGGTGACCGCTTCCAGAGAGAGACTCTTGGCCAACCGGGTCTTCACCGAGCCCGGTCTGGGGGCTTTGGCCATGATGACTAGCGTGCGATTCGTTATTGTCATTGAAATGTGTCACCGTTCGTTAGAGGTTCCCTAAGCATTGCCGCGTGGGATTTCACGCCGACCGTGGCATGCTGTCTTTTCGTCGGCGGAAGTAGTAGCGCGCGATCCGACTCAGAATGAACCACGTGGCTCCAACGGTGCCTCTGAATGTGCCGCTGATCTTGGATTTCCCGATCCGCGGGTAATAGCTTACCGGGACCTCGACGATGCGGAAACCCTGGGTGGCTCCCTTTAGGATTAATTCCACGGCCCATCCGTAAGTGGTCTCTTCCAGTGCAACCGCTCGGAGGGCATCGGCGCGTGCAGCGCGGAACGGACCGAGGTCGCTGATCTTTAATCCGTAGAGCTTCGTGATCAAGCTGGCCGCAAGCCAATTGCCGAACGCTGGCCGCAAGCCAATTGCCGAACAGGGCGTGCCAGGGAAGCGCCCCGGGCGTACGCGGACCCGCAAGACGCGAACCGATGGTGATGTCGGCGCGCCCCTCGGAAATCGGAGCAAGGAGAAGCGGAAGCTCACCAGGCCGATCGCTGTAGTCGCCGTCAAGGAATACGACAACATCGGGCGCGCTAGTGCAAGCGAGCCCGGTCAGGCAGGCCTGGCCATACCCGCGCCGCGGTTCGGTCACGACTCGGGCACCCATACGTGCCGCAATCTCAGGCGTCCCGTCTGTCGAGTTGTTGTCGACGACGATGACCTCGGTGACGAGAGGGGCGGGAAGATCACCCAGGACACGGCCGATGGCCTGCGCCTCGTTGCGGGTAGGAATGATGATTGAGACTCGCACTCAACCTCCGTTTGGTTACCACCAGAGAGCGCTTGGTCGCCTGCGCGCCAAAAAGGAATCAATACCCCACGTCCGGCCCGCGCCCCCTATGGCCAACGCAAGCGAGGCCAGTACGGGAACTAGCAGCTCCCATATCCACGCAGTTCCCCACTCCGAAACCCATAGACTGGCGAGGAACGCAAAAGCCACGAGGGCGGCCGGGCGCGTAAAAAGGCCGATCACCAGCAGCACTCCAAGGGAAATTTCCGTCAGTCCCTGAAGGGGTGCAGCTACAGATGCGTGACTCGCCGCGAGCTCCATCACGCTCTTCCATATGGTGGGGGCGTTACCGTTCTCAATGTAATCGCGAATGAGGGCCGCGTAACTTGCTGGCTTGTAGAGGCCTTTGCCCAGATTTTCGAAGAAAACCCAAACAAACATCGCGCCAATGGTCAGCCGTAGGATGACCAAAGCGATGCGCGTGTGCGGCTGCGGAGCTTCTTGGGTATTGTTGGCTGGTGCGGTGAGGCTCGTCGTCATGATTTTCTCTCCATCTCCCTAGGTCGGAATCTCTTTTCTTTTGTGCTGCGCAGCTACCTGGTCTTTTCCCTGGCTAGCGAAGCGTAATGCTAATCGCGGGCGATCACGATGGTGGTACACGCGCTTTCGCCCTTGGGCAGCTCGCGCGCCGGAGCCATGCGTACTTCCAGCTTTTCGGTTTTTCCCCGGACGATCGGGCAATACGAGTCCGGCTCGCGCAGGGCGTTTTGCAGGCGGCGGCGTCCCGCACACCCCCCGTGGCAAGACGCCAGGTACGCGCACGAACGGCAAACCTCTGGCGCGGTGCGCGCCTCCACGAAGGGGGAGGTTTCCACGACTTCCGAACCGAGCGAGACCAGCAGCGAAAGCGGCTCGCCGACGCCAGGCCAATAAACGCACGGCTGCGTGGTGGCGCGAGGCGTGACACGCACGGTGCTGACTCCGCAGCCGCCCGATCTTGCGGGCAGACCTGCCATGGCGCGAACCAGCGGCTCCCCAATGGCAATCACGTCGGTTTCTGCAAACAACGCGCGAAAGCCTTGCCAATATTCCTCGTACGTCAGAGCGTATAAGTCGGAGCGCACCGCTTGATAGACGTTGACGCGCAGCGGTGCCCCGTAGCGTTTAGCTACGCGCGCCACGTTGGCCAATCCTAGATAGTTGGCCTTCATCATTACGGCAATGAAAGTGACCGGAACTCCGAGTCGCACGCAACGCTCCGCCTGCTCGTGGATCAGCGCCCAATTTCCGGAGCCGCGCTGGGCGTCCTGTTTTGCTTCGCTGGAATAATCCAGGGAAAACTCGATATCGTGGAAAGCACGCAACTCCTCGTCGGTGAGCACCGCGAGGCTGTGCCCATTCGAAGTGATGGTGAGCTTCACTGGCAGGGTTCGAAGGAACGCCAGGATTTCAGGGAACTCCGGGTGCATTCCATTTTCACCCGTGCCGAGATTCACGGAACGGACTGGGAGGCTGGCCATCGCGGAGCGCACTTGCTCGAGGCTCAAGCGGTCAACGCGGGCTGGATCGCGGTAGCAGAACGAGCAAGATAGATTGCATTCGTTGGTTAAGCCCAGTCCGATGGCGAACCCCCGCGACGGCGCGAGACGGACCAACCCATGTTGCAAACTTGGTTGTGCGGACTGTTGACTCATTCTTGTATACCTTTACTGCTGCGCGCGCGTGTCCTTCCGGCAATTACTTGTGTATTCCGGGCGATGGTAGGGAATTGCATTTGCGCTCCCAGAACGAATGGATGAGCGGCATCGTTAGCGACGCGTTTGAACCGTGTTGTGTCTGGTATGTGCATGTCAAGTGGCCACGGAAGGACGGAATACGCTATCGCCGATCCAATCGGAGACCATCACCAGCCCGTAAATAACGAGCAGCAGAGTACCTAACCTGGCATAGAAACCGAGTTGTACGTTGTTGTAGACGGCTTGTCCCAGCCCGCCGCCGCCTACGAGCCCGAGGATGGCTGAGACGCGGAGGTTCGTTTCCCAACGCACGACGGTGTAACTGGCCAGCATTCGCTTGGCTTGCGGCCAAAGTCCCCAGGATAAAACCTGAAATGGCCCGGCCCCGAGCGCGCGAAGCGCCTCTACTGGTTGGCGCGGTACTTCCTCCAGCGTTTCCGCATACAGCTTTCCCAAAACTCCTGCGGTATGCAGACCGATTGCTAAAGTGCCAGCAAACGGGCCAATACCGATAACCACGATACAGATCAATACCCAAACCAGATCGGGGATAGAACGCAACACGTTCAGCGCAAGGCGTGCCGCCCAGAAAATGCTCCAGCGCAGACCGCGGTTGGAGATAGATTGCACGTCAGGTGAGTCCGGCTGGGCGAGGACCAAACTCGAAGTCGCCGGAATTGCCAAAAGGCCGCCGATTGCGATTCCTATTATCGTACCCAAAATCGAAATCGCCAGCGTTTGCAGTACCAACGGCCCCAGGCCAAACACAAAATCTTTCGCAAAGTCTGGCGGAAACATCCCGCTGCAAAACCGCAAAATGTTGCCGAGGACATGCGCGTGACCAAAATGCTCGCGAGTGAATCCCGCGAAATAAAAACTACCCGTCAATACCGCGGCCACAATGACATAGCGAGCCCGTCTCAGAGCTACCCTAAAACTTCCGTGCCTTGAGGCTGAATTTCCTTGCAGGAGCCTTGGATTTTCCGCTGGGCCTGCATTCGGCTGCAAACTTCGCCGTAAACGCCGGCTCAGCACATCGGTCGAGGCCAGCAACAGCACGAGCGCCAGGATTAACGTCATGGCTTGCCCGTACTCAAATAGGCGCATGGAAAGGCTGATCTCGTACCCGATACCTCCAGCACCGACGAAGCCCAAAACCGAAGCGGCGCGGACACAGCACTCGAAAGAGTAAAGCGTGTAAGCCGTCACGGTCGGACGAGCCTGCGGCCAGATACCGCGCAGGAAGATCTGCCCGCGCGTTGCGCCGGTGGCCTGCAACGCCTCGAGCGGACGCGGATCCACATCGGCGAAAGCGTCGGCGTAGACCCGGCCCAACACGCCAGCGTAGGAGACAGCTAGAGCCAGCGTGCCGGCGAGAGAGCCCAGGCCCACTGCGGTTACGAACAACAGACCCCAGACCAGGTCCGGAATTGCCCGCAGGAACCCGAGAAACGCGAGCACCGCGCGGCTCGCGGCCGCTCGCAAAGTCGAACCCAGATTTCCTTCGTCGGCCGCGACCAGGATTCCGCGCCGCCACAAGATGGGCGTCGATAATGCCGCGAGCGGAATTGCAATCAGCACCGAAAGAAATGTTCCAGCGATCCCAGTTGCCAGCGTGGAGAGCAACGCCCGAGACACAATCCGCAAGAATCCAAACGAGAGGTCCGGAGGGAACAGGCCGCTCAACAACGTCCACAAAGCGCCAGCCGTGGAGCGCTGGAAAACAGTACTGAGCCGCACGCCGTCTATCTGCCAACAAATGACAAGCACAAAAACAGCGGCCACGAGCGCCGCGCCCCGGCGCGGCGTCCAGACACGGCCGCTCAAGAGTTGGTTATCGAGAGCAGCCGAATTCGCGTTGGAAACGGTCTTCATCCTGAACCCGCCGGGCCTCTTGTCCGTGCTTTCCGTAAAGGTCTTGCAGAACACCTTCCTGTACGGTGTTCGACGGCAAGTCGAAACGCATCCTGCCCTCGCCCAGACCGATGACCCGCGGAAAGTGTTCCAAAGCCAATTCAACTTTGTGAAGCGCCACGATGAGTGTCCGCTTGCCTTCCGAGCCAACCCGTACCAGTAAAGAAATAATCTCGTCGGCTAACGCGCGGTCGAGCGATGCTATCGGTTCATCCGCCAGGATTACTTCCGGCTTCTGCATAAGCACCCGCGCAATGGCCAAGCGTTGTTGCTGCCCGCCGGAAAGTTCGTCAGCTCGCGCGAGTCGCTTGTCCGCCAGGCCGACGAGTTCGAGCGCGTGCGTCGCCTCCTGCACATCGGTTGCCCCAGGACGGAAGATGCTGCGCACAGTTTGTGCCATCGACCAACGTCCCAGGCAGCCACAAAGCGTGTTTTGAAGGGACGTGAGGGAAGGGACGAGATTATGTTGCTGGTAGATCGTGCCGATGCGCCGTCGAGCACCACGCAATTCGGGGCTGGACATCCTGCCGAAATCGCATCCATCCACGCGAACCGACCCTCTGGTGGGTCGCAGGGTAGCGTTGAGCAGCCGGAATAGAGTAGTTTTGCCGGCGCCGGAGCTGCCTAAAACGGACAGATGCTCGCCTGCCGCCACATCCAAAGAAACGCCATCGAGTGCGAGCGTGCTACGGTGGCCCACAAAAAAATCCTTACTGACGTTCTCGATCGAATAATTCACTTCAACAGTCCCGCGTCTTTTGCCGCTTGCCGTAGCGGCCCATAGCTGGAATCTTCAGCCTTTACATATTTGGAAGCACTCAATAGGTCCAGTATCGTCTTCTGCTCAGCGTTTCCTGAATCGAGAGCAAGCATGGCATCTGCAAACGCTTTGGCGGTGGCAGGATTGAGCCCTTTGCGCGCGGCCCAAACATAATCGAAGAACGGCGGGGTGGTATAGAATACCCTTACTTGGGATTCGCTCAACTTACCTTCCTTAATCATCCGCCCATAAACCAGTTCGTCCATGGCTCCAGCATCGACCTTCCCGTTGGCGACAGCCAGTGCAGTCGCGTCGTGCCCGCCGGTGTAAATGGCTTTGTCGATCACCGAGTGGTCCACGCCCTGTTGTTGCATGAAATATGCCGGCATTAAGTGACCAGAGGTCGAATTCACATCGCCGAAAGCGAAGCTGTGCCCTCGCAAGTCATTCAGCGAACGAATAGAGCTTTTCGGCTGGGTGATAAACAGGCTGTGAAAATTCTGGTCACGCTCGCGTTGAACCAAGGGCAAAGCCCCGGCGCGTGCGGAAGCTTGTACGAAGGTGAAGCCCCCAAAATAGGCGATGTCCACGCGGTCGTTGCTTACCGCTTCTACCACTGCGGCATAATTGGTCGGAACGGTCAGCTCCACTTTCGCTCCGGTCTTCATTTGCAGATAGTCGATGAAGGGTTGACTCTCACGGATAATTTTCCCTGGATCGGTCGTCGGGATCATGCTGAGGCGTAGTGTCGTGTGAGATTCGTTGTTCGTACGCGAGCACCCAGTCAACAGCACCAGCAGGACGGCAAGAATTGAATATGGGATAACGCCCTTTGGCCACATCGCCAGACCACTCCTCACTCTCATCGCCTGCCCTCCAAATCAAAATTCTGAACGCGTGGAAACAAGCTCTTCGATATACAAAGTCCAACAGGCTAGCCGGTCCGATACCTCGCCTCTAGCTCACGCTCCGCCTGTAGCCAGTCGTCCACATCCTGCCCGTGCGCGCAGCCGCGCTCGATGTGTATTTCGTAGGCTCGCTGTTGGATCTCCGCGGGACTCGGGGCATTTTGCGTTCGAGCTTTTTCAGCTTGGGCCACTTCCGGTCCTGTCGATTGGTTACTCCCGGTGGCACTCTTAGATTTCATAGGTTAACTCTTGCCTTCGATTTTGCCAACGATGGATCGATTGGTTTAACCTTCTTTTCCGTCTACTCGTGAAACTGACCATTCCAAGCCGCTATCTACTTCTGGGCGCGAAACCATGGGCGCGCGGATATCCAAGAACTGAACGAGGTCCTTTGAAAAGAGCAGGTCAAGTGTCCAGTCGAAGGCAACCCGCAGTTTCTTTTCGAATCGCGGCAGTTTGCTCAGGTAAATCGTGCGCCACAGCCACCACGCGCTAAACCCTGAAAAGTTGATTCCCAAGATGTTGGCGACGCCCGTTCGCCGGCCAATGGCGGCGAGCTGTCCAATCGTCGAAAAACGGAACGGTTTCTTTTCCCGCCCCCGAACAGATGCTGCAATGTTGTGCGCTACGATCTTGCCTTGCCGTAGTGCATGCTGCGCCGTAGGCGGATAGAACCCGCCGGTCCGCGGATCCAATGCAGCTGAACAATCCCCTAGAGCCCAAACACCAGGCAAATCGCGAACCTCAAGAGATTCCGTTACGAGCAGACGGCCGCGTTCCTTTGCACACGGTATCGATTCGAGCAGCGGATTTGCTGACGTTCCCGCAGTCCAAACGAGCGTGTTCGTGCGAATCGTGGTTCCATCGCTAAGCCGGACCTCCCCGCCAGAGAACCCTTCCACTTTTGTCTTCAAGCGAACTTCCACCTTGCGATCCATCAGCTTGCGCTGCGCGTAAGCTCCTAGCTTTTGGTCCAATTCTGGCAAGATGACCGGGCCAGAATGTACAAGGACGATCCGAAGCATTTCTTGGGTCAGCTTGTGGTAAGATCGCAGCGCACCGCGGACGAAATCGTTGATTCCAGCGATCGTCTCCACACCTGCGAAACCACCGCCAGCGACAACAAACGCTAGCAGAGGCTCTTTCAGTTTGCAGCAATCGCTGTCAGCTTCTTCCAGGTGAGCGATGAGATGATTTCTCAACCGCATGGCGTCGCCCAGCGACTTCATTGTCAGCGCGTTTTCTTTCAAACCAGGAAGCCCATAGTGATTGGTCACTGCACCGAGGCCGAGGACAAGGTAATCGAACTTCAGAGTGTGCTGATGGTGATCAAAGCCGTGGGAAACGACGACTTTTCTATGTTCGACATCGATCTGCAAGATTTCACCAGCAAAAAAATGGACATTCCGCAGCATCTTGCGCGCAGGATTCACGATCGTCGTGAGATCCAGGTCGCTGGCTGCAACTTCGTGAAGCATCGGCGTGAACAGAAAGAAGTTATCGCGATTGATGAGGGTGACCTCGACGGAGGCATCCCGAGCGAGAGTCTTCTCTAACTCCCTGGCGACGGCGAGACCTGCAAAACCGCCGCCAAGAATAAGGACCCGTTTTGGTAGGATGCTGCCCATCAGTCGTTTCTCCCGACTCCCTAGGGTGATGAGTCGTCTCAGGTCGTCACTGGGTAGGGACTAATGCATCAGAATCGTCGATCTGCCTGACGACATACAGAGATTGCGACCGTGCTTCCTCATCGGTTGAACAGTTCTGATTAGAATCTTCCCTCAAAAAGCCAAGCCTTTACGCTAGTGAGATCCGAACTCCCCGAGTTTTCCTTGCAAAGGGTGAGAGTCGGATCTCCCGGAAAGGTTTCAGGTGCCGGCCTTATTTCGATCATTCGAAGGGTCGTTGTACTGTTGGCGACCACCCAAGGGGACTTCCCATGTCACGAAAACGGGCGAAACCTCGCGTCGGACGGAATTTTGCCAGCTTAGTGAAACTTATAAACGGCATGGGAATCTAACTGGTGGAAAGTTCAACAATCTGTCCGTCGCCTGTACCATTGACCTATGAAACCAGTCGAACCAGTTCGTCTCACGGCATCGGTGAAGTCAGCCGGTTGAGCGTCCAAGCTAAGTCCGGCGGCGCTGGACTCAATCCTTGGACAATTGCCCAAGCAAGACGACCCGAACGTTCTAATCGGCTTTGACACTGCCGATGACGCCGGGGTGTACAAAATTTCGCCCGAACTTGCGTTGGTGCAGACTGTGGATTTTTTCACTCCCATCGTCGATGACCCTTACACCTTCGGACAGATTGCGGCGGTCAACGCCCTTAGTGACGTCTACGCCATGGGAGGCCGCCCCATCAGTTCGCTGGCCATGGTCTGCTTTCCTGATAAGAAAGATCTGGGGATTCTCGGACAAATCCTCGCCGGTGGCCTTTCAAAAATGATCGAAGCCGGATGCACCGTCATTGGCGGCCACAGTATTCGCGATGAGGAAATCAAGTTCGGATATGCAGTCACCGGTTCTGTTCATCCAGACAGAATTCTGGCAAATGGCGGAGCAAAAGCCGGGGATGTGCTCGTCCTTACGAAAGCTCTAGGCACGGGCGTCATCTCCACCGCTATCAAGCAGGGTAAGGCGGAACCAGCGTGGATCGAGGCTGCGGCAAAGTCCATGACCACTCTCAACAAGCTTGCTGCCGAGGCCGCGGCGGAACTAGGTGGGGATGTCCACGGCGCAACCGACATAACCGGCTTTGGCCTCATCGGTCACGCTCGCGAAGTCGCTTTGGCCAGCAACGTCAGTCTGCGAATTGATTCCGCAAAGATACCTTTGCTCGCTGGCGCTGTGGAAAGTGTGCGGGCAGGCTGTGTGCCTGCTGGCTTGAAAGCCAATCGCGAATTCGCTGAATGCGTGGTGGAATTCAGGCCAAAGGTGGACGAAATAACCAAGACCTTGCTTTTCGATCCGCAAACCGCCGGAGGATTGTTGCTTTCGATCTCGGCGAAGGCCTCGACGCAGTTCCTTCGTGCTGTTCAGAACCGCGGAGGAGCTGCGATTTATGTGGGAGAGGTTTTACCCCGGACCGATCCGCTGATCATGATTGTGTGATCGCTCAACTATTCTCTATTACTTCAAACCGTTATGACCGCACAGATGCCCGCTAGCGCGCAAGAACACTACGAGAATTTATTGGCGGACCACTACGAGTGGATGTTCGGGTTACCGTTTGAAGCCAAAGTTGCGGAACAAAAAACTATCTTGGACGAATTCCTCGGAAAGGACCTCGCTGGTGGCCTCGCCGTGGATCTTGGATGCGGCTCGGGGTTTCAGTCCGTTGCCTTGTCCGATCGCGGATATAAAGTACTCGCGATTGATACCAGTGAGAAGTTGCTCCGCCATCTTTCCGCTAGAGTTGGTTCGCGCAATATCGTCACGAAACACGCCGATTTGCGCGAACTCGATTCCCTGGTTAGTCCAGCCTCGGTGGAGATTGCGGTCTGTATGGGCGATACGCTGACTCACCTGTCCAGCCGGTCAGAGGTCTCCAATTTATTCCAGTCTGTCGCTCGTGCGCTTAAACCGGGAGGAAGGTTCGTGGCCACCTATCGAGATCTCGCGAGTGTCGAATTATTGGGTCTCGATCGCTTTATTCCCGTACGTAGCGACGACCGCCGCGCGATGACTTGTTTTCTCGAATACGAAACGGTCGAAACCGTCGTAGTCCACGATCTGATAAATCTTCGCGACGACGATGGCAATTGGACGCTGCACAAAAGCAGCTACAAGAAGCTTCGTCTTCCTGTCAAGTGGGTCATTGCTGAACTCTTAGCCTCCGGGTTATCGATTTCCGGGCGAAGCGAAGGCCGGATGGTCACAATCGCCGCAACTCGGAAAGCCTGATTACGATTAGCGCTCACACGCCTTGCCACACGCTCTCCTTCGGCCGCTCCAAGGACACTCTGGAAATTGCTTCTGGCAATACATCGGAATGGCGGTAAACCAGGGTTCTCAAGGGCGAATTCCAAGTTGTGATTACCGAGAATTCCGTCCGTATCTCAACCAGCATCCTTGGGGCACGCTAATCGCAGATCTCGTCGATGCACACTGGTTTTTTTGTTGGCAAGCACTTCGGAGTCTAAAGACTGGCAGTCTCTGTCTCGCCCAGTCGTCGGGTGCATCCAAGTGCAGGGAGTTCGTGTCGCGAAAGAATCCGGTTTTGGATCAGCAAGAGTTTGGTCGGGTAGACCAAGGAGAAGCGGCATTTCCGCTCAGGGAAGACAAACGTCGACGTAACCGGCTCAGTCCGGCTAAGCGGCGCGTCGCTGGTATCGGTGCTGTAATCCCCCGACCTGAGGAATCGCAACCACGCGCCCCTGTTCCAGCGGTTCGACTGCCCTGGGCTCCGGGGCGTCTTTGCCCAAGGCTAAATGCGTACGTGACCGCTGATAGTAGGCAAAATAGTTGCGAAGAGTTCGACGCAACGATCTCTCATTCCACACGATAACGTGGTCCAGGCACTCGCGTCGGATGGAGCCCACCAGTCGTTCCGCAAACGGATTTTGCCAGGGGGATCGCGGCGCAGTAAGCACTTCTTCTATTCCCATATCTCGGGTCAAGGCGGCGAAGTCTCTTCCGTAAATGGCATCTCGATCGCGCAGCACATATCGCGGCGCCTCGTCCCAGGGAAACGCTTCCCGCAGCCGCTGCATGGTCCACTCCTGCGTGGCGTGTTCCGTCACCCCGAAATGCACCACCCGGCGTCGCTTATGCGATACCACGACGAAGACGAACAGGACCCCGGAAGGTCACCGTCGGCACGGTGAAAAAATCGATGGCCGCGGTCTGCGCCAAATGATTCGTCAGGAAGGTTCGCCAAGTCTGGGAAGGCGGTTTGCGGGGCCGAGGCAAATATCTGGCCACCGTGGATTGTGCCACCGCAATCCCCAACTTGAGCAGTTCTCCGTGAATGCGGGGTGCACCCCACAAGGGGTTGGCTTGGCTCATGCGCCGAATTAGATCACGAATGTGCGCCGCAACTTCTGGCCTTCCGGGAAGGCGGCGCGATTTCCTAGTCCAATGCCAGGCGAAAGCTCGGCGGTGCCAACGGAGGACCGTGGCGGGCTGAACCATCTGCAGACATCGCCGCCAACCGGACCAGAATCGGTACAACACAACCCACAAGAGCCGGTCGCAGCGGTGGAGGCGCAAGCGACGTGGCGCGTTCTTTTGGAAAACCGCAAGTTGGTGACGAAGGGCGAGGATCTCCGCCTGCAGCGCTGCACGGGTCCGAAAACTGGAGGCTACCAAAGCGAAAAGGGCGACGAAAAGAGAGCTCATCATGGTAGCCACCATGATCTCACGAATGATCGGAACCCCTGTGTTTTCAGATCGGACGGAGTTTCCGGTAACCACAGCTGCCTGAAGAGGAGAGCAAGCAGGACTTTGCCACTCCTAACGGCTGGGCGCGTAATAGCCTGTCTTCGCGTACGCAGTTAGGGGAGGAAGTCCCTTGGGTGTGCGCAGCTTGATCTTGATCTTGCGCCAGCGCGCGTCGCGCG
>WNFL01208091.1_pt3 | contig 18968 bp, 16 predicted proteins | sample 5400361 | NCBI WGS metagenome assembly WNFL01 (sample SAMN13153351, study PRJNA577476) | soil metagenome | isolation source: 40 cm soil on Douglas fir-dominated hillslope | place: USA:California | collected 2013-09-17
CGCTTCTCCGCCTCCCGCGCGCCGATCGAATAGGGGAGCTGCACGAAGTCGGGCTTCTCCGCCCGCACGATCGCCTCCATCTCGGCGAAGGCGGACTCGGTGTAATGGGTGATCCCCCAGTAGCGGATCTTCCCCTCCTCCTTCCACGCCCGGAGGGTGGGAAGATGCGTGCGCCAGTCGAGCAGGTTGTGGATCTGCATCAGGTCGAACGGGCGATCGCCGCGGGGAAGCATCCGGCGCATCGAGCGCTGCATCTGCGCGATGCCCTCCTCGCGGCCGCTGGTCCACACCTTGGTGGCGAGAAAGGGCTGCCGCTGCGGCTCGACCAGGTCGCCCACCACCTGCTCCGCGCGCCCGTACATGGGTGACGAGTCGATCGCGCGGCCTCCTCCGTCGAAGAGCCGGCGCAGCACCTCGCGCAGCGGCTTGCGCTCCTCCTCCGCTTCGCCCACGTCGAAGGTGCGGTAGGTGCCCATGCCGATCACCGGGAGCTGTTCGCCGGTGCGCGGGATCGCGCGCGTTCGCATGCGTTCCATGGGACCTCCGGCGGAAAGCGCGGCGAACAGCTGGAGCAGCTCGCGGCGGGACCAGCTCATCGCGCCTCCAGCGCCCGGTCCTTGCGGGCCAGCGCCAGGGCATTCCAGAGCCACACCCCGCACAGCGCCATCGCGGCGGCGGCCACCGGGACCACCCCGAGCCCCAGAGCAGAAAGCGCGGACGAGATCCACGCGGTCACCGCATCGCCTCCGCGATACACGACGGTATCGATGAAGTTCTTCGATTTGTACTTCTGCTCCCGATCGACGTCGATGAAGAGGATCTCCCGGGTCGGGCGCTCGATGCCGAAGTGCGCCGCGCGGCGGACGCCCTGCACCACGGTCAGCAAGAGCAGCGTCGGCGCGAGCGCGAGCGCGACGAATCCCAGCGCGGTCAAGACGGGCAACAGGCCCAGGCCGGCCCGCACGCCGAACGAGCGGATCAGCCGCCCGGTGACGAAGCCCTGGAGCAAGAGCGTCAGCACGTTCACCACCAGGTCGATGCGCGCGAACAGGGCGGTGCGCACGCGCGGGTCGCCGCTGGCGCGCAGCACGATCTGCGCCTGCTCGAAGTAGAGGAAGGTGGCGGTCGCGGTGAGCAGCAGAACGTACGCGCAGATGCCGAGCAGGAACGGCGAGCGGAACACGACGCGGATGCCGCTCGCGAAGTCGCCGCCCAGCGGCTGCTGCGCCGCCATCCGGTCGCGCCCCCCTTCCGGCTGCGCCGAGAGCGACCAGCGGTGCAGCGCGCCCACGCACTGCACGCAAGCCTCCAGGAGGAGGGCCGAGACGAGGAGCAGGTGGGTAGTGCCGAGGGGCTTCACCAGCCAGGTCGTCAAGAGCGGTCCCGCCAGCGCCCCTGCGCTGCCGCCCGCCGCGATGAACCCGAACAGCCGCGCACCCTGCTCGTGGCGGAAGATGTCCGCCATGAAGCTCCAGAAGACGGAGACGACGAACAGGTTGTAGACGCTGGTCCAGATGAAGAACGCGCGCGCGGCGCCCACCGGGAACCGCCCCGTCGCGAACAGCGCCCAGAAGATCAGGATGTTCGCGGTGAAGAACCGGTACGAGAGCGGGATGAACCGGTGCCGCGGCAGGCGCGACCCGAGCGCCGAAAAGGCGGGGACCGCGAGGAGCATCGCCACGAAGGTGCCCGTGAACAGCCACGGCAGCTTCTGCACTCCGCCGGCGACGCCCATCTCCTCGCGGAGCGGCCGGAGGATGTAGTAGCTCGAGAGCAGGAAGAAGAAGTAGGCGAAGGCGAGCAGCACGGCCTTCAGCTCGTCGGGTCGCGCGTGGATGGCGCGCAGGAGGACGCCTGCCCGGGGCTGGGCGGCAACAGGCGCCTCGGTCGCGCTGGTCCTGTCGAGCACTTGCGAAGCTCTCCCGGGTGCGCTCTCCCGCCCGATTACGCACGGGAGCGATCCGTCTTTCAACCGGCGGCGGCAAGCGGCCGCCCGCACACGGTCCGCGGCGTTGGGCTAGAGTCCGCGCCTCGCCGAAAGGCGCCGTCTCTCCGAGGAGGACACCATGACGTTGCCAAGGAACGCAGTGCTGGCGGCGGCTGCCGTCGCGATCGCCTCGCTCTTCGCCATCCCCGCGCTGGCAGAAGACGCGTCCGCGGGTGCGAAGAAGGTCTCCAAGTCGGGGATCCCGTACCTCTCGGACGACCAGGTGGGCCCGCCGGACCTCGTCGCCGCGATCAAGTCACGCCGGGGCGGCGGCAGGTTGCTCAACCTGGACCGCATGCTCCTGCACAGCCCCAACTTCGCCAAGGGCTGGAACGGGATGTTCGCGGCGATCCGCAACCAGCTGGAGCTCCCGGGAAAGCTGCGCGAGCTGGCCATCATGCAGATCGGCGTGCTCAACAAGGCCGAGTACGAGTGGGTGCAGCACGAGGGGGAGTTCCTCAAGGCCGGAGGCACGCGCGAGCAGTTGGACGCTCTGCGCAAGGGCCAGGCGGCGAGCGGGGGCGACCCCAAGCTGTTCGACGACGCGGAGCGCGCGACGATGGCGCTCACCCAGGAAATGACGCAGAAGATCGACGTCTCACCGGCCACGATGAAGCGCGTCCGCTCGGTCCTGCCGGACGCCCAGGTCGTGGAGCTGGTGGGTACCATCGCCGGATACAACATGGTGTCCCGCTTCGTGGTGGCGACCGGCGTCGAGGTGGAGGAGCCGGCGCCGCCTGCGGCGGGTGCGCGCAAGTAGGTCGCCGGGGCCGCTGGCTCCCGCCCGCGCCAGAGCACCCCGCAGCGGACCCGATCGACTCCGTTGCGGCGCCGAACTTTCGAGTGTTACCTGCTTGAGGCTCGTTCGCGCACCGTGCGCGACGAGGAATTCCGGGGGGTTTCACATGAAGTCGGGCAAATTGGTCGTTGCAATGGGCGCGGCATTTTCACTTCTGGCTGCACGCTCCGCGCAGGCCGCTCCGCAGGTGCACGCGAAGGCGAGCAGCGGGGCTGAAATGCACGCCGCCGTCAAGCCGCACCCTCGCGCGGCCAAGCCCGAGGGCAAGGCCCGCGGGAACAAGCGGCCGGTCCATCACGACGCCACGCTGGAGTATCCGCAGCTCGGCTAGCACGGATCCCGAAATGCAGCGGGGGCGCGTGCCCAATGGCCCGCGCCCCCGCAGTCTTTCCGGCCGGCTACTTGAGCACGTTGCTCGCGTCTGCCTGCGCGATCAGCGCGTCCGCGTCCGCCTGCAGCAAGAAGCTCTTCTTCACGGCGTTCGCAGCCGCGGCGCGCACGGCCGCGACGTACCCCGCATGGTCCGTGTACCGCTCCTGCAGCGACGGGCGCGGGTCCTTGCTCGCGTCGCGCTCGGCCTTGGTCCGCGCGAACGGGATCACGCCTCCGGTGTAGTTGCAGTTCTGGCCCTTGTGGAACCCCGACACCGTGATGTTCCACCCCAGGTACGTTCCGAGCGGAGCGTCGCGGAGCACGACGGGAACGCCGCCGAGCTCGTTGCCGTCCGCGTCGACCCTCGGCACCATCATCTTGATCACGCGCCGGATCGGCGGAGGCAGGAACTCCGGGCCCCAATCGTAGTCGAGGACCGGGTTGATGAACGGGAGCTCGGGCTTGCCGTCGAACCGGCCAGCCTCCGGAGCATCCGGAGCGAACGACGGTCTGGACGGGTCCATCAGCGCGGGGATGTCGGGGAAGCCCATCGCGCGCTTGGTCGGCTCCACCAGGAAGCCGTCCGGCTTCCTTCCGTCGTGCCCGTCGTCGTCGTCCTCGTCGTCGCCGTCGTCGTCACGGTGCAAGGCGTTGGCGCGCAAGGTCGGATACAGGCTCGGGGGTGGCTCCTTGCCGGTCATCACCCAGCTCCGGAAGTGGAACCGGATCGCGTTGACAGTCTCGGTGTGCGGCACGGGGTTGGCTGGCAGTGCGGCGGCGGGAGAAACGGGTACGCCCGTCACCGGGTCAGGAACGGGAACGCCACCGTACGTGTTTCCAGGGCACCTGGCTGCCGCGGTCGGCTTCTCCAGGAAGCCACCCCCGCCGCCTCCGTGCGTCGTGCTCGGGATGTAATAGCGCCGCACGTTCCTGGGCAGCGGGATGTCCTTTTTCGCGTCGGTGCCGACCCACTCGATGGGTAGCTTGAGCTCCCAGACCTCGGCGGCACCGAAGTGCTCGATGACCTTCGGACAGGTCCGCGTTTCCTTGCACCTGTCGAGGATGCCTCGCTTCGGCAATCCCCGGACGTCATCTTCGTACTTCGACCACCATTGCGGGCCTTCGCTCCCGGCCTGGTAGAGCTCGAGCACGCCGTCGGGCTGCGCCCAGCGGAAGTTCAGCGCGATGCGGCGGCCGGCGATGATGGGCCAGGTCCCGTCGTGCACCTGCTTGCCGTTCTCCGCCTGGTTGAACCCGAGGTGGAGGAATCCGCGGAGGAAGTTTCCCGACTGCGAGACGCCTCGACTGATGGACCACTTGATCTCGGTGCCGCTCTGGTTGGCGTTGGCGAGCGGGTTGAGCGTACCGGCGTCGTCCTTGACCGCCGTCTTGAAGAAGAAGCCGACGTCGCGGAAGGCGGCGAATCCCACTCCCAGGACATATGGGTCCCGGGCGGTGAATACCACCTGGTACAATAGATTGCCGTCGTAGCCGTTCTTCAAGCAGATCTGCGTCCCGTCCGGCGTGCGCTTTGGATCCGTCCATGAGGCGCACTTGGCCCAGGCCCAGTCCGTGTCGGGGATGACGGTTCCCACGCTGATCCGCCCGTCCATGGTCTCGCGGGTGTGGGTGGTGAGCGTCGCCTGCGAGGTGTCCAGGGTGAACGGCTTGTAGGGAAGAGGGCTGCTCTGGACCAGGATGCCCTGTGAAGCCGGGCCGCTCCGGTTGACGATGCGCCCGAGCACCGTGCCGGTCACGGGCTTGCCGCCGGCCTGCTTTGCGATCGGGACCGCGACCCAGTCGTTCGTGCTGACGCCGTCCGCACCGACCAGGTTCTGAGCCGTCGTCCCGGAGTTGTCGCCCTGCCAGCCGCTGCTCAGGCCGGCGTCGCCGTTGCCGCGCTCGATGGTGTTGATGGTGAGGCGGCCGCCGCGGTTCGGTACATCCTGCCAGAGGAGGTGGCTGCCCTTCGACATGTCGATCGGCTTCACCAGTTGGAACGTCGCCGTGTATCGCACCTTGCCGTCGGGGTCCTTCCCCAGCTCGATGTCCTGGACGATGGCGTTGAGCGGGTTCTTCGGATCGAGCTCACCGAAGGCCCGTCCCCGGATGATCTCGAACTGGCCAGCGCTTCCGAAAGACGGCGCCGTCTGCCCCGCCAGGCAGGGTTTGATCGGAGACTGCGCATCGCAAAACGCGGGCGACGTTTTCGAATCGATGACGATCTTCGTCACCTTTGCGTGGGACGGCGGCGCCCAGGCGAGCAGCGCCACGGCGAGCGCCACCTCAGAGGGCAGGCTTCCACCGAGCATTCGCGGGAACTCGGGTCTCATGTGGGGGTTCTCCTTGCCGGCCGGGGACACGGTCGGACCGCGGCCCGTACTGCGTGGCCGGACCGCGGGTCAAGGAGCAGCGTGTCGAGACGCTAGCCGACGTGGAGGATGCGGGCCACCGAGGGGGCGCCGTTCGTTCCCACCAGGAAGAGCATGTAGTGCCCTGGCGGCGCGAGGTTCGCGTTCGCCGGCGCTGTCACCTTGAGGCCGTTCGGGCCGTCGGCGAAGGGCAGCTTGGCGAGCCGCTGGCTTTGATCGAAGGTGTGCGTCACCGAGCCGAGCCTGATCAGGGTGACCTGCGCCACGGCGGCCGGAGTCGGGGTGGCGACGACGAAGGTTTCGCCATAGGCAACGTCGGTGGGCGCGTCGTCGATCCGCGGCCGCTCGGCAGCGCTCCCGTCTGCCTTGAAGAGGTAGGGCGGCGAGAAGAACTGCGCGTCGAAGCGGTCGGTCTCTCCGGCCGCGGCGGGCTGCCCTCCTCCGGCGACGAACACCCGCGCGTCGGGCAGGAGCAGCGCGGTCGAGTGGTACAGCCGCTTCCCCGCCATCGGCGCCAGCTCCGTCCACCGCCCGGTGGCGGGGTCCCACAGCTCGGGCTCCATCACCGCGCCGACGGGATCGTTCAAGCCCGGCGTGCTGGTGCCTCCCGTCACCAGGACGGTTCCGTCGGGCAGCACCGTCCCGGTCGCGTGATGGCGCGCGTGAGTCATGGAGCTGGTGGTGCGCCATGCAGGCGAAGGCTGGTTCAGATCGATCACCTCGGCCGAAGCGACGGGTGGACTCATGCCACCGCCGGCGACCAGGATCTTTCCCACCTCGTACATCGCCGCAGTCCCATAGCCTCGATTGATGTTCCCCGCGACATGCTTGGGCCCCGTCCTCCATCGGCCGGTGCCGCTCGGGTCGAGCCAGTTCGAGAGCGCCTCTGGTCCAGCCTGGAAGACGGCGGTGGTCAGCTCGCGCCAGGTGCCGTCGAGCTGCCACACTTCCGGGATGGGATTCAGGTCGCCGTTCTCGTCTTCTCCGGAGGTGACGAGCATCTCGCCGTTGGGCAATGCGGTGTTGGTCGGGTACCAGCGGCCGCGCGCCATCTGCGGCCCTTGCGTCCACTGGCCGGTGCGGAAGTCGAACAAGTTGGCGTTGGGCAAGCCATGGTCGTTGGTGATGTTGCCGCCGGTGACCAGGAGCCGTCCGTCGGCCAGCAGCGAGTGCCCGCCGCAGAAGATGTCGATCGGCTGGGGGGCGTTCTGGAACTTGCCGGTCGCGGGATCCCAGACGGTCGTATCGCCGCTGTGGCCCCAGGTCAGTACACGCCCGTCAGGAAGGAGGTGGGAGTGGATCGCCACCACCGGCCAGGCCTTCACGTCCGACCAGCTCCCGAACGCTGCCGGATCCGGCGTCGGAGGCGGTGGAGGTGGAGGCGGGGGCGGCGGCGGTTGGATCACCGGCGGCGTGGTCGGCGGCGGGGTCTGCCCGGCCGAAGAACCATGGGTGGCAGTGATCGGCCGGTGGTCCTGGCATCCCGCCGCAAGCGCTCCGGCCAGCAAGCTCCCCCAGATCGCCTTCATGGTCGTCCCCCTTCCAACCAGGCTCCAATCTGCGGAGTGAGAGCCGTCCGCACCAGGGGTCCCTTTGGTTGGAGAGTGAGCGTGCGGGCTTGCAGGCGACGCGCGCGAAATGTTTTCCCTGCCGCTCCCGATCGGTTCCTAGCCAGCGCGGAGGGGGCCCGGACTTCCCTGGCGGAGGGAATTCCGCCGTCCAACGCGGGAACGTCCATGGATTGAGCGCCCGCCCGTTCACTCGTGCCGCAGGCGAGGCACGTGCGTTGCACCGCCGCCCCACGGGGCACGATCGACGTGCATTGCTGCGGGAAGCTCGCGTGCGGGTGTCATGGGGGCCGCGGCGACGGTGGGGACTGGCAGATCCGCTGAGAGCACCTGGCGGGCGGGATTTCGGGCGGCGTTGGGGAGGGTGTCGATGCAGATCGGGTACCTGGGGCACGCAGGCTTCGTCGTGGAAACGGAGGGGGCGGTGGTGGTGGCGGACCCCTGGGTCTCGCGCCACGGCGCCTTCGGTTCGTCGTGGATGCAGCTGCCGCAGAACCACCACCTGGCGCCGCTCGTGCGGCAGAAGCTGGAGGATCCGCGAAAGCCGCGCTTCGTCTACGTGAGCCACGAGCACGGCGACCACTTCGATCGCGACTTCCTCGCCTCGATCGGGCGCCGCGACTTCACCGCCGTGGTCCCGCGGTTCCGCCGGCCCGAGCTGGTCGAGCGGCTGCGCGCCACCAGATGTCGGGTCATCGCCTGCGCGGACGGCGAGAAGGTGCCCATTCCGGGCGGGTACCTGAGGCTGTACGTCCAGGACGCGGGCCTGAACCGCGACTCGGGGCTGTTGGTCAAGGCCGACGGCCAGGCGTTCCTCAACCTCAACGACTGCAAGATCCACGACCGCCTCGGGCAGATCGCCTCCGAGGAAGGGCCGATCGACGTTTTCACCGCGCAGTTCTCCGGCGCCATCTGGCACCCGACCTGCTACGAGTACTCTCCCAAGCAGTACGCGGCCATCTCCCGGCGCAAGATGTTCGGCAAGTTCGAGGCGGTGGCCCGCGCGCTGGAGTCGGTGCGCCCGCGCCTGTTCCTCGCCTCCGCCGGACCGGCGTGCTTCCTCGATCCGGCTCTCGTCCACCTCAACTTCGAGGAGATGAACATCTTCCCGCGGGCGCAGAAGTTCTTCGCCTACCTGCGCAAGCGGCTCTCTGGCCTCACGAGCGCGCTCGTCGAGCCGATGCCCGGCGACATGCTCGACGTGGCGAGCGGAAAGCTCATGGTGCTCGCCAGCGAGCGGCTCGACGAGGAGCGCTTCGAACAGTACGTGCGCGGCTACGCGGCCCGGATGGAGGACCTCTTCCAGGGTCGCCGCGCCCCGCCGCCTGCAGATCTGCCGGCCGTCCTGGACCGGCTCCGCGAGGAGCTGCTCCACAAGCTGTCGCGCCTGGACCTGCGAGAGCGCGTCGGCGTGGCCCTCTACGCCTGGCTCGAGGAGCTGCCGGAGCGCGTGCTCCGCATCGAGTTCCCCTCCCAGCGCATCGAGGAGGTCTCCGCGGTGCGCGACGAGCCCCGCTACACCTTCAAGGTCCGCGCCGCCGACGCGCTGGAGGTGCTCGAGCGCAAGATGACCTGGGAGGAGTTCTTCCTCTCCTTCCGCTTCCGGCTGAGCCGCTCGCCCGACGAGTACGACCCGGTGCTGCACGGATTCCTCGCGCTCGAGGCCGACGACCTCCCCTCGCTGTGCGAGTCGATCCGGCAGGTCGAGGCGAACAAGGAGCGCGCCGTGATCGCGGCGGGCAGCGCGCGGTACGCGGTGCACCGCTACTGTCCGCACCAGGGGGCCGACCTGACCGAAGGCTGGGTGGAGGGCGGGCACCTGCTGGTGTGTCCCCGCCACCGCTGGCAATTCGACCTCGAGAAGCAGGGACGGTGCACGCTGAACAACTCGTCCTTGTGCGCCGAGCGACTGCCCGACAACGTCGAGCCGCTGCCCGGCACCGTCCGCAAGGTCGAGGACGAGCCGCAGCCCCTGGTCGCGCTGAACACCGCCTCGTGAGGGTTCAGGGCTCCGAGACGAACAGCTCCAGGTCGAAGCGGCCGTTGTCGCTGCGGAGGCCGGCCGGGCCGCGCAGCGACAGCGCCTCGGGAGGAAGCGTCCCTTCCCAGGCGGGCGCACCGTCGACCAGGACGCGCAGCTCGCCGCCCCGTTCTTCCGCCCGGATCGCATGGCGCTCACCCGGCTGGAACGCCGGAACGCGCAGCCCGCCCCGCGCTTTCAGGTTGGTGTACCCGCCGTTGCCGCAGTCTCCCGAAGAGTGCATTCCCGGGTTTCGTTTCAGCGAGACCACCAGACCCGGCTTGGGGGCGATGCGCCACATCGCGTAGAGCAGGTTGCACCCGTCCTCCGCGCGAAGCTTGAGGCCGATCTGGCTGCGCATCTCGCCGGAGGAGAGCGGCTTCTGCTCGGCGGATGGCCCCAGATAGGCGAAGCGCAGCTCGGCGACCGGGCCGGTCGGGCGCCGCACCACGGCGCGCACCTTGGGATCCTCGATGCGCAAGAGGCCATCCGGTCCGGGAAGCATCTTCCCTTCGGTGACGCGCAGGTCGGAGAGGCCGGCGCGCATCAGGTCCGATGGATCGCGAGAACCACCTGGCCCGCTGCCGACGAGGAGGAGCAAAAGCGCCGCCGGCCAGCGGCTCACTGCCCGCCCTCGCCCAGCACTGCGGCGAGGTCCTTCAGGTGGACTTTCAGGAAGGCGAGCTCGGCGCGCAGGCGGGTCAGCTCGAACCACAGCACCTCGGCGAACCGCCGCACGCGCACGGTCTGCAGCTTGCGCACCTGCTCGAGCTGCTGCTCGAGGTCCGCGGCGAGGACGGACACTTCGCGGACCCGCGTCTGCTCCGCGGAGCGGATCGCCTTGAGCTGCCGCAAGAGCTCGGCGGCGCGGCGATCGACGCCGGAGAGGTCTTCCGCGTCGCGCTCGCGGCGGCCCTCGCGGGCCCGGGCGTTGGCCGCCGGCTGGAACAGCCCACCCAGGTTGTAGGTGACCTCCACCATGCCGAAGAGCGGCGGGCTGGTGGTCTGCCGGACGTCGAAGACGCGGTCGTAGGCGCCCCGCAGGGTCAGGTCCCAGGCGGTCGCCGACCGCAGGCGCCCGGCGATCTGCTCCACCTCGTCGTCCGCGGTGCGGAACTCCTGGAGGAGTTGCCCGAGCGTGGCGCCCGACGGCTGCGCGGCCGCCGGCGGCAACCGCTCGCGCTCCAGCGAGGTCTGCGTCGAGAGCGCGCGCAACGAATCCAGGCGCAGCCGCGTCGCCTCCAGCTCCTCGACCGTCGCCGACTGCTTGCGGACCTCGTCGCGCAGCTCGTCGACGATCTTCTCCCCTTCCGGAAGGGCGGCCTTGAGCGCTTCCTCGCGCGCAGCCAGCGCCGGGCCCTTGGCGTAGTCGGTGCCGGCGTAGAGCGCCGCCTCCAGGCCGGCGCGCGCGGACTCCCTGCGGCATTCCGCGTCGCCCCGCTTGCGGACGGTGAGGCCCCGGTAGAGGTGGCCCAGGCTGTAGTTCACCCCGAGCATCAGGCGCTGCTTCTCGGCGGCGACGGTGGTCGCGTCGGTCGTCACGTCGGTCGTCGCTTGCACCAGATTGACTCCGCCGAAGCGGCCGAACAGCTCGGGTCCGATCAGCACGTCCGCTTCGGCATCGGCGACGCCGTGCAGGAACTTGCACGCGCCGGCCGCCTGCCTGCGCAACGCCTCGTCCCGGTCCGATTCCCGCGCCACCGCGGCGGCCGGAAACGACAGCACGGCCGCCAGCGCGGCGGCTCCCATCGGCACCGCCATGCGAGATTCCCTCCTACGTCCGACGTTCAGAAGAGGAGCGGAGGGTGGCCCACGTGCAGCAGCTTCTCCCGTGCTCCGTCGCCGTCCGTGAGCCGGATCTCTACCATCGCCCCGCGAAGCGTGGTGGTTCGGATGGGGTGCTGCTGCTGGACTTCGCCGTCCAGTGTCTGGCCGATGACTCCCACCTGCCTGCAGGCGATGAGGCCGAAGGCGCACCGGTAGAGCGGAACTCCCTCGTGCGCATGCTCGAGGTTTTCATAGGGGACGAAGCCCACGGTGACGTGGTCCTCCATCGCCTTCAAGTAGGGCGAGTTCCGGATGGCCATGACCAGGCGGTCGAACCGCTCGAGCGAGGAGGCGGTGATGCGCAGCTGCTCGGCCACGTTGTCTCGCGAGGTGGTCGCCTTGGCCACCTCCGCCGCGGAGCGGACGTAATCCTGCTGCAGCTTGAGCAGGTCCAGGCTCAGGCCCGCATCACCCTTCGCGCCATTGGCCATGGTGTCGATCGAGCGCACGTCGCGCTCCAGCCGCGCGATGCGCGAGTGGAGGTCGATGCCCCGCTGCGCGAGCGACAGCTCCATCTCGCTCATCTCGGCGAGTTGGTGGTTGGTGGTGAGGTACCGCTCGCGGTCCACCATTTTCGCGGCGAAGAGCGCGTCCTCGCGGGTGCGCGCGAGCCCGGCATAGGCGCGGTTCGCGACGACGACCTCCTCCTGGGACACGACGTATTTCGCGCGCAGCGCGAGGAGGAGCGACAGCTCCTGGGCGCGGGCGGAGCGGTCCAGCCGCAGGGCATTGCGGAACTGCTGCTGGAAGACGAGCTGCTGCGCCAGCATCCGCTCCGCGTCGTCGAGCTTGGCCTGCAGGTCGCGCCGCTCGCCGGCGAGCCGGTCGCGCCCCGCCGTCTGCTCCGCCAGCTGGACGCTCAGGCGCAGCACCCGCTCGTCGGTGGGCGAGAGGATGGTGGGCGCCACCCACCGGCGGCTGAAGACGAAGAATCCCTGGAGCGACAGGTACGAGAGGAGCCCGGCGAGGATCGCCGCGAGCACCGCGATCCCGGCCACCTTGTACGCATTGACGGCGGCAGTGTTGAACCGAGCGACGATCCGATCCCGCATTGACTGCTCCTTTTTCCTTTATGCGGCCGCGGGGACGGGCGAGAGGACCGGGGCAGGAGCGGCCGCGCGGCGCGTCTCCCAGTTGCCCGAGTCGAGAGTGAACAGCGCGAGGGGCGTGAGCAGCAGGTAGCTGACCGGCATCACCAACGCCATGGGCAGGAAGGAGAACGCCGGCACGCGCTGCGACTCGGGGAGCTTGCGCGTCTCGATGCGGTAGACGAGGCCGAGCAGCGCAACCACCCCGAGATGGAAGGTGATCACGTCCCAGAAGAAGCCCGTGATCAGGTTGTGCAGGATCACCACCGGGTAGGCGACGATCAGCGCGAGCACCGAGAGATAGTGCAGGCAGACCACCGGGTGCAGCCGCCAGGCGTGGGTCAGCCCGCCCATGAAGTCGACCAGGTTCGAGCGCCGCCACCGCAGCTGCTGGGCGAAGTAACCGCTCAGCGTTTCGGGCGCCGCGGTGTAGCAGAAGGCGTCCAGGGTGAGGACGGTCTTGTAGCCCGCCTTGACGATCTGCCGGGTGAGGAACCGGTCCTCGCCGTACTTGATGGCGACGCCGGCGATGTTGCGGTCCTCGAGCACGTCGTGGAGCTCGAGCAGCACCTTGCGGCGGTACGCGGTGAGGCAGCCGGTCAGGCACATCACCGTGCGGAAGACGCGTTCCAACTCCTTGAGCCACTCCTGTGAGAAATAGAACTTCACCGCCACCATCCGCGTGAGCCAGTTGCGATGCTGGCCCTGAACGAAGGTGCGCCCGCCCACCGCGGCGATCTCGGGGCTGACGAACCGCGCCACCAATTCGCGCACGGCGCGCGAGTCGGCGATCACGTCCGAGTCCACCGAGATGACGATCTCCGCGCTGGTCGCGAGGACCGCCCGGTTGATGGCCTTGCGCTTGCCCAGGTTCTCGGCGTTGCGCACCACCGTGACGCGCCGGTCGACCTGCGCCGCCCGCAGTGCCCAGGTGTAGCTGTCGTCGGTGGAACAGTCGTCCACCACCACCACCTCGAGCTTTTCCCGGGGATAATCCTGCTGCGCCAGGCTGAGGATGGTGCGGTAGATGCCCTCGCCCTCGTTGTAGACGGGCACGACGATGGCGACCGTCGGTTCGAGCGAAGGATCCTTCCGGTCGACGGCCTCTCCGCGCACGCGGCGCAGGAATGGTCCGAGGACGTAACGATTCATCAGGACGAGCAGGCACAACAGTTGAACCGGCAAAAGGTCCATCGCCACTTCCGGCTCGCCCCGCTCCCGACTCGATCCCTTGTCGGGTTCCGAACGACGCCGCCTCCCCTCCCTGAGCGCGGATGGAACGTGCGTCGGGCACGGACGAAGGGCAAGGGGTTGCCTGCCCTCGTCGCGCCTGGAGCGGTGCCGGAATCCGTCCGGCCTGAAAGACGCGGCGCCGCCGATCAGGGCGCCGGCTGGATCTCGCGCACGCTCAGCCAGCGGAAGTCGACGTCCTCCGCGCTGTCCCACCGGAAGGTGGCGATCGGGCCGCCCCAGGCGATGGGCATTCCCGGGGCGCTGGCGCCGCAAGCGCTGGCGTCGCCGCCGAAGGTGCCGTCGTCCGTCATGTCGTAGACCTTCGACCAGGTGACGCGGTCCGCGCTGTCGTTGAGCCACAGCTCCATCTTCACCGCGGTCTTGCCGGCCACGGTCGCGTTGCGCAGCACGGTCTTGAAGCCGACCCAGCGGCTCATGATGGAGCTCGTCGCCTGCAGGTACGACGCGTTCCGGTAGCTCACGTGCCACGACTCCTTCTCGAACCGCACGCGCCCGTCGTAGTGAAGGCCTCCCTTGTACGAGGAGCCTTCGCAGGGGATGGGCGCGCTGTGGCGGCCGCCCCGCGCGTACCAGGCGAAGTTGTCGGTCGGCAGCGAGGCGGAATTGACGCGCACGAAGCCGGTGATCTCGACGTTGCGCCAGTCGTTCGGCGCCAGCATGTAGCCTTGCGCGGCGAGCTTGAGGCGGTCGTAGCTGGCCGGCTGCTTGTACCCGGTGGAGGTGAACACCTCCATCCGCACCTGCGCGCTCTTCATCTTCCAGGACCCGTCGCCGTTCGGTGTGATGGTGTTCTGCGGATTGAAGCGCGAATCGGTGCGCGGGTCGGCCGGCATCGACCAGGACTCGCCGCCCGGGAGGGAGGGGTAGAGCCTCGTGACGCCGAACGCGTCGACGGGCGGTCCCGATGCGGGCGGCGGGGGAGCCGTCGGCGGGGAGGGGGGCGGAGCGGGCGCGGTCGGGATTGGGCTCGCGTCGACGCGCAGCTCGGCCACCGCCACGCCGGGCTGCGCGGCGTCGGCGTCGATCGCGAGCCGCACGAAGCGGCCCTGCGCGGCGGTCAGCGGCTGCCGCTGGCAGCTCGCGCCCACGCCGTCGCTCGGCGGCGCATAGCTGGCCCCATCCTCCGAGACGGATACCTGATACCGGGTAGCGGGCACCCCTGCCCAGGCGATCGCCACCGCGTCGACCTGCTGGACCGTCCCGAGGTCGAGAACGATCCAGCACGCGCTCGTGCAGCTCCAGGAAGTCGCCGGGTTGCCGTCGAGGGCCAGGGCTGGAGTACCGCCGCTCGCTCGGACCGCGGCGCCTGCGCTCCCGCCCGCAAGCTGCGAGCACTCCTGCACAGGAGGAGCGGTCTGCTGTAGAGGAGGAGCGCCGCCGCCGCACGCAGCCGCGCAGAAGGCCGTACCGATGAAGAAGTAAATGCCTCGTTGCATTCTCGCCTCGCTCGGGTGGGCGAATGGAAGTGCCCCGACCACCCGGTCTCCACTCGAACGAGCGCGCGGCCGGATGTCCTTTGACCAACAGCGCGCCCGGCGAGAATTCATCCGCGGGCGCGTCGACTCTGTAGGTGCAGGTAGGTCAGCGGGTGCGGAGGAGAGCAGCGTGCGCCTCGGCATCGGCCAGCGCGCGATTGAAAGCGGCGCGGGAGCCCGGCTTCATCCGGGTCTGCAGCGACCGCAGGGTGGCCACCAACTCGTCCGCGCTGCGCGCCAGGATCTCCGGGCGGCGGTCGTCCGCCGAGGGCTTGCCGGAGCCGGGCGCGTCATGGCCGTCGCGCCCGCGGTGCAGCTGGACCGCGTTCTGCACGCGCTCGGCGATCACGTCGAAGTCGGGGGACGGCTTCTGGATGTAGTCCACCACGCCGATGCGCAGCGCATCGACCGCCGACGCGAGCGACGGATACGCGGTCATCACCACGCAGGCGCAGCGCGGCTGCCGTTCGCGGATCTGCTTGATCAAGTCCAGCCCGTCGGCGCCCACCAGGTTGCGATCGATCAAGGCGCAGGCGAACTCCTGATGGTCGAGGAGCCGCACGGCGCGCTCGGCGCTCTCCGCCACGGCCAGGCTGAAGCCCGCCGCGCCCAGGGCCCGTTCCAACACGCGCAGCACGATGCGCGCGTCGTCGACCAGCAACACGGCCGGGCGGCGGATCGGCGACACTGCTTGAGCGCTGGGCAGGGGTAGGACCTCCGCTCCGATGATGTAACAGCCGCCCTCGGGTGTTCCGCAAGGCGCTCCAGGTAAGACGCCGGACACACCTGCCTCCGGCAACGCATCAGCGTTTGCCGAGCAGCTCCAGCGCCGAGAGCGCGAGCACCGTCGCTCCGGTGCGGATGGTAGGCTCCCGGTCCGGAGCGAAAGTCGCCGAGTGCAGCGAAGGAAGCGGCGCGCCCGACCGCTGCGCCGCGGCGTACTTCCCCGGTTCCACGGCGCCCACCCGCAGCAGCACCGACGGTACCCCGGCCGCCTTGCCGAACTCGCCGAAGTCCTCGGCGACCATCTCCGGTTTGCCCTCGAGCACGTTCTCCTGCCCCAGCTCGCGGGCGAGCATCGCGCCCAGGCGCCTGGTCACCGCCGGATCGTTGAAGGTCGCGTTGGCGCCCTCGCCGGTGCGGATCTCGGGTTCGCGCGGGGCCGCCGCGGCGGCGGCCTCCGCCTTGGCGATGCGCGCGATCCCGTCGAGGAGCTGCTTGCGCACTTGCGGCGTATACGAACGGACCGTGATCTGGAGGTGGACCTCGTCCGGGATGATGTTGTGCTTGTTCCCCCCGTGGATCGATCCGACGGTCACCACCGCCGGCTCCAGCGGATCCTTCTCGCGGGAGACGAGCGTCTGCAAGGACAGCACGGTGCGGGCCGCGATCACCACCGGGTCGACCGTCGTCTCGGGCTTGGCGCCGTGCCCGCCGCGCCCGAAGATCGTCACGTCCACCGAGTCCACGTTCGCGAGCGCGTAGCCGGGGATCCAGGCGACCTTTCCCGCGGGCAGGTCGGAGCTGTCGTGGATGGCCACCGAGAAATCCGGCTTGGGAAACCGCTCGAAGAACCGGTCGGCGAGCATCGCCTTCGCGCCTGCCACCGTCTCCTCGGCGGGCTGGCCGACCATGACCAGCGTTCCCCGCCACCGGTCCTTGCCGCGCGCGAGCAGCGCGGCCGCCCCAGCCCAGGAGGCCATGTGCACGTCGTGCCCGCAGGCGTGCATCACGGGCACGGTCTTCCCCGCCGGATCGGTCGCGGTCGCCTTGCTCGCGTACGGGAGGCCCGTCTTCTCCTCCACCGGCAGGGCATCGAGCTCGGTGCGCAAGAGGACGGTGGGGCCTGGCCCGTTCCGCAGCACGCCGACCACGCCGTTGCCGCCGACTCCAGTCGTCACCTCGTATCCGAGCCGGCGGAGGCGCTCCGACATCTTCGCGGCGGTCTTCTCCTCGCGCCCGGACAGCTCGGGGTTCTTGTGCAGGTCGAGGTACAGCGCGTCGAGCTCGGGATAGATGGCGTCGAGGCCGGAGACGTCGCGCGGCGCCTTCATCTGCGCGTGAGCGGCGGCAGACGCGAGCGTGACGAGCACGGCGGTGGTTCGCATGCGGATCCTCCTGCGGTTGGAATCCATTCGCTGAGCGCCACGCCGTGAAAAAAGCGCAGGGCCGCCCTATCGGCGGCCACTGGCTGCGCACGCCTCACTCAGCGCCCCCGCCAGACGGGCGCGCGCTTCTCCAGGAAGGCGTGCATCCCCTCCTGGGCGTCCTCGGCGGCGGCGTTCGCGCACATCACCTCGCCGGCGTACGCATAAGCCTCCGCCCGGGGCATCTGCAGCTGGCGGTAGAAGGCCTTCTTGCCGAGCCCGACGACGAAGGGGCTGGAGGCGGCGATCCGGTCCGCCAGGGCGCGCGTGGCCGCGCGCAGCTCGGCGGCGGGGACCACGCGGTTGACGAGGCCCGCGGCGAGCGCCTCGGAGGCAGTGATCGCTTCTCCGGTGAGCAGCATCTCCATCGCCTTCTTCGCGCCGACCGCGCGGGTGAGCGCGACCATCGGCGTGGTGCAGAAGAGCCCGATCTTCACCCCGGGTGTGGCGAAGCGGGCCTCGGCCGCCGCCACCGCCAGATCGCACGAGGCGACCAACTGGCATCCGGCGGCGGTCGCGATCCCCTGCACCTCCGCGATCACCGGTTGGGGGATCGAGTGGATGGTCTCCATGACCTCGGCGCAGGTCGAGAAGAGCTGCTGGAAGAAGGCCGCGTCGCGTCCGACCATCTCGCTCAGGTCGTGACCGGCGCAGAACGCCGGGCCGCTCGCCCGCACCACGGCGACGCGCAGCTCGCGATCGGCGCCGACGGCGCGCAACGCCTCGAGCAGCGCCGTCAGGACTTCCAGTGAGAGCGCATTGCGCCGCTCGGGGCGCTCCAGGGTGACGAAGGCGATCGGTCCTTCGCGGTCGAGCGAGATGTCAGGGTAGTGCGCGGCCATGGCGGCCTCCTCAGCGGATCAGCTCCTTCGCCAGATGCGCGCCGAGCGCCTTCAGCCCCTCCTCGAGCAGCGCCCGGCCCTTCCCTCCCTGGATCGCCTCGCGCATCATCTCCGGCGCCTGCCCGAGCTCGACGTTGACGAGCACCAGCACCGCGGAGACGGCCGGCGTCAGCTCCGCCGCGCGCACCCGCCGCTTTCGCGCCTGCATCCCGGCCGACAGCTTGTCGATCAGCTCGTCCTCGGAGGTGCGCGGTCCCTTCGCCTCCGCCAGCGCGGCGGACAGTCCCGCATAGATCTCGTCCAGGACGCGCTGGTTCCCGAACGCGCGGAGCAACCGATCCTCCGCCTCTTCCTCGTCCACCTGCGCCGCCTTCGCGTAGGTCGGCGCCAGCGTGCGCGCCAGATCGGCGCGAGGGATCACGTGCGGGAGCCGGCGGGAGAAGAGCGCCACGCGCGGACGGTAGCACGCCTCTTGGATCTCCGGGGCCTGGGCAGCTTCCGCAGTAGTCGCCGCTCACGCCGCGGCGTGAAATCCGGCTACCCTCTCGTTCGTATCCATCTGCATCTTCGCAGGGCCCCGGGGATCGACCTTGATCGCACCGCTTCTCTCGTTGCTCGTCGCAGCCGCGTCGAATCTGCCCGCGCTTCCGCCGGACGTGCCGGCGAAGGCCACGCGGTACACGGTGCTGATGATGGGCGCCCCCGCGGGCCAGCAGGCGTTGTGGAGATCGCCCGACGGGAAGCTGCGCGCGTTCTTCCAGTACAACGACCGCGGGCGGGGCCCGAAGACCTACAGCGCGCTGGCGCTGCGCGACGGGATGCCCGTCGCCGAGGAGATCGAGGGGAACGATTACATGAAGGACGCCGTCAGCGAGCGATTCTCGCTCGTGGACGGCGTCGCGTCGTGGAAGAGCAAGGCCGAAGAAGGCACGAAAAAGATCGCCGGGCCGGCGTTCTACGTCTCGATGTACGGCGCGCCCGCCGAGGCCGCATTGCTCGCTTCCGCCCTGCTCCAGAACGGAGGGAGGCTGGCGCTCCTCCCTGACGGCGAGGCGCGCATCGAGCGGCTGCTCGAGAAGCGGATCCGCGCTGGCGGGCGGACCAGGCGGGTGACCCAGTACGCGGTCACCGGCCTGGACTTCTCGCCGAGCTACCTCTGGCTGGACGATCGCCGGGAGCTGTTCGCCGTCGGGGGTGTATGGCAGGCCGTGGTCCGC
>WNFL01436190.1_pt3 | contig 18967 bp, 13 predicted proteins | sample 5400361 | NCBI WGS metagenome assembly WNFL01 (sample SAMN13153351, study PRJNA577476) | soil metagenome | isolation source: 40 cm soil on Douglas fir-dominated hillslope | place: USA:California | collected 2013-09-17
AATTTGAAATGCCAGTCATCCTTATACTTCACTTCATCAGTAACAATGCCCTGGTAATTTAAACTTAAGACATCGCCCTCGTCGTCAGGAAAAGAGGGAAGTGATGAGATGACCAGAACATTATCCTGATTTTTTACTAAATAATTCAACCCAAGATTGTCTGCGTCTTCTGTGATAACGACATAATCTCCGGGGAAAACATAACACGGAGTTGCGCTCAGTGCTTTGATTGAACTTACCGCACCGCTGCTATTGCGATTGGCAACAAAAAGTTTTGCTGCATCAAATATCTTATTGCTTTTATTGTAAAACTCTATATAATCACCAGCATTCGCCCGGGGATTGAATAATATTTCATTAATGATCCATTCACCTGGTGATGCGTCCACAGGCAAACCGACTTTGGCTTTATTAGCTGGTCCGATCAGATTATTCATACAGTCTGTCACATTATTTACGGTGATAGTGTAAACAGCGTTAGCCGCTAATGGATTATTTGCCCGTAATTGTACCGTACTAAACAGGGGCGCTAAAGTAATAGCGCCGGTAATCGTAAGACCTCCATCTATTGCATAGTTAGCGATCGTTGCGCCCTTTAAACTATCCACTGGTTTGTCAAAAACAAGTATGATAGTTGTACTGTCACTTGTGTAAGCTCTTTTTAATTGTGGCGCATCATCGTCATTATTAACCCCATCAACCGAATTCCTTCTCCCGGGAGTGCCGCCGGCAGTGTTGATGCTTGCTTTCCAGTTACTGCTTCCGGCGCATGGACTCTTCGTGTCCATCATTTCTAAAGTCCATCCGCCTTCTTCTTTTAGATCATTCTGGTACCAGGGCAAAAGATAATTAAGGGCATGAATGGTTTTCCCATTGGCAGCCTTTAGGAAAATCAGGTCGCCATCATTATCCAATGAGGGGAAACCTGTTACAGAAATAGTTGTCCCAAATGCGGACAAGGCAGCAGCTGCGCCCGCAGAACATACAATAACAAAGCTGTCGGCTTGTAAAGTAAAGTTGGGCATAGGCCCGCTTTGACCGGCACCATCTCCGATGCGCCAGTTTAACAAATTAACGGGACCGGTCGTTGTATTTTTTAACTCCACCCATTCATTATTGGGAAGACCAATTTGCGGTGTGGGATCCGCCATGATCTCATCAATTACAACATCATACCGGTTCTGGGCAGAGGCAGACATTGACAATAAGAGGATAAGAAGCAGTAGCCTGGTTTGTTTCATAACCACCAAGGTAAACTGACACTTGTATCAAAACCATGATGAAACAACGCTAAAAATTGTGATGATTATTTTGGCGAGAAACTGCTGCTATATTATCTTCGCCGGGCAATGAAGATTAAGAAACATACAAAGTGCACAAAGAAAGATTCCTGATGGAAGGTTTGCGTGTTATGTATGTAACGATATAAACGAAGGCCTTCCAGATTGGGAGGTTTTTTTTTGCCTGACGGTCTCCGTCTGACAAAAAATCAAATCAATTAAAAACTAATGAGTATCGGCATATAACGATCTTGAATTTGAACCACGCCGCCGTTATCGGGACAGGCGACGCAACATAGTACACAATAGAAGGAAACACATAGGCCTGCCGCAGGCGGATAGACCTATGTGGGGGCCTATGTTTCTAAGTGTCTATGTGGTTCAAATAAGTTCCTGGTTGCTTTATCCAGATAGTAAATAAAAACAAAAAACAAATGAAAGTTGCAGTTGTCGGCGCCACAGGATTGGTTGGTTCCAAAGTGTTACAGGTATTGGCGGAAAGAAATTTTCCTGTAACGGAATTAGTTCCGGTTGCTTCGGAAAGGTCAGTTGGTAAGGAAGTAGAATTCAAAGGAAAAAAATATAAGGTGGTGAGCATGACCGATGCAATTGCAGCGAAACCGGCTGTAGCTATTTTTTCCGCTGGTGGCAGCACTTCATTGGAATGGGCACCAAAGTTTGCTGAAGCGGGCATTACTGTTATCGATAATTCGTCAGGATGGAGAATGGATCCCAACAAACCATTGGTGGTACCGGAGATCAATGCGGATGTGTTGACGAAGAAGGATAAGATCATTGCGAATCCAAATTGTTCAACTATCCAGATGGTAATGGCATTAAACCCGCTCCATAAAAAATATGGAATTAAAAGAATCGTTGTGTCGACTTATCAAAGTGTAACAGGCACGGGTGTTAAAGCGGTCACGCAATTGATGAATGAAAGACAGGGTGTGGTCGGAGAGAGAGCCTACAAATACCCGATCGATCTGAATGCAATTCCGCAAATCGACTCGTTTCTTGAAAACGGTTATACCAAGGAAGAAATGAAAATGGTTAATGAAACAAAGAAGATTATGCGGGACGATTCAATCATGGTGACATCCACGACAGTTCGCATACCTGTTGTAGGTGGTCATAGTGAAAGCGTGAATGTAGAATTTGTAAATGAATTTGATCTTGAAGACATAAGAAAGATATTGTGTAAATCTCCCGGTATTATATTGGTTGATGACCCTGCTACTCAAAAATATCCCATGCCGATGGACGCACATGAAAAAGATGAAGTGTTTGTCGGCAGATTAAGAAGAGATGAAACACAGCCCAAAACATTGAACATGTGGATCGTTTCGGATAATCTCAGAAAGGGTGCCGCTACGAATGCGGTTCAGATTGCGGAGTATTTACTTGCGAAAAATTTATTGGCATGAGAGAGGCGCTCTTTTGATTTGAGTATGCGTCAATAAATTTTGAAGCAAACTCCACCCGCTTAGGTTATGCATCAGTTAGGGCATTTCTATATTATGACCAATGTCCATCATACGGTACTATATTGCGGAGCTACCGACGACTTATATCAAAGAGTCCAGGAACACAAAATCGGTTTGTATTCAGACAGCTTTACGTCGGGATATAATGTTAATAAGCTGGTTTATTTCGAGACTTTCAGCATTGTAGCGGATGCATTTGCCAGAGAAAGACAAATCAAAGCCGGTTCACTAAAAAAGAAGATTGCTTTAATCGAAAGCATAAACTTTCAATGGCAGGATCTGTTTTTTCAATTAAGTCCGAACGCCGCTGAAGAACTCATCAGGTTGAAAAAGTTCTTCAAATAGGTGGGTTTGGTTCGCCCCTGACGATACTTGTATGTCGAAGATCACTCAGGGGCTGGCAAGATTATTTCCTTCTCTTGTACGGAAAATTCCTTCCAAAATTTCCGGTGATATTTTCAATGATCACGTTGGATGGGTTATCCCAGTCGGCAGCAGCCTTATAAGAGTTATTCCAAAGAGTCATGCTGTTACTTACGACACTGCAGTAAGCATAAATATCTTCTGTTTTGCCAATATTCGAAGGAATCGGTAACCGGCTACCTATGCCGGTTTGATTGATTATACCGCGACCTACGGTAACGCCATAGGAAGCATAGTCGCTCATATATCTTTTTTGAGTGATCTGCATGCGAACAATTGCATCCACACCAAGCAAAGAGGCCAATTTTTTATCATCCATCTTCCAGGAAGATCTCACGGTGATCTGATTTTCATCCAGTGCACTCATTGTTTTAGTGATGTCCTGCAAGCCGACAAACATGTAGGTCTTATTTGTGTTTGCATAACGAAGAATGCTGCTGTATAATGACATCTGGAAAGCCTTGCTTTCATCTTCTTCCATTTTTGCGATCTGTTCCGCACTCAGGTCTTTCGGTTGTTTACCTGTAAACACAATCTCTGACGGAAGTACGGCGATAATTTTATGGTTAGCGGTCTGCTGATCAAAGAATGAGTTTGTATAATACTTATGACTGCATGAAGCAGAAATAATAAGTCCAATAAGCAAGACAATGGGTATAGTTTTTTTCATAAGTTCATTTTAATTTGAACAACAAAATACAAACCTGTACGTGTTGTATCAAATCGGTTAACGATTTCTTTGTATATAAAATTGTGAAAGAAATATAGACAAGGGGCAATACTGTAAATCGGGCTCGTAGATTTACTTATTTAACCGTATAAAGGGCATACTAATGGTATTCGGCACGCCCTAATGATTAACGAATTGATTCGTTCAGAAACTCAATTAACGGCTGCAACGCTTCGAATGCTATCGTTGTTTTCTTCAGGAGGTCTTTTGATGTGAGATCCGTATCTTTTAACGGTGCCAGGGCAACAAAGCTTTTCAATTTTAAATACTCTGCGGCAGGGTTAGTTGGCTCATAACCTTTCGGCACCCGGCTAAGTAAATATTCAGCATCCCGTGAAAGATCGGTATAAACCGATTTAAATTTTTTCGAGCTGATTATTTTTTTGAATCCGGCAAAGTTGTAATCAATTTCCTGTCTTACCTTATTCAATTCCGGCGGCATCGGCATCCATAATCCACCGCCCATAAAGCATCGCTGGCAATGAAAATAATAACCGGCAAAAGGCGATTTTTTACCGCCCCGATTTATATAGGCACCCATATTGTCCTTGTAAGGCGATTTATCTTTCGAAAAACGAACGTCCCGGTTTATCCGGAATGTGCAGTCCTTAGCCTTGAGATGTTGAATATTTTCATCTTTTTTGCCATGGCGCTCAATAATGTTTTGAATGAAAGAAGCAAAATCATTCTTTGCAGCCTCATATTCTTTTCGGTGTGCATCAAACCAGGGTTTATTGTTATTCTTCTTAAGGTCTTTCAGAAATTTTAAAGTTGCAGGTTGTAGCATATAATTGAATTGGGCAGCCAATTTAAGTAAGTTTTTTCTTCCAGGCTATAAGCCCGTTCTTTTTCCGTTAACCAACCCCATGCTAAAGCAAGGGGTTAGAAGGATTCATATCCAAAATGCTAACTCACCACCATCAATATGCAATGTTTTGATTTGATAACGCGAGAAGTGTTTTGGAAAGCCATCATAACCTCAGCCTTCAGGCTGGGGTTAAAAACAGTAGAGATACCGGGTCTTTAGCCCACGCTCCGATTTCTAGCAAATCCTACCTTTAAGACCGGGGTTATAACAATATATTACGTCTCCGGTCTTTAATCTGCGCTCCGATCTAGTCTTGCAAACCTCAGCCTTAAGGCTGGGGTTATAAATATAGCATGACGCCGGGCTTCAGCCCCATATTAGTTAGAGGCAATGTAAGTCTTCATTGCCTGTCTCCCGTTATCAATTAAAATATTTATTTCTTTCGCAGAGAGCTTTCTGATCCTTGGTCCAACTTTGCCATCGCTGATCGAAACGGTTCTTTGCCAATCTTCCTTAGTTAGTTGCTGCCGATTCAGATTTTCAATAATAATATTGTAGAAGGCTGCCATGTACTGTTTAAAATTGTCAACCGGCATCGCTGCGAGCGTTTTTTCTTCCCGGTCATTTCTTATCTGGTCATCGGAATCAATTCTAAAACCAAGAGTAGAATAGTTGCGGGCCGATGAACTATCAAAAATCCGAATGGGAAAATTACCGGTGAGCCCGCCATCGACCATGATGTCAAGACCTTCTTTTTGTTTGGGATGCTTTAATACGCTTCCATCCTTATCCATGAATACAGCTTCAAAGTACAACGGGATGCTTGCCGATATCCTGACAGCGTCTTTGATTTTCATCTTTGGATAAGTTTGATAAGAAAAAATGACAAGTTGCTGTTTAGTAAGAGAAGTGCCGGTGACATAAATATCTTTAAACCCCCTGGCATGCAATTCTTCAAATGTGATGTCTGCGTTTCCGGTTTTCCGATCAATGAGTTTTTCCAGCCAGTTCTCAAACCTTTTCCCGCGATACCATCCGAAATATTTATTTGTACGATGGATGCCACCGATAAAAAAATAATTTCCATCATTAAATTTTCTAAAATTCGTTCCTGCAATGATGTCCTGAATTTCATTTCCCGAATAGCCGAGTGAAACAGTTAATGCAACAATAGCGCCGGCAGATGTGCCTCCGACTTTTTCTATCGGCTTCAGCATATTCTTTGACTCCAGTTCGGTGACGACCCCGGCATATGCAATGCCCCTGATCCCGGCTCCTTCAAATACTAAATTCTTGATGACCGGACGTGATTGTGCTAACAGATGAGCATTGCAACATAGCACCAGGAGTGACGCGACCAACTTATTCATGATGCACAAAGTTATTGCCGGCAGTGCCCAATGTATCAAGCAGACTGTTAAAATCGATGATTGAAGTAGGCTGTGTGGTAACCTATTTTTTGCTGAGCAGCTTCATAAACTCATTTTCCGAAATAATCTTTACTGTATTTAATTTCTTCGCTTTGTCCAACTTACTGCCGGCATCTTCTCCGACTACGAGGTAATTTAATTTGGCACTGACACCAGTTAGTATTTGCCCGCCATTGTTTTCTACCATTGCTTCTGCATCACCTCTTTTTAATGTGGGCAATGTGCCGGTAAATAAAAAGGTTTGTCCGCTGAGATTGCCATCCGTAACGTGTTGTTTCTTTACATTCTTTAGCTGTAGTCCAAGTTTTTCGAGTTGCCCGAGCATTTCAATATTGTTCTTGTTGCTGAAAAAATGATGAATGCTGCCCGCAACTTTTGGTCCGACATCTTCAAGGTTCTGAAGATCTTCCAATGAGAATTTTTTGAAATCAAGCAAATGGTCCACGGCATGCGCTAATGTTTTGGCTGTCGTTTCCCCAACAAAACGGATACCCAATCCAAAAATCAAACGATGAAGAGGTTGGTTTTTCGAATTGCTTATTGCCGATTGCAAATTGTCTATTGATTTTTGACCAAAACCTTCCAGCTCGCCGATCTTTTTAAAATTCAATTTGTAAATGCCTGGCACATCTTTTAAAAAACCCAGCTCATAAAACTTCCTGACATTAGCGTCGCCAAAGCCACGAATATCCATGGCATCCTTGCTTACAAAATGGATGATCCGCTCAACGACCTGCGCCGGGCATTCAATATTATTGCATCGCCAGGCAGCTTCCCCTTCTTCTTTGAATAATTTGCTATCGCAAACCGGGCAGTTTTTAAGAAAATGAATCTTCTTTTCATTGCCCGTCCGCAACTCGGCCATCGACTTTACAATATAGGGAATCACATCACCGGCTCTTTCTACCAGCACAGTATCGCCAATTTTTAAGTCCTTCTCCCTGATCACATCTTCGTTAAATAAAGATGTGTACGGGTTGGATCTTCGCAACAGGAGTTATGGACCCCGTTCTTCCCCCCTGGAATTCTACATTTAATAATTTACTTGTTGCCTGTCTGGCTTTGAATTTATAAGCAATGGCCCATCTCGGGTGATGCGATGTCATACCGAGTTTATCCTGCAGCTCAACATCATTGACTTTGATCACCATCCCATCTATCTCATAAGGTAAATCATCCCGCTTTGCTTCGAATTCAAGGCAATATTTTATGACGGCATCAATTCCTTTAAAGACTTTCATTTCTTTTTTAGGACTGCGGAAACCCAGTTCCCAAAGCATTTCCAACGAGCCGGAATGGGTTTGTAATGCGTCAGCCCGGGCATTGGTTTTTTTTGATTTGGCGTAATAGCTTATGTTGTAAACGAAGATCTCCAGGTTTCTTCTTCTTACTTCTTCAGGATCTTTTATGCGCATTGTACCGGATGCTGCGTTCCTTGGATTGGCTAAGGGAGCAAATCCCTGTTCGATCAACTGTTGATTATATTTTGCAAAATTCGTTTTGTTGATAAGCACTTCACCTCTCATCTCCACCTGCTGCAGGCCATAATCAGAAAACCTTGCAGACAAGGGGATCGTTTTTATTTGCCTGATATTGGTCGTTACTTCATCCCCTTCTACGCCATTGCCTCTTGTGGCACCCCGTACCAGCATATCATCTTCATAGATCAATGATAAACTGCCGCCATCAAATTTTGGCTCGACACAATATTCAATCTTATCAAGTTTTGTTGCTTCCCTTGCCTTTCTGTCAAAATCAACAAGATCTTCGCTATTATAGGAGTTATCAAGCGATAACATGGGAACAAGATGCTGAACAGTTGGAAATGCTTTCGTTAATCCCTTGGCTACCCTTTGTGTGGGTGAATCGGGTGTAATAAGTTTTTGATTTTCAGCTTCTATTTTTTCAAGGGACTTGTATAGCTGGTCGTATTCAAAATCAGAAATCAACGGATCATTTAAAATATAATACCGGTGCTCATGAAATCGAAGAATGTTTCTGAGATCCTCAATTTCTTTGGCCTGAATCGCTTTTCCGTCCGTCTTTTTAAGAAAAGCGGTCGTCTCTTTCTGGAGATTTTTAGTGTCCTGGCTGGAATACATACAAGGCTGTTTCAAAGTAAAGTTAGGGTCTGCATCGTAAACGTTTTTACCTTAGCAAAAGAAGATAAGAAAATTAATGTGTTGTAAGTACATATTTCTTATCTTAGTCCACTAAACGATTGCTATGAAGAAGGTTTACTCCCTTTTTTGCGTGGTACTGACTTCTCTTTTAACCAATGCCCAGTTACTCACATGGACCCCCGCCTTTGCCAAGGACAACGATAACATAACTATTACTATGGATGCCACTAAGGGCAACCAGGGGTTGATGGGTTTTTCCGGGAATGTTTATGTGCACGTTGGAGTAATAACAAGTGCAAGCACCAGTAGTTCAAACTGGCTGCATGTTCCATTCACATGGGGAACCACTACTACTGCTGCACAAGCATCGCCTGCGGGTACTAATAAATGGAGTTATACAATAAATAACATCCGTACTTTTTTTGGTGTACCTGCCGGAGAGATTATACAAAAGATCGCCATCCTTTTTCGTGATGGACCGGGTAATACTGTTCAGCGAAATAGTGATGGCAGCGACATGTATATTCCCGTGTACGATAATAACCTGGCTGTTCGCTTTTCTTTACCACCATTTGAGCCACGTTATATCCCGGTTCCCGAGCCGATAAATAAACTAGTTGGCGATAATATAAATGTTACAGGCATCGCCAGTGCTGCAGCGGACATGAAATTATATCTCAATGGTACCGTAATACAATCTTCTGTTGGTATAACTACAATTTCAGCCAATCCAACATTAACAGCGACCGGTAATACGGAGATAGTGGTAGAGGCCACCGTATCGGCTGTCACAAAAAAAGATACCCTTCGATTTTTTGTTGCTCCGGGTCTAACTATCGCTCCCCTTCCTGCTGGTGCCAGAGACGGAATTAACTATGCCGCCAATAATACGGAAGTGACATTGGTATTATTTGCACCGGGAAAGAATAGAGTTTCTGTCATTGGAGAATTTTCCGGCAGTAACTGGGTAGAACAGTCGCAATATATAATGAATAAAACTCCCGATGGCAATTATTGGTGGTTAAAGATAACCGGTCTTACTCCCGGAACAGAATACGCTTTTCAATATTTGGTGGACGGCACATTGAAAGTGGGAGAACCTTATTGTGAAAAAATATTGGACCCTTCCAACGATGGGTTTATCAGTTCTTCTACTTATCCGGCCTTAAAACCCTATCCAACAGGATTAACTACAGGAGTAGTAAGTGTTTTGCAAACCAATGCACCTGCATATAACTGGGCAATCAATAATTTTTCACGACCAGATAAAAGAAATCTTGTGATATATGAGTTGCTGCTAAGAGATTTTATTGCGAACCATGATTGGAAAACAATTCGTGACACGTTGAGCTATTTAAAAACAATGGGAGTAAATACTATCGAGGTTATGCCTTTCAATGAATTTGAAGGCAATGAAAGCTGGGGCTATAACCCTGATTTCTTTTTGGCGCCTGATAAATACTATGGGCCTAAGAATACACTAAAAGAGTTTGTTGATTCCTGTCATAAAAAGGGAATTGCTGTGGTCATGGATATAGCATTGAATCATACAACAGGTTTAAATCCCTTAGCCGCGTTATACTGGAATAGCGCTGCCAACCAGCCTGCCGCGAATAATCCCTGGTTGAATGTAACGGCTACTCATCCATATAGCGTATTCAATGATTTTAACCATGAAAGCCTGAACACAAGATATTTTACAGGCAGGGTGATAGAATACTGGTTACAGGAATACAAATTGGATGGATTTCGATGGGACCTTGCCAAGGGCTTTACACAAAACACTCAATGTGGCGGCAGTACAACCAACGAAAGTTGTATCAGCGATTATCATGCTGACAGGGTCGCTATCTGGAAAAGATATTACGACAGCATGCAAATAAAATCCCCTGGCACTTACTGTATCCTCGAAATGTTTGCTGCCAACACCGAGGAGATTGAATTATCCAATTATGGCATGATGCTATGGGGAAATAATACATATAATTTTCAACAAGCTTCCAGGGGTATTACAGATAACTCTTCCAACTTTGAAGGATTCTTACATACTGCCCGCGGCTGGACCAATCCTCATCTTGTTGGTTATATGGAAAGCCATGATGAAGAAAGACTAATGTACAGAAATCTGCAGGAAGGCGATAATTCAAACCCGTCACATAACATCAGGGAGTTGAATGTAGCATTAAAGAGAATCGAGCTTTGTGCTGGTTTTTTCTTTACAGGACCAGGACCAAAAATGATCTGGCAGTTTGGTGAAATGGGATACGATTTTTCAATTAACAGGTGCGAAAATGGGACTGTTAATAATAATTGCCGGCTTGATAAAAAACCGATACGCTGGGATTATCTTCAAACTATTGAGAGGAAACGATTATATGACATATACACCAGCCTGAATAAACTTCGTGCTCATGGCTGGTATAAGGATATATTCATTGCCAACAATATTAATCTTACAAGAAGCCTTGGCGGTGCATTCAAGACCATGACGATACGCAGTGCACTTGATTCATCTATGCTATGTGTGATATGTAGTGGGTCAAACCAACTTCTTTACGTTTCCGTCTGCCGGTACGTGGTACGACTATCTTAACGGGAATACTTATACCGCCACCGGAGCCTCTCAATCTGTTACACTACAACCCGGAGAATTCCATATATATCTTAATCGCAATCTTACCAATGCAGTGACAACACCGGTAATCGATATTAATAATCCCGGAAATGCATTGCAGCTATTTGTTTATCCGAATCCTGTTGATGATAATTCAATTGCTGAAATTTACTTGCCGGAGCGCGGCGAGGCGCTGATGGACCTTTGGAACACACAGGGTCAGCGGGTAAAAGCTATTCATAACGGTACGCTCGCAAAAGGAAAACATACAATAACCCTGGCTGATAAGACGAAAAATTTACAGGCAGGTGTTTACCTGTTAAAACTGCAAACAAAAAATAATTCACGGTCAGTAAAAGTTTTAATTAAATAAGTTTTTATGTCCAAAGAACTTAATCTCAAAACGGCTGCGATTGAAAAAATAAGTCATCTTGATTATTTTAATATTGCTATTTCGGTTGACTGTGTCATTTTCGGTTATGATCACAAGGAGCTCAAACTACTGTTGATCAAATCCGACCTTGAAGAGTTTGCCGGTCTATATTCATTATTAGGTGACCTGGTTCGGCCGGATGAAGACCTTGAATCTGCATCTTACCGGGTCTTGTCGGAAAGAACGGGAATGGAAGATGTTTATCTCGAACAGGTGCATACGTTTGGAAGTACCGGCCGTCATCCTTCCGGAAGAGTAATTACTACTGCCTATTATTCTTTGATTGATATTAAGCATCACAATCTGAACCTGAACCATAATGACCTTCACTGGCATTCAGTAAAGGATATAAAAAAGCTGGCTTTCGATCATAAAACCATATTGGATACATGTCTTAGCCGGTTGCGGGAGCAGGTGATGGAACACCCGGTTGTCTTTAACCTTTTGCCCGAAAAATTTTCTCTTCGGGAGTTGCAGGACCTGTACCAGGCTATTCTCGACATAGATCTCGACAGGCGGAACTTCAGAAAGAAAATCGCAATTAAAGACTGGCTGATCGATCTCAACGAAATGGAAAACGATGTACCTCACCGGCCGGGCAAATTATACGCATTAAAAAAACAACACCAGTATAAGAGTGCCAATAGTGTTGTAGTTCAATAGTTCTTAATATGAAATCCTCTTTACTAAAATAAAATCTTATCCACCGCAAACATTTGCGGAAATGTTTGTTGAGCGGTTGCCGTGACAAATCTATCGGCAAGTGTTCTTTCAACACATTTTAAACTATAAATTTATAGTGTGAGTGGGTTTTTCATTTTGTCAGGGGAGTGAAGCAGCAATATTCATGATTAAACTGCCTTTAAGATGAGCCTGAGTTATGACGAGATAAGGCATTCGAAACACGTTTAAGTAGTCGGGTCACAACTGCCACAAAGTTCCTGATTGATAATAACTGAGATTAACACGTCGATTATAACCTAAAAACGATTGCTTATGTCTGCAAAAACACTGCTTTCTGCACTATTATTTACCGTTTTCTTATTTGTCCTGCAGGTGTCCTATGCACAGGATAAAACCGTTACCGGTAAAGTGACTGATTCAAAGGATGGAACTCCTGTGGCAGGCGCTACTGTCCAGGTTAAAGGTACGCGAACAGCTACGTCGACCCGAAACGACGGAACCTTTAGTATTACGGCAAGTCAAAATGCAACTTTGGTAATTACCTCTATTGGCTACGAAAGCCAGGAAGTATCCGTTGCCGGAAAAACCAATGTAGAAGTTTCATTTGTGCCTTCAGCTGGGTCTAATCTTAATGAGGTTGTGGTGACGGGATACGGAACTGCACGAAAACGAGATCTTACCGGATCTGTCGCCTCGTTGAAAGAAAAAGATTTCAATAAAGGAATTTATACATCGGCGGATCAATTAATACAGGGAAAAGTTGCCGGTGTTCAAATGATCAACAATAGCGGTGCACCCGGGGGTGGCTCTACTGTAAAGATCAGGGGTAATGCGACGGTTACCGGCTCCGGGCAACCCTTGTATGTGGTGGATGGAGTTCCTCTTGATGGCAGATCTCCAAGACCGGGCGTTGCCGACATTGGCGTAGGTGGAGGAAATCCTTCGAGCAATCCGCTTAATTTCTTAAACCCATCCGATATTGCTTCTATAGATATATTAAAGGATGCGTCAGCGACAGCGATCTATGGATCAAGAGCTGCATACGGCGTTGTGCTTATAACTACTAAAAGAGGCAAGTCCGGGGAAACCAAGGTTGATTTTAATACGTCAGTCGGTTTTTCAAGCATTATGAAGAAAATTGAGGTTCTAAGTGCATCGCAGTTCCGCCAGGCATTACCTTATTATGGGTTAAATAATTCAAATGATAAAGGAACGGACGTGGATGCGCTGGATGCAATCTTACAGACAGCAACCGTACAGAATTATAATGTTGCAATGAGTGGTGGAAACGAAAATGGAAGATACCGCTTATCGTTAGGTGTTTTGGACCAGGAAGGTATAGTAAGAAAGACCGGAATAAGAAAATATACGGCAAACTTTACCACTAACCTCAAATTTCTGGACAGCAAAAAACTAGGGGTGGATATTTCTGTTATTCCAAGTCAATATATTGAAGACATTGCGCCTATTTCGAATGACGCCGGTGCAGGCGGTAGCCTTATAGGTATGGCTTTGCAATGGAATCCGACCCTTGCTCTTAAAATAGGTGACTCCCTGGTAAACGTCGGGGGTACTTCTGTTTTTAACCCCCTGGGTGTTTCTGAAGCGGTTAACGACAAAGCAAAAGTGACAACAGTGCTCGCCAGCATAGCTCCCTATTATAAATTAACGAGTTGGCTTGAATATAAATTCTTATACAGCGTTAATTATGCGACTGGTATACGAAGAACAAGCAGGAACCAGAATATAAACATTAATAACACTAACGGGTTCACCGGACGAGGCTTTGCAGCCATTAATCAGAGAGAACAAATTACTTCTCAGTATACGCATACACTTAGCGCCGATAAGAAACTAACACCGAACCTTAACCTGAATGCAGTAATAGGATATGAGTATCTTAGATTTACAGGTAAAGGATCAACAATGAGTGGCCAGGGTCCTTCCGGAGGATTTGGCCAATATGGACTTGACTATACTAATTACATACAATTCTCAGACGCTTCATCGAGAACGATAAGCTCTTATAGCGATCCGGTCACTGAGCTGCAATCGTATTTTGCACGAGCAGTTTTTAATTATAAAGATAAATACCTGGTGACCGGGACATTCCGCGCTGATGGTTCTACCAAATTTGGTAAGAATAACAGGTGTGGATATTTCCCATCTTTTGCCGGTGCCTGGAACATATCAAAAGAGGATTTCTTTAGGGGTATTGACTTTATTAATTCTTTAAAAATAAGAGCTGGCTGGGGTAAAACCGGTAACCAGGAATTTCCTGCTGGTTCTGCGCAATATAAATATTCATTTCAAAGCAATGGAGCTTTAGGACAGATTAATAATCCAAATGATGGTTTAAAATGGCAATCAGACAGGCAATATAATATCGGCCTTGACGCAACTGTGTTAAAGGGTAGAGTAACTATTACAGCTGATTATTTTAATAAGCTAACAACTGATCTTTTATATCCGACTTTCCCAATTCGACCTTCTCCTCCAGGTGATGTTGTAACATGGTTCAACTTGCCCGGAAAAATTACCAATAAAGGATTTGAATTCGGTGTCAATGCATCACTGGTTCAAAAAAGAGATTTAAGTTGGGACTTTGGTGTTAATGCCACTTTTTTACAGAATAATGTTTCTGGCTTGAAAGCCCCTGTACTAACAGGAGCTTTGCATGGCCAAGGCATTTCGGGATCTACTGTTGAAGCAATTCAAAATGGTCTTCCGATAAATGCTTTTGTCGCAAGACATTTTTTGGGATTGGATAAGGCAACGGGCCTGGCATCCTATACAGATGACGGCAATGCAAAATTGTACGCCGGCAGCCCAAACCCCAAGACCTTACTTGGTATCAATACCAGTTTCAGGTATAAAATGTTAAGCGTTGTAGTTAACATGAACGGCGCCCTCGGACAGAAAATTTATAACAATACACTCAATAATGTTATTAATGTGGGGGACATAAAAGGAGGAAGAAATATTGCTGTATCAGTGTTTGAGAGTCCGATAAAAGAATCATTTGGAAACGCCGTTAGATCCTCGGACAGGTTTATTGAAAATGGTAGTTATCTGAAAATGGCAAACGCAATGATTTCTTACAATATAGGTAATATTGGCAAGTCACTTAGAGGCTTAAATGTTTTTGTTACGGGGCAAAATCTTTTTGTAATAACTAAGTTTTCAGGTTTCGACCCTGAAGTGAATGTTGATAAAAGTGTAAACAATGTTCCGTCTGTGGGTATTGAATATATTCCTTATCCATCATCAAGGACAATAACACTTGGATTGAATTTTTCACTTTAATTATACGCAAGTATTAAAAAAAGAAAATATGAAAATCAAAATAATAGCGTTAACAACTATCTCTCTGGCTTCCTTGGTGAGTTGTACCAAGCTGAATGAGAAGTTTAATGGCGACCTAAATCTCCAGCCTTCCAGTGGATCGGCTTCCACGGATGCCCTTCTAAAAGGCGTTTATAATTCAATGCAAACTTGTTTCCAGGATCAGGCAAACGTATACGCATTGGAAGAAATGACGACCGATGAATTAATCGGGCCCACCCGTGGTCCGGACTGGGATGATGATGGAGCCTGGAGAGTACTACATGCCCATAAGTGGGATGGTGAAAATCCACATTTAAAAGATGTGTTTAATCAACTTATGGGTACTGTTTTTGCCGCCACGAATTTTTTGCAATTTGATGCTACTTCTTCAAAGGCATCCGAAGCAAGATTTTTGCGTGCCTTTGCTAATTTCATGGTATTAGAAGGATATGACCAGGTTCCATACCGTGAAGTCGGAGAAAATACACTAAAGCCATCAAGCGTTAGAAAAGGTACAGAAGCGTTGACATATATTATGAGTGAATTAAATGCTATTCTGCCGACATTACCTGATGCCCCCGCGGGAAAAGCAAATAAAAACGCCGCAAGAGTGCTATTGATGAAGTGTTATCTGGAAAAAGGCGTGATTGCAAACCGGGCAGCTCCGACATTTGCTGCGGCTGATATGAACCAGGTTATAACTCTTGCAGATCTGATTATTAATAGTGGAACCTATACTTACAGTGCCAACTACTTTGATAATTTCGCGCCAACTAATACCACGATTGGAAAAGAAAATATATGGGTACAGGAAAATGTCGCCGGGTCTTCCGGGAGTTCAGGATCAACTGTACGCTCCAGGTATCACTCAACAATGCACTACAATCAAAATCCGGGTGGGTGGAATGGATTTACAACCCTCTCTGATTTTTATGGCAAATTTGAAGCTGCTGATAAAAGACGCGGCGTGGCCTATCCGACAGCGGGATTACCTAATCCCGGCAACCGGATAAATGTTGGTTTTTTAATAGGTCAGCAATATAACTGGGCAAATGATGCAGTACTTAAGGATAGAACAGGTGCGCCCCTGATATTTACATCCAATGTCAAAATAGAAGAAGTAAACGATAATTTGGAAGTAACAGGCATCCGCGCATATAAATATCCTATTGACTATTTAAATGATGGGAGTGGTAATATTGATAATGATTACGTATACTTCAGGTTTGCCGATGTTCTCTTAATGAAAGCTGAAGCTATCCTGAGAGGCGGTACAGGTACTGTGGCAGGAATTTACGGCAATACACCATTATTATTGGTAAATAACATTCGCCTGAATCGGGGTGCCAGTGTTCTCGCCACTGTTACGCTTGACGTATTATTAGATGAAAGAGGCCGTGAATTATACCTGGAAAGCTGGAGAAGACAAGACCTGATCCGCTATGGTAAGTTCCTTGCCCCCTTCCAGGAAAAGAATTATACCAGCGATCCTAAATATCTTTTGTTTGCAATACCGAACCAACAGTTAGCGGTTAATCCTAATTTGTCACCAAACCCGGGATATTAAATTTTTTCACGTAAGCAGTTAGTAATTTTAGCAATTCAAAAAAGCCATTTTCTAATGGCTTTTTTTATGTGTGCCAGGCAAGCGCCGAAGTACGTATGAGACCTTCTGCCACTTGCCCGACCCCAGGCGTTCAAACTGTCACAAACCGCAACAGCCGGCTATTGCAAAAAGAAAGGATAGGCAGGATTTACGACTTGTATTAAGGGCGAACGGAAAAGTAAATGAAATTGTTCCGGCAAACCTCCGTATGCCGAAAGGCACATTCGGTGATGTGACAGGTCGGAGCCTCATCGAACGAGGTCTTCCTGTTCGATTGTGGTGATTGTCTCGTTAATCTTCTATTACCCGAATTAAAATGCGGTAAATTTGAAATTTGCCTTGCAGTATGATCAGATTCCTGTTAAAACATTACCCGCTCCTCTCTTTTATTTTTTTGATACCTGCCTGTAAAAACCCTGGTACAGGAAACAGATCATTGTTCACTCTTGAGGAAAATACAGGGATAAATTTTACAAACAGGGTTATTGATGATTCATTGGAAAATAGCTTTTACTTCCGAAATTATTATAACGGTGGAGGTGTGGCGATCGGGGATATAAATAATGACGGGCTATGCGATGTACTGCTGACTTCGAACATGTCAGAAAACAAATTGTACCTGAACAAAGGCAATATGAAGTTTGAAGATATCACATCAGCCAGTGGTGTATGAAACAAGACAGTATGTGGAGCACCGGGGCTACTATGGTTGATATCAACAACGACGGGTGGCTGGATATTTACGTTTGTAATTCCGGCCATATGGTAAACGGCAATCGAAAGAACAAGCTTTATATTAATAACCATGACCGGACATTCACCGAGCAAGCGGAGAAATATGGGCTCGATATTGTCGCCTATACAACACATGTATCATTTTTTGATTACGACCTCGATGGCGACCTGGATTGTTTCATGATCAACAACAGTCCTATGCCAATCAATAGTCTCGGTTATGACAACAGGCGTGACCTGCCAGAGAAAAATTGGCTTGTTTCCGATTTTTTGAAAGGTGGGGGAGATCATTTGTTTCGCAACGATGGCAACCGGTTTACCGAAGTAACAAAGCAAACCGGAATTCATGGTTCATTGATCAGCTTTGGACTTGGCGTTTCGGTTGGCGATATTAACAATGATGGATATCCGGATGTGTATGTGGCCAACGATTCGTATGAAAGGGACTACCTGTATGTTAACCAAAAAAATGGAACGTTCAAAGATGAAATGGAAGCCTGCATTGAGCAAAATAGTTTTTCTTCCATGGGAGCCGATATCGCAGATATTAATAATGATGGCTATCCTGACATCTTCACGACCGACATGCTTCCCGGCGATGACTATCGTTTGAAAACTCTTGGCGCATTTGATAATATTGATTTGTATAATAAACGTCTCGAGGTTGGACTGTATCGCCAGTTCATGAAAAATTGCCTGATGATAAACAACGGCCGCAACGAGTTTCTCGAAACAGCTTACTATAGTGGTGTGTCTGCTACCGACTGGAGCTGGGGAGCGTTGTTTTTTGATGCCGACAATGATGGATACAATGATATTTATGTATGCAATGGTATTAATCATGATGTCACCAATCTCGACTTCATGGATTTCTTTGCCGATGATATCATAAAGAATATGGTGAGAACCGGAAAAAAACAAAAGATCGATTCAGTTCTGAAATACATACCGATACATCCAATTCCTAACAAGGCTTTTAAAAATAATGGCGATCTCACTTTTTCAGACGTAAGTGATGCCTGGGGCTTTCGCGAGCCCACTTTTTCCAACAGTGTCGCCTACGGCGATTTAGACAATGATGGGGATTTGGATTTGGTAATTAATAATGAGAATCAGCCGGCGTTTGTGTATAAGCATAACAGCCGTGAGGAAACAGGGAACAATTATATCGGGATAAAACTAAAAGGGAAAAATGGGAATGATTTTGCGATAGGGGCCAGGATCAGGGTGTATGCAGGGGGATCGGTGTACTCCAGGGAAGTGGTACCAAGCCGTGGATTTCAATCG
>WNFL01441895.1_pt2 | contig 18964 bp, 15 predicted proteins | sample 5400361 | NCBI WGS metagenome assembly WNFL01 (sample SAMN13153351, study PRJNA577476) | soil metagenome | isolation source: 40 cm soil on Douglas fir-dominated hillslope | place: USA:California | collected 2013-09-17
CGGGTCGCCATGTCGTAGAACGACGCCGAGGCGAGCACTTCGCCGGGCCCGGCGGAGCGCAGCAGACGACGCGCGGCGAGGAGCGCATCGCCACCCAGCACCCACTCACCTTTCAGCCTCGCCGTGCCGAGATCGATCGCGATGCGGGTGGCGAGCCTCTTGCGCAGCGCGGTAGCGGCAGCCAGAGCATCGAGCGGGTCGCCCAGAAAGCCGATCGCGGCGCCATCGGCGGTATCGACGGCGATCAGCTCGGCGGTGGGGATGTCCGTGAGCGCCTCGATGAGGGCGGCCTGCAGCGACGAGGTGTCGCCGCTGACCGCCACCACCAGGACGCTGCAAAGGACTGTGCGTTCGCTTTCGGGCAATGAGCGAGTCGCGCGTGGGCGTGGCGAATTATAGGCTGCGCGGCATCAGGGTTTCCTGACAGACGGTTTCGGCCCGGTTTCCTAGTCTGGCCACGCCGGGCAGGAGCCAACCCGTTCGTCCCAACCGCGCAGCGTCGCCCGCCGCTTCGCATGACAACGACATTAGGAGCAACCGCTATGAATCAGGCAAATCAATCCGTGGAACGAGTGCTTGCGGCCATCGAGGCGCTCGACCTCGACTGCATCAAACTGAAGCTGATGGACGCCGAGGAGGGCCAGGGGTGGTCGCGAGAGTACGCCGAACAGATGGCGCTCGCCTATAAGCGTTTCCTCGCGCTGATGGTCAAGTTTCCCGAGCAGACGATCGCGCCGACCAAGGACGTCGACAAGTTCTGGCATGGCCACATCCTCGACACGCTGAAGTACGCCGAGGATTGCGAAAACATCTTCGGCTACTTCCTGCATCATTTCCCGTATTTCGGCATGCGTGGCGAGCAAGACGCGGCGAACCTGCGCGCGGCAGCGGAGAACATGCATGCGCTCTACGAGCGGGAATTCGGCGAGAAGCTGCCGAACGCGGCCGCGTGGTGCGGCTCGGCGCAGCCGCTCAAGGCGGGCAGCGCCTGGTGCGGGGCGGCGAAAGAGTCTGCGAGCGCCTGGTGTGGAGCGGCAAGGCAATCGGCCGCGTGGTGCGGCGCCGCCAAGCAATCGGCGGCGTGGTGCGGTGCTGCCAAGCAGTCGGCCGCATGGTGCGGGGCCACGAAACAGAAATCCGAAGCCGCATGGTGCGGGACGGCCAGTGCGTGGTGCGGGGCGGCGGGGCGCCTCAATGTGAACGTTCGTCCGACACTGCCCGCGGCAGCCTGACGTCGGCGGCATAGAGAGTAGGATGCAGCGGGCCGGGGCAACCTGGCCCGCTCTCCAGAAAACGGGCATGAGCCGACCCAAAGCACTTCTCCGCACGGGAAAGAGAATCTACGGCCCCTTGCTGGTCGCCGGCGCGGGACTGGCGCTGACGCTTTCGCTTTTCGCCTACGTGAGCTCCGACGTCGAGCGCGATGCGCAACAGGTCTTCGATCGCCAGGCGGCGGACGCGAAGCACATCATCGAGCGTCGCCTGCGTGCCTATGTCGGCGTCACCTACGGGCTGAAGGCGCTCTTCGGCGCCCGCGATGCGCTCGGCCGCGCCGAGTTCCATCGCTATGTCTCATCGCTCGACCTGAAGACCAACTATCCGGGCTTCGAGGTTCTGAACTATGCGAGGCACGTTCCCGCCTCTGCTCGGGAGCAGTTCGAGCGCGAGGTCCGCGGCGACAAGAGCCTCGATCCGCGCGGTTACCCGGACTTCACGATCAGGCCGCCCGGCAGGCGCGCCGACTATCACGTGCTCGTCTATCTCGAGCCGGCGGCGGAGAACCGCTTCGCCTTCGGCTGGGACATCGCCTCCGACGCGGCGCAGGCCGAGGGGATCGGGCGGCGGCGCGATAGCGGCGAGCTTTTCTCCTCGGGGCGCCTGCTGAACGTCGGCAAGGACAAATCGGTCGGCCTGGCCATGCGCCTCGCGGTCTATCGCAACGGCGCGCCGCTCGATACCGTCGAGGAGCGCCGGGCGGCGTTCATCGGCACGGTCGGCGCGGGCTACAACGTGCGCAAGCTGATGGCGGGCGTGCTCGACGAGACCACCATGACCGCGATGCGCTACCGGCTCTACGACGCCGGCCCGGTGGGCGAGCAGCGCGCATCGGCGCCGACCCTGCTCTATGACAGCGTGCAGAGCGCGTCCGGCGCGCCGAGGGACGATCTCGCCCTCGCCGGTGACGGACCGGCATTCGACGCCGAGCTGCCGCTCGAGCTCGCGGGGCGGATCTGGCAGCTGCGCTTCAGCGCGCCGGTGAGCGCGTTCCTCACGCGCACCGATCGCGCCTTGCCGTGGCTGGTTCTAGCCGGCGGACTGTTGTCGAGCGCGCTGCTGTTTGCGGTCGTGTTTGCCTTCGCTTCTTCGCGCGGGCGCGCCGTCGCCCTCGCCGCCGAAATCACCCGCGAGCTGCGCGAAAGCGAGGCGAGCCTCGCTCGCGCCCAGGCGCTCGCCCACTTGGGCGGCTGGACGCTCGATCCCCGCAGTGAGGAGATGACCTGGTCTGCGGAAACCTATCGCATCCTGGAGCTCGATCGCTCCACCGCGTCGCGGCTGGCGGTCTTCCTCTCTCCCCTGAGGCGCGACGACCGCGCAGCGTTCCGCGCCGCGCTCCAGCAATGCATCGCCTCGGCAGTGCCCGCCAGGCTGGAATTCGAGCTGCGGCTCGTGCACGAGCTGCGCTGGGCGCACTTCATCATCCAGCCGGCCGATGGCGCTCACGACGGCCTGTTGCGCGGCACGATCCTGGACGTCACCGAGCGCAAGCGGGCGCTCGAGACGCAGCGCGCCAACGCGGGGCAGATCCGCGACCTGCTGCGCCGCCTGGTCCATGCGCAGGAGGCGGAGCGGCGGCGCTTTTCGGCCGACCTGCATGATCTCGTGGGGCAGAGCCTGAGCGTGCTCGGCATGGGGCTGCAGACCATCCGCACCCTGGTGCCGGGGGAGCTGCCGAAGAAGGCGGAGACTACCTTCGGCGATATGTCGCAGCTCCTCAAGGAAACGATGGGGGCGGTGCGCGAAGTCATGTCCGATCTGAGGCCGCCGCTGCTCGACGACTACGGCCTCTACGCCGCGCTCGAATGGCACGCGCGGCAGATGGAGGCGCGCACCGGCCTGCGCGTCGAGGTCGAGGGCGCGAAGCTCGAGCCGCGGCCGACCGCGGAGGTGGAAGTGGCGCTGTTCCGTATCGCCCAGGAAGCGCTCACCAACGTGGCGAAGCACGCGGCCGCATCGCGAGCGAGCGTAGCGCTCTCGCGCGAGGCGGGACGGGTGCGGCTCATCGTCGCGGACGATGGGCGCGGCATCGCCGCGCGCCCGGCGGCGAACGATGGCGCCGGCGTGGGCTGGGGCATGGCGGTGATGCAGGAGCGGGCGCTCGCCGTCGGCGGCGCCATGCGCGTCGAATCCCCGGGACGCGGCACGCGCGTCATTGTGGAGGTCGGATGATCCGCATCATCCTGCTTGACGATCATGCCCTGGTGCGCGAGGGCGTCAGCCGGCTGCTCGAGGCGCAGCCGGACATGGAGGTGGTCGGCTCGTTCGGCGCCGGGAAGGACGCCGTCCAGTTCGCGGCGCGCGAGGAGCCCGACGTGGCGATCCTCGACATCGCCATGCCGAACGCCAACGGCATCGACATCGCGCGCCAGTTGCGCGACGCCGCGCCCGACACGCATCTGCTGATTCTTTCCATGCACTCCAACCCGGAATACGTGCATCAGGCGCTGCTCGCCGGCGCGCTCGGCTATGTCGCCAAGGAGTCGGCCGGGGCGGTGCTGGTCGAGGCCGTGCGCGCGGTGCAGGCCGGCCAGCGCTACCTGTCCGAGCCGCTCGCCCAGGAGGCGCTGCAACGCTATCTCGGCGACAGCGAGCGGCGCGACCCGCTCCAGCCGCTGAGCGCGCGCGAGCGCGAAGTGCTGCGCCACACGGTGGAAGGGCGCACCATCGCCGAAACCGCGCAGGAGCTCGGTCTCTCGCCGAAGAGCGTCGAGACCTACCGCAGCCGCATGATGATCAAGCTCGGCATGGACGATCTGCCGGCGCTCGTCAAGTTCGCGATCCGGCACGGCATCACCACGGTGTGACAATAGGCCGGCGTATGGCGCAGCTCCAGATTCCGCGGCACGCGGCGACCGACGAGGAAGCGGGCGAGCTCTACCGGTTGATCGCCGAGACCGTCCCGCTCATGGTCTGGACCAGCGACGCCGAGGGCAACGTCGACTATGTCAATCAGCGCACCACCGGCTACGCCGGCCTGCCGGCGCACGCGCTCGAAGGCTGGGACTGGAAGCGCATCGTCCATCCGGACGACTGGGACGCGTGCCTGGTAACGTGGTCGAGGTCGCTGCGCAGCGGCGAGCCCTGCGAGAACGAGATGCGGCTCAGGCGAGCCGACGGCGCTTACCGCTGGCATCACGCCAGCGGCGTGCCGCTGCGCGACGGCGAAGGCCGTGTCATCCGCTGGTTCGGCATCTGCACCGACATCGAAGATCAGCTGCGCAGCGCGCAAGTACTCGAGTCGCTCGTGGAGCGCCGCACGCGCGAGCTGCGCCAGACCCAGGGCAGGCTCGGCGCCATCATCGAGAACGAGCCCGAGTGCGTGAAGCTGCTCGACGCGCGCGGCTGCCTGCTGGAGATGAACGCCGCCGGGCTGCGCATGATCGAGGCCGACGCCATCGCACCGCTGCTGGGCACCTGCATCTATCCGCTCATCGCTGCGCAGCACCGCGACGCGTTTCGCGATCTGACCGAGCGCGTCTGCAGCGGCGAGCGCGCCACCCTGGTGTTCGAGATGGTCGGACTCAAGGGCACGCGGCGCTGGTTGGAGACGCACGCGGCGCCGTTTCGAGAGGAGGCGAGCGGCGAAACCCGCCTGCTCGCGATCACGCGCGATATCACCGACCGCAAACGCCTCGAGGAGGTGCTGCGCGGCAGCGAGCGCAAGTATCGCGCCCTCGTGGAGCTGTCGCGCGACGCGATCATTGTTGGTCAGGGAGGCGTGCTGGTCTACGTCAACCAGGCGGCATTGCGCCTGCTCGGCGCGCAGGAAGCGAGCCAGGTACTGGGTCGCCCGGTGAACGAAATCGTCCATCCCGAGGATGCAGCGGTCGTGGCGGCGCGGCGCGAGCGCCTGGAGCGCGGCGAAGGCCCGCTGCCGCCGGGGCAAGTGCGCCTGCGGCGTCTGGACGGCAGCTATGTCATGACCGAGGGAACGGGCGCGCTGGTCGACTACGAGGGCCGGCCGGCCGTGATGACGGTCGCGCGCGATATCACGCAGCGCATCGAGGGGGAAAGCCGCGCCCGCAGGCAGGCCGAGGACATCCGGCAGCTGCTGAATCGCCTGATCGCGGCGCAGGAAACCGAGCGGCGACGCGTCGCCGACGATCTGCACGACCTCATCGGGCAGAACCTCACCGCCCTGGGCATCGCGCTGAAGGCGCTCAAGCAGCGGCTCGGCGCGGCGGGCGATCTCCTCGCCGCGCCGGCCCTCGACACAATGGGCGACGTGGTGGAAACCACGATCGACTCGATCCGCGGGCTGATGACCGACCTGCGTCCGGCGGCGCTCGAGGAATTCGGCCTGGTGCCGGCGCTGCGCTGGCACGCGGCGCTGTTCGCCAAGCGCACCGGCATGGAAGTCTCGGTCCACGGCAGCGAGCTCCGGCTTCCCGCCGAGATCGAGCTCGCGCTGTTTCGCATTGCGCAGGAGGCCCTGACCAATGCCGCCAAGCACAGCGGCGGTTCGCTCGTCGACGTCGGCATCGAAAGGACGGAAAGCGCGGTGCGCCTGAACGTGAGCGACGACGGGCGCGGCTTCGTGGAGTCGGAAGGCGCGCGCACCGCGGCGCGCGGCGGCTGGGGCCTGCCGGCGATGCGCGAGCGCGCCGAAGCCCTCGGCGGCTCGCTGGCCGTGCGCTTTCCCGAGCGCGGCACGCGCATCGTGGTCGAGATCCCGCTGAAGAATGATGATTAGAGTCGTCCTGGTCGACGATCACGCCGTCGTGCGCGAAGGTCTGCGCGCGCTGCTCGAGCTGCAACCCGACCTCCAGGTGCTCGCCGCGCTCGGCGATGCGCGCGAAGCGGTGCGCTTCTGCATCGAGCATCATCCCGACGTGACGGTGCTCGACGTCTCGATGCCCGACCTCGGCGGGATCGAGGCGGCGAAGCAGATCCACGACGGCTGCGCCGAAGGCAGGATCCTTATGCTGTCGATGCACTCCGGCGCCGAGTACGTGCTCCAGTCGATGCGTGCGGGCGCGAGCGGCTACGTGCTCAAGGAATCGGCCGGCCGCGAGGTCGTCGACGCCATTCGCGCCGTGCACGCCGGACAGCGCTTTCTCAGCCGGAAAATCTCCTCGCAGGCCGTTGACGAATATTTACGATCGCGCGCCGCCGAGGATCCGCTCGAGCGCCTGACCGCACGTGAGCGGCAGGTGCTGCAGCTCGTGGTGGACGGCCGCACGAGCAGCGAAGCGGCGGAAGTGCTCGGCCTGTCACCGAAAAGCGTCGAAACGTATCGCAGCCGCCTGATGATCAAGCTCGGCATCGACGATCTCCCGGCACTGGTGAAATTTGCCGTACGGCGCGGGATGACGACCGTCTAGCCGGCGCATCAAGGTTTCCCTACAGGCCTTTCCGGACAGACAGAACCTGCTCTTCTGGCTACTTTTCTCCAAAGGGACAACGAAGAGGAGGATGGGTGTCGAGAAGGCCGGGAGGGTACGGTGTCGACTGATGCCGTTTCACTCGACTATCCGCGGGAGGAACGCGGTGTGAGCGAGCGCGCCAGCCATCGCGCCGACGCAAGCCGTTCGGCCGGCGCCGACTTCGCTGCCCGGCGCCTTTTCCTGTCCACGTTGCCCGCCGCAAGCGCCGACCGCAGGCTTGCGCTGATCTTCGTCGCGTTGTCGGCCCTGGCCTTCGCCGCGCTCGCGCCGTTCGCCAAGACGCCGCTCGTCCCGGTGCCGGCATTTATCCCGCTCTACCAGTCGGCGCTCGTCATCGGCGATCTGCTGACTGCGGTGCTGCTCTTCAACCAGTACCGAATCCTGCGCTGGCCGGCGCTGCTTCCGCTTGGCGCCGCGTACCTCTTTACGGCGTTCATCACCGTCTCGCACACCCTTAGCTTCCCGGGCCTGTTCGCCCCAAGCGGTCTCTTCGGCGCCGGGCCACAAACGACCGCCTGGCTCTACATGTTCTGGCACGGCGGCTTCCCGCTGCTCGTGATCGCGTACACGTGGCTCAAGGATCGCGCTCCGGACGCGCGGGCATCGGGCGCAACAATAGCGTTCGCCGCCGCCGCGGCCGCCGCCGCGGCGCTCGCGCTGACGATGCTCGCGACGCGCGGCCACGATCTCTTGCCCGCCGTCATGCAGGGCAACCACTACACCGGTGCGCTGATCTTCGTCATCGGCGCCGTGTGGGGATTGAGCCTGCTCGCGCTCGTCGCGCTGTGGCGGCGGCGTCCGCACACGGTGCTCGACCTCTGGCTGATGGTCGTGATGTGCGCATGGCTCTTCGACATCGCTCTCGCCGCGGTGCTGAACGCCGGGCGCTTCGATCTGGGCTTCTACGCCGGCCGGATCTACGGCTTTCTCGCCGCGATCTTCGTGCTGGTCGTGCTGCTGCTCGAGAACGGCAGCCTCTACGCGAGGCTGGCCGGGGCGCACGCCGACGCGGAGCTCGCGCTCACGCGCCACGCCGAGCGGCTGCGCCTGCTGCACGAGATCGACCAGGCGATGGTGGCGGAGAAGCCCACCGCGTCGATCGCCGCCGCCGTCATCCAGCCGCTGCGCGAGCTGCTGGGCGTCTCGCGCGCGATCGTCAACCGCTTCGACCTCGCCGCCGGCGAGGTGGAGTGGATCGCCGCCGCCGGGCGGCGCCGCGTCCATGTCGGGCCGGGCGTGCGCTATTCGCTGCGCCTGATGGGCGATGTCGAGGCGTTGCGCAGAGGAGAGACACAGATCGTCGACACTCGCGCGCTGCCGCGCGGTCCGGAGACCGAAGCGCTGCTCGCCTCGGGGGTCGACGTCTACATGGTGGTGCCGATGATCGCGGGCGGCGAGCTGCTCGGCGCCCTGAGCTACGGCAGCGAAACCGCCGACTTCCCGCAGGAGCAAGTCAGCATCGCGCGCGAGGTCGCCACGCAGCTCGCGATCGCCATGACGCAGGCGCGCCTTCTCGAGCGCGTGAAGAGCCACGCCGCCGAGCTCGAGGAGCGCTTCCGCATGCTGGTGGCCGGGGTGCGCGACTACGCCATCTTCATGGTCGACCCGAAGGGCAGCGTGGTGAGCTGGAACGCGGGCGCGGAGCGGATCAAGGGCTACCACGAGGACGAGATCCACGGCAGGAATATCTCGCTGTTCTACACGCCCGAGGATTGCGCGCGCGGCTGGCCGGAGCAGCTTCTGGCGACCGCGGCGACCCAGGGCGCGGTACAGGATCTGGGCTGGCGCTTGCGCAAGGACGGCAGCCGATTCTGGGCGACGGCCGTCATCACGGCGCTGCGCGACGAGCAGGGGAAGCTGCGCGGATTCACCAAGATCGCGCGCGACCTCACGCCGCAGAAGCAGGCCGAGGACGAGATCAAGGCGCTCAGCGCCAATCTCGAGCTGCGGGCGCGCGAGCTCGAGGCGGCCAACAAGGAGCTGGAGGGCTTCAGCTATTCGGTGTCGCACGACCTGCGCGCCCCGCTGCGCGCCGTCGACGGCTACGCGCGCATGCTCGAGGAAGACTACGCCGGGAAGCTCGACGACGAGGGGCGGCGCCTGCTGGGCGTGGTGCGCGACAGCGCCGGACGGATGGGGCAGCTGATCGACGACCTGCTGTCGTTCTCGCGCCTGGGCCGCCAGGCGCTCGCGCGCCATCCCATCGACGTCGAGGCCCTGGTCCGCGAAGTGATCACCGAGCAGGCAGGCGAGACCCGGGCGAGCATCGATGCCGGCCCGCTCGAGCCGGTGCGCGGCGACCGCGCGCTCCTGAAGCAGGTGTGGATCAACCTCATCAGCAATGCCGTCAAGTACAGCTCGAAGCGCGACAAGCCGCGGGTCGAGATTCGTTGCCGCGTCGAGGGCGGCGAGAACATCTACTCGGTGCGCGACAACGGCGCCGGGTTCGACATGCGCTATGCGGCGAAGCTGTTCGGCGTCTTCCAGCGCCTGCACGGCCAAGACGAGTTTCCCGGCACCGGCGTGGGGCTCGCCATCGTGCAGCGCGTGGTCACGCGCCACGGCGGGCGGGTATGGGCGGAGGGCGTCCCCGGCGAAGGCGCCTGCTTCCATTTCGCGCTGCCGAGGCAGGCCTGATGACGGACAACGGAACGGTGGAGATCCTGCTCGTCGAGGACAACCCGGCCGACGCCGAGATGACCCTGCGCGCGCTCCGCCGCAACAACCTCTCCAATCGCGTGCACTGGGTGAAGGACGGCGAGGAGGCGCTCGAGTTCATGTTCCGCACCGGCGCCTACGCCGGACGCGATCCCGCTGCGACGCCGAAGCTGGTGATGCTCGACATCAAGATGCCCAAGGTCGATGGCATCGAGGTGCTGCGGCGGATCAAGGCGAACGAGGAGACGCGCACCGTGCCGGTGGTGGTCATGCCCTCGTCGAACGAGGAGCGCGACGTGGTCGAGAGCTACCGGCTCGGGGTCAACAGCTACATCGTCAAGCCGGTGCAGTTCGAATCGTTCCTCGAGACGGTCGCCAAGATCGGCCTGTACTGGGTGATCACCAACCGGGTGCCGCAATGAGCCTCGCGCCGCTCATCCGGGTTCTGCTCACCGAGGATGTCTCCGCCGACGCCGAGCTCGAGGTGCGCGAGATGAAGCGCGCCGGCCTGCGCGTCACGCACAAGATCGCCGATACCGAGCGGACATTCACCGACGCCCTGCGCGAGTTCGATCCCGACATCATCCTCTCGGACTTCTCGATGCCGCATTTCGACGGCATGTCGGCGCTCGCGCTCGCGCGCGAGCTGCGGCCGCAGACGCCCTTCATCTTCGTCTCGGGGACCATCGGCGAGGAATACGCCATCCGCGCGCTGAAGAACGGCGCGACCGATTACGTTCTCAAGACCAACCTCGTGCGCCTGCCCGCGGCGGTGGAGCGCGCGCTCGCCGACGCGCAGCAGCGCCGCCGCCTGGTGCGACTGTCGCGGGTGCGCGAGTTCTCCAGCCACATCAACTGGGCGCTGGTGCGGCTGCGCAACCGCGACGAGCTGCTGGCGGCGATCTGCCGCATCGCGGTCGAGGTCGGCGGCCTGAGCGGCGCGCGGATCGGGCTGGTCGATGCGCCGGACGCGGACGTGCGCTGGGTGGGCTTGTACGGCGCATGGCAGGAGGGTGGGCCGTCGCCGCTGCGGATCTCGGCGCGCGACGACGAGACCGGCAGCGGACTCGGCGGCCGGGCGCTGCGCTCCCTCGTCCCGACGGTCGCCAACGACCTCGCCAACGACGCACGCGTGCGCGCGCCGGAGCGCTTGCTCCAGCAAGGCGTGAAGGCAATGGCCGCTCTGCCGCTCGTGGTCGACGGCGCCGCCAGCGGCGTGATCAGCCTGCTCGCGTCCGAGACCGGCTTCTTCGACCAGGAAGAGGTGGGCGTGCTGAGCGAGCTGGCGGCCAACGTCTCGTTCGCGCTCGAGTTGATGGCGAAGCAGGAGCGGATCGACTATCTCGCGCTCTACGACGCGCTCACCGGGCTGCCGAACCGCACGCTGTTCAACGACCGGCTGACGCAGGCGATGCAGGCGGCCGCGGGGCGCAAGCTCGCGCTGCTGCTGGTCGACATCGAGCGCTTCAAGGGGATCAACGACGCCTTCGGCCAGGGCGTCGGCGACAAGCTGCTCAAGGCCATGGGCCAGCGCCTCCACGAGGCGATGGGCGATATCAACCGCGTCGCGCGGCTCGGCAGCAACCTTTTCGGCGCGATGCTCTTCGGCATCAAGCGCCCGGAGGACGTCGCCCGCGCCATCGAGCAGGCGGCGCTGTTCGCGCGTCCTTTCGAGGTCGACGGCCGCGAGGTTCGGCTTTCCGCGAAGACCGGCATCGCGGTATTTCCCGACGACGGCCTCGAGACCGGCGCGCTGTTCCGCAACGCCGAGGGCGCGCTGCGCCGGGCGAAGGAGCAGGGCGAGCGCTACGTCTTCTATGCCCCGGAGATCAATGCCCGCGTCTCGGAGCAGGTCGAGCTCGAGCACCGGCTGAGCCGCGCGGTCGAGCAGGGCGAGCTGTTCCTGCACTACCAGCCGAAGTACGAGCTCGCGACCAAGCGCATCGTCGGCCTCGAGGCGCTGATGCGCTGGCGCGCTCCCGACGGCGCGCTCGTCTCGCCGGCGAAATTCGTCCCGGTGCTCGAGCAGACCGGGCTGATCCTCGAGGCCGGGCGGCAGGTGCTCGCCGCGGCGAACAGGGCACACGGCGACTGGCAGCGCGCCGGCCTCAAGCCGCCGCGCATTGCGGTCAACGTCTCGGCCCTGCAGCTGCGCCGCCCGAGCTTCGTCGCCGACGTGCGCGCCGCCCTCTCGGGTACGCCCGAGAGCTCGGGCGTGGACGTCGAGGTGACCGAGAGCATCCTGATGGCGGACATCGCCTCGAGCATCGACAAGCTGCGCGAGCTGCGCGACATGGGCCTCCTGATCGCGCTCGACGACTTCGGCACCGGCTACTCGTCGCTCTCCTACCTCAGCAAGCTGCCGCTCGACACGCTCAAGATCGACCGCAGCTTCGTGCGCGGCATGACCGAGAACGCCGACGACACCAGCATCGTCTCGAGCATCATCTCGCTCGCGCAGGCGCTGCGCCTCAAGGTGGTCGCCGAGGGCGTCGAGACCGAGCCGCAGGCGCAGCTGCTCACGCTCCTGCGCTGCGATCAGGCGCAGGGCTTCCTCTACAGCAAGCCGCTGCCGGAGCGCGAGATCGTCGCCCTCCTCGCGCAGGAGAGCGCGGACAAGCCTTTATAATCGCAGCCCAGGACCTCATGGCTGCATGGCGCTCTACGCCCTCGGGCTGAACCACCAGACCGCGCCGCTCGCGGTGCGCGAGCGCGTCGTCTTCCACGTCGAGCGGCTGCGCGAAGCGCTCACCGAGCTGAAGAGCGCGATGGCGCCGGAAGCGGCCATCCTCTCGACGTGCAACCGCACCGAGCTGTACGTCGCCGCGGAGCAAAGCGCCGAGCGAGTGCCGCAACTATCCCATTGGCTCGCGCGCTACCACCATCTCGAGCCGGCCGAGCTGCAGCCCTATCTCTACACGCTGCCGAGCGATCAGGCGGTGCGCCACGCCTTCCGCGTCGCCGCGGGCCTCGACTCGATGGTTCTCGGCGAGCCGCAGATCCTCGGCCAGATGAAGGAGGCGGCGCGCGCCGCGGAATCGGCGGGCACGCTCGGCACGGTGCTGCACAAGCTCTTCCAGCATTCCTTCGCCGTGGCGAAGGAGGTGCGCTCGACGACGCGCGTCGGCGCGGCGAGCGTGTCGATGGCCGCCGCCTCGGTCAAGCTCGCGGCGCGCATCTTCCCCAGCCTCAAGGACCAGGCGGTGCTCTTCATCGGCGCGGGCGAGATGATCGACCTGTGCGCGACGCATTTCGCCGCCCAGGCGCCGGCGCGCATCGCCGTGGCGAACCGCACCGTCGAGCGCGCCGAGCGCCTGGCGGCGCGCTTCGGCGGCCGCGCCATCGAGCTGCGCTCGCTCGCCGAGCAGCTCTCCTGCACCGCCTCGTCGCTGCCGATCCTCGGCAAGGGGCTGGTGGAGCGCGCCTTGCGCGCGCGACGGCGGCGCCCGATCTTCATGGTCGACCTGGCGGTGCCCCGCGACATCGAGCAGGAGGTCGCGGAGCTCGACGACGTCTTCCTCTACACGGTCGACGACCTCGCCGGCATCGTCGCCGAGAACCTCGATGCGCGGCGCTCGGCGGTCGAGCAGGCCGAGGCGATCATCGACACCCAGGTCGGGCAATTCATGCACTGGATGCAGGTGCGCGAGACCGTTCCCCTCATCCGCCGGCTGCGCGACCAGGCCGAGGAGGCGCGCCGCCACGAGCTCGATCGCGCGCTGAAGGCGCTCGCGCGCGGCGAGGACCCGAAGGCGGTGCTCGAGTCGCTGTCGCTCGGCCTGACCAACAAGCTGCTGCACGCTCCGACCCAGGCGCTGAAGAAGACCAAGTGAAGGCGACGCTGAGAAGCAAGCTCGACAGCATGGTCGGGCGCCTCGAGCAGCTGAACGGCCTGCTCGCGGCGGAGAACGCGACCAAGGACCTGTCGAGCTTCCGCAGCCTGTCGCGCGAGCACTCCGAGGTGTCGCAGGTGGTCTCGCTCTTCCAGCAGTACTTGCAGGTCGAGCGCGACGCCGGCGAGGCGCGCGAGCTCGCCGGCGACGCGTCGATGAAGGCCTACGCCGACGAGGAGCTGAAGAAGGCCCGCGCGGCGATGGAGAGGCTGGAAGCCGAGCTGCAGAAGACGCTGTTGCCCAAGGACCCGAACGACGAGCGCAACATCTTCCTCGAGGTGCGCGCCGGCACCGGCGGCGACGAGTCGGCCCTCTTCGCCGGCGATCTCTTCCGCATGTACTCATCGCCCGCATCGTCGGCCAGGGCGCCTATTCGCGGCTCAAGTTCGAGTCGGGCGGCCACCGCGTGCAGCGCGTGCCCGAGACCGAGGCGCAGGGGCGCATCCACACCTCGGCGTGCACGATCGCGGTGCTGCCCGAGGCGGACGCGATCGACGAGGTCGTGCTCAATCCCGCCGAGCTGCGCGTCGACACATTCCGCGCCTCGGGCGCGGGCGGCCAGCACGTCAACAAGACCGACTCGGCGATCCGCGTCACGCACCTGCCCACCGGCATCGTGGTCGAGTGCCAGGACTCGCGCTCGCAGCACAAGAACCGCGAGAAGGCGCTGAGCGTGCTCGCCGCGCGCATCCGCGACAAGCAGGAGAGCGAGCAGCAGGCGAAGACCGCCTCGACGCGCAAGCTCCTCATCGGCTCGGGCGACCGCTCGCAGCGCATCCGCACCTACAACTTCCCGCAGGGGCGCGTCACCGACCATCGCATCAACCTCACGCTCTACAAGATCGAGCGGATCATGGACGGCGAGCTCGACGACCTGGTCGCAGCGCTCGCCGCCGAGCACCTGACCGAGCAGCTCTCGCAGCTCGCCGAAGAAGCCGCGTGAGCGCGGCGGCCGCTTGAACCTCTCGCAGGCGGTGACCGGCAGCGGCCTCGAGCCGCGCGAGGCGCGGCTGCTGCTCGCCGCGGCGACGGGATTCAGCGAAGCGGCCGTGGTCGCCTTTCCCGAAAGAAAGCTGTCGGCCGAGGTGCAGACGCGCTTTGCCGACTACGCACGGCGCAGGAGAGAAGGCGAGCCCGTCGCCTACATCCTGGGCCACAAGGAGTTCTACGGCGTCGACCTAGTGGTGAATCCTGCCGTGCTGATCCCCAGGCCCGAGACCGAGCTCCTGGTCGAGCTCGCCTTGCAGCGCCAGTTCTCAAGCCTTGCGGACCTCGGCACCGGGAGCGGCGCGGTCGCGCTCGCGGTGAAGCGCCGGCGCCTGGACGCGAGAGTGGTGGGTGTGGAAGCGAGCGCCGCGGCGCTGGAAGTGGCGAGGCGCAACGCCGCCCGCCTTGCCCTGGAGATCGAGTGGCGGCACGCGACCTGGCTCGCCGGCCTGAAGGGCGAGCGCTTCGATGTCATCGTCGCCAACCCGCCTTATGTCGCTGCCGGCGATCCCCATCTCGAGGCGCTACGCTTCGAGCCGATCAGCGCCCTTGTCTCGGGTGCGGACGGATTGGACGCATTGCGCGAGATTTGCGCGGGTGCGCCTGCGCACCTGCGGCCCGGCGGGTGGCTTCTCGTCGAGCACGGTTTCGGCCAGGACGGCGCGGTACGCGCATTGCTGAGCGAGGGCGGCCTTGAAAGCGTGCAGACGTGGCCCGACCTTGCCGGAATCCCGCGCGTCTCGGGAGGAAAGCGCTAAAATCGCACCATGGATATCAAAGATCGCATCAAGCAGCAGGTCACGGGCAACCCGGTCGTGCTCTACATGAAGGGCACGCCGCAATTCCCGCAGTGCGGCTTCTCCGCGCTCGCCTGCCAGGTGCTTAGCGCCTGCGGCGTGAAGGACTTCGCGAGCGTCAACGTGCTCGCCGACGCGGAGGTCCGCCAGGGCATCAAGGAGTACGCCAACTGGCCGACCATCCCGCAGCTCTACATCAACGGCGAGTTCGTCGGCGGCTCGGACATCGTGAAAGAGATGTACGAGTCCGGCGAGCTGCAGAAAATGCTAGACAGCATCAAGCAGACGTAGCGTCGCCTTCACCCGCAGGAGGTAGCCGCCGCCGAAGAGGTTGAGGTGGTTGAGCAGGTGGTAGAGGTTGTAGAGGTGCTTGCGCTGCTCGTATCCCGCGTCCAAGGGATATTCTTTTAGATAAGAAGAATAAAAGCCGCTCGGAAAGCCGCCGAAGAGCTCGGTCATCGCCAGATCCGCTTCCCGATCGCCGTAGTACACCGCCGGGTCGAAGATCACCGGCCCATCGGCGGTGAATCCCGCATTGCCGCTCCACAGGTCGCCGTGCAATAGCGAGGGTTTTGGCCGGTGACTTCGAACTGATTGAAAAATCTCTCCGGGCGAAAAATCAAAGCCGTTCCTTTTCGCCAACGCCAGCTGCGGCTCGATGCGGCATTCGCGGAAGAAGGTCGCCCAGTCGTCGCGCCAGGAATTGATCTGCGGCGTGTCGCCGATGTAGTTGTCGCGCTGCCAGCCGAAGCGCTCGCCAGTGTGCCGGTGCTGCGCGGCGAGCATCTTGCCGAGCGCCGCCCAGTCGCCACCTCTTTTCAGGTCCAGCTTCTCCAGCCGGATATAGGCGCGGTCTTTCTCCGCTCCGTGAGAAATAACGGCGGGAACCCGAACGCCTGCCTTGCGCAGCGCCTCCAGACCATCGACCTCGGCCGCAAAAAGATCGGCGAGCCCTGCAGGTCTCGTCTTCTCGAAATCAGCCCGCATTTCATCCCGAGGTTAAGCGCGTGTTGGCGAGATTGAGCCGCTCGACCAGGATGCCGAGGAAGGCGCGGTCGAACTTGCTGCGGCAGGCGATGCTTGCCTGCTCGAGGTCGGCGACGCTGACGCGCAGGAGGCGCGAGTCGCGCGCGGCGCTGACGCTCGCGCCGCGCGTGTGGCCTTCGGTGGAAAGGTAGGCCATCTCGCCGAAGCATTCGCCGCCGCCAAGAACGGTGAGCAGCTTCTTGTTCTTGCTGACGTGCATCTCGCCGTCGATGACGACGCAGAAGTAGTCGCCCGGCTCGCCTTCCTGCAGCACCGGAGTGCCTGCGGCGATGCGCTCCCAGGCGCCGAGCGTCACCACTTCCCACAGCTCCGGGTCGGCGAAGGCGGCGAAGAAGCGCATCGCGCGCAGCGCCGCGAACTTGTCGGCGTCGCTGAAGCGCTCGGTCGCGTCGGCGCCCAGGCCGGCGCGGCGCGCCTCGATCAGCTCCTCGGCGAACTCGTCGCCGCTGTGATAGCGCTTCGCCGCCTCCTTCTGCATCGCGCGGCGCACGATGCGGTCGAGCGAGGCCGGCACGTCCGGGCGCAGCGACGAGGGCGGCGGCGGGTCGTACTGCGTGATCTGGTAGATCATGCTGAACTTGTTCGTGCCCTGGAAGGGCAGCCGCCCGGCGAGCAGCTGGTACATCACCACGCCGAGCGAGTACAGGTCGGTGCGATGGTCGACCAGCTCCTCGCGGATCTGCTCCGGCGACATGTAGGCGGGCGAGCCGACGCCGGTGATCTGCGTCGTCTCGGCGCCGACGTTGAGCGCCAGGCCGAAGTCGCCGATGCGCACGTCGGTCGGCTGGGCGGCGAACAGGATGTTGCCGGGCTTGATGTCGCGGTGCGTGACGCCCTGCATGTGGGCATAGGCGAGCGCCCGCGTGCACTTGAAGATGATCTCCACCACCTGCTCGGGCGAGAGCAGATTCTCCGGCGCGCAGAAGCGCTCCATGGTGCCGCCGGGCACGTACTCCATGACGATGTAGCCCGAGTCCTCGCCGATGCCGGCGTCGAAGATCTGCGCGATGTGCGGGTGCACGAGCTTGCCCGCGAGTGAAGCCTCGGTGAAGAAAAGCTTGCGGAACAGGCGCCCGCGCGACGGGTCGCGCAGCGCCTCGGGGAAGATGCGCTTCACCGCCACCTCGCGCGAGCGGAACGGGTCGTTGCAGAGGAACACTTCCGAGGTCGCGCCCTCGCCGAGCTTGCGGATCACCGGGTAGTTGGCGACCGTGTCCACCTAGACTCCCGAGAGCTTCACGTTCGCCATCGACAGCCGCTCGACCAGGATGCCCATGAAGGCGCGGTCGAACTTGTGGCGGCACGCGTCGGAGGCCCGCGAGAGCTTCGCGCTCGGCACGGAGATGATGTTCGCCTCCTCCGCCACGGTCACGTCGGCGCCGCGCACCGCGGCCTTGCGGGAAAGGTACGCCATCTCGCCGAACGGCTCGCCGGGGCGCAGCTGGTTCAGGAGCTTGCCCTTCTTCGTCACCCGCACCTCGCCCTGCGCCAGGATGCAGAAGTAATCCCCGGATTCGCCCTCGCGCATCAGCACTTCGCCCGAGGGCGCGTGGCGCCAAGTGGAGATCCTCGCCACCTCCCAGAGCTCGGCGTCGGCGAACTCGTCGAAGAAGGCGAGCTTGCGCAGCGTCTCGAACTTGTCCGAGTCGGAGAACGCCTGCGCCTTGCGCGCGCTGGTGCGCTCGGCGCGATAGGCGTCGGCGAGCGCCATCGACATCTCCTCCCAGGTCGCGAAACGCTCGTCGCGGCCCTTGGCCATGGCGCGCAGCACCACCGCCTCGATGCCGCGCGGAATCTCGGCGCGCAGCGCCGAGGGCGGCGTGGGCGGCGCGTTGGCGATCGCGTAGATCAGGCTGAAGCTGTTGGCCGCCTCGAACGGCAGATGGCCGGTCAGGAGGTGGTACATCACCACGCCCATCGAGTAGATGTCGGTGCGGTGATCGAGCTTCTGCTCCTTCACCTGCTCGGGCGACATGTAGGAGGGCGTGCCGATGCTGCCGACCTGCGTGGTGGTGCTCGAGGCGAGCAGCGCCGCGCCGAAGTCGCTGATCTTCACCTCGGTGTCGCCGGTGGAGAGGATGTTGGCCGGCTTGAGATCGCGGTGCGTGATGCCCAGGCGCTGCGCGTAGTCGAGGGCGCGGGTGCACTTGAACGCGATCTCGACCACGCGTCCGATCGGCAGCAGCGACTCGGGCCGGCAGAACTTGAGCAGCGTGCCGCCGCCGACGTATTCCATGACGATGTAGTGCAGCTTCTCCTCGGCCACCGCGTCGTAGATCTGGCAGATGTGCGGATGCTGCAGCTTGCCGGCGAGCGAGGCCTCGGTGAGAAAGAGCTTGCGGTAGAGATGACCCCGCTCGGGGTCGTCGAAGGTGCCGGGCGTGACGAGCTTGACGGCGACCTCGCGCGCGTTGAACGGGTCGCTGCAGAGATAGACCTCGGAGGTCGCGCCCTCGCCGAGCTTGCGCTGGACGGGGTACTTGCCGATCTGGCTGGGCGGGCCCCCGGCCGTCATTGCGCCAGGCGCTTGCGCGCTTGCGCGATGGCCTTGCGCACCGCCGCCGGGGCGGTGCCTCCGGCATGGCTGCGCGCCGCGAGCGAGCCCTCGGGCGTGAGCACGCGCTTCGCGTCCGGGCCGATCTGCTTCGCGAACGTGCGCAGCTTGGCGAGCGGCAGCGCCGCGAGGTCCACCCCCAGCCGCTCGGCCTCGCGCACCGCGCGCGCCACCGCCTCGTGGGCGTCGCGGAAGGCGACGCCCTTGCGAACCAGATAGTCGGCGAGGTCGGTCGCGGTGGCGTGCCCCTCGAGCAGCGCCGCGCGCATTGCGCCCGGCACCGGCTTCAGGCCGGAAAGCAGGCCGGCGAGCACGGCGAGGCAGTCCTTCACCGTGTCGACCGCGTCGAAGAGCGGCTCCTTG
>WNFL01079655.1_pt2 | contig 18960 bp, 19 predicted proteins | sample 5400361 | NCBI WGS metagenome assembly WNFL01 (sample SAMN13153351, study PRJNA577476) | soil metagenome | isolation source: 40 cm soil on Douglas fir-dominated hillslope | place: USA:California | collected 2013-09-17
CCGCCGAGGAAGCGCGTGCCGTAGCGCGACGGCGCGCCGCTGACGAGGTCGAGCTCCATGCGCGAGAGGCGCTGCTCGAGGTCGAAGAGGTTGACCGCCTCCACGCGCCCCGCGACGCTCTTGCCCCTGACGTCGATCGCCTTGTAGCTGTAGAGCGGCATCGCTCTACACCATGCGGTCGGTGAGATCCACGACGCGCATCAGCTCGTCGAGCCCGGTCGCCCCGGTGCGCACCAGCCGCACGCCGTCGTCGGCGAGCGTCTTGAAGTTGTTCGCCAGCGCCGCGGTGAGGATCTCGCGCGCCGTGGCGCGCCGCGCGATCAGCTCGTCGATGCCGCCGTCGATCTTGAGGATCTCGAGGATCGACTGGCGGCCGCGGTAGCCCTGGTAGTCGCACTGCTCGCAGCCCACGGCGCGGAAGATCGCCGCCGGCTCGCTCGGCGACAGGCCGAGCAGGCGCCGCTCGCGTGCGTCGGGATCGTAGGACTGGCGGCAGGTGCGGCAAAGGCGCCGCACCAGGCGCTGCGCGAGGATGCCGATGATGTTGCCGGCGAGGATGTCGGGCACGATGCCGCGAGTACACCTGGTGTCCGGTCATCGCCGCGCGGAACGCCATCTCGGCGGTCTCGCGGTCGCGGATCTCGCCCACCAGGATCACGTCCGGGTCCTGGCGCATCATCGCGCGGATGCCGTTGGCGAAATCGAGCTTCGCCGCTTCGGCGACGGAGGTCTGGCGGATGAGCGTCATCGGGTACTCGACCGGGTCCTCGAGCGTCATGACGTTGATGGCGTCGGAATTGATGTGGTTCAGGATCGAGTAGAGCGTGGTGGTCTTGCCGCTGCCGGTGGGCCCGGTGACCAGGATGATGCCCTCGGGCCGCGCGATCATGCGCTTCAGCAGCTCGAGCTGCGACTCCTCGAGGTTGAGCTTGTCGAGGGGCACGATGCCCTTCTGCCGGTCGAGGATGCGCAGCACCAGGTTCTCGCCGTGCGTGGTGGGCAGGCTGGCGACGCGGAAGTCGACCACGCGGCCGGAGAGCGTCGAGGAGATGCGCCCGTCCTGCGGCGCGCGCGTCTCGGCGATGTTCATCTTCGCCATCACCTTCAGGCGCACCGCCATCGCCGGCCAGTAGGTCTTGTGCAGGCTGCGGATCTGGCGCAGCACGCCGTCGATCCGGTACCTGATGCGCAGGAAGTTCTGCTCGGGCTCGAAGTGGATGTCCGACGCCGACCTTTCGACGGCGTCGGCCAGCAACGCCGAAATCAGCCGCACCACCGGCTGCGAGTACTCGTCGCCCTCGGCGACCGAGCTCTGCTCCATCTCGCCGGTCTCGATCTCCTTGAGGATGCCGTCGATCGAGAACTCGTGGCCGTAGTAGTGCTCGATCGCGCGCTCGATGTCGGAGTCGCCGGCGAGGCGCAGCTCCACCTCGAAGTCGCCTTTGAGATGCGCGCGCACCTGGTCGACGGCGACGATGTTGTTGGTGTCGGCGAGGGCGATGATGAAGCGGCGGTTCTGCCGGTCGAGCGCCACCGGGAAGATGCGGTAGCGCCGCGCCATGTCGCGCGGCACCATCTTCAGCGCCGTCGGGTCGACGATGATGCGCGACAGATCGACCGCCTGCAGGCCGAGCTTCTCCGAGAGCGCGTCGCGCAGCGTCGCCTCGGAGACGAAGCCGAGCTGCACCAGCAGGCGCCCGACGGGAATATGTTGCTTCGTCTGCTCGAGCAGCGCGATGCGCAGCTGGTCCTCGGTGAGGATCCCCTGGTCGATCAGGATCTGGCCGAGGTGGCGCTTCGCCTGCGGGTTGGTCGGCGAGTTCATCGGGTCAATTGTGCCGCGCGCGCCTGCGCCGCGGCGAGGTCAAATCCCGCACCGCGCGTCTTGGCCAGCGTGATCGCGCGCTGGTAATACTCGAGCGCGACCTTGGGCTGGCGCAGGTGATCGAGGCTCACCGCGAGGTTGTAGGCGAAGTCCGCGTTGTCGGGCTCGGCGGTGAAGGCCTTGAAGAACTCGGCCTGCGCCTCGGCCCATCGACCCTGCTGCGCGAGCTGGCTGCCGAGCGCGAAGTTGAGCGCGTGCGCGGAGGGCTCGGCGGCGAGCAGCGACTTCAGCCGGCTCTCCGCCGCGAGCGGGTCCATGCGCGCGCCGCGCAGCGCGATGAGCGCCGCCTGCGCCTGCGCGTCGCGCGGGTCGGCTTGCAGCAGGCGCATGTAGAACGCTTCGCCGGCCTCGAGGCGGCCGTTGCGCACCTCGACTGCCGCGAGGCCGAGCAGCGCATCGCGGTTACCCGGTTCCTCGGCGAGCGCCTGCTGGTAGTCCTCGCGCGCGGCCGCGAGGTTGCCGGCGCGGTATGCGGTATATGCGGAATCCACCTTGGGGTGCACCGCGGCGGCGTTGCGCGTCACTGCCGCTTCAGTGCGTGCCGCAGGCGCGGCGGGAGCGATGCGTTGCGCGAGTTTCGGCGCGGGCGGCTTGGCCGCCGGCTCGACGGCCGCGGGCGCCGGCTTGGGTGCCGGCGTTGCCACCGGTGCGGTCGTAACCGGCGCGGCAGGGGGCGCGGGGGTCACAGGCGTCGCGCTCGGCGCTTGCAGGTTGCTCGGTAATCCCGGGATCGCTCCTTGGCTCGAGGCCGGCGGCGGCACAGGAACGGGCGGCGGCACGACCGCCACTTGCTCGGCCTGGCGCGGCGGGTTCGTGTTCACCAGCGCGGCCGGCGAGCGCAGCTGGAGGTAGAAGTAGATCACCGTGCCGAGCCCGAACGCGCCGAGTACGCCCATCGTGACGTAGAAGGGCATGCGCGGATTGGGCTCACGGAACTTCGCCTCGAACACCTTGCGCGCCGAGGCGCGGCCGGCTTCCTCGCTCGCGCGCGCCTCCGCGGCGGCGAGCGCCGGGCCGGGCTGCGGCTCGCGCGGCGGCGGCGCGCTCTCCGGCGCGGGCGCGGGCCTGTCGAGCAGATCGTCGCTCACGATCTCGAGCTTCGGCGAGATCTCGGGCAGCTGGTCGCGCGTGGTCACCGGCGCCGCGGCGGCGCCCGGCGCCGAGGCCGCAGCCTGTCCGTGCAGCTCCTCGGGCTCGCCGCCGGGCTCGGCGCGCGCGCGGCGCTGCGCCTCTTGCTTCGCGCGTTCCGCCTTCTTGAGCGCCTCGAGAAGCAGGCTCATGGGATCGGGTGGGCGCCCGCTAGCGCTGCGACTCGCCGGAGGGGCCGAGCGCCGGCGCGGTGCGAGCGGGATTGGGCTTGAGGAAAAAATCCTCGGCGGGCACGTGCTCGCGGAAGCGGCGGAAGTCGCCCTCGACGCTCGCATCCTGGATCACCGTCGCGCGCAGGAAGATGACCAGCTCGGTCTTGCGGCCGTGAAGGTGTCGTTCTGCTCCACCACGTCCTGCATGAGGCCGGCGAGCACGCCGACCTGGCCGCTCTGCAGCCGCAGGATGGAGTCGAACTCGCGCGTCTCGAACACCGGGATCACGTTCGGGATCGCGTTGGGATTGGCCGCAGTCACCTGCAATGCCGGGTTCGGGTCGGCGACCGAGTCGACGCGGCGGCGGATCGTCGGGCGCACGTTGATCACCACCGCGTCGGTGTCGTTGATCTGCGGCAGCACCGCCATCATGAAGCCCTCGGCGGCGATGTTCGGCGTGGTGGTGAAGGTCGCCGGCAACGCCGCGGTGCCGCCGCCGGTCACCGTCACCGCTTGTGTGGAAGGCGTGACCGTGAAATAGATGATGTCGCGCGTGACGCGCAGGATCGCCGTCTGGTTATTGAGCACCGAGAGCTTCGGGCTGGAGAGCACGCGCACGTCGCCGAACTGCTCGAGCAGCTTGACGGTGACGTTGAGGCTGCCGCCGCTCGAGAGAAAGCCGATCACGAGCGGGGCGGGGCTGAAGCCCGGCGTCGCCGAGGTCGACGGCACGATCGGCGGCTGGCTGAAGGAGAGGCCGTTCGGGCGCAGCCGCTCCCAGGAGATGCCGCGCTGGTACTCGTTGCGCAGCTGCACTTCCGCCACCGTCGCCTCGATCAGCACTTGGCGCTTCGCGCCGGCGAGCACCTGGTCGAGGAACTCCTGCACCTTCTCGTGCTGCTTCGAGGTGGCGCGCACGTAAAGGATGCCGCTCTCGCGGTTGCCGATCACCGAGGCGGCCTCGATGTAGGTCGGGGCCGGGGGCTGCGGCGCGGCGGCGGCCTGCGCGCTGCCCGGCGCGCCGGCGGGCACGGCGGCCGGCGGCGGCGGAACGCCCGCGCCCGCGGGCAGGATGCGGTCGGTCTCGCGCAGGATGTCCTTCACGTTCTGCACGATCGATTCCCAGAGGTTGTTCTGCGCCGCGACGTCGATGGTCGAGGTGGCCCCGGTCGCGCCGGGACCGCTCGCGGTCGCGCTCGACTGGCCGAACTGGGTCGAGGCGGTGGACTGCATCTTCACGTTGCGCGCCGCGCTGAGGTAGTCGATCTTGTAGTGCCGCAGGAAAGGCGTGTCGCGCGAGACGACCAGCGTCTGGCCGTCGAGCTCGTAGCGCAGATCGACCTGGCGCGCGATGCGGCTGAGGAGCTGCGGCAGCGTCTGGTCGATCGCGTTCAGCGTTACGCTGCCGGCCAGGTTGGGATCGATGTCGATCTGCATGTTGGCGTCGCGCGCGAGCGCGAAGAGAAGCTCCTGGACGCGCACGTTGTTCACCACCACGCTGTAGGTCTCCGGCCGGATGGTCGGCCGCGGCTTGGGCAGCGGCGGGGTCACCTGCACCGGCGGCGGGATGGCGCCCTCGGCGCGCTCTTCGGCGCGGATGTGCGTCGGCGCCGGCCTGATCGGCTCCTGGCCGCAGCCAGAAAGAACCGCTGGCAGCAGCAGCGCGGCAGCCCGCGCACTCGGCCAAAAGCCGAAATTCATCCCGTACGCCCTCCCGCGCTTAGGATAACACGCGCAGGGCATGAGAAATCCGCCGTAACCGCCTGTCGCGGCGTGAATTTTCGTCTTGGCTAGAGGGCGTCCCGGAGCTCGGCGAAGCTGCGCGGCGCGGCGTTGAAAGCGCGCTGGTATTTCGGCGGCAGGCGCTTCGCCGCGTCGAGCGCCAGCTCGCGCGTCTCGAACTCGCCGAGCAGCACGCGCAGCCGGTGGGCGCCGGGACCGGCGAGCGGGACCACGAACACATCGCTCAAGGGGACCATCTCTCGCGCGCGCTGGAGAAAGCGCTCCATGCGCGCCGGGTCGGAGTTGTCGGTCACGTAGAGCTCGAGCGCATAGCGATCGTCGGCCGCCCGCTCGAGAAGCTCCTGCGTCGCCGCGAGCCGCTCGCCGAGCAGCTTCTGCCCGGAGCCGGGATAGCTTTTGAGCCGCCGCAGCTTCTCTTCGGAGAGCAGCGTCGCCTGCTCGGCTTCTTCCTGCTCCGCAAAAAGGTAGAGCTCGAGCGCTTCCTCGTCCGAGGCTTCTTCCTGGGGAGGCGTGTCTCGCGGCGCGAGGGGCGCGGCGGGGAGCGCGGCCGCGACCTGCGCGGGCGGCGTCGACGGCGCATCGGCACGCAGGCTCCACCACGCGAGCGCCGCGCCGATGGCGATGCCGGCGGCGAGCGCGAGCGCAGTGAGGAGCGGCGCGCGCAAGGAACGCGAGGGCCTGAGCGCGCCGAACTCGGAGTCGGCCACGGCGGCGCGCACCTGCCGCTCGCCGACCGCGTGCGTGTTGTCGGTGAAGGCGGCGAGCAGCGACTTGTCGGCGAGGATGTTGATGCGCCGCGTCAGCCCCTGCGAGGCGCGCGCGATGCGCGCCACGGCGGCGGGCAGGAAGACCTCGGGCCCGCGGTAGCCGGCGGCGCGCATGCGAAACGAGATGTAGCTCCCCACCTCTGCGCGGGCGAGCGGCCGGGTGCGGAAGGAGTGCGTGATCCGGTCGCGGAGCTGGCGCAGGCCGCTTTTGGCCAGCGTCGCGTCGAGCTCGGGCTGGCCGAAGAGCACGATCTGCAGGAGCTTGTGGCGGTTCGATTCCAGGTTGGAGAGCAGGCGCACCTGCTCGAGCGTCTCCTCGGGCATGACGTGCGCCTCGTCGATCAGGATGACGACGCGCCGCCCGGCGCCGTAGCGCTCGATCAGGTGCTCCTGCAGCTCGCGCAAGGCGACGGTGCGCCGCTCCTGCGAGAAGCGCACGTCGAGCTCGTCGGCGATCGCCTGCAGGATCTCCTCGCGCTCGAGCGAGGCGGTGGCGAGGTAGATGGTGTCGACCGGCGGCGGCAGGCGCTCCATCAGCACGCGGCACAGCATCGTCTTGCCGCTGCCGACCTCGCCCGAGACCTTGACGATGCCCTCGTCGTGCAGCACGGCGTAGATCAGCGCCTCGAGCGTCGCGCCGCGGTCGGCGCCGTCGAAGAAGAAGTCGGTGTGCGGCGTGATGCGGAACGGCGATTCCGAAAGGCCGAAGTGCTCGAGGTAGAGCGCCACTATTTTTCCTCGCCGTTTTCCATGCGACTGTAGAGCGTGGTGCGGTTGATGCCGAGCAATTTCGCCGCCTGGCTGACGTTGCCGCGGGTGAGTCGCAGCGCCGCGTCGATATAGGCGCGCTCCCAGGCCTTGAGCGTGGCATCGAGGTCGAAGGCGCCGGCGCGCTCGAGCTGGCGCTGCGCCTGCTCGGCAAGCGCGCCGCCCGCCGGCGCGGCGGCCGCGCCCTCGAGGTCGAACTCCGGCTCGAGCTCGGCGACCGACAGCCGCTGCCCCGGGTACTTGGTGGCGAGGCGGATGACGATATTGCGCAGCTCGCGCACGTTGCCCGGGAAGTCGTAGCGCGCCCAGCGCGCGAGGGCCTGCGCATCGAGCTCGAAGGGCTGCGCGCCCGATTGCGTCGCGAAATGGCGGCGGAAGTGCTCGAGCAGCGCCGGCTTGTCGCCTTCCATCTCGCGCAGCGGCGGCACGGTGAGGGTGAAGACCGACAGGCGATGGTAGAGGTCGGCGCGGAATGCGCCCTGGCGCACGTCGCGGCGCAGATCGCGGTTGGTGGCGGCGATGACGCGGCAGCGCGAGGTGTGGCGCTGCGTCTCGCCGACGCGCTGGTACTCGCCGTTCTCGAGCACGCGCAGGAGCTTCGCCTGCAGCTCGAGCGGCAGCTCGCCGATCTCGTCGAGGAAGAGCGTGCCGTCCTCGGCGTCCTCGAAGTAGCCCGACTTGTTGCCGGTGGCGCCGGTGAAGGCGCCTTTCACGTAGCCGAAGAGCGTCGGCTCGACGAGCGTCGGCGAGATCGCGGCGCAGTTGAGCGTGAGATACGGCCGGCTCGCGCGCGGCGAGAGCCGGTGCAGGCTGGCCGCGGCGAGCTCCTTGCCGCTGCCCGACTCGCCCTCGATCAGCACCGAGTAGGGCGAGGCGGCGAACTGGGCGATCTGGCTCTTCAGCTTGGCGAGCGCCGGGCTCGCGCCCACCACCTCGAGCCCTTCGGCCGCGGGCAGCTCGAGCGCGCGCGAGAGCGCTCGCTTCAGCACTGCCGCATCGGCCGGCTTGGCGATGAACTCCCAGGCACCGAGCGCGCGCGCGTGGCGCGCGTTCCCCGCATCGTTCTGTCCGGAAAGGACGAAGATCTTCATCGCCGGCGAATGCGCGAGCAGGTCGGCGATCAGCTGGAAGCCCTCCTCGGGCGAATGCTGCGCCGGCGGCAGGCCGAGGTCGACGAGCGCGAGCGGCGGCGGCTTGCCGAGCTGGCGCAGGACCTCGATCGCGCGCGGCCGCGAGTCGCAGGTGAGCACCGCGTAGTCGCCGCCGAGCGCGAAGGCGAGCGTGTCGGTGATGAGCGGATCGTCGTCGACGATCAGCAGGCCGGGCTTCGCCTTGGCGCTAGGCGCGGTCTGCGGCTGGTTCACGCACGCACCTCATGAAGGCGGCTTCCAGGCGCGGCTCGCCGTAGCGCGCGCAGAGCTCGGCGGGCGCGCCGCGAAAGCGCACGCGGCCGCGCTCGAGCACCGCGATCGACGAGCAGAGCTCCTCGACGTCGGCGAGCACGTGCGAGGTGAAGAACAGCGTGCGGCCCTCGGCGTGCAGACGCCGCAGCACGCCCTTGACCGCGACGCGCGCCGCCGGGTCGAGGCCGCTCATCGGCTCGTCGAGCACATAGAGGCGGCGCTCGGCGCCGAGGCAGGCGGCGAGGCCGAGCTTCTGCGTCATGCCTTTGGAGAGGCTCCTCACCGGCCGCTCGAGCGCGGCGCGCTCGAGCTCGAGCTCGTCGAGCAGGCGCGCGGTGCGCGCCGCGTCGTAGCGCTCGCCGGCGAGGCCGAGCATCGCGCGCAGGAACTCCTCGCCGCGCAGGTAGTGCGGCGGCACGAAGCGCTCGGGCAGGTAGGAGAGAACGAGGCGGCTCGCCGGATCGCTCGCGGGCGCGCCGAGGATTTCGAGGCTGCCGGCGTCGCAGCCGCTGAGATCGAGCAGGCAATGGATGAGCGTGGTCTTGCCGGCGCCGTTGGCGCCGACCAGGCCGAACGCCTCGCCGGGCGCGATCTCGAGATCGACGCCGCGCAGCGCGTCGAGCTTTCCGTAGCGCTTGACGAGCGCGCGGATGCGCACCGCAGCCGACATGCCGAATGCACCTCCCTCATGGGCGATAATATTACGCCGTGCAGCAATCCCCACCGATTGTCGAGATCCAGAACGTTTCTTTTGGTTATGACCCGGCGCGGCCGGTGCTGCGCGACGTGTCGCTCGCCATCCCGCGCGGTTCCGTGGTCGGGATCATGGGGCAGTCGGGCTGCGGCAAGACGACCACGCTGCGCGTCATCATGGGAGCCCATCGGCCGGGCACCGGCACGGCGCGCGTGCTCGGTCACGACATCGCCACGCTGGACACCGCCGGCCTGTACGCCATGCGGCGCAAGATGGGGATGCTGTTCCAATTCGGGGCGCTTTTCACCGACATGTCGGTATTCGAGAACGTCGCCTTCCCGTTGCGCGAGCACACCGGGCTTCCCGAGGACCTGGTCCAGGACCTGGTGATGATGAAGCTGCATGCGGTCGGCCTGCGCGGCGCGGCGCACCTCATGCCCACCGAGCTCTCCGGCGGAATGGCGCGGCGAGTGGCGCTCGCACGCTCCATTGCCTTGGACCCGCAGTTGATCCTTTATGACGAGCCGTTCACCGGCCTCGACCCGATCTCCTTCGGCGTCATCGTGCGCCTGATCCGCGAGCTGAACGACTCGCTCGGCGCCACCTCGGTGATCGTCACGCACGACGTTCAGGAGGCGCTCGAGGTGGTCGACTACGTGTGGTTCATGGCGGCGGGCAAGGTGATCGCGCAGGGCACGCCCGACGAGATCCGCGAGAGCCATGAGCCGTTCGTCAATCAGTTCGTGAACGGCAAGCTCGAGGGCCCGGTGCCCTTCCACTATCCCGCGCCGCAGTACGACGCAGACCTCGAGCTGGCGGCGGCGGGCTGACATGCTGCTCGCAGCGTTGCGCGCGCGGTTGGAGCGCCTCGGCGGAAGCGTGACGTCGGCGGTGTGGCGGCTGGGCTTCGCCAGCCGCTTCCTCTACTACCTGGTGGTGCATTCCGGAACCGCGCTGCGGCGCTTCCGGCTCACTGTCGCGCAGATCTATTTCGCCGGCGTGCTCTCGCTCGTCATCATCCTGGTGTCGGGCCTGTTCGTCGGCATGGTGCTCGCGCTGCAGGGCTACGAGACGCTGCAGCGCTTCGGCGCCTCGGAGTCGCTCGGCGTGCTGGTGGCGCTGTCGCTGGTGCGCGAGCTCGGGCCCGTGGTGGCGGGCCTCCTCTTCGCCAGCCGCGCCGGCTCGGCGATCACCGCCGAGATCGGCCTGATGAAGGCCACCGAGCAGATCTCGGCGATGGAGATGATGGCGGTCGATCCGATCGCGCGCGTGGTCGCGCCGCGCTTCTGGGGCGGCGTGCTGTCGATGCCGCTGCTCGCCGGGCTTTTCTCGGCGATGGGCATCTTCGGCGGCTACCTGGTCGGCGTGCAGCTGATCGGCGTCGACGCCGGCGCGTTCTGGTCGCAGATGCAGGCGGCGGTGGACTGGAGCAACGACATCCTGAACGGCGTCATCAAGAGCGTGGTGTTCGGCATCGCCGTCACCTGGATCGCGGTGTTCGAGGGCTACGACGCGCCGCCCACCGCCGAAGGCGTGTCGCGCGCCACCACGCGCACGGTGGTGACTTCGTCGCTCGCGATCCTCGCGCTCGACTTCATCCTCACGGCACTCATGTTTACGGGAAACGCCAAATGAACCGCTCGACCATCGATCTCTGGGTTGGCATCTTCGTCGCCGCGGGCTTCGCCGGCCTGCTCTTCCTCGCCATGAAGGTGGGCAATCTCGCCAGCTTCTCCACCGCCGACATGTACCAGGTGAACGCCAAGTTCGCCAACATCGGCGGGCTGAAGGAGCGCGGCCCGGTGAAGAGCGCCGGCGTGGTGGTCGGGCGCGTCGCCAGCATCCGCTTCGACGGCGAGACCTACGAGGCGATCGTCACCATGAACCTCGAGGCCAAGTACCAGTTCCCGCGCGACACGACGGCGAAGATCCTCACCTCGGGCATCCTCGGCGAGCAGTACGTCGGCCTGGAGGCGGGCGGCGACGGCGTGATGCTGAAGAACGGCGACCGCGTGCGCCTCACGCAGTCGGCGGTGGTGCTCGAGAACCTGATCAGCCAGTTCCTGTTCAGCAAGGCGGCCGAAGGCAAGCCGGAGGAAAAAGCCGGGAAATGATAGGGGCGCTCCACCGCATCCTCGCGCTGCTTGCGGCGGCCGCGCTCGGCGGCTGCGCCACGGTCGCCGATCCCGATCCGCGCGATCCGCTCGAGGGGATGAACCGCGGCGTCTACCGTTTCAACGACAAGGTCGACACCTGGGTGGCGCGGCCGGTCGCCACCGCCTACCGCGACTACGTGCCCGGCGAGATCCGCGACCGCGTGCGCAACTTCTTCGCCAACATCGCCGACCCGATGATCGGCGTGAACAACGTGCTGCAGGGGAAATTCGAGGACGGCTTCTTCGACCTGGTGCGCTTCGGCTTCAACAGCACCTTCGGCCTGCTCGGCCTGCACGATATCGCGAGCGACATGGGCTACGAGAAGCACAACGAGGACTTCGGCCAGACTTTCGGCCGCTGGGGCGCCGGCCCGGGACCCTATCTCGTGCTGCCGTTCCTCGGCTCGAGCGATTTGCGCGACGGCCTGGCGCTGCCCCTCGACTATTACTTCGATCCGCTGGGCGAGCTGCGCCCGTATCACCTGCAGTACGGGCTGTGGGGCACGCGGGTCGTCGCGCTGCGCGCCGATTTGCTGGACGCGAGCCGCATCCTCGAGGAGGCGGCGCTCGACCGGTATATCTTCCAGCGCGATGCCTACCTGCAGCGCCGCCGCAGCCTGATCTACGACGGGCAGGCGCCGCGCGAGCGGGAGCCCGAATCGCGGGTCAACCCTGCGCCCGCCCCGGACGTTGGTAACATTTCGCCCGGGGGACCGTCATGATGAGAACCGCAGGAGTGATTGCCGCTCTCGCTTTCGCGGCGCTGGCGCCGGCGCGCGCGCAGGACGTCGCGCCCGACGTGCTCGTCAAGAGCGTGACGCTGGAAGTGGTCGGCCTGATCGCCAAGGACAAGGAGATCCGCGGCGGCAACCGCGCCAAGCTGATCGGCCTGATCAACGAGAAGGTGCTGCCGCACTTCAACTTCACCTCGATGGCGGCGCTGGCGATGGGCCAGAACTGGAACAAGGCGACGCCCGAGCAGAAGAAGCGCATCACCGAGGAGTTCAAGACGCTGCTGGTGCGCACCTACGCGAGCGCGCTCGCCGCCTACAGCGACCAGAAGCTCGATTTCCGCCCGCTGCGCGCGAAGCCCTCCGACACCGACGTGACGGTGAACGTGCGCGTGATACAACAGGGCGCGCAGCCGGTGCCGATCGACTACAGCATGGAGAAGACCGCCGCCGGCTGGAAGGTCTACGACGTCATGGTCGGCGGCGTGAGCCTGGTGGCCAACTACCGCACCGAGTTCAACCAGATGGTGCGCGAGTCGGGCATCGAGGGGCTGATCAAGAACCTGGCGGCGAAGAACCGCGCCCTCGAGGGCGCCGACAAACGGTAGCCATGAATCCGGCTGAGGGCAGGTAGCCATGAATCCTGCTGAGGGCAGATGATCCGTCGCGAAGGCGGCCGGATGATGGTGAGCGGGCCGGTGACGCTCGCCAACGTCGCCGGACTGCTCGACGAGGGCCGCCGCCATCTGGCCGAAGGCGTTCGCACCGTGGATCTGGGCGAGGTGACCGAGATGGACTCGGCGGCGCTCGCGCTCGTCCTCGCGTGGCTGCGCGACGCCAAGGCCGCCGGGCGCGCCATCAGCTTCGCCAACCTGCCCGAATCGCTGCAGACCATCGCGCGGCTGTACGGCGTGGACAGCCTGCTTCCCCTCCACTGAATCCGCTCCACTGAATGCGATAGAAGTCCGGGAGGCGGAGAAGCGCTACGGCGCCCTCCGCGCGTTGGCGGGCGTGACCCTGAGCATCGCCCAGGGCGAGTTCTTCGGCCTGCTCGGCCCCAACGGCGCCGGCAAGACCACGCTCATCAACCTGATCGCAGGGCTGGTGCGTGCCGACAGCGGCAGCGTCAGCGTGATGGGCGCCGACGTGCGCGCCGAATACCGCCGCGCACGCCGCATGCTGGGCGTGGTGCCGCAGGAGCTGGTGTTCGACCCGTTCTTCACCGTGCGCGAGACCTTGCGCATCCAGTCGGGCTACTTCGGCATCCGCGGCAACGAGCGCTGGATCGAGGAGATCATGCACAACCTCGATCTCACCGCCAAGGCCGACGTGAACATGCGCGCGCTCTCGGGCGGGATGAAGCGGCGCGTGCTGGTGGCGCAGGCGCTGGTGCACAAGCCGCCGGTGATCGTGCTCGACGAGCCGACGGCGGGCGTCGACGTCGAGCTGCGCCAGGGCCTGTGGCAGTTCGTGACCCGGCTCAACCGCGACGGCCACACGGTGGTGCTCACCACGCATTACCTCGAGGAGGCCGAGCTGCACTGCGGCCGCATCGCGATGCTCAAGGCGGGCCGGATCGTCGCGCTCGACTCGACGCGCAACCTGCTCGCGCACTTCGCCGGGCCGCGCGCCACGGCGCGCGTGCTCGCGCGCGACGGCCGCCAGTTCACGCTCGAGCTCGCCGCCTACGCCGAGCTCGAGGCCGAGCTCGCCAGGCTGCGCGCGCAGGGCGTGGAGATCGCCGAGCTCGAGCTCGACCGTCCCGACCTGGAGCAGGTCTTTCTCAGGCTGACCTCTTGATCAGCTTCTGGACGCTCTTCTCCAAGGAGGTGCTGCGCTTCTGGAAGGTGGCGACGCAGACCGTCGGCGCGCCGGTCCTGACCTCGCTCCTCTATCTGGTCGTCTTCGGCCACGCGCTCGAAGGCCGCATGCCGGTCTACGAGGGCGTGCGCTACACGGCCTTTCTCGTGCCGGGCCTGGTGATGATGAGCGTGCTGCAGAACGCCTTCGCCAACAGCTCGTCGAGCCTCATCCAGTCCAAGATCACCGGCAACATCGTCTTCATCCTGCTGCCGCCGATCTCCCACCTCGAGTTCTTCTGCGCCTACGTGCTCGGCGCGGTGGTGCGCGGCCTGGTGGTGGGCGCCGGCGTGCTCGCGGTGACGGTCTGGTTCGTCGAGCTGGGCCTCTACTCGCCGCTCTGGGTGCTCGGTTTCGCGCTGCTCGGCGCGGCGCTGCTGGGGAGCCTCGGCCTCATCGCCGGCATCTGCTCCGACAAGATCGACCAGCTCGCCGCCTTCCAGAACTTCCTCATCCTGCCGCTCACCTTTCTCTCCGGGGTCTTCTACTCGATCCATTCGCTGCCGGCCTTCTGGCAGAAGCTCTCGCACGCCAATCCCTTCTTCTATATGGTGGACGGCTTCCGCTACGGCTTCTTCGGCGTCTCGGACTTTCCGCCGGCCGCGAGCCTGGCGGTAGTCAGCGCCAGCTTTCTTGTCGTATCGTTCGTGACCCTGTGGCTGCTGCAGTCAGGCTACAAGCTGAGAAACTAGCGTGGTGACCCGGGAAAGCATCAAGGCCGGCATCGAGGCCGGCCTCGCCTGCGAGCATGTCGAGGTGGTCGGCGACGGCCAGCATTTCCAGGCGCTCGTCGTCTCGGCGCAGTTCGGCGGCCGCAGCCGCGTTCAGCGCCACCAGCTCGTCTACGGCGCGCTCGGCGAGCGCATGCGCGAGGAGATCCACGCGCTGTCGATGCGCACCCTCACTCCGGAGGAGTGGCGAGCTGGATAAGCTGAAGATCGTCGGCGGCCGCGCCCTCGAGGGCGAGATCCGGGTCTCGGGCGCAAAGAACGCCGCGCTGCCCATCCTGTGCGCGGCGCTGCTCACGCAGAAGCCGCTCGTCCTCGCCAATGTGCCGCGGCTCATGGACGTGCGCACCATGACGAAGCTCCTTGCGCAGATGGGCGTGGAAGTCTCTAGCAAGGACGACAAGGTCGAGCTGCGTGCCGCGGCGCTGACCAACCCCGAAGCGCCTTATGAAATGGTGAAGACCATGCGCGCCTCGGTGCTGGTGCTCGGGCCGCTGCTCGCGCGCTGCGGCCGGGCGCGCGTGTCGCTGCCCGGCGGCTGCGCGATCGGCGCGCGCCCGGTCGATCAGCACCTGAAGGGCCTGCAGGCCATGGGCGCGACCATCGCAGTCGAGCACGGCTACATGGAAGCGCGCGCCGAGCGCCTGCGCGGCGCGCGCATCGTCATGGACATGGTCACCGTCACCGGCACGGAGAACCTGATGCTCGCGGCGACGCTCGCCGAAGGCACCACGCTGATCGAGAACGCGGCGCGCGAGCCGGAAGTGCTCGACCTCGCGCGCTGCCTGACCGCGATGGGGGCGAAGATCGAGGGCGCGGGCGGCGACGTGATCCGCATCGAGGGCGTGCGCTCGCTCGGCGGCGCCGCGCACCGCGTCATGCCCGACCGCATCGAGACCGGGACCTATCTCGCCGCGGTCACCGCGACCGGCGGCAAGGTGAAGCTGGCCGGCGCCGCGCCCGGCACGCTCGACGCGACGCTGGAGAAGCTGCGCGAAGCCGGCGCCGTGATCCGAACCGGCGAGAGCCATATCGAGATCGAGGCCGACGGCAAGCCCAATTCGGTGAGCGTGCGCACCGCGCCGTACCCGGGCTTCGCCACCGACATGCAGGCGCAGTTCATGGCGCTCGCCGCCATCGCGAGCGGCACCGCGGTGATCACCGAGACCATCTTCGAGAACCGCTTCATGCACGCGCTCGAGCTGCAGCGCCTGGGCGCCGAGATCGCCATCCAGGGCAACAGCGCGGTGGTGAGCGGCGTGCCGCAGCTGCAGGGCGCGAGCGTCATGGCGACCGACCTGCGCGCCTCCGCCGGACTGGTCATCGCCGGGCTGGTCGCCGAGGGCGAGACGATCGTCGAGCGCATCTATCACCTCGACCGCGGCTACGAGGCGCTCGAGACCAAGCTCGGCGCGCTCGGCGCCCGCATCGAACGCATCCGCTAAACCCGTGTAGAATCCGCCCCCCGGATATGGCACATGGCGAGCATCAGTATTGCGTTGTCGAAGGGGCGGATCTTCGACGAGACCGCGCCGTTGCTCGCGCGCGCCGGTATCCGGCCTAAGGCAGACCCGGCAAGCTCGCGCAAGCTCGTCATCGGCACGAACAGGCGCGACACGCGCCTCATCATCGTGCGCGCGGCCGACACTCCCACCTACGTGCAGCACGGCGGCGCCGACATCGGCATCGCCGGCGGCGATGTGCTCGCCGAGCACGGCGGCGAGGGCCTCTACCAGCCGCTCGACCTTGGCATCGCGCGCTGCCGCATGGTGGTCGCGGTGAAGAGGGGCTTCGACTACGCGGGCGCGGTGCGCCAGGGCGCGCGCCTGCGCGTCGCGACCAAGTATGTGCACACCACGACCTCATCCGCCTCTACGGCTCGATGGAGCTCGCGCCGATCATGGGCCTCGCCGACGCGATCGTCGATCTCGTCGCGACCGGCCGCACGCTGCGCGCCAACAACCTGCGCGCGGTGGAGGAGATCATGCCGGTCTCGGCGCGCCTGATCGTCAACCAGGCGGCGCTGAAGACGCGCCGCGCGGCGCTGCAGCCGCTGATCGACGCCTTCGCCAGGGCTGCGCAGCCATGAGCAAAATGCGGCTGCGCCGGCTTTCCACGCGCGAGCCGGGCTTCGCGGCCAGGCTCGCCGCGCTGACGCGCTACGACGCCGCCACCGATCCCAAGGTGCAGCAGGCGGTGCGCCGCATCCTCGCCGACGTGCGCGTGCGCGGCGATGCGGCCGTGCGGGAATATACGAAGAAATTCGACGGCGTCGCTCCGAAGGATTTCGAGCTTTCGGAAAAGCGCCTTGCCGCCATCCCGCGCGAGCAGCTCGAGGCGTTGCGCGCGGCGCACGAGCGCATCAAGGCCTTCCACGAGAAGCAGCTGCAGCAGTCCTGGGAGTTCACCGAGGCCGACGGCACGCGCCTCGGCCAACGGGTCAGCCCCCTCGGCCGCGTCGGCCTCTACGTGCCCGGCGGCAAGGCGGCCTATCCGTCCTCGGTGCTGATGAACGCGGTGCCGGCCAGGGTCGCGGGCGTCGGCGAGCTCATCATGGTGAGCCCGAACCCGAACCCGCTCGTGCTCGCCGCGGCGGCGCTCGCCGGCGTCGACCGCGTGATCGGCATCGGCGGCGCGCAAGCGATCGCCGCCCTCGCCTATGGCACCAAGCGAATCGCCCGGGTCGACAAGATCGTCGGCCCGGGCAACGTCTACGTCGCCGAGGCGAAGCGCCAGGTGTTCGGCGAGGTCGGCATCGACATGATCGCCGGCCCCTCCGAGATCCTGGTGATCGCCGACGGCAGCACGCCGGCGGACTGGGCGGCGATGGATCTCTTCTCGCAGGCCGAGCACGACGAGTCGGCGCAGGCGATCCTTCTCAGCCCGGATGAGAAGTATCTCGACTCGGTCGCGGCGGCGATCGGACGACTGATCGACGAAATGCCGCGAAAGAAAACCATCGCTGCCTCCCTGGCCGCGCGCGGCGCGCTGATCCTCACGCGCGACCTCGACGAGGCGTGCGCGCTGGCGAACCGCATCGCGCCCGAGCATCTCGAGCTGGCCGTTCAGGATTTTGAAAAAATTCTTTCCAAAATCAAAAATGCGGGAGCCATCTTCCTCGGCCGCTGGAGCTCGGAGGCGATCGGCGACTACTGCGCCGGGCCGAACCACGTCCTGCCGACCTCCGGAAGCGCGCGCTTCTCCTCGCCGCTGGGCGTCTACGACTTCCAGAAGCGCACCAGCGTCATCGCCGTTTCGAGAGATGCGGCGGTGACGCTCAGCAAGATCGCGAAGACGCTCGCCGAAGGGGAAGGCTTGTCGGCGCACGCGCGGGCGGCCGAGATGAGATTCAAATGAAGCCTCGGGACCTCGTCCGGCCGGAAATCCTCGCGCTCAAGGCCTACCACGTCGCCGAAGCGGCAGGGATGGTGAAGCTCGACGCGATGGAGAATCCGTATCCGCTGCCGGAGCAGATCCGCCGCGAGCTCGGCGAGGCGCTGTCGCGCGTCGAGCTCAACCGCTATCCGGATCCCGCGGCGCCGAAGCTGCGCGAGCTGATCGCGCGCAAGATGGGCGTGCCGCCGGGGATGGAGGTGCTGCTCGGCAACGGCTCGGACGATCTCATCCAGATCGTCACCCTGGCGGTGGCGAAGCCCGGCGCGGTGATGATGTATCCGGGGCCGACATTCGTGATGTACGCGATGAACGCGACGTTCTTCGGTCTGCGGGCAGTCGCGGTCGGCCTGCGCGATGATTTTTCCCTGGACGTAGATGCCTTCTTGAATGCGATGCGCGAGCACCGGCCCGCGGTGGTGTACATCGCCTACCCGAACAATCCGACCGCCGCGCTTTACCCCGAAAAGGACGTCCTGGAGATCATCCGGGCGAGCGAGGGGCTGGTGGTCCTGGACGAGGCGTACCACGCCTTCGCGCAGAAGACCTTCATGCCACGCCTCGCCGATTTTCCGAATCTGGTGGTGATGCGCACCGTGTCGAAGCTCGGCCTCGCCGGAATCCGGCTGGGTTACCTCGCAGCGCGGCCCGAGTGGGTGGAGCAGTTCAACAAGGTGCGCCAGGTCTATAACGTCAACGTGCTCACGCAGGCCGCGGCGACGTTCATGCTCGAGCGGCTGGAGGTGCTCGAGGAACAGGCGGCGAAGATCCGCGCCGAACGGTCGAAATTGGGTGGCGCGCTGACGGGGCTGAAGGGCGTCACGGTCTTCCCCTCCGAGGCGAATTTCTTCCTGGTGCGCGTGCCGGATGCCGACCGCGCGTTCGCCTCGCTCAAGGGGCAGGGCGTGCTGGTGAAGAACCTGCACCCGGGGCTCGTGCACTGCCTGCGCATCACGGTCGGTACGCCGGATGAAAACCGTATACTCCTTACTGCCTTGCGCGAAGCGCTGTCATGAGAACCGCTGAAGTCACGAGAAAGACCAAGGAAACGCAGATCCGGGTGAGGCTCGACCTGGACGGCAAGGGCACGGCCAAGCTCTCGACCGGCCTGCCGTTCTTCGAGCACATGCTCGACCAGGTGGCGCGCCACGCCATGATCGACCTCGAGATCGAAGCCAAGGGCGATCTGCACATCGACGGCCACCATACCGTCGAGGACATCGGCATCACGCTCGGCCAGGCGTTCGCCAAGGCGATCGGCGACAAGGCGGGCGTGCGCCGCTTCGGCCATGCCTACGTGCCGCTCGACGAGGCGCTGTCGCGCGTGGTGATCGACTTCTCCGGCCGGCCCGGGCTCGAGTACCACGTCGAGTTCACGCGCGCGCTGATCGGCGAGTTCGACGTCGACCTGATGCACGAGTTCTTCCAGGGCTTCGTCAACCACGCCCAGGTGACGCTGCACATCGATAACCTGCGCGGCGACAACGCCCATCACCAGTGCGAGACGATGTTCAAGGCGTTCGCCCGCGCG
>WNFL01191659.1_pt1 | contig 18934 bp, 14 predicted proteins | sample 5400361 | NCBI WGS metagenome assembly WNFL01 (sample SAMN13153351, study PRJNA577476) | soil metagenome | isolation source: 40 cm soil on Douglas fir-dominated hillslope | place: USA:California | collected 2013-09-17
CGTAGGCGCCCGAAGCGCCGAAGCGCAGCCACGGCGTGGGCGCGAAGCCGAGCCGTCCGAGCGTGGTCTTGCCGCGGTTCTCGTCCTCGCCGCCGTTGCCCCAACCCGGGGTGCCGGTGGTGAGCCCAAGCGAGTACTCCACCTTCCCCAGGCTGCCGCTCGCCATGATCCCGGTGTCCCACCAGGAGTCGTCCACCGGGACCATCCCGCGGACCGCTCCGCCGAGATAGCCGACGCCGACCTGTCCGCTGCCGGCGGACGCCAGCAGCGCGTCCGCGCTGGGCGGGGCCATGAACCACACCAGCGAGGTGTGGTGCTGGTAGAGGAGCGGCTTGCCGATCAAGGGGTTCTTGTCCGAGTAGGTGCGCGGCGCGAAGGTTCCGATCAGCCACGGAATCTTGCCGGCCATGACGTGGAAGTCCTGGTCGGACCGCGGGGTCCACATCACGTAGGCACCGTCCACGTAGGGGGCGACGGCGTCGTGGAGCACCACCTGGCCGAACACCGCGAACTGGGGGTTCACGGTGCTCTCGACGAACATCCGGACGCCGTACGGATCGAACGGGTTGTCGCCGCGCGTCAGGGTGTTCGCGTAGAAGCCATCGCCGCGGCCGGTGGCGGTGACGTCGATCACGCCGTGGGCGGTCAGGGTCGCGGCCGTCGCCGGGCCCGGCGACCAGGCCGCCAGCGCCAGCGCCAACGTGACGAGAATGCCGGTGCGCATCATGCAGCCCTCGCGAGGGTGGCGTTGTCCATCGGGATCCGGATCGTGATCGTGGTGCCGTGCTCTTCCTCGCTCGCGATCCGCAGCGTGCCGCCGTGGGCGGTGACCACGCCACGCGCGATCGAGAGCCCCATGCCGAGCCCGGCGGAGTTGAACTCCAGCGTGTCGGAGGAGTGGTGATGCGCGGAGTCCTGGGCGATCGCCCCGTGCTCGAGCTGCAGCCGGCGCGGCTCCGAGATCCCGACCCCGGTGTCGGTGATCACGATCATCAAGGTGGTGCCCTCGAGGCGCGCGTCGAGCGTGACGCGGCCGCCGTCGGGGGTGAAGCGGATGCCGTTGCGCAGCAGGTGCGTGATCGCCAGCGTCAGGCGCTGGCCGTCCACCTTGCCGCTGCCGAGCGCCGGCGTGCGGTTCTCGATCGTGACCGAACGCCCGCCGGCCGAGGCCAGCGCCGACTGGACCGCGTCGGCCAGCATCGCCGACAGGTTGTGGTCGGCGAGCCGCAGGTGGAGCTGGTCGTTCTCGATCAGCGACAGTCGCGTGGCGTCCTCGGCGATCCCGGTCAGCGTCCCGAGGCTGCGCCCGATGCCGCCGATGGCGTGGCGCTGCTGCGGCGTCAGCGGCCCGAGCACCTCCTGCTCCATCAGCTCCTGGTAGCCGCGGATGATGGTGATCGGCGTGCGCAGCTCGTGCGAGGCGATGCTGATGAACTCGCTGCGCAGGCGCGCCACCTCCTCGAGGCTGCTGACGTAGAGCTGCTGGTGGCGCCGCATCTCCTGGAAGCGCTCGGCCAGGTAACCGATCTCGTCGCGGCTCTTGATCTCGAGCGGATAGGCGTAGTTGCCGCGCTCCATCTCCTCGGCGCCGCGCACCAGGGTGCGCACCGGCGCGGTGATGCGCGCCGCGATCAGCACCCCGGCGCCGAGCGCCAGCAGCAGGGCGACCGCGCCGATGATCGCCAGGTGACGGCGGATCTCGCTCAGCCACGCGGTCTCGACGTCGAGGGCGCGCTCCATGGCGTAGAGCTGGTTCGCCTTCGGGTCGGTGCCGGGGATCGGGCGCAGCAGGGTCATGTAGACATGCTCGGGGGCGTGGATCTCGAAGGTGCCGCCGGCGGCGTGCGCGTGCCCCAGCGCCGCGATCAGGGCGTCACGGTCGGACTCCTGCGCCAGCGTCGTTCCACGGGCCCGGGAGCCCGACAGGAACGTCACCTCGCTCTTGGTGAGGTGGCGGAGCTGGTCGGCGAACTCGAGCCCCATGTCGGCGCCCAGCATCAGCGCGCCGATCACGCGGCCTCCGGCCCGCACCGGGGTCACGCACACCTGGGCATGGCTCTCCTCGTCGGCGACCACGCCCGACACGGTGTGTCCGGCCAGCGCGCTCGCCACCAGCGGCGCCACCACGTCGTGCTGCGCGGGCCGCGCGCCGGCCATCGCCAGGCGCTCGCCGCCGCGGCCGTAGACCTCGAACAGGTCGCTGCGGGTGACCGAGTTGAAGTCGGCGGCGACGCCCGACACGGTGGCGCGCAGCTGCGGATCGTCGGCCGGCCCGGGCAGGGTCAGCACCGAGAAGAAGCGAGGATCGCGCACCACCACGCCGCCCGCGGCCTCGAGCGAGCGGGCGCGGACCGCGAGCAGGTTCTCGAGCACCGCCGAGGCGCGCTGCAGGTCGCCGCGCACCCGCTCGTTCGCCTGCTGCATCACGGTGCGGTGCACGGTCCACAGCGTGGCGAGCGCCAGCGCCACCAGCGGCACCACCGTGATCACCTGGATCTTGGTGCGCAGGCCCAGCGACGGTCTCACGAGGAGAGCTCCACCGTGACGGTGCCGTTCGCCGGGACGGTCACGTCGCGGCGCACTTCGGGCCGGTCGGGGTGCCACATGTGCAGCACGTAGTGGCCGGCGGGCAGGGCGGGGAGCCGGAAGCTGCCGGAGTCGTCGGGCTGGGTGAAGACATGGTTCGGCAGCACCACGATGAAGCCTTCCATGTCGGAGTGGATCTCGCAGTACACGTTCACCAGGCCGGGCTTGTCGAACACCACGCGCCGCGACTGGCCGCGCGGATACTTGCCGAGATCGAAGCGCCGGGCCGGGGAGAGGCTGAAGACGTTGTGGTAGATCGCGTCCATGTTCGGGAAGTCCACCGCGGTTCCGATCGCGACCGGCAGCACCCGCGGCACGAACGACTGATCCTTCTGCGCCAGGCGCGGAACCGGACCCGCCGCGGCGGGATCGGCGCCCGGGGGGACCTGCTCGATCCAGATCACCGCATCGGTGACTAGGCCGCGCGGCGGATGTCGCGGGGCCGCAAGCGCCCGCGCCGTGCCGGGATAGGGATTGGGGGGGGCGGCGGACTCCACGGCCGACGGCGAAAGTCGCAGGGTGCCGCGGATTTCTCCGGCGTGGCCCGAATGGACGGCGAGCGGGACGAGCAGCAGCCCCAAGATCATCCGTGAGCGCATGGAAATGGAGTCCGACTCCGTGGCCTCGTGGAACCCGGCCGCCAGCCCCGGCGACTCGGTGATTATCGGCCTCGCGGGAGGGGGCCTTGAGGAACTCGGGGCGAATTGACCCGGGGCGGGATGCCGCCTACCGTCCAGCCCTCGCCCACGGAGGCAACGTGAAGAACCCGTTCCTGATCGGCGATCGCATCTACCTCAGGCCACTCGAGCCCGAGGATGCCCCCACCTGCGCCGCCTGGTTCAACGACCAGGACGTGTCCCGCTTCCTGCTGCGGTACCGGCCGTTGGGCCTGGCCGAGGAGCGCGACTTGCTGGTCAAGCTGGCCGCCGACCCGACCGTCGTCTCGCTCGGAATCGCCCTGCGGGCGGATGACCGGCTGATCGGTTCCGCCGGGCTCCGCCACCTGGACCACAAGAACCGCTGCTCGGCCTTCGGGATCGCGATCGGGGAGAAGGCCGAATGGTCGAGGGGATACGGCTCCGAAGCGACGTCCCTGCTGCTCCGCCATGCCTTCGACACCGCGAATCTGCACCGCGTGTGGCTGCACGTCCACGCCTTCAACGAGCGGGCGATCCGCTGCTACGAGCGGCTCGGATTCCGCCGGGAGGGGGTCCTGAGGGACGAAGTGTTCCGGGATGGGCGCTACTGGGACACGCTGGTGATGGGCATCCTCGAGGGGGAATGGAGGGCGTTCCAGGCCTCCGGCGCCGAGCCGGAGGAGCGAGCCTAACGCGCTCCGGGGCAGTCGATTCGAGGTGGGGTGTAAGGATTCCGTACAGTCTGCATCGCGCCCAGGTTTGACAGCCCCTGGCGTGCTCCGTAGCTTCCCTCACTCGCAAACGGTGGATGTCGTGCCCCGTCCGGAAGGCCGGCGAAACAGGCCGGCCCTGGCTGCGGACCGCGGGCACATCGCAGGGAGGAGCAGATCGTTCCCCCGCGTCGCCCGAAGGTCGGATGTTCCGGCCGCGGGCAGAGTCCCAGGATTCGGCCGCGCCAGGCCGGCTCGGGTTCCCGTCTCCATTCCATTCCCCAGGGAGGCTTCAATGAAGTCGTGGAAGATCGCGGTTCCGGTTCTGCTGGTGATGTGTCTCGCGTCGATGGCGTCTGCCGCCGAGATGTCGTCCGGGTCGGGCATGAAGGGTCACCTCACGCTCGGCGCCAACGGCGGCCTGGCTGTGCCGTCGGGCAAGCTGTCGGCCAACTTCACCGACAACGGCGCCGACATGGGTATGGGCTGGGACGCCGGTGCGGCGCTCGACTGGTTCGCCACCGACCAGTTCGCGGTCGGCGCGGACGTGAACTTCGGCAGCATGAAGTCGAAGGACGATCCGAGCCCCGGTGAGGAGCTGAAGGCCAAGACGATCTCCTACGGCGTGCATGGACGCTGGTACATCCCGACCGGCGGCGGCAAGATGATGCCGTATCTGGGCGCGGGCGTGGCGATGTACAACCGCAAGATCTCGGACAGCGTGCCCGGCGCCAGCATCGAGCTCTCGGACACCAAGCCGGGCGCCAACTTCGGCGTCGGGATCGAGTACATGGCGAGCGAGATGGTGGGTCTCGGCGTCAACGGCGCCTACGACCTGACCTTCGGAAAGTGGGAGCAGGACATCAACGGCGACGGCATCAACGACGCCGTGCTGGACAACTGGAACTTCATCCGGTTCAACGCGGCCGTCACGTTCCACTTCCCGCACGCCGCCGCCAAGTAGTCGCAGCAACGTCATCGCACGGGCTCGGACGGTTCGCCGTCCGGGCCCGATGCGTTGCCTGGGTTTGGTGCCGGAAAACCGGTGCCTGTCGAAGGCTTGGCATCCCGGCCCGCAAAGGGCTTACCCTGACCTGATGCGACTGGTGCGAATGCTGACCTCGGCGCTCCTCGTCGGGGGCGGAGTCCTTCTCGGCACGAGTCCCGCCGCCGCGTGCAGTCAATGCATGTGCGGCACCCCATTCCCCTCGGATCTGCTCGGCGGCGTCGTCCCGATGCAGTTCGCCTACGGGGTCGAGGAGCGCTACCTGTCGAAGGAGAACGCGCTCGACGAGGCGCCGGGAACGGAGAAGGAACGCGAGCATCGGATCGCGGGCTTCGCCCTGTGGCGCCCGCTGGACCGGGTCGCGCTGCTCGGCCGGCTCCCCTACAACTTCAAGGAGATCCAGGCGCATCCGCAGGGCGGGAGCCAGACCGTCGAGACCTCGCGCGGGATCGGCGACGCGGAGTTCCTCGTCCTGGTCGGGCTGCTCCATCAACCCGGCTCCACGCCAGTGATGCTCGGCCTGGTGCTCGGCGGCACTGCTCCCACCGGCTCGAGCCACGCGAAGAACGACCAGGGCGAGCGCCTCGACGCACACCTTCAGCCCGGGAGCGGTGCGTGGTCCGGGACCGCCGGACTCCACCTCGCCGTCAGCGCAGGCAGGGGCGTGTGGGATGCGAGCGTGCTCGGGCGCACCAACGCCGAGAACTCCCACGGATATCGCTACGGCAACAGCGTGCTCTACAACGCCGGTTTCACCTCGAAGGCGTGGCGCGGGCTGCAGCTCCTGGCCCAGATCAACGGCCGCCTCGCGGCGCGCGACCGGTTCGAGGACGCCACGCTGGGCGTGAACACCGGTGGCACCGTGACCTACGCCTCCCCCGGCCTGCGCTGGAACACCGGGATGGGCCTGGCGCTCGAAGGCGCGCTCCAGGTCCCGTTCGCCCAGGATCTCTACGGGGATCAGACCGAGCACACGACGGGTCGCCTGACCCTGTCGATGAGCCGCTAGCTCACGCGCGCGGCGGCGGATCCGCGTTGCGATCGTAGGGGATGATGTTGTCCCACTCGTCGGCGCTCGAGCGCGCCACCACCGCCACCACCGGATCGGTCTCGCTCAGGTTGAAGACCTCATGGGGCACGCCGGGCTCGATGAAGATGAAATCGCCCGCCTGATTGTCGATCCGCTCCCGCAGCCCGGGCCCGAACTCGTGGCGCACGCGGCCCTCGAGGATGTAGAGCATGACCTCGAAGTCCACGTGGATGTGCGCGCCGGCCACGCCGCCGGGCGGAATCGTGGCCACGTTCATCGACAGGAAGCGCGCCGCCACGTTCTTGCCCGACATGCCGAGCTTGTAGCGGATCCCGTTCCAGTCGCGGCAGGTTCCGCTCCCGCGGATCACGGTGATGCCGTCGTGTCGCTCAACAGGGGGAGCCGCGGCGGTCGGGTCGGCCATGGGGATCTCCTCGGCGCGGCCGGTTAGCGGTAGGCGGGCAGGCCGGTGATGGTCTCGCCCAGCACCAGCGTGTGGATGTTGTGCGTGCCCTCGTAGGTCTTCACCGACTCGAGGTTGCACATGTGGCGCATCACCGGGTACTCGGAGGTGATCCCGTTCGCGCCCATCACGTCGCGGGCCTCGCGCGCGATGTCGAGCGCGATCTCGCAGTTGTTGCGCTTGGCGAGCGAGACCTGGGCCGCGGTGGCCTCGTTGCGCTCCTTCAAGCGTCCGAGCTGGACGCACAGCAGCTGCGCCTTGGTGATCTCGCTCAGCATCCCGGCCAGCTTCTCCTGCACCAGCTGGTAGCCGCCGATCGGTTTGCCGAACATGATCCGCGTCTTCGAGTACTCGACCGCGGTGTGATAGCAGGACATCGCGGCGCCCAGCACCCCCCAGGCGATCCCGTAGCGCGCCTGCGACAGGCAGGAGAGCGGCGCCTTGAGCCCACGCGCGGCCGGCAGCTTGTTGGCCTCGGGCACGAACACGTCCTGGAAGATCAGCTCGCTGGTGACCGAGGCCCGCAGCGAGTGCTTGTGCTTCTGCTCGGGGGCGCTGAAGCCCTTCGTGCCCTTCTCGACCAGGAAGCCATGGACCTCGTCCTTGCCGCCCGCCTCGTCGCGCAGCTTGGCCCATACGATCGCGATGTCGGCCACGGTGCCGTTGGTGATCCACATCTTGGCGCCGTTGAGGACGTAGCCGCCGTCCTTCCGGGTCGCGCGCGTGATCATGCTGCCGGGGTCGGAGCCGTGGTCGGGCTCGGTGAGGCCGAAGCAGCCGATCGCCTCGCCCTTCGCCATCTTCGGCAGCCACGTCTTCTTCTGCTCCTCCGAGCCGTAGGCGAAGATCGGGTACATGCACAGCGCGCCCTGGACCGAGACGAACGAGCGCAGCCCGGAATCGCCGCGCTCCAGCTCCTGCATCGCCAGGCCGTAGGCCGTGTAGCCGACGCCGGCGCACCCGTACTCCTCGGGCAGGGTCGCGCCCAGCAGCCCCATCTCGGCGACCTCGGGGATCACCTCGGCCGGGAAGTAGGCCTCCTCGTACGCCTTCTCGACAATGGGGAGGTAGCGGTCCTCGACCCAGTCGCGGACGTGGTCGCGGATCGCGCGCTCCTCGTCGGTGAGCAGGGAATCGGTGCAGTAGAAGTCCACGCCGGCGAAACGGGGCATCGAAGGCTCCTCACGGAAGGGCGGTGGGAAAATGCGCGAGGGAGTATAGGGGAGGCAGTCCGTCGTTGCACGGCCCGGACCACGCGACTAGGCTTCCCGCGATGCGTCCCGTGTTCCCTGGTCCGGAGGATCTCCCATGTTCCGCTCCGTCCGCGCGCCGCTGCCGGCGCTGGTGTTGCTCGTGAGCCTGATCCCGTCGGCCGGTTCCGGCGCGGCCGGAACCACCGGGTCGGTGCCGGCCACCGCCCGCGGCGTCGCGACCCGCTCGCCGGTGTACGGAAAGCACGGCATGGTGTGCGCCGCCCAGCCGCTCGCGGTCCAGGCCGGGCTCGAGATCCTGAAGAAGGGCGGCAGCGCGGTGGACGCGGCGATCGCGGTGAACGCGTGCCTGGGGCTGATGGAGCCGACCGCGAACGGAATGGGCGGCGACCTGTTCGCGATCGTGTGGGACCCGAAGGCGAAGGCGCTGGCCGGGCTCAACGCCTCGGGCCGCGCGCCGCTCGCGCTCACCGCCGACAAGGTGCCGGCCGACAAGGACGGCACGATCCCGCTCTACACGCCCTACTCGTGGACCGTGCCCGGCTGTGTGGACGGATGGTTCGAGCTCCACGCCAAGTACGGCAAGCTGCCGATGCGCGAGGTGCTGGCGCCGGCGATCCGGTTCGCGGAGGAAGGATTCCCGCTGTCGCCGGTGATCGCCTCCGACTGGGAGCGCAGCACCAAAGTGTTCAAGGACAAGCCCGGCTTCGCCGAGGTGTTCATGCCCGGCGGCCACGCGCCCAAGCCCGGCGAGATCTTCAAGAATCCGGCGCTGGCGAAGACCCTGCGGCTGGTGGCCGAGAAGGGCCGCGACGCCTACTACAAGGGTCCGATCGCCGACGCCCTGGTGCGCTACTCGCAGGCCAACCACGGGTTCTTCGCCAAGGAGGACTTCGCCAGGCACACCTCGACCTGGGACGCGCCGATCTCGACCGACTACCGCGGCTACACGCTGTGGGAGCTGCCGCCGCCCGGGCAGGGGCTGGCCGCGCTCGAGCTGATGAACCTGCTCGAGAACTTCGACCTGCGCGCCATGGGCCGCGAGTCCCCGGACTTCTGGCACGTCATGGTCGAGGCCAAGAAGCTGGCGTTCGCCGACCGCGCGCGCTACTACGCCGATCCCGCGTTCGTGAAGACCCCGATCCAGGAGCTGCTCTCCAAGGACTACGCCAAGCATCGCGCGAGCCTGATCGACATGCAGCACGCCGCGCTCAGCGATTCCGCCGGCGAGCCGGTCGCGCTCAACCGGCGCGAGACCACCTTCCTCTGCGCCGCCGACGAGAACGGCATGATGATCTCGCTGATCCAGAGCAACTACACCGGCTTCGGCTCCGGCTACGTGGTGCCCGAGCTCGGCTTCGGGATCCAGGATCGCGGCGGCCTGTTCTCGCTCCACCGCGGCCATCCCAACTACCTCGAGCCCGGCAAGCGCCCGTTCCACACCATCATTCCGGCGTTCCTCACCAAAGACGGCCAGCCGCTGATGGCCTTCGGCCTGATGGGTGGCGACATGCAGCCGCAGGGCCACGCCCAGGTGCTCGTGAACCTGATCGACTTCGGCATGAACCTGCAGGAGGCCGGCGACGCGATCCGCTACCACCACACCGGCTCGACCGAGCCCACCGGCACGGTGATGACCGATGGCGGAGTGCTCCACATCGAGGACGGGCTGCCGGCCTCGGTGTTGGACGAGCTGAAGAAGCGCGGCCACAAGCTCGAGTCCGAGTCGGCCGGAGCCTACGGCGGCTACCAGGCGATCTGGCGCGACCCCACCACCGGCGTCTACTGCGGCGCGACCGAGAAAAGGAAGGACGGCTGCGCGCTGGGGTATTGATGCGGTAACCTAGAGCGTCCCTTTCGTTCCCCCTCTGACGAGAGAAGGAGACCTCCCCGCATGGCGACCACGCGCGCGTCCGCGAGCCCCTCGGCGCGTCACCACGGTCTGACGCCCGAGGATTTGCTCGGGCTCTATCGGACGATGGTGACCTCGCGGCGACTCGACGACGAGGAGATCCGGCTCAAGAAGCTCGACAAGATCTTCTTCCAGATCTCGGGCGCGGGGCACGAGGCGGTGCTGGTCGCGGCGGCCAAGCTGCTGAAGCCCGGCTACGACTGGTTCTACCCGTACTACCGTGATCGCGCGCTGTGCCTGCAGCTCGGCATGACGCCGCGCGAGATGCTGCTGTCGGCGGTGGCGGCGGCCGAGGATCCGAATTCGGGCGGGCGGCAGATGCCGAGCCACTGGGGACACCAAGCGCTCAACATCGTCTCCCAGTCGAGCCCGACCGGGACCCAGTTCCTGCAGGCGGTGGGCGCGGCCGAGGCGGTGGTCAAGTACAAGGACCTGGGGAAGGAGTATCCAGACCTGGCGAGCCGTGCCCACGGCGACGAGGTGGTCTACGTCTCGACCGGCGAGGGCGCCACCAGCGAGGGCGAGTTCTGGGAGGCCATGAACTCGGCCTGCAACCTCAAGCTCCCGGTGCTGTTCCTGTGCGAGGACAACGGCTACGCGATCTCGGTGCCGGCCCACGTGCAGACCGCGGGCGGCAACGTCGCGACGCTGGTGAAGAACTTCCCGAACCTGTTCTGGGTCGGCGAGATCAATGGCAACGATCCGGTCGAGTCCTACGGCATCCTCAAGGAGGCGATCGCGCATTGCCGGGCCCGCAAGGGGCCGGCGTTCGTGCGCGCGCTGGTGACGCGGCCCTACTCGCATTCGATGTCGGACGACGAGACCAAGTACCGGTCCAAGGCCGAGCGCGAGGCCGAGGCCGAGCGCGACTGCCTGCGCACCTTCGGTCGCTTCCTGGTGGACGAGGGCTTCGCCTCCGCCGAGGCGCTGGAGCGCATGCAGGAGGAGATCGTCGCCGAGCTGCGCAACACCTCGGAGACCGTGCTCAGCGCGCCCCAGCCGGCGCTCGACACCGCGACCCGCTACGTGTTCTCGCCCGACGTGGATCCCACCTCCGAGCGCTTCGTCACCGAGCCGCGGGTGGACCCGAGCGCCGCGACCGAGACCATGCTCCAGAGCATCAACTACTGCCTGCGCGACGAGATGAAGCGCGACCCGCGCATCATCATGTTCGGCGAGGACGTGGCCGACGCCTCGCGCCCCGAGGTGCTGGCCGAGACCAAGGGCAAGGGCGGCGTGTTCGGGGTCACCTGGGGGCTCCAGAAGCAGTACGGGGAGAAGCGCGTCTACAACTCGCCGCTGGCCGAGGCCAACATCGTCGGCCGCGCGATCGGGCTCGCCACGCTCGGGTTCCGGCCGGTGGTCGAGGTCCAGTTCTTCGACTACATCTGGCCGGCGATGATGCAGATCCGCAACGAGCTCGGCTACATGCGCTACCGCTCGAACAACGCCTTCTCGTGCCCGGTGATCATCCGCACCGCGTACGGCGGCTACCTGCGCGGCGGCGCGCCCTACCACAGCCAGTGCGGCGAGAGCATCTTCGCCCACTGCCCGGGGCTGCGGGTGGTGCTTCCGAGCAACGCCCTGGACGCGAACGGCCTGATGCGTACCGCGCTGCGCTCCCAGGATCCGGTGCTGTTCCTCGAGCACAAGCCGCGTGGTGCGGGAGGGGAGCGACGTGACCGTGGTGACCTACGGCGCGGTGGTGCAGCGCAGCTACCTCGCCGCGCAGGAGCTGGCGGAGCAGGGGATCGAGGCGGAGATCCTCGACCTGCGCACCATCCAGCCGCTCGACATCGAGTCGGTCGCGCGCTCGGTGAAGAAGACCGGCCGCCTGTTGGTGGCGCACGAGGACGGACTGTTCTGCGGCTTCGGCGCCGAGATCGCGGCCCAGGTCGCGGACCGCTGCTTCATGGACCTCGATGCTCCGGTGCGGCGCATCGGCGCCGCCGATACGCCGGTCGCCTACTCGCCCCAGCTCGAGGACGTGCTGCTGCCGCAGAAGGACTCGGTGAAGCGGGCGATCGAGGCGCTGGCCGGGTACTGATCCGGCCGCCGGCCCCGCCGGCGTCCTAGTCCTCGACGATCAGGCTGTGGCGCTGGGTGTCGCGCATCGCCAGCGCGACCACCAGCGCGGCCGCGTTGGCGACCGCCACGTAGACGAAGAACCCCGACTCGACGCCCGCCTGCTTGAACCACAGCGCGACGTACTCGGCGGTCCCGCCGAACAGCGCGTTGGCGATTGCGTAGGGCAGCGCCACCCCCAGCGCCCGCACGTGCGCGGGGAACAGCTCGGCCTTGAACACCGCGGCGACGGAGGTGTAGGCGGACAGGCAGAGCAGCGGGACCAGACACAGCGCCAGCGCCGCCGGCCAGGTGCGCGCCAGCGTGATCGCATGGAACGCGGGATAGGCGACCGCGGCGCCGAGGCCGAACGCGATCACCAGCATCGGCCGGCGGCCGAGCCGGTCGGAGATCCACGCCATCAGCGGCTGGGCGAGCATGAACACCGTCAGCGCCGCGGTGCTGATCGCGGTCGCCTGCGGCTTGCCGAAGCCGGCGGTGTTCACGAGGAACTTCTGCATGTAGACCGTGTAGGCGTAGAAGGAGAGCGAGCCGGCCGCGCTCAGCACCAGGATCACGCCGCTCTCACGCGGATGCTGCGCGACCAGCATGCCGGCGTGCGCGCGCTCCGCCCCGCGCGCCTCCCACGCCGCGCTCTCGGTCAGCCCGCGGCGCATCCAGAACACCACCACCGCCAGCAGGGCCCCGACCAGGAACGGAATGCGCCAGCCCCAGGCCTCGAGGCTGGCCGCCGGCAACGACTGCTGCAGCACCAGCAGCACCATCAGCGCGATCAGCTGGCCGAGGATGATGGTGACGTATTGGAAGCTCGAGCCGAAGCCGCGCCGGGAGCGCGACGACACCTCGCTCAGGTAGGTCGCGCTGGCGCCGTACTCGCCGCCGATCGAGAGCCCCTGGAGCAGCCGCGCCGCGACCAGGATGCCCGGCGCCAGCACGCCGATCTGGGCGTAGCCGGGGGTCACCGCGATGATCAGCGAGCCGAGGCACATCAGCCCGACCGAGAGCGTGAGCGCCGCACGGCGGCCGCGGTGGTCGGCGTAGAGCCCCATCAGCCACGCGCCGAGCGGCCGCGCCAGGAACCCGAGCGCGAACACCGCCGCCGCCTGGAGCAGCTGGGCGGTGCGATCGCCCTTGGGGAAGAACACGTGCGCGAAGTAGAGCGCGAAGATCGCGTAGGCGTTCCAGTCGTACCACTCGACCAGGTTCCCGGCGCTGCCGCCGACGATCGAGCGCAGGCGGCCCGCCATCAGCGCTCCGGCGTCAGGGTCTGACGGCTGCGCGCCACGCGCTCCACGCGATCCCACGCCAGGTAGAGCGGGATGTAGCTGTGCCCGGCCCAGGCCTCGAGCAGCTCGTGCGACGCGGGCAGGGGGGTGAACGCGTTCGCCGGCGGGACGATGCCGAGCGGAACATCGGCCCATGGACCACGTCCATGGTCCACGGCAGGCGCGAGGCGCCGACCGCCGGCGTGCTGTTGTCGCCGTCCACGCCGATGCGGTCCGGCTCCCAGCGCCCGGCGTTGGTGGTCACCACGCCGGTGAGCGAATGCCGGAAGCGGGCGCGGTGCGCGCGGTCCCAACGCCAGGTCGCGGGATCGGGCCCGAGCAGCATCGTGAGCCGCGTCAGGGCGGTGTCGAGCGCGGCGACCACGGCGGTGGCGGCGCGCTCGGGGGTCTCGCTCTCCGGCGCCCGCAGCGCCTCCGGCGCGCGGCCGTCGAGCGCGGCGGCGGCCAGGCCCGGGTACTCTCGTCGGCGCCACGCGCGAGCGCCGCGCCGCCAGGTTCCAGTGCCGCAGCGTGTCCATCGCCGCGCGCATCCGCGGCGTGAGCGACTGCGGCAGCGAGTCGGCGCAGGCGAGCAGCCGCGGGATCATGCGCTCGCCGCCGCGCGAGACCACGTCGTTCTGGACGCTGGCCAGGTCGGCGAGCGTGAGGCTGCGGTCGCCGGCCAGCCGCTGGTGGATGCGCAGCGCGCGATCCTGGGGCCAGTCGAAGCGCGGCCACGGATCGGGATCGCCCGCGCCGACCGGCCGGTTGTTGCAGTTCACGAAGAAGCCCTGCGGCGGCGCGTGCCACGCCGGCATGCGCTCGGCGGGGAGGAAGCCGGACCATTCGTGGAGGCCGTCGTCCGGCAGCGGGCCGAGCCCGGGGTCGAAGCGCCGGACCGGGACCAGCCCGCAGCTCTGGTAGACCACGTCGCCGCCGTGATCCGCGGCCGCGAGGTTGATCCCGGGCGTCACCAGCGAGCGGTAGCGCGCGGCGATCTCGGAGGCCGAGGTCGAGCGCTCGACCCCGATCAGCCGCGACAGGGTGATGCGGTCGTCCTCCATCGCCGACCAGCGCGCGCTGAGCGCGAGGCCATGCTTGCGGTCCCACACCAGCACCGGGCCGTGCGGGGTGTAGCGGCGGGTCTGGCCGAACACCGGCAACGGCACGCCCAGCGCCTTGAAGCGCATGTCGAACGGTGCTTCGCGCACCGGGACCCAGCCGCCCTTCCAGCGCACGCGGCGCCCGTCCGCGGACAGCGTGTCGGCGTAGACGTCGATCATGTCGGCCGAGAGCGCGGTGACGCCCCACGCGCAGCCCGAATTGCGACCCGAGACGATCGCCGGCAGTCCGGGCACCGAGGCCCCGATCGCCTCGACCACGCCCGGGACCGAGACATGGAGGACGTGGAACTCCCCGGGCGTGACCAGCGAGAGGTGCGGGTCGTTGGCGAGCAGCGGCGCGCCCGAAGCGCTGCGGCCGGCGCCGACCGCGAACTCGTTGCTGGCCCGCGAGCCGCCTTCGGGGTCGGCCGCCGGGGTCATCGCATCGAGCATCGCCAGGCCGCGGCCGAGCGCGGCGGGGTCCACCGCGGGGCCGGAGAGATCCGCCGCGCGCCGCGCGCGGCGCCCGGTGGTGGAAGGCGCCCCGGTGCCGTAGATCCGCCGCGCGGCACTGTCCGGGATGGTGTCGTAGATCCATTGCTCCTCGAAGCGGCGACGCGCGGTGGTCCAGGCCAGGCCGTGCTCGCGGATGTCCGTCAGCTCGGTCAGCTCCGGCACCTCGAGGTCGAGCGTGATGCCGAGGCCGAGCAGGATCAGGTAGCAATCCGCGGGCGACCAGTCCGCGGGCGTGACGCCCAGGCGCTGCAGCTCGCGCGGCCACGGCTCCCGGCCGGAGCGGCAGCGCGCCATCCAGGCGTTGATGCCGGCGGCGTAGCGCTCGAGCGGCTCGCGCACCACCGGATCCTTGCGCTCGCGCTCCCAGAGGAGATCGGAGCGCTCGCCCAGCCGGAAGAGCTGGGCGCCGCCGTCGGCCTGGAGCGCCGAGTTGCCGACCCACTGCCAGAGCTGGCCCCGGCCGGCCTGGCGGTCGTGCACCAGCTGCCACAGCCGGTCCCGGGCGGTGACGTAGCCCCACGCGAAGTACAGATCGGGGAGCGTCTGCGCGCGCAGGTGCGGGATGCCCCAGCGATCGGTGACGATCGTGACCGGCGCCGAGAGTCCGGGGGCCGCGATCGTCTCTTCCGCCGCGACGGCGCGAGAGGGGTGGAGCGAGGGGGACGGGGCCAACAGGCCGAGCAGCGCCAGCGCGGCGAGACCGCGAGCGCGCCGCAGGATCATCGTGCCGGGCTATCCGATCTGGATCGGGACCGCGGCGGGCGCCGCTGCCGGCACCGATCGGCGCGCGAACAGGGTCTGGGAGGTCGCGCCGGTGACCCGCAGGCGCCTCAGCTCGCCGGGACGCGCACCCTCGTCCTCGAACACCACGCCCTTGAACTGCGCACTGCGTCCGAACCAGCGTCCGGGATCGCGACGCGAGGGCTCCTCCGCCAGCACCTCGATCTCGCGCCCGATCCAAGCATCGTTGCAGCCGGCGGAGATCGCCTGCTGGAGCTGGATCAGGCGAGCGAGGCGCGCGCCCTTGTCCTCCTCGGACACGGTCTCCTCCCAGCGCCACGCCCGGGTGTCGGGGCGCGCCGAGTACTTGAAGAGGAACGCGCTGTCGTAGCGGATCTCGCTCATCAGCGCGACCGTGCGCTCGAAGTCCTCGGCGGTCTCGCCCGGGAAGCCGACGATGATGTCGGTGCTGAGTGCCACTGCCGACACCCGCGCCCGTACCCGCTCCAGCACCGCGCGGTACTCGGCCACGGTATAGGTGCGGTTCATCGCGGCCAGGATCGTGTCCGACCCCGACTGGAGCGGCAGGTGGACGTGCGGGCAGACCTTGGGGCACTCCGCCAGGGCGTCGATCATGCGCTCGCTGAAGTCGCTCGGATGGGGCGAGGTGTAGCGGATCCGCAGCAGGCCCTCGACCGCGGCGGCGGCGCGCAGCAGGTCGGCGAAGTCGTGGCCGCCGTCGCGCCACGAGTTCACGGTCTGGCCGAGCAGCACCACCTCGCGGTAGCCGCCCTGGACCGCGGTGCGGATCTGGCCGACCAGCTCCTCGAGCGGCAGGCTGCGCTCGCGGCCGCGGGTATAGGGCACCACGCAGTAGGTGCAGAACTTGTCGCAGCCGCGCTGGACCGTGACCCAGGCGCGGATGCCGGCCTGGCGCTTCGGCTCGAGGTCGCCGTAGGTCTCGTCGCGATCGAGCCGGACGTGGGCTACCGGCTCGCCCGCGGCGCGCCGCAGCAGCCCGGGCAGGTCGCGGTAGCCGTCGGGCCCGACCACCAGGTCGAGCACGCGCGAGGAGCATGCAGCCCGCCACGCCCACGATCAGGTCAGGATTCTTGCGCTTCAAGTGCGCGAACTCGCCCAGGCGGCCCAGCACGCGCAGCTCGGCGTGCTCGCGGATCGCACAGGTGTTGAGCACCACCGCGTCGGCGTCCTCGGGCCGATCGGTGAGCGTCATGCCGGCGCGCTCCAGCACGCCGGCCATGACCTCGCTGTCGGCGACGTTCATCTGGCAGCCGTAGGTCTCGAGGAACACGCGCTTCATGGGCCGCGAACGATAGCATGCGCGGCAGGCACCGCGCAGGGTCAGCGGCCGGCGGTGTAGCGGATCGCGAGCACCACCTGGTCGTCCGCCGGCTGCGCCTGGCGCCCGTGTTCGTCCACCGCGCCCAGGATGCCGCCGATCAGGCGGTCGAGCGCGTCGCGGCGATGCTGCGCGACCAGATCCGCCACCGCACGCGGCCCGAACGGCGCATCGGTGGGATCGCGCATGTCGAGCACGCCGTCGCTGACCGCGACCAGCAGGTCGCCGGGCAGCAGTCGGAAGCTCTCCTCGACATAGGCCTCGGGGTCGGCCGCGGTGCCCAGCGGCGGGCCTCCGGCGCCGATGCGCTGGACCGGGCTGTCGTCGGCGGGCACCCGGTGCAGCTCCGGACGTCCCCGCGCGGCGACAGGAACGCGATCCACATCGAGGCCTGGGCCTGGGCCGCCGCGCGGGCCGCGAGCTCGCCGTGGATGCGTCCCGCCATGCCGCGCGCCGATCGCTCGCTCAGCGCCAGCCCCGAGAACAATCCCTGGAGGAACCCCGACAGCGCCGCGGCGCCGGCGCCGAAGCCCGGCACGTCCGCCATCATCAACGCCTGCACCCCGTCGGTTAGCGTCACACGCTCGCAGCGATCTGCGGCGAGCCTCAGCCCCGGGCGCTTGCTGACGGCGAACTCCCAGGCGCGGGTCTCGGTCACGCCGGGCGCAATTCGCGAGAGCGAGCGCGGACCTTCGAGCTCCGCGATCTGGTGGGCGCACTGCGTGCCGAGCTCGGCCATGAACAAGGTCTCGAGCGCGCCGCCGAGGCGATCCACCAGGCTCGAGATCGCGTGCAGGTCGCCGTCGGTGAACGGTGGCCGCTCGGGGGAGCGGGCCAGACTCAACACGCCGACCGCCGCGCTCGAGCCCATGATGGAGACGCACAGGGAGGACTCGATGTGGTCGGCGCCCTCGCTCGACTCGAAGCGCGCGTCGTTGACCCGGCCCTGGAGCAGCAGCCCCTCGTGGTTGCGGTAGACCCAGTAGGCGATGCTGCGTGGGCGGGGGCGGATCGGCTGCCCGAGCAGGTGGTCGGGGATCCCGGAGCCGGCGATCATGGTGAGGCAGGCGGTCATGGGATCCATGCGCAGGATGGAGCCGCGGGACGAGCCGGTGGCGTACACCAGGGCCTCGAGGGCGACGCGGGCGGTCGCCACCGGATCGGCCTCGGGGAACATGCGCGTCAGGGCGGCGTCCAAAGCGGCACAGGCGCCGGCGTCCACGGTGCTGGGGCCCGCCTGCGCGGCATCCTTCGGGGTCATGGTCCTGGGTCCTCCGGGGCGGGACCGCCTCAGGCCGGGCCGGAGCCGGTGGGAGGGTCCGCAGGGGTTATCGGCAAGCGACGCCGCAACTTGACCCGCGTCCGAGCGTCGCGCACACTCGCGCTCCGCCGGGAGTCCTGACGCATGCCGAAGCGCCCCAGCCGAGAGCTCCAGACCTTCCCCAACCCGTATCCGGGCCGGGACTACGTGATCCGTCACGTCTGCCCGGAGTACACGGCGCTCTGCCCCGTGACCGGACAGCCCGACTTCGGCACCCTCGTGGTGCGCTACGTTCCCGACCGGACCTGCGTCGAGCTCAAGTCCCTGAAGCTCTACCTGTGGGCGTTCCGGGACGAGGGGCACTTCTTCGAACAGGTCACGAACCAGATCCTCGACGACCTGGTTCGGGCGATGCGGCCGCGCCGGATCACGGTCTCCGGCCGGTTCAACGTTCGCGGGGGGATCACCACCCGGGTGGTGGCGCGCTGGTCGCAACCGACCACCGTCCGGCGGAGACGCAACCTCGCGCGCGCGCGTCCGTAGGAAGTCCACGGGCCCCAGCCGTCCACCGGGAGGTCGATGAGCTCGTTCACGCTGCTGACCACGCTCAACCTCACGTTGGGCGGGCTGGTCTTCCTCCTCGGGTTCATCGTCTTCCGCGAGAACCCGGGTCAGCGCTTGAACCGGGTGGTGGCGCTGATGCTGTTCTTCGGCGGGCTCGGCTCGGTGCTCGCCGCGCTCAGCTTCCTCGCCAGCGGCACCCACACCGGCGCCAACGCGACCGCCCCCGACCTGCTGCAGAACATGTCGTACCTCTGGGAGTTCTTCTTCCCGGCGCTGTTCCTGTTCGCGAGCATCTTCCCCGAGGAGCGCGAGTTCGCGCGCCGCAAGCTGGCGCCCTGGCTCCCGGGCTTCGCCGCGCTGGTGTTCGCACCCCACGTCTTCCACTTCGCGCTGGTGCTGCTGCTGTCGCTGTGGCGCCCGGCGCTGACCGTCAACTCCCAGGGCTACCTCCGCTACTTCGGCTCGCTGCTGGGCGTGATGCGGGTGTTCACCGGGCTGTTCGTG
>WNFL01381061.1_pt1 | contig 18931 bp, 17 predicted proteins | sample 5400361 | NCBI WGS metagenome assembly WNFL01 (sample SAMN13153351, study PRJNA577476) | soil metagenome | isolation source: 40 cm soil on Douglas fir-dominated hillslope | place: USA:California | collected 2013-09-17
TTCTTGAGCTTGGACATGTCGATCGTCTTGCGCTTCTTCGGAACCCCCGTGCTCGAGCCCGCCCGCGTCGGCACCTTGCCGGTGTGATGTGTTGCGGCCTCATGGGCGCGCTGGAGCAGCGGCGTCAGATCCTTCTCAAATAAGTCATAATCATGCTCGCACCCGAAGAGCCCGTGCTGGCGGAACTCCGCCCAGGTGATCCCGCAATGCTCGCAGGTCGTCCCCATCTCCTTCTGCAGCCCCGAATGCGCCATCACGAAGTTCGTCAACAGCTCGTTGATCGGCGTGTGCGCCTTGGCCGGGATTCCCTCCGAAGCAGCCGCACACTGCTCGCACAGGTGCTTCTCGATCTTCTTCCCGCTGCGGATCTCCGTCAGGTGAACCGTCGCCGGTTTGTTACAGTTGTCACATTTCATCGCCAAACCTCAAGTTGCGCACGCCGCGGTCAAACAGGGTCGCGCCGGCCCCTAATCGTATTTCGGTTAGATTTCAGCGTCAATGTGAATCGGTCACAACAATGTGCCGCCAATCAAGTTTTTTCAAACACTTACGGTGTATACGTCGCCCGATTCCCCAATGTTTCCCACACCTCCACGCGAACCAGGCGGACGGTGGATGGCAATTGCAAGGCCAGCGACCGACCGATATGTAATGCCACGTTTTCCGCCGACGGGTTCAGCTCCTGCGCGAACGGCGGCAAATCGTTCAGGTTGTGATTGTGCAGCGGCTGGATCAACGCATCGACCAATGCCTCCAGGGCATGGAAATCCATTACCACCCCGATGGCATCCAAAGCCGCCGCCGCCACGGTCACTCGCACGCGCCAATTGTGCCCATGAAGTGGCTCCAGCGAGGCGTCATAAAGCCGCAGCGCATGCGCCGCGGCAAACTCGCGGGTGGTTGAAATCTCAAAACCCATCGCTGGACAGTAAGAAGGCCAAGCCTAAAAGGCAAAGCCATGCGCACCGGCCGGCTTTTGACCTTACACCTGATCCCTTTTACGCTCTGCCGAACATGCCCAGGTATTTTCCCGATTTTGAGCAGTTCCAGCAGATCGCCGCCACCGCCGCGCAGATCATCCCCGTCTGGCGTCAATTGTTGGCCGATCGTTTGACTCCCGTAACCGCCTTCGAACTTTTGGGTGATGCGGAAAACGCCTTTCTGCTGGAGAGCGTGGTCGGGATCGAGAAGATCGGGCGCTATAGTTTTATTGCGACCTCGCCTTCGTTTGTTTACGAGGCTAAAGAGGGAAAGGCGCGGGTGAGCGGCGAGAGTCGCGCTACGGTCGATCCGCTGGCGGATCTGGAAAAGCTGCTGCCGAAGAAGCGCTATCACCATGACAAGCGCCTGCCAAATTTCACCGGCGGCTTGGTGGGCTATGCCGGGTACGACACGATTCGCTACTACGAAGGGGAGAAACTCACCAATCCCCCTGCAGACGATCGCGCGCTGCCGGACGTGATGTTCGGATTTTATGGCGAATTGGTGATATTCGATCACCTCGACAAGACCATAAAAGTCGTCGCCAATGCGGATGTCGAAACCGGCGATCCATCAACCGTCTACCGCGACGCCTGCGCGCGGATCGATTCGATCGTGGCGCGCTTGCAGAAGCCGGTCGCGGGGGAACAGGGTGAGATCGATACCTCCGGCCCGGTCACGCTCGCGTTTGAGAGCAACATGACGCGGCCGCAGTTCGAAGAGGCGGTGACAAAAGGAAAGGAATACATTAAGGCCGGCGACATCTTCCAGTTCGTGCCGAGTCAGCGGCTGCGGGTGCGCAGCAAGGCCGAGCCGTTTGATGTGTATCGGGCGCTGCGGGTGATCAACCCGTCGCCGTTCATGTTCTTCCTAAAAAGCCCGCGCTGCACGCTGATCGGCGCCAGCCCGGAGATCCTCTGCCGGGTGATGGACGGTGAAGTGACCAGCCGCCCCCTCGCCGGCACGCGCCGCCGCGGAGCCAGCGAAGCCGAGGACCAGGCACTGGAAAAAGAACTGTTGGCCGACCCCAAGGAGCGCGCCGAGCACATCATGCTCGTGGACCTTCACCGCAACGACGTCGGCCGCGTCGCCGTCATCGGCAGCGTCAAGATCAGCGACGTGATGACCGTCGAGCGCTACAGCCACGTCATGCACATCACCAGTCACGTCAGCGGCACCCTGCAACCGGGCAAGACCGCGATGGACGCGCTGAAGGTCAGCCTGCCCGTAGGCACCGTCAGCGGCGCCCCCAAAATCCGCGCCATGCAGATCATCGACGAGCTCGAACCCACCCGCCGCGGCCCCTACGGCGGCGCCGTCGGCTACCTCGATTTCGCAGGCAACCTGGACACCTGCATCGCCCTGCGAACCATGGTGTGGCAGGACGGCGTCTACGACGTGCAGGCCGGGGCGGGCATCGTCGCCGATTCGGTCCCGGCGCTGGAGTGGGAAGAAACCATGGCGAAGGCCAAGGCGCTATTGAAGGCGGTGGAGATCGCCGAGCGGGGCTTTTAGCTGGCCGTCACGCCGCGCGCGATCCTTCACGATCCGGTACCTGTGCCCGTCGAGCTTGTCGCTTGCTGCTTCTTGGCGGCTTCGCGGGCCTTCTGATAGGAGTCGGAGAAGATTTTGATCACGTGGGCAGCCTCTTGTACCTGATTGATGTTTTCTTCGGAGATTGAGCGAAGATTATCCAGAACGGTCTTGAGCTTGGTAAGCTCGAGTTTGGCTTCGGTGTAGCTCTTGGTGTAGTTATCGCGCACTGCCGCGACGGCGAGGTCTGCCTCGGCGATGCGCAGGCGCTGATCAGCCACCACCTTCGAAAAGGAATTTCGGAATCGGCCGCGCAGACTGGAATTTCCGTCGGCGATCAGATTGTCCGAGATCGTCTGGGCGTCGGCATCGCGCCCCTGCTGCAGTTCAGTCTGGCTGAGGTCTTCGAGGGTGTCCATGAGTTGATTGAATGCATCATTGTATTCCTGATTGAGGCGCGCGATCCGCTTGGACTGCTCATCGCGGTAGGTGGTGATTTGCGTGGTGAGCGCCTTCGCCTGGTCGCGAGAGGTCCGAGTGGTGTAGCAGCCCGGTTGAGTAGCGAACAAGGCAATGACAATCCAAGCTTTTGCGACGATGGTGTACAGAGTTCGATTCACTTTTTACCTCCACTGTTCGTGCCGCTTCCGATCCACGCGAGGAAGCCGTTGGCGAAGACGTCGGCGACGGTTTGAATGTCCTGGTCGGTGATGCCCGACGTATGGAATGCTTTGAGATCGCCCAGCGTCAGGCGATAACCCGCCTCTTCCACTCGAGTTTTAAGCGTATCCAGGCGAATATCGTGCGAAGCCAATTCGGCATGGAGACGCACGACGTTCTCTTCAGAGATGTGCTGGTTAAGCGAGATCATCAGCAGGTGGCCGTCGAGAGTACGAACAGCTTTAAAGAGACGGTCGTTGGCGATCCTGAGATTGACGCCGGTGGGATCGTTAACCTGCGGCGCGTCCTGCCAGGCCTTGGCCGTCTCACCCAGTTCGCGAATCGCGATCAAGATGTAATCGCTGGCATCCTTGATTGCGTTCGGATCGATGCCGTGAATGTTCGGGTGTTTGCGCAGGTCGATCTTGTCCCCGGGAATGGGTGGTATCGCATCGTTCCATTTCCGAAGTTGCGCATCGGTTGCGAAGAGACGGGAATCATCGTCGGGCTGCGGATGAAAGATTCCCTGGTAATCGTCGTTAAGGTGCCCGATCAAGGCCCAGCGTCGCAATTCGACGTTGGCGACGGTGAGCATGCCTTGGGCGTGACGCGCGTTTTCCTGCCCTAAATCGACGGCGGCGCCATACAGGTCGTTGAGAAAAATGAGAATTCGCTCATGTTTGTCGATCTCCCCTTTTTCGATGTCCGAGACGACGCCGCCAAGCCATTTGAGTTCATCCTCGTTGATGGCTTTTTGCTTGACCGCGTCGTCAATCAAACCCGCGACCTGAGCGTCGAGTCCAAGGAACTTGTTGAGAAGTTGAAAGCCCTGCTCGGCATTTAGATTGAGAAGGCCCGAGTCGGAGACGCCGGCGAGCTCCTTCCCCAGGTCTTCGATCTCCTTCCGGGCCACCGATCTAGCCACCTCCGGTTCGTTGGGGGATTTGGCAACGGCGGACGCTTTGTTAATCCGTTCCCGGATGTTCACCGCAAGCTTGGCGCGCGAGGATGAAACCGCGGCAAGGCCTTTTGCGGATCGTACCTTGGGGGAAACAGGGGAGTCGGTGGGAGTGCCGGTTGCGACGTTGACGGCGGCGCCGGCGGAAGCGCGAGCCTTGGAAGCGGCGCCTTTCACCGACTGTCGCGCCAAGCGAATGGCATTGATTGTCTCTTGCAGGGCCGAGCCGTCTCGAGTGCGTCCGACGGCTTGGGCACGAACGAGCAGCTCCTTCATCGGATCGGCATCCGACAGTTTCAACGCGTTCGCCTCTCGTTCGATTCGAGAGACTCGAACCTTCGAAAACGTGACGATGAGTTGCTTGATCTGCCTTTCACGCCCGGCCTGGTTCGCGGGTTCGAGTTGCATGTGAGCGCCATGATCAGGCTGGTTCTGTGTATCGCACCGATCGAGCAGAAGCGCGAGCCGCCGTTGGGCTTGGTCGATCGCCGTATTCTTGGTTGCGGTCGCGGGACGCAGACTGTTTCGGATAGCCGCATAATGATTTCCGCGTTCGACTTGTCCGGTCCAGAGCTTTCGCGCGCCCGGGGCGGCAAACCAATTATCAGGATCCTTTTCCGCTTGGGACAGCCAAACCGCCACTTCGACCCAGACCCTGGCCTCACATAGCGACTGTTTGAGGTCATCCCAAGCGGAGCGGGCTTCGGATTTGGTGGCGTTGGCGCTTGGCGCCGCCGCCGGCGATGCCCTTTCGATGTCCTGAATGCGACCATCAAGCGTTTCCAGTTCCTTGTCGAGCCTGATGACGTAGGCATCGAGAATCGCGAAGTCGAAATCGCTGAGGCCGGTGCCGACGATAGGAACCAATGCTGCGGCTTCCACGGGATCGCGGCTTGTTTCAATTTCCGCCAGCAGGTTCCGCTGAACTTCATTGGCGGTCTTCATGACTTCCTGGTTATCCAGGAATGCCGAGCGCGAGTCGACGATCTTCTGAAACAACTCGCGCACCCATTGCACCCTGGCGTTTCCTGTGGGATCGCTGGCGGCATTGCCGGCATCGGCGGGGGCAGGCTTCCTTTGCAACTGGGCAAGCTCGGCCTCCGTCTGCTTATATTTCTTGCTGGTTTCCTCGGCCAACACCTTGTGCGCATCGGCCGTGAGCTTCAGCACCTTCGCGATGGCGGTTACCTTCATTTCGCGCGTGGCAATTCGCTCGCTTAACAAGTCGTCATAACCCGCATCCCTCGCCCTTGCGCGGGCAAAGTTGAGGTCCCCTGGATCATTGAGTTTGAGCGGGCGCGGCGGGATCTCATCGTCCCGCTGCAACAACCCCAGCTTCACATACGTCTCCAACCGCAACCGCTCCCACGTGGCGTCCGTCGTCAATCCCGCCGCGTCGGTGTCCCGCACCCGATTGCGGCTTGCGCCCACCGCATCCTCGAGCTGACGCCGCGCATCGATGTTCTTCAGCAACGACGGTTCCAGGCCCGCGGTCTGACTGGTGAAGTTCTCGAACGCTTCCAGCGACTGCTCCGCCGCCTTTTGATTGGCATCGCTGTGGATGTGATTGACGCGGTAGACGTCCTCGCAGCCCGCCATCAGCGCAACGGCTGCGAGCAACGCCGCCCAAACCGCCGCCCGTTGCAGCCGCCGCTTGTCAACCGCATGTGCGTTCATGAGCTGTCCTTCAGAAATGACCGCCCCGCGCTTCACATGGCTCTCGCGATCCGTGTTCGGGGCGGGCACGACGGTACGCCATGGCGGTGCTCGTTGCGATTACCCAGTTCGGGGGATGGGTGAACCCCGTGGCGCGCGAGGGTTGGCGCGCGCGGCAGGAGGGGATGGCGGTGGGAAGGCGGTCTTCAAGGCAGGTTGCGTGCTTATTTGATGCGATCGGATTACAATTACCCTGTTCCGGTGAGTTGGATTGATTCGGGGCGCTAAACGCGGGATGGCGTTGTGATGCGTAGTGCAAACGGGTCGAAACTGGGGAATGTGGCGGCGATGGTCAAGGTGGTCGCGAATTTGCCGATCGATGGACAGGATCAGGCCAGCCGGCGCCGACGGTTGGTGGCCGAATTGTGCAAGATGGTCGGTGCCGACGCCTCGGGGGGTGTCGTGTCGGACCAGGTCGGACTTTCGCCGCGAATGCGACAGACGCTCCAGTGCCTGATCGAGGGGGATAGCGAACGGCAGACCGCGCTGAAGCTGAAGATCAGCCAGCACACGGTCCACGTCTACGTCAAACAACTCTATAAACGGTTTAATGCCAACAGCCGCGGTGAACTGCTGGCGCGCTTCGTCCGAGGCGCGAAATGAATCGCTCGTCCGCCGGCCCCCACCCAGCCGCCCCCCCTTTAGGGGACGGCTGGGGTCGGGCCGACGTCAGAGCCTCCGTCTGCGGACGGTATTTGTAAGATGAAAACATCCTGCGAACAATTCACCTGAATAGGTGATGCACCTCTATCGTCGATCACTCATTTTCCAGTCGCCCGGTTAGGATTTCCTCGCCCCTCACGTCTTGCTGGCTGGAAGGAACGTGGCTGAAACGATCGTACTGGCCGTGGTGGACTTGGTGTCGCGAGCCCGTCGCGGCGATGGGGCCGCGTTTGAAGAGTTGATCCGGCGGCACGAACGCCTGGCGCTGGGGGTGGCGTATGGCGTGTTGCACGATGCCCCGCTCGCCGGTGACGTCGTGCAGGAGGCGTTCATCCGTGCATGGCGGCGGCTTGGAGATCTGAGTGAATATGGGCGGTTCGCGTCCTGGCTATGTGGGATCGTCCGCAACCTCTCGCTCGACCAGAAGCGCCGCCGGCGGATTGAAGTGTGCGGCATCGAGGAGGCGCGGGGGGAGGCGGACGGAAAAGCCAGGGAGCCAGGCGAGGAAATGGGCCGAAAAGAACAAGGCCAGCGCATCGCCGCCGCCCTGCAGACCTTGGATGAAATGACGCGGTCGGCGGTGGTGCTGCGGTATTATGAGAACCTGTCGAGCCGACAGATCGGTGAGTTGCTCGGGCTCTCATCCGCCGCCGTGGACATGCGGCTGATGCGCGGCCGGCAGGCGCTCAAAGAGAAACTGGTGTTAGAGGTCAACGAAACATGAACGAGAAGTTGGATCAGGATCTGGACGAGCTGCTGAAGCGCCACCTGGGCGCGTGCCTGGATGGGCAACTGGGCCGGGCGGCGGCGGCGTTTGCGGCGGCGCGCGCGCCGCGGCGATCGCGGTTGTGGCTTGGAACATTGGCCGGCGCTTCGGTGGCGGCGGGACTGGCGGCGGCGTGGTTGATCCTGGGGAATCACCTGTCGCGCGACAAGAGCGTTTCACCGGTGAGCGAAGTTCCGTCTGACGTGGATGCGGCGCCGCCAATGGTGCAATCGGCGACCTGGTCCCGCATGAAGGATGACGGTCTGGCCGTGCTGGACGATCAACCGGTGCGTCAGCTTCATCGACAGATCGTGGAAGAGGTCGAGTGGTACGACGCCAAGACCCGCGCGACGGTCAAGACGCGCATGCCGCGCCAGCAGATCATCCTGATCGGCCTGCGAACGGATTAAGAGAACGCTGAACAACGTGAACGCGAAAGGTGCAGCATGAAACATTGGAAAATTAAACTGGCAATGCTGGGCGTGATGGCGGGGACGTTTGACGTCGCCCGCGCACAAGTCGAATCGCAACCGCCGCCACCGCTGGTGCAATCGACCCGCGCCCCCGACGGAGCGGCTAGCATCCTCAACATCGCGGGTCGCATCACCAAGGTCGCGACTAAAAAGGAAAAGGTTACGTACCTGGGGCGCTGCGCGAGCAGCTCAAGCTGCCCCGGGGCGCCGGCCTGGTCGTCGACTCGGTGGAGGCCAAGAGCCCCGCCGAGGCCGCCGGGATCAAGCAACATGACGTGCTGGAAAAACTCAACGACCAGTTGCTGGTAAACACTGAGCAGTTCACCGCCCTGCTCCGCACCATGAAAAGCGGCGACGAGGTGACGCTGGCGATCATCCACCAGGGAGAACGCCAGGCGATCAAGGCCAAGCTGGGCGAGAAGGAGATCGACGGGGGCGCTGGGGAAATGAACCTCAACATCTTGACCGCGCCCGACATGGCAGCGGGGGTGGATTGGGTGATCTTGAACGCCGCGCAGCCCGGCATGGCCGCGTGGGAAGGGCCCAAAGCCATGGCCCTGCCGGGCCGGGCGCTGACGCTGGTGCGCACGATTGATGGGCAACAGACCACCGATTGGTCGGACGATGACGTGGCCATCACGCTGGTGCGCAGCGCCGACACCGGCAAAACCAACCATGTCCGCATCAACGAAAGAAGGACGGGAAAGACGCTTTACGACGGCAATCCCAACGACGTCGCCGACCCACTCAAAGATCAGCCGCAATTGATCGAAAAACTCAAGCAGGCGGAAGAGGCGGCCGCGAAGCACCCGACGCAGATGGGCGGCGTCGGTGGTGGCGGTGGTGGCGGTGGCGGCTTCTTCGCCCCCATGGTTGGCGCGCGCGGAAAGGTGATGCAGTGGCAGGATGCCGATCACATGCTGGTGATGCGCGTGATGGGGAGCAACAAGCCCGTTTACTTGCTGGCGCTCTCGAAAAAGGATGGCCGCACCCTCTTCGACGGCCCGGTCGCCAGCGACGAAGAGCGCAAGAGCGTGCCCGTGGAGGTCAGCGAGCAGTTGGACATGCTGATCGCCAAGCCTGATCTGGCCAGGGAATTCGGCGCGCAAGAGAAGCAGTAAGACCAATGAAAATCGAAGCGAGGTGTCTGATGAAGCGATTGACGACAGTGGCAGTCATGGCAATGGTTCTTGGCGCGGGAACTCTGAGCTGGGCGCAGCAGCCGCCGCAGCCGCAACCCCCGGCACCGGCGCAGCAAGACCAGAACGCCGAGCAAATAAAGGCGAGGATGGCGGAACGCTACCGTGCGGCCAAGGCGGCGCAGGAGCAAGCAGACAAGGCAACTCAAGCAGCCAGGGCGGCACTTAAGGCAGCGCCCTACGACGCGATTCACCGCGAGTTTTATGACAAGTTGCGCCCGACGCAGGTCAAGATGGAGAAACTCCCCTACTGCGGCATCGCCACCGTCGAAGTACCACCGGCGCTGACCGATCAGCTCAAGCTCACCAAGGGCATGGGCCTGCTGGTGGACTTCGTCGAACCCGCAAGCCCGGCCGAGACCGCGGGCGTCAAACAGCATGACATCCTGCTGAAGTTCAACGATCAGCTCCTGACCAATCCCGAGCAGCTTCGCGCGCTGGTGCGCATGAAGATGCTCAGCGATGACGTGAAGCTGTCGATCATCCGCCAGGGACAACCCACCAGCGTCAACATCGAGTTGGGCGAGAAGGAAATGCCGGTCGAGCCCGAAGCCAACGCCGCGCCGCTAGCCGGGCAAAACAAACCTTACGGATTTAAACCCAACGGTCAGCTTGTCATGGACGATCAGACGCTCCGCGCCGCCGGTGGTGGCTGGGGCGGCGGTTTTGGCGGCGGTGGCGCTGGCGGTGGCTTCGCGTTCACCAACGTCAACGGCCAGAACCAGATGGTCTGGCGCGATCCGCAGAGCACCCTGAACCTGGAGCTCAAGAACGGCAAGGCGGTGAAGCTCGTCGCCACGGACCGCGGCGGTCAAGAAATTTTCAACGGTCCGGTCGAAACGGACGAGCAGCGTAAGGCGTTGCCGGCCGATCTCGCGGATAAGCTTCAAAAGGCTGAGAATGGCGGCCCGATGCAATTTCGGCGCGCGGCGATGATGGGCAACGGTGGTGGTGGTGGCGGTGGACGGCCGCGGGTGCTGACCTCCACCGACAACGAAAACCGCAAGGCGACCCACGCAATGGCCTTCTCGACCGCCGATGGCAAAATCCTCTTCGACGGCCCGACCGCCAGCGACGAACAGCGCAAGGCCATCCCGGAGGCGGTGGCGAAGCAGCTCGAGGTACTGGAGAAGAACCAGGATGCTGGCGCGGAATTCGGGGTAATCGGGCGGTGATCGAACGGCTGAGACGATTGCCTTGACGCGCGCGGGCGGGGGGCGGAGAGTGGCGCGCGTGGCAGAATCGCCGGATAATGCAGCAGGTGACCGCGCGCGGCTTGGGGAAGTCGCGCGGCTTTTTTTGAAACTGGGATTCACGGCGTTCGGCGGACCGGCTGCACATATCGCGCTCATGGAGGAAGAAGTCGTCACGCGCCGCCGCTGGCTCGACCGCCAGCACTTCCTGGACATGGTGTCAGCGGTCAATTTCATTCCCGGCCCGAACTCGACGGAGCTGGCGATCCACATCGGACTGGTGCGCGCGGGGTGGAAGGGGCTGATCGTCGCCGGCGTCTGCTTCATCGTGCCCGCGATGATGATCGTGCTGCCGCTGGCGTGGTTTTACGTGGCGTATGGTTCGACGCCCGCAGCGGGAGAGGCGCTGGTGGGGATCAAGGCCTGCATGGTGGCGATCGTGACGGTGGCGTTGTGGCGGTTCGCGCGGACTGGGATCAAGGATCGGTTTACCGGCGTCGTTGCGGTCCTTGCGCTGGTGGCGGCGGTGCTTTTGCAGAAGTTCAAGGTGCCGCAGCAGGAGTTGATCATCCTGGGGGTCGCGGCGGCGGCGGGGGTGCTGTGGTATGGCGGCGGTCGTGGCGCCGTCGAAGGGGGTTTGACGCGCTCCGCAAGTGGAGCGGCTAAAAGATTTTCGTTTCCTTTGATGGCATTGCCCTTTTCGGTGGGAGCGGTCGGGTTTTCGGGGCAGATCCTGCAGATGGCGCTCTTCTTCCTCAAGGTAGGGGCGACCCTCTTCGGCAGTGGGTACGTGCTCGCGAGCTTTTTGCACAGCGGCCTGGTCGAGCAGCACCGCTGGTTGACCGAGCGCGAATTGCTCGATGCGATCGCGGTGGGACAGGTGACGCCCGGACCGTTGCTGACCGCCGCCACCTTCATCGGGTACCTGCTCGGCGCGCGCAACTTCGGCGGTGGCGTCACCGGCGGCGTGATCGCGGGAGTGGTGGCGACGGTGGCGATCTTCCTCCCGTCATTCCTCTTCATCTGCGTGCTGGGACCAGTGCTGCCGCGATTGCGGGAGAAGGCGTGGGCGCGCGGAGCACTGGACGGGATGAATGCGGCGGTGGTGTCGCTGATCGCGGTGGTAACACTATGGTTCGCAGGCTCGGTGCTCCGGACGACCGGCGGAATCGATTGGCTCAGTGTCGCCGTCTTCGCCGTCTCACTCGCCGTCCTGCTGCTGACCAAACTCAACGCGACCTGGTTGATCCTGGCGTCGGGCACCGTGGGAATCATCGCGCATTCAATTCGATAGCGCCTCGGACCATCCCATCGTGCCGCGTATGGAGGCGGCGAGCGCGTCCACCTGTGCGCGGTCGATCTCGCGGCGGCTCCAGGTGGCAATCTCAAACTGCTCGCCGCCCGTCGCGTCCACCAGCGTCATGCGAAGTTGCACGTCGGCGACGGCCGAGGCGCGCGTGGATTCGACCCGCAGCGAGGCGATGCGCCGGCCATTGTGCGAGCGATCCAGCAGCCCGACGCGGCGCGTGATCCGCCGCCGCTTGCCGTCGAACCGCCACACCACCCCCAGCGATGAGGCCATCAGGATGCCGCTGACCGCAGCCATGAGCGAAAGTGCCACGCACCCCTTCAATCGCTCGGCCAGCAGGTGCTCGCGCAGGCAGAGCGTCCAGGCGGCGGCGCACCAGACGATCGGGACCAGGCCGACGAGCGCGCGCCCCCAACCGAGCTCGCCCGGAACCCGAATCTCGACGCGCTTATCAGTGAGGACCGCGACGTGAACCGGCCCGATCTTGTCACCGGCCTGCAGCGCCGTCGGCTCCGGCTCGAGGGGAAGGTCCCTCGCCGCCGACACCCGCGTGGAAACTGCGAATGCAATATCAGTCATGGAACACCTCTCTACTACTATCGTGCCTTTGGAAGCATCCAATATGTTTTGGGCAAGGGCGCGAAAGCTTCCCTGCCAATCCGGCTGCGGGAGCTTGGTAAAACGTGCCGTCTATGCCGGGTGAATCGATGCGCGCGGCGGCGACGGCACGTCGTGGTAGAATCGCGGACATGATGGAGGCCGAGCCAAGGCGATTGGAAGACGCGGCGGTCGTGGTGGACCGGGCGCTCGATGACGTGGCCGTCGCGCGGCAATCGATCGCCACAGGAACGCCTTTGACGTCCGATCAGTTCGGAACCCTCATCGTCAAGAGCGACATCGCGATGGGCCATCGCTTCGCGCTGCGGGCAATTCCTGCGGGAATGTGGATCAAACAGTACGGTCAGCCCTTCGCACGATCGCGCGGCATCCGGGTCGGCGATCCGATCAATGCCGACACCGCGGAGAATCAGGTCCCGCACGTGGATGCTGATTCGATTCAGCTCAACACCCCCCTGCTACCGCCGTGGACGGGCCCGCGCCCGACCTTCATGGGACTCCGCCGCCCCGATGGACGCGTGGGCGTGCGCAACTGGGTCCTGATCGTGCCGACCAGCATGTGCTCATCCCACGAAGCCGCCACGATCGCGCTGCGCGCGGAAATGGGCGGGGTCTGGTCGCGCGAAAAATATCCAAACGTGGACGGCGTGACCGCGATCCCCCACACGCGCGGTTGCGGCTGCCCCGATATGGAGCCGCGCGCTGATGGGACAGTACAATTGATGGGCGTCGTGGAAGCCTCGATGCGCATGCTCGGACGCTACATCGAACACCCAAACGTCGGCGCCGTCATGGTGATCGAGCTCGGATGCGAGAAGACCAACTTAAGCGCCGTCGGAAAATACGTCACGATCGGCGCCGGCGAGCCCGCTTCAGCGGGCGGGGGACCTAGAGGCAACATCATGGATTTCGGTCCCCGCCACGGCAAACCCGTGATTACTTTAAGCGTCCAAAACTCCGGCGGCACCGCCGCCACCATCCGCCGCGGCTTGGAACTCCTCCCGCAACTGCTCGAAGAAGCCAACCGCTCGACCCGAACCCCCTGCGATGCCAGCGAGTTGGCGGTCGGTCTGAAGTGCGGCGGCAGCGACGCCTTCAGCGGCCTGACCGCCAACCCGGCGCTGGGCGCAGCGTCGGACCTGCTCGTGCGCGCCGGCGGGACCACGCTCATCACCGAAATCCCCGAATTCTTCGGCGCTGCGCACCTCTTTGCCGCCCGCGCCCGCGATCGCGCCGTCGCGGGCGAGATCTTCGCGGCGATGCAGCGTTTCCGCCGATACGTCGAGCGCGTCGGCGGCTCGATGACCGAGAACCCCTCCCCGGGAAACAAGGAAGGCGGCCTGCTGAACATCACGATCAAATCCCTGGGCGCACTCGCCAAAGCCGGCACGGCGCCGGTCGAAGGCGTGATCGATTATGGCCAGCTTCTGTGGGACCGCGGCCGCGGCGGCCTCTGGCTCCTCTACTGCCCCAGCTATGACCAGGAGAGCACGCCGGCGCTGGTCGCCAGCGGCTGCCAGATCGTCTGCTTCACCACCGGCCGGGGCACCGGCATCGGCAACGCGATCGCGCCGGTGATCAAGATCGGATCCAACGGCGCCCTCTTCAAGCGAATGGCCGGCGACATCGACCTCAACGCCGGCGTCATCCTCGACGACAACCGCGCCATCGACCAGGTCGGCCGCGACCTCTTCAACCAGATCCTCGCCGTCGCCTCCGGCCAAGTCGTCAAGGCCGAGGAAAACGGCCACCGCGAGTTCATGATCTGGAGTGAAGAAGGCGTCTCCCTCTAGCGAATTGACTTGATAATAAGAGTTCTAAATTTCCCCCGTCTTCTTTGCGCTCTTTGCGCCTTTGCGGCAGTATTTTTACGAGCTCTAAAACACGCCGCCTTGACCTTGAACGCATTGGCCGAATAATCCGCATGAATATGAAGCGCCCCGCCGTTTTCTTCGACCGCGACAATACCCTGATCGCCAGCGACGGTTTCCTGGGCGATCCCGCCAAGGTCGTGCTGGTCACCGGCGCAGCCGATGCCATCGCCCGCGCGCGCCAGCTCGGCTACGCCGTCGTCGTGATCTCCAATCAATCCGGCGTGGCGCGCGGGATGTTCTCCGAAGAAGACGTGCAAGCCGTCAACGCCCGGATGGACGAGCTGCTGACAGCGGAAAATCCAACAGCCGTAGTCGATCGCCATGAATTCTGCCCCTTCCACCCCGACGGCACCGTCGATGTCTACGCCAAAGAAAGCGACCGCCGAAAACCCAAGCCGGGGATGATCCAATCATCTGCGGAAAAACTGGCGCTGGACCTGGCGCGAAGCTGGGTCATCGGCGACGCCGCCCGCGACATCGAAGCGGGAAAGGCCGCCGGCTGCCGCACGATTTTGTTCAACGACGCGAAGCTGAAAAAATCCCCGGCGGCGGAACAACCGCTCAAGGTCGAACCGGATTACGTCGTCACCACCCTCGCCGAAGCGATCGCCTACGTCGAGCGCAATCCCGATCCGGCCGCACAGCCCGTCGTCCCGCCGGCGCCGGTTCAGATAGCAGCCTCGTCGCATGCCGCGCCCGCCGCCGCCTCGGCGGTGCGCGTCGAGATGCCGCTCCCCGCGCCCGATCCCACCGCAACCTCCACCGCCGCCTCGACCGCCACGCCACGCGTACCCAAGGTTGCGATCGGTTCCAAGTACGTCCCCCCCGCCGGAAAATCCGCAGTCTCGCGCGACGATTCAACCGAGCGCTCCGCAGCCCGATCGTTCGCCACCCGGGACGATAACGACGCCCCACGATCCGCAGCGCCCACGGCAAGCGGCAGCGACCGGATGGAATCTCTCCTCGAGCAAATCGCTCTCGAATTACGCCGCCAGCACGAACACCACGAAGGCGACTTCTCCGTCTCCAAGCTCCTCGCCGGCATCGTGCAGGTCATCTCCCTGGCAATCCTCTTCCTCGCCTACCTGAAGCGTGGCGACAACTCCCTGCAAACCTACCTGATGCTCACCCTCATCCTCCAAACCCTCACGATCTCCCTCCTGATCATGAGTCGCCAGAAGTAGCAGGATTCGGTTCCCCGCCGCTTGCGGCTTCGCACTCCCCGAATCGATGTTGCGTCCCCGTGCCGGAAGACTGGATATCGGACGGCTGGGATTGTAGAATTCAACCGTTGGGCTTGCGTCGTACCTGCACTCTCCTTGGGATTCCCGGGAAATCACGAGTCAGATCGACGCCGGTAATAGCGTAAGTTCACGGAAGAGGTTTATGTCCACCAATCCGTCAACTTCGACTCCCGGGGGCGCGCTTGGCGCGGGTTGCGCACTGTCGCCCGCGCTCAGCGCCAACGTTCTGGTTCTCAACAAGTTCTACCAGGCCATCCGCGTCGTCAACGTCAAGCGTGCCTTCTCGCTGCTCTGCCGCGAACTCGCTGAGGTCGTCCACATCGAGACCGACGCCGCCGGCCAGAGCAAGTGGCAGAACTTCAACTTCGAATCCTGGCAGGAAGTAAGCCAGATCAAGAAAGAGTTCGAGCCCGACGGCCACGACTGGATCCACACCGTGCGCTTCCAGATCGCCGTCCCGCGCATCATCCGCCTCTTGGTTTACGAGAAGCTCCCGCGGCAGGACGTGAAGTTCAACCGCCGCAACATCTACGCCCGCGACAGCAACCGCTGCCAGTACTGCGGCCGAAAGTTCTCGACCACCGAGCTCTCGCTTGACCACGTCAAGCCCAAGAGCCAGGGCGGCCGAAGCTCCTGGGAAAACATCGTCTGCTGCTGCCTCAAGTGCAACGTCAAAAAGGGCGGCCGCACCCCCGAGCAGGCGCACATGCACCTGATCACCAAGCCGATCAAGCCCAAGCGCAGCCCGGTGATCAATATTCGCCTGGCGGACGAGCGCTACGCATCGTGGAAGCAGTTCCTGGATAATGCGTACTGGACGGTTGAGCTGAAATAAGCCTCATTCAGTTCAGTTCAATGCATTCGCCTGATGCCACAACAACGGCTCCATCCGGAGCCGTTTTTATTTGATTCTCCTTTTGCCTGTCATCCAATCGCTTGATATTCTCCCGCCATCGCCTCCGATTTCTTCCAAAGGAGAGCACGATGCCCCGCCAGAACAAGAAGGAACGCCAGCGCCTCAAGCGTAAGAAAAAGCAGATGCAGCTCCGCAAGGAACGCAACACCAGCATCTTCCGTAAGCTCGCCCAAAGCCCCGTTGTGCCCCTCGACATCTACATCAACGCCGACTGGCGCGAAGCCGGCGAGGCCACCCTCATGGCGCTGCGCGACGCGCCCGGTGGCTGCCACGTCTTCGTCGGATTTCTGATCGACTTCTGGTGCAGCGGTCTCAAGGACGCCTACGGCGGGGTCGACGTCACGCGCGAGGAGTTCGACGGTCATCTCGACCACGCCGACGAACAGGATCTTGAAATGATCCAGATCGACCTGCCGTTCGCGCAGCGCCTGATCGCCGGCGCGATGCGCTTGTCCGTCCAGAACGGCTTCCGCCTGCCCCACCGCGCCGACCGCTGGGCCTCGGTGATCGGCGTCACCGCCTACGCCGACGCGGGCCTTGCCGATTTCGAAATGCCCAACGGCAGGTACCGCTACGTCGGCTCGCTGCAGGATCTCCGCAAACGTCTGGTCGGCACGGTCGATCAGTTCCTCCAGCGCACCGACGTCGAGTTCGTCATCGGCGGTTCGGCCGCGCTGGACGATTGGGGAGACTTCGATGACGACGACTGGGCAGAAGCCTCGGGCGGACTCGTCGACGAGGACGATGACGATGACCTGGATAGTTCAAAGCCCCCGCGGGAATTCGTCGAGCAGATCGACGAGCTAGGCGACCGCGCGTATGTCGCAGTCTACAACTGGCTCCTCGGCGCCGGCGAAACTCCGCATCCGCTCCTGCGCGACGGCGTCGATCTCGATCATTGAAACCACCGCCCGCGAGAATCCCGACGCCGGCGCCAAAATGCCCGCGCTCGAGGACGTGCTGGATCAGTACGAAGACCCGACCGCCATCGTCGATGCTGCCGCCCAGGTCGCCCGATTCATGCAACAGTTCGAGACGCCCCAGCGGATGCTCGAGGCCTTTGGCTTCGACGAGGGGCCTGATTCAGACATCGAAACGCTGCTTCCATTTCCTTAAACCTTCGCCAACTTCGGCTTCTCCAAACTCCGCCAAAGATACCAACTCGCAACCGTCCGATACGGCCGCCACTTCTCCCCGATCTCGATCATCTCCGCCTTCCCCGGCATCTCCACCAGCCCATATGCCAGTTGCACCCCCTTGCGCACGCCAAAGTCATCGATCGGATAAACGTCCGGCCGATTAAGGCAGAAGATCAGGAACATCTCCACCGTCCAGCGCCCGATCCCCTTGATCGGCGTCAACGCCTCGATGATGGCTTCATCCTCCATCGTCGCGAACCGCCGCGTCTTCACGTGTCCGTTCGCAAAATGCGTCGCCAGGTCGTGCAGGTAGAGCGACCGAATTACCTCCTCGTCCGACGCCAGAAACTCCAGCACCGCGTTTGGCGTAGGCCGACGGTTCGCAAAACGCTCCCGAAACCGCCTGAACAGCACCGCCGCCACCTTCGTGGAAATCTGCTGGTTGTAGATCGATTGGCAGAGTTTAACGAAGTAATCCCGCCGCGCCGCCAGCGTGCATGGCCCCACCCGCCGGATAATCCCCTTCATCACCGGATCCACCCGCGATAAGTGCCGCTGTGCAACCGACCAATCGACCTTCGGCGGGCTCTGATTCAACTGCATATTGGCATCTTCGACGAAATCGTTTCCGATGCAAGTGCTATTTCATCCTCAACTTACAATCGATATTACATCGATAATTGACAACTCCTATAGGGAAGTAGTAATATCTTCAGTCCCAAACTTTGGTGAGGAGGCGGATCGCGGCTTATTGCAGTCACCGCGAGCCCTCCCTATTCTGTGCCACCTTCGCGGTAAAAGTAGTTTCAAGGACCCGTCATGAGCACCACGTGGAAAGAAAAACTCGCCGGTCGCATCTCCGATCAGATGACCGGTGAGATCGAACAATTCGAAGCCCAAATCAACCTCCGCAAGCAGGGGAAGATCGAAGAAAAAGTCTTCGCCGAAACCCGACTCCGCCGCGGCGCCTACGGCCAGCGCTACGACAACGGCCAGCGGCACGACGGCCTGACGACCCAGAAACTCCCCTACTCCACCCTGACCAAAGGCCCCGAAACGTTCTGGGACGCCCCCGGAATGCAGCGGATCAAGATCCCCTTCGGCGGCCTCACCCCGGATCAGATGGTCGTCCTCGCCGAACTGGCTGAGGAATATTCCGACCACATCCTCCACGTCACCACCCGCCAGGACATCCAGCTCCACTTCATCCACATTGAAGATTGCCCGGACATGTTCCGCCGCCTCGCCGCCGTCGGCATCACCAGCCGCGAGGCCTGCGGCAACTCGGTCCGCAACGTCACCGCCTGCCCGATCGCAGGCGTCTGCAAGACCGAAACCTTCGACGTCACCCCCTACGCCAAGGCCATCGCCTTCTACCTCCTCGGCCACCGCGACACCCAGGACTTTGGCCGAAAGTTCAAGATCGCCTTCTCCGGCTGCGAACACGAAGCCTGCGCGCTCGTCTCCATCCACGACCTCGGCGGCATCGCCAAGATCCGGGACGGCAAACGCGGCTTCGCGATATATGTCGGTGGCGGGCTGGGCGCTGTTCCACATAACGCCAAGCTGATGTTCGACTTTCTACCCGAGGAAGAAGTTCTCCCCATGGCCCGCGCCATCGGCCGCGTCTTCGCACGCCTCGGCGAGAAGAAAAACCGCAACAAGGCCCGCCTCAAGTTCGTCGTCCAG
>WNFL01330553.1_pt2 | contig 18925 bp, 18 predicted proteins | sample 5400361 | NCBI WGS metagenome assembly WNFL01 (sample SAMN13153351, study PRJNA577476) | soil metagenome | isolation source: 40 cm soil on Douglas fir-dominated hillslope | place: USA:California | collected 2013-09-17
CCTTCCTCGATGCCGTCATCCGGACCCTTGCCCAAATTGTGCAGCAGCAGATCGGTGTAGGCGGGCACCGCCCTTCCATCTTTTGAATGCAGGATCGCGTGGCACGTGGCGCAGCCGGTCGCTTTGAAAAGCATCTCGCCGCCAACGCTTGCCGGCTGAGACGGCGGAAGGGAATCCAAATAGCGCGCAATCATGCCCACCAGCACGTCCGGCACTTCGACCTCGCCCTTCCCCGCGCCATGCGGCCCGGCGCGACACGTCTTTTCGGCGCTGGTGCAATCGCCCCAAGGCTCGGGATGCAGCGTCGTCGAGAGACCGATATCGCGCGACAGCGCCATCGCCGTCTGCGCGGCCAAATCCGGTTGGGTCGCCTTCCAGCCGAAGCGGCCGAGGACGCGTCTCCCTTGGCTCATCACATAAGCAGGCCGCCCATTCACGCCCTTGCTGTGCTCGGTCCGAGCATGTTCGAGAATCTCGCTCTCCGGTATTTGCGCCAGGAGCCCGACGCCGAAGAGCGGCGGCGCGCGTCGAAGCCCGATGCGCGTGTCTTTCGCCAGCGGCCCGTATGCGAGATGGGTGAGTGTGACCGCCGCGACGCGCCGGCCGTCCTGCATCCGCCACGAAATCTCGGGTGCTGCCTCGGGCGTCTGACCAGGGAGCGCACGTGTCTGCAACTGCGCCCCGTAGACGGGATCGGCCGCCCCTTGGGCACTCCCGAGTCTGACGACGTTGCCAGCTGCCGACGAGCCCCCGCCAGGATGGCACGCCGCGCACGAGCTCGCGTTGTAAAGCGGCCCCAGACCGTCATCAGATTTTGTCGAGGACGGTGCCGAGACCCAGTTGCGCTCGAACAGGCGTTTTCCCAAGAGCGCGTCAAGCGATCCGGTCTCCGCCGCAAACGTCGCCGGCGCAAAGCTTGCGGCAACAAGCGCGAGAATCACGCGACGCGGAACCATCCCATCATCCCCGTGTCTTGATGCTCGACGATGTGGCAATGGATCATCCAATTGCCGGGATTGTCCGCAACGAACGCGATCTGCACGCGCTCATCGGGCATCACCAGTACGGTATCGGCCCAGTGCACCGGCCGTTTCAGCTTGCTCGCGCTGAGCACCTTGAAGCTATGGCCATGCAGATGCATCGGATGCACGTGCGGGGTGGTGTTCTGAAGCTCGATCAGCGCCGTTTCGCCTTTGCGGAATTCCATCAGCGGCGGCGGCAAATGCTCATGTCCCGTCTGGGGCCAGGTCCGGCCGTCGATCGCCCACAGCGTACGCGCGTTCGAACAGAGCGAATCCAGGAGGTCGATCTTGCGCCCGTCGGGGAGCTCGATAGGCGCGAGCCGGGAATAGTCCGTCGCGGTTGCGGATTCCGCGAGCTTCAATTGATGCATCTCCGAGCCCGCAACATCAGGCTCCGGCACCCCATGTGCTTTCAACGCGAGCGGCTTGAAATCACCGCTGCGCTTGGCAGCCCCTTGCGCGACCAGCGTCGCCAGCACCACGGGTTCGGCCGCGAAGAAGTCGACGATCTCGACCTTGCGCCCGGCTTGCGGCGTGCGCAGAGCGAGATCGAGGCGCATCGCCGGGCCCAGCCGCCAGGTCTCGAGCTGGAAAGGTTTGATCGGACTCCCGTCGATGGCGATCGCGCTCGCCTCCGCACCCATGATGCCAATGTCTCCGACGCGCGAGGAATCGCCATTGATCATCCGTAGTCGGATGTTCGCGCCTGCCGGCACTTCGATGTCGGGTGTCGGCTGCCCGTTCACTGTCCTCAACGTCCCGAAGCTTCCCGCCCGCCCCGCGCCTTCGAGCGTAAGAAACGGCAAGAAGCTCCCGTCTTTGGCGAGCCGCCAATCCTTGATCAGGCACACGACGTCGTCATCGAACGGCTCTTCCTCGTCGCCCTCGATGATGAGCGCGCCCGAAAGCCCGCGCCCCAATTGCTCGGAGGTGTTGCAGTGTGGGTGGAAGAAATAGGTGCCCGGATCGGGTGGCGCGAAGCGGTAGGAGAACATCTCGCCCGGCTCGACCGGCATCTGCGTCACATAGGGGACGCCGTCCATCGCATTCGGCCCGCGCACGCCGTGCCAGTGAATGGAGGTGTGCTCCTTGAGCCGGTTCTCGAGATCGACGGCAAGACTTGCGCCGCTTTTAAGCCGCAGCACCGGAAAGGCCGCGTCTCCGTAAATCCACGCCGGCGTCATCCCGCCTGGCTGGAGTCGGACCGCTTGTTCGCGCGCGGCAAGGATGATCGGTCTATCACCGAGACGAATTTCATCGAGCCGCCCCGATCTCGCAACGGCCCGCGATCCGCAGCCGGCAAGGGAAAAAGCCAGCCCCGCGCCGCTTGCGAGCACTGCGCGGCGGGTTACGGCGGATGCCCGCTGCGCCATCAGCGCCTCATCGGGCGAGGCCGTTGGGATTGTCGAGGCTATTGGAGCGACCGAGCGAAATCTTCACTCCCAACGCCGCGACCACGCCCTCGTCAGCGCGCGTCTGCGCGATGAGCGCGTCGATAGCGTCCTGGACCAGCTTGTTACCGGCGGGATTGTCTTTCGCGATCATCTGATCGTAGGCGAATTTTCCGGAATCGGCGGTGTCCTTGATCAGCTTGATCTTGCCGAGTGCGTCGGCCATCCGCGCGTCCATGCGGCCAGCCGCATCCGCGTTCTTGGCAGTGGCGTAGTCGTGCAGCGAAGCGCCTTTGACCACGCTGCCGTCGGGCCGCGTATAGGCACCCCGCCAGATCTCGGTCATTCCGAGCTCGTCGTAGTAATGCGAATTGTGCGTATTGTCGGAGAAGCAGTCCTGCTCCTCTTCCGGGTCGTGCAGGATGAGACCGAGCTTCATCCGTTCCCCGGCAAGCTCCCCATAGGAGAGGCTGCCGATTCCGGTGAGGATCGTGCCAAGCCCGCCCGCCTCGCCTTTCGCGGCAAGCTCCTTGCGCGCGGCGCCGTCCGGGGTCCAGTCGGCCGTCATGACCGTCAAATCCTCGACCAGAAGATCGACTGCGGTCTTCAAGTACTGCGCCCGGCGATCGCAATTTCCGTGCGTGCAGGCTTTCAAGTCATAGTCCGTCGCCGGGCGTTCGCCCGCACCCGGACCCGTGCCGTGCAAATCCTGTCCCCAGAGCAGGAATTCGATCGCGTGATAGCCGGTGGCGACATTCTGCTTCACGCCCTGCGCCTGCTGAAGCTGCTTCAAGAGCTTCTTGTCGATCACGCTCGCATCGATCTGCTTGGAGCCGACGCGGATCTGCTTCTTGGCAATGATATTGAGGGTATATAGCGGGTTCTCGTCCGAGCTCGTGCCATAGGACGCCGCCACGTAATCGATCAGCCCTTCGTCCAGCGGCCAGGAATTCACTTCGCCTTCCCACGCATCGACGATGGCGTTGCCGAACCGGTAACCCTCCGTTTGGGCATAGGGCACCCGCGCGGTCTTCCAGGCGGCACGCGCCGCGTTCAGCTTTGCAAGCGTTGGATCCGCCAGGAAAGCGGCAACGGCTGCCTGAAGCGACTTTGCGGAGGTAAGGGAATCCTCGTACATCGCGTGCGCGATATCGCCATAGGTCTTGAGCACTTCGGCGGCCTTGGGCGCGGGAGCGGCCGCGCTCGCCGGAGCGGCCGCGCTTGCCGGAGCGACTACCCCCGCCAGGGCCGCCAAGCCAGCGCCCGAAAGCAGGAAACCCGCGACAATTGCCGGACGCAACGAAGCCATGGACCTATTTCCCAATCGGCAGAATTATGCAAACCACAAATGCGACTGACTTGCAAGTGCATCTCTGGTTGAAACGGCTTAGCCATTGAACCCGAGGGGGATTCCCGCAAGAAAACACCCACAGGAGCGAGGACGCCGATGATGAAGCTCTACAATTTCCACGCCAGCAGCACCTCCTATCGCACTCGGATCGTGCTCAATCTCAAGGGCATCGCGTATGAGTACATTCCCATCCGCCTGGATAAAGGAGAGCACCTGACCCCCGCCTACGCGGAGATCAATCCGATGAAGGGCGTGCCGACGTTGGAGGTGGCCGGGGCAAGGCTCTACCAGTCGCCTGCGATCATCGAATACCTCGAGGAGGTCCACCCCGAGCCGCCGCTCCTCCCCAAAGAGGCCCATGGGCGCGCGCAGGTGCGGGCGATCGCCGCGATCGTCGGCTGCGACATGCATCCGGTGAACAATTTGAGGATTCGCAACTTCCTCCGCGACACCTATCACCAGGATGCGGCCGGGGTGGCTTCATGGATCCAGCACTGGAACAAGGCCGGTTTCGACGCCATCGAAATGATGCTCCGCAGAGACAAAGGGCGGCGCGGCTTCTGCTATGGCGGTTCGCCCAGCATTGCCGATGCCTATCTCGGCTCGCACGTGTTCTCGGCGGTGCGCTTCAAGACCGATATGTCGTCCTATCCGGAGATCAACGCGGTCATCGAGACGTGCAACGCCCTCCCCGCCTTCGCCTCCGCCCACCCGAGCAAACAACCCGACGCGCAACGCTAGGACGACGACGCCCGTTCACCCCGCCTCTATCGGGATTCCCGAATCGCGTTTGGACTGTCGAATGACGAGGGCGGTCTTCACACTCGCCACATTCTTGGCCGCCGTCAGCTTTTCGGTGATGAAAGCCTGGAATTCGGGAAGATCGCGCGCGATGCACAAGAGGATGAAGTCCACCTCGCCTGAAAGCATGTAGCAGGTGCGGACCTGCGGCCAGGTGCGCACTTCGTCTTCGAAGGCTTTCAAGTCGGTCTCTGCCTGGCTCGACAGCCCGACAAAAGCGAACGCCGCGACCTCATAGCCGAGAGCCTCGGGATCGAGGTCCGCGTGGTACCCGCGGATGAAACCGCCTTTCTCGAGCGCCCGGACCCGCCTCAGACAGGGCGGAGCGGTGATCTTGACCCGGCTGGCCAGTTCGACGTTGGTCATCCGGCCGTCGGCCTGTAATTCGGACAGGATTTTGCGATCGATGGAATCGAGCCTACGGCGTGCCATGACTGCGTTCTTCCACATGGACCATGATAATTTGAACGCTTGTTGAGCAATAATGTTGCCGGCGATACGGACTTTGAACGAAAAAAACCTTTGGAGAAGACCGGCGGGCTCCATGTGGGCAAACCGCGCTCTGCCTTGACCTTTTTGGGCTCCTTGCCGATATCAGAGCGGCCCGCCAAGGTTCCCCATGTCCGAAATCGAGCACGCCAAGGTCGTCATTCTAGGGAGCGGCCCGGCTGGCTGCACCGCCGCGATCTATGCCGCGCGCGCCATGCTCGAGCCCCTGATGGTGGGAGGACTTCAGCCGGGCGGACAGCTCACCATAACCACCGAAGTGGAGAACTATCCGGGCTTCGCTGAAGCCATTCAGGGCCCTTGGCTGATGGAGCAGATGCAAGCCCAAGCCGAGCATCTCGGGACCAAGGTCGCGTTCGACCTCATCAGCGGCGCCGATCTCGCCCGCCGACCCTTTATCCTCACAGGCGATTCCGGCAAGCGCTATTCCGCCGACGCGCTCATCATCGCCACCGGCGCTCAGGCGAAGTGGCTCGGTTTGGCGTCCGAGGAAAAGTTCAAGGGCTTCGGCGTCTCGGCGTGCGCGACATGCGACGGCTTCTTTTTCAAGGGCAAGAAAGTCGTGGTCGTCGGCGGCGGCAACACCGCCGTCGAGGAAGCGCTCTTCCTGACCAATTTCGCAACCGATGTCACGCTCGTTCATCGACGCGATTCACTCCGCGCGGACAAGACCAACCAGATGCGCATCGAGAAAAATCCCAAGACACGCATCGTCTGGGATTCCGTCATCGAAGAAGTGTTGGGCGGCGGCGAGCCGAAGGTCGTCACCGGCGTGCGGGTCAAGAATATCGTCACCGGCAAGAGCGACACGCTTGCGGCAGATGGGTTCTTCGTCGCCATCGGCCATACGCCGGCAACGCAAATCTTCCGCGGTCAGCTCGACATGGACGAGGAAGGTTACATCCGCACAGCACCCGATTCCACGCGTACGAACGTGCCCGGCGTTTTCGCCGCCGGCGACGTCAAGGACCGCATCTTCCGTCAGGCAGTCACCGCGGCGGGCATGGGCTGCATGGCGGCATTGGAAGTCGAAAAATTCTTGGCGGCGCATCACTAGAGCGCAATCCGGCGAAGTGCCCATCGCGGTTCGCCGCAGATTGCGCGACAAACCTGAGAATCTAGAGGGTGATCCGATTCTACTTGATCGGATCATCGCAGCTCTGGAAATCGTCGCTTCGCGTTCCCACATGGTGCTTAGCCCGTTTCCTCCCCCCGAATGGGCTGAAGAAGGAGGCAGCATCCCTCCCGATGCCGGTAATCCGGCAGCCTCCTTCAAGCGGCCGGGATCTCTGATCCCGGCCGTTTGTATTCTTGCCGCTAAAGTTCGAGTGAGGGTCGACAGCGCGGGCGCGCCGTTTACATGAACAGCTTTTCGCCTTGCATGCTGGCGTACAGGCTTGCCACCTGCTCGCCATAGCCGTTGAAGATCTGCGTCGGCACGCGCTGGCCGGTGCCAAGGATCTCCTCGGACGCCTGGCTCCAACGCGGATGCGGCACGGCCGGATTCACATTGGCCCAGAAACCGTATTCGGCCGCACCCAGTGCCATCCAATAGGTCTGCGGCCGCTCGTCGGTGAAGATGAAGTGCTGAATTCCCTTCGTCGACTTGAATCCGTATTTCCACGGCGTGGCAAGCCGGATGGGGCGCGCCGTTGGTCTTCGCCAAAGGCTTCCCGTAAGCGCCGGTGACCATGAACGCCATCTCGTTGGTGGCTTCCTCGATGGTCAGACCTTCCGTATACGGCCAAGGCACCCAGATCTGATTCTGCGCGGGCGACACGCCCGTGTTCATCCAGGACTTCATCACCACGTATTTTGCCGATGAAGTCGGCTTGGCGTAATCGATGAGCGCCTTCATCGGGAAGCCGCTCCAGGGTGCGGCAAAGGACCAGGTCTCGACACAGCGATGACGATAGAGCCGCTCCTCTAGCGGCATCTCTTTGACCATGGAATCGAAGTCGGTCTTGAACGGCTTCTCGACCATGCCCTCGAAGCTGATCTCCCAGGGGCGGATTGGCAGACGATCGGCGTAGTAATACGGATCGTCCTTCTCGACGCCGAACTCGTAATAGTTGTTGTACGAGGTGACGATCTTCTCCAGCGTGATCTCGCGATCGAGCTTGAACGCGGGGTTGCGCTTGGCCGGATAGAGCGCGACGGTCGGATCCGGCGGCTCGGGCGCAGCCGCGGCTTTCGGCCCACCAGGTACGCTGGCATTGTCCGAGCGCCCGCAATCTGCGAGTGCGCCGGTCAGCGCGACCGCGCCTGCGGCCTTCAAGAGCCCGCGACGGTTGAAGACGAGCGCCTCAGGGGTGGCCATGCGTTCGGGGATTTCCCAGCTTTTTTTGACTTTGATCAGCATTGGAAGTCTCCTCGGCACGCCCCGGCAAAGCGCCACGCCCCCGCTTAAGGCCGGGCGGGGGAAATTAGCGCAAATCACATTCGCGTTCTGTAAAGAAATATAGCCCCCGCGACCACCAAGACCAAGCCCAGGGCGCGCGAGGGGAACCTGCCGCCGGGGACGGATTTCTCCAGCAGAATCAAGATCGCAAGCCCCGCGATCCAGAGCACGTTCATCACGCCGACGACAAAGAGGAGCGCCATCAAGGCCCAGCAGCATCCGACGCAATAGAGCCCGTGCTTGAACCCGAGCCCAAGCGAGCCCAAGGGATCGCGCTTGAACCCGCCGTTGCGCGAGAGGAACGCGAAAGGCACCTGGCATTGCCAAAGGCAGGCATTCTTCAGCGGCGTCCATTGATAGACGCCAGCCGCAATCAGAATCATCCCGGCGAAAAGGTTGCTGGCCGAGGCAAGCATCGGAGTGAGCAGTGCCGACGACGACAACGCTGCCTGCGCCAGCGTCGCGGCAGCGGCGAATGCGGTCCAGGCGAGAAGATAACCGCCGGCGAACCAGATCGTGCCGGCAAAGGGCTTTTCTTCCGCCCGCGCGCGGCGGCCGACTTGCGCGTAGAGGAGGATCATCGGGGCCGCCGACGGCGTCATCATGCCGACCATCATCACGGCCCACATCACGAAGGCGAAACCGATTTCGCCGGCGCTCCAGGGCGCGGCCGCGCCCATGCCCGGCATACCGGGCATCGCGGGCATTCCAGCGATTTGCGTCTCGCTTCCCATGTTCGCGGCGAGGCGAAGCACGTAAAGCCAGGCAAGTGCCGTCAGCACGGCGAGCGCGGTTGTCACCACCACACGGTCGCGCTTCAGCACGTTCTCCAGCGGCTCGGAGATCATCGCTTCAGTCGATCAAGCCGCTTTGCGACAGATTGAGATGACAGAAATGCGCGTAGGAATCTCCGACCGTGAGCTTCATCGGCGCCTGCGTGTTCGACCAGCCGCGGCCGGCCTCGGCGAGCTTGAACTCGAAGCCATTCGGACTGTCGATGCGGACGCGATGCTCGGCCTTGGTCACCGGGTTGACGATAGGCTCGCCGCGCGCTTCGATATGGCCTGGAACTTTGATCCGTGCACGGCGCTTCTCGATGTCGATCTCGAATTCGATGTCGGCGAAGATCGGCGGATGCGTCTTCTCGAGGGTCGTCGAAAAGACGTTGAAAATGGTTGCGCCGGGGTCGGTGTCCTCGCCGCTCAAGATGCGCAACAGCGCGCTGCGCTGCTCCTCATTGGCGCGCTTGTCGATGACGATGGCGGCTTCGCCGTGGCCCAAATGGATAGGACCAGGCCAGGAGAAAATTCCCGCAACCTTGAGCCCATCGAGCTTGGTCGTACCGTGATGGCCTTTGGAAATCTCGAAGCCAGTCACGGCCTGGCAGTGTCCGTGCGTGGGTAGCGCGTTGAACTGGCATGGACAGCCGTAAGCGCAATTGCAGTTCGTGAACTCGAGCGCCCGGATCGCCCATTTGGTCTCAACCATTTTCAACACCTCGTGCCGTCCTCCGGCCCAGACTAACATGCCCCCCGCGCCGAGGCACGGAGGAGCAATGCCCTATAGCCGCTCGCAAAGACTCGATATCTGGTACGAGCGCAAAGGCAGGACCGTCTATGCCAACCTCAATCTCACCAGAATCTCGTCTGCCGCGCGCCGCCCGTCGACCTTCTCGCGCGCGCGATGAACGCGGAAGCCTTCGGCGACTGCGCCCGGATGAGTGACGAGAATCGCCGCCTTCTGAAGCCCACGCACATCGCTGCGGCCTGACACCCGTTCAACCGCGTGCTGGATTGCGCGCTTCCATAGGGGTTTTGGTTTGCGCATCTGGTAGCTCAGATTGAGTCCCGAGCGCTCTGCCAATCGGCGTAGCGAGCCCATTTTCCAGCGGGTCAAATGATGCGGCGGAAGGTTCATGATGTCGGGCTTCAGATACTCGCGCGAGGTCGGCGAATAGGGCACCGACAGCACGATCTCGCCGCCCTTGTCGAGCAACTGCTTGGCGCTTTCGATGACGCGCAGCGGATCGGCGACGTGTTCCAGGACATGGCTCATCGAGACGACATCGAAGCGCGTCCCCTCTTTCCCCAAATCCTCGAGCGAGGCATGGCGCGCGTTCACGCCTCTTGCGCGGGCGCGTTCGACATTTGCGGCACTCAGATCGATGCCCAAGACCTCGATGCCCGGCAAATCGGCGACAAAGGCGAGGAACGTTCCGTCTCCGCAGCCGATATCGAGAATGCGCGCGTGGCCGCGGCCCTTCAGAAGCCGGCGCATGGCCCGCCATTCCCAGCGAGCGCTCGCATGATACTGGGGAAAGCCCGTGACCCATTCGTAATATGGGGCATCGCCCGACTGCATCGGATCGGCAAAAACGAGACCGCAGCTCGCGCATTCGCGCATCTCGTAATCGGCGATGGCAAGCGCCTCGGGCACCGGCGCGGGCATTTCTTGCGCGAGCCGCGTGCGTATCTCGTTGGCGCCGATCGCCATGACGGCGCGCGCCTCGCCCGCGCACACCGGACAGCGGAGCGACGACATGTTTCTTTCTTACGCTGCTGCCTTCCGCGCCGCGACCACGTTCTCGGCCAGCTTTCCCGTCAGCTCGGCGAGATGATGGAAGGACTGCTCGAACGTGCCCACCCCTTGGGTCAGCGAGCGCAGCTCCACGATCAAGTCATGCAGCTCCGATTGCGGGATCTCGGCCTCGACCGTGTCCCAGCCATGCCAGCCGGCGCGCGAATCGAAACCTAGGATCTTGCCGCGTCTGGTCGCGATCACGCCGTTCGCGCTCGCGGTGGAATCCGACGGCACGTGAATCTTCACGTGCATGACCGGCTCCAGGAGCACCGGCCCGCAATTGGGCATGCCTTCTGTCATGCCGATGCGCGCTGCGGTCTGGAACGCCGCGTCCGATGAATCCACCGCGTGATACGAGCCGTCGACCAGCGCGACGGTCAGATCGACCACCGGAAAACCGAGCGGGCCGGCCTTTAAGTAATCGATGATTCCCTTCTCGACGGAAGGGATGAAGTTCCGCGGCACCACGCCGCCCGTGATCTCGTCCTCGAAGACGAAACCCGAGCCGCGCGGCAGCGGCCTGATCTCGATCACCACGTCGCCGAATTGGCCGTGGCCGCCTGTCTGGCGCTTGTGGCGGCCGCGCTGCTGCGCCGATTTCTTGATCGTCTCCTTATAGGGAATCTGCGGCCGATGCGTCTCGAGCCTCAGACCGTATTTGGAAGCGAGCTTCTCGACCGCGACCTTCAAGTGGATTTCGCCCTGACCGAGCAGCACCATCTGGTGCAGCTCAGGATTCTGCTCGAACAACAGCGAGGGATCTTCCTCGCGCAGTTTCGCGATCGCGGCAGTGAGCTTCACTTCGTCCTTGCGGTCGGCCGCGGTGACGGCCAAGCCATAGACCGGGGTGAGGGTCTCGCGCTTGACGCTGAGCTTGGCGCCAGCCCTCGAGCTCGACAGCGTCTCGCCGGTGACCACCTCTTCCAATCGGCCGAGGGCGACCGTGTCGCCGCGTGCCGCTTCGTTCAGCTTGATCTGCGTCTCGCCCCTGAGCGCGAACAGACCGCCGACCCGCGTATCCCCGCCTTCGGTGCGGAACAGCGTGGCGCTGTCCTTGAGCGTTCCGGAGAGGACGCGCACGAGCGAGAGCTTGCCGCCGTGAGCGGTGTGATAGGTCTTGAGCACATGGGCAACGGTTTCGTTGCCCGGCTTGAGCCCCGCGCGCGCAGCCGCGGCGCTGACGTCGGGTGCATCGTGGCGGAGCATCTTCAACAGGCGGCGAATGCCGTTGTCGCCCGTCGAAGAACCGAACAGCACCGGGACTATCAGACCCTGCTGGAGATCGCGTTGTAGGTCGTCAAAGACCTCGTCGCGCGGCGGCGACATGTCGGAGAGCAGCTCCTCCATCAGATGCTCGTCGTAATCGGCGAGCTTTTCCAGCATCTGGAAGCGGGCTTCGGTCTCGCGCGCCTTCACCTCATCGTTCATCTCGATGATCTCGGAGGCGGCGTGTTCGCGATAGACGTAAGCGCGCTCGAGCGCGAGGTCGACGAAGCCCGTGGCGATCCCGTCATTCCAGATCGGGATTTGGCGGAGCACGAGGGGCTTTGGCGAGGCCTCCTGGAGGATGGTCAAGGCTTCGCGCAGCGATCCCGTCGCCTTATCGATCTTGTTGACGAAGAGCGTATGCGGAATCGAAAGATCGGCGAGCCGCTTCAGATAAGGCTGGAGCATCGCCACCTTGTTCGCATCGGGCTCACACACGACGACGGCCATGTCGACGCCGGGGAGCACGTTCAGCGTTTCCTGCAGGAACTCGATCGAGCCGGGGCAATCGACGAAAGTGAAGGATTCATCGAGATAGCGCGTCGTCGCGCAATTGGTCTCGACGCTCATCTGGCGATTGCGCGCTTCGGGCGAGGCATCGCCCACCGTATTCTTCGCAGGCACTGAGCCTTTGCGCTGGGTAGCGCCGGTAATCCAGAGAATGCTCTCGAGGAGCGTGGTCTTCCCCGCTCCATAGGGTCCCACCAGGGCCACGCAACGTGGCCCGCTTCCTCCGTTCTTTTTGGGCATCTCTGCCTCCCTTCGTCCACCATCTAACGCCCATGCTCGCGCCCTTCTTGAAGGAAGGCAAGCCGGGTCGAAAGGGCTTCATCCCGCTCACGGCGGAGTGAGGATGAGGCAATCCGCGCTTTATCGGGCGCGGCTGAACAGATGCTTCTGAATGTCCGGGTTACCCCGGCGCCACATCACATTGTCCAGGAAGTAATGGTGGACGTTGATGAAGATGTAGAGCAGGAAAACCGCAAGGCTCGAGCCCCAGACCTGCTTGTCATAGGCGATGCTCGCATCGACCGCCAGCGGCAGGCCCACGAAGCCCAAATAGCCGAGCAGGATTCCGAGCCCGACAAAGAGCGCAAAATTGCGCCGCGCGCCGGGTGCCCAGTGGCGGTCGAGCAGAGGCAGAGCGCGAGACCCGGACTGCATTCCCGCCGCGTTCAGCTGATAGCGCCACACCACGGCGAGATATTGCAGCGAGTGGAAGGTCGGCACGAGCGCGAGCACCAAGGGGTTGATGCGCACGAAGACGACCCAGACATAGAGCGCGCTGAAATAGGCGACGACGCCGTTCCAGGGCAGCGAGCGCGCTTCCCGGCAGCGCCGGAAGAGCACGGTGAGCGCGCTAAGCGTCGTCCCCGCGGCGAGGGCAATCGCTGCCTGATAGACGATCGTCGGCAGCGGCAACGTATAATAGGTGACTCCGAGATAGAGCGTGGCTTTGGCGAGCGCGTGATTAAGCCCGAACCAGGCAACGAGCCAGCAGGCATACCCGTTAGCGCGGAGGATCCTCTTCGCGGCAGTGGAGAACATGATCCGCTTCTGCACCGAGTCGACGATGAGAATGCCGTAGCCCTGCTTCACGTAATGCCAGCCGACGAGGAAGAACATCAGATTGGCGCCGTAGGAGAGCACGCGGGCGCTGCCGCTCACGACCCCAAAGGCGAGCCCGGCAATCAGAAGCGCGGGCACGAGGAGACCGGCGAAGATGTAGCGCACGCGAAGATCGCGCGCGTAGGAATCCCCGAATGCCTTCTCGCGAAAACCGCGATAGAAAATCTGATAGGAGTGCGCGAAGTGAGGTTGGTTGATCAGGGTCATGAGAACCGTGATCAGAACCGCCAGTTGGAGATTGGGAATCCCCTTGGGCAGCGCGAGCGCGATCAGCCCGCAGACGATCAGCGATCCGCCGCCGAGCGCAAAAAAATCGAACACGGGCCCGAACAGATAGCCTGAGCGCGGCGCGGCGCGCACGGGCGCGTAAGCTTGAGCGATGTCGGTCTGGGTCGCGTCGGTCATGGCGGAGGAAGCAGCAGGCTTCGGCGGAGAGAACGCATATTAGCGCCCATGGTCGCAGGAGGAGGAAAAATCCTACCGCAGATTCCCGCAAAAGCGCTGGATGCGGGAACAGGCTTCCTCGAGCACCGCGTTCGACGTCGCGTAGGAAATCCGGAAGAACGGCGACAGACCGAAAGCTGCGCCGTGCACCACGGCAACCCCTTCCTGCTCCAAGAGAAGCGTCGCGAAGTCCTCGTCCGTCGCGATCGTCTTGCCGCCAGGCGCCTTCAACCCGATCATCTTGCGGATCGAGGGATAGACATAGAACGCGCCTTCCGGCACCGGGCATTCGATGCAGGAGGTCTGGTTCAGCATCGAGACGACCAGATCGCGGCGCCCTTCGAAGATTTTCTGGAACTTCGGGATGAAATCCTGCGGCCCGTTCAGGGCTTCGACGCTTGCCCATTGCGAGATCGAGGTCGCATTGGTCGCCGATTGCGATTGCAGCTTTGCCATCGCCGCAATGAGGCCTTGAGCGCCCGCGCAATAGCCGATGCGCCAGCCGGTCATGGCGTAAGCCTTGGAGACGCCGTTCATCGTCAGCGTGCGGTCGTAAAGTTCTGGCTCGACCTCGGCGACGGTGCGGAATTTGAACCCGCCATAGATCAAATGCTCGTACATGTCGTCGGTCAGGATCCAGACCTGCGGATGGCGCATCAGCACGTCGGTCAAGGCCTTCAGCTGCTCATGGGAGTAGCAGGCCCCCGTCGGGTTGGATGGCTGGTTGAAGATGATCCATTTGGTCTTCTTGGTGATCGCGCCTTCGAGCGCCTCAGGCGTCAAACGAAACCCGTCCTCGAGGCGCGTCTTGACGAGCACGGGCTTGGCGCCGCAGAGCAGCACGATGTCGGGGTAGCTCACCCAGAAGGGCGCGGGCACGATGACTTCGTCGCCCTCGTTCAAACTCGCCATCATCGCATTGAAGATGATGCTCTTGCCGCCCGGTGAGACGAAGCACTGCGAGGCCGTATAATCGAGCCCGTTCTCGCGCTTGAATTTTGTCGCGATCGCGGCCCTCAACTCGGGGATGCCCTCGACGTTGGTGTATTTCGTCTCGCCGCGCTTGATGGCGGCGATCGCCGCCTCCTTGATGTTGTCGGGCGTGTCGAAATCGGGTTCGCCGGCGGCAAGCCCGATGACGTCCTTGCCGGCGGCCTTCAGCTCTCTGGCCTTCTGCGTGATCGCGATCGTGGGCGAGGGCTGGATACGGTTAAGCGCTTGGGCAAGAAAGCCGGGGGGAAGCGCGGCCATGGCGAACTCCAGTCGAGGAAAACGGGCGGGAGACCTAGCAACGGGCCAGGGGGGGCGCAAGCGCGGGCGGAACTTCCTGCATCCGAACTAACAGTTCGGAAAGTATTTCTCGGCGAAAATCGGCCCATAGGGATAGGGCGCATCATGGCAATTCGTCCTTGCAGTCATAAACTTGCGGCGGCGCTGTTCGCGTCGGGCCTCCTCGCCTGCTCGGCCAATCCCACGCCTCCTTCGGGCCACTGGCAGGGCGTCTATGACGATGGCGCCCTCATCGTCGCTGCCCGTCTCGAGATCGATCCAGGCGGCCACATTCGCGTATCGGCTCCCAACGCGCTCGGAGACTTCGCAGCCATGCCGGAGAACGATCGCGCTCAGCTGCGGGCTCGCCTCGTATCTGGTCTTGCGCATTCGTGGCCGGCCGTCGGAGCGGTGCCGCTCGATTTCGACGGCAAGGATTTCCGCAAGCCCGGCGGCGTCGCGCCTCAATTGGAGTGGGACGCGAAGCAACGCCGGATGACCATGATCTACTATTCGGGGACACGCGCCTCGGTGCGCGTTCCGCTCGAATCGGTCGACGATTTCGATTCGTGACCTACCATTTGGCGAATGCGAAATAGCCGGCAAGCACAAGGCAAAGAAACGCCGCCGCATGGTTCCAGCGGATCGCTTCATGCAGGTAGAGGACCGAAAACACGCCGAAGACGATCAGGGTGATGATCTCCTGCATCGTCTTGAGCTGCGCCGCCGAATAGACCGTATGTCCGATCCGATTCGCCGGCACGGCAAAGCAATACTCGAAGAAGGCGATGCCCCAGCTCACCAGGATGACAATCCACAGCGGCGGGTCGGGAAATCTCAGCTGGCCGTACCAGGCAAAAGTCATGAACACAGAAAACCAGAGGCAACAGAGCCGGCCACGTCATCGAAGCACCCTTAATCCGCGGTTGAGCAGAATCAGCCCATGATAGCGCGGCCTTGACGGGGGGCTCCCGCGCCCTGCCTCCTTAGTGCTATTATTCGCCCAAAGGGTGCGTCGTCGCCGGCCTCGTGCCGGTGATGGATCAGACGGCGTCCAGGGAGCATCGCTCCCGCTCGAAATGGAGGACTTCACAGCCATGCGCGCGATTGGAATGGTATCCGCTTTGTGTCTTGCAGGTCTTCTCGTCCCGCTTAGCCAGGCTCGCGCCGTCGTCATTGTGATCGGCGGCGGTGCCGCGAGCGAATGCTACGCGACCGCGGAATATGGCGACCCGAACAAGGCGTTCGATATCTGCACGCGGGCGCTCTCCGATCAGAACCTCTCCGTGCGCGACCGTGCCGCGACCTATGTCAACCGGAGCGTGGTGCGCCTGCGCGTGCGCGATTACGCGGGCGCGCTCGGCGACGTCGATCTCTGCATCGCACGGCAGCCGAGCCTCAGCGAAGCCTATGTCAATCGCGGCGCGGCGCTCCTGAACCTCGACCGTGCGGGCGATGCGGTGAAGGATCTCGACAAGGCGATCACGATGGGCCTCGATAAGATCCACCTCGCCTACTACAACCGCGGCCTGGCCAAAGAGCGGCTGAACGACGCGAGGGGCGCCTATAATGATTACAAGAAGGCTCTCGAGATCAATCCGCAATTCGATCTCGCGGCCCAGGAGCTGAAGCGCTTCACCGTCACCGGCACACCCGTCCGCAGCTAACTGGCAACGCTTCCCCATTTCACCATGGCCGGCCCCCGAGCCGGCCACCCAGCGCGCGTGCGTCCGCACGCGCTGTGAAGATGGGGCGTGAAGATGGGGTCAGACACCGCCCGCTCGAACGGTGTCTTTAGATTTGCGGTGGCAACGCTTCCCCATTTCACCATGGGCGGGCTCCGACCCGCCCACCCAGCGCGCGTGCGTCCGCACGCGCTGGATGAAGATGGGGGCAGACACCGCCCGCTCGAACGGTGTCTTTGGATTTGCAATTTGCGGGGCGGGTGTCTGACCCCACGCTCAAGAACCCGGCTTCTTCACCGCGACGGCAAAGCCGGCGACGGGTTCGGCGTCTTCATGGCGCAGCACGCCGCGCTTCAGCGTCAGGAACTCGAGCCCGGCCCGCGCCGCCTCGTCGCGCAAATAGCGCTCGCTGTGGCGGAAGCGGTTCGCCCTCGTCTGCTCCCAGCCCTCGCCCTCTTTGGACTCGCAGGCGAAGATATAGAATCCGCCCGCCTCGAGCCGATGCGCCACGCCCGAGAAGGTCGGCGTAAGATCGCCGAGATAGATCATGGTATCCGCGCTGGCCATGAGATCGTACATCCTGCCCTCGAGCATCAGCACCGTCTCGACATCGCCAAGAATGAGATCGTCATAGATGCCGCGAGCCCGCGCGGCCTCGATCATCTTGGGCGCGACGTCGATGCCGTCGAGCCGCCCGCCTTGCGCGAATTCCTTCAAAGCCGCGCCGACAAGTCCGGTCCCGCAACCAAGATCGAGGATTCGCCAGCCATCGCGCCGCGGAAGAATCTCCTCGGCCAGCTCGCGCACATTCAAGTGCGCGCGATAGTGCAGCTGGCCGAGCATCAGCTCGTCATATTTAGCTGCCGCCTGATCGAACAGCGCTTGCAGGGCGTGATCCGGAATCCGGCTCGCGCGCCCGAGTTGGAGCAGGACCAAAAAGCGGTTGTCGCGGGCCGTCGTCAGCTCGGGCTGGATGGCAAGCGCCCGGTCGTAACAGATCGCCGCCTCTTCGTAACGTTTGAGCGCGACGAGAGCGTTGCCCCGATTGTTCCAGCCGATTGCGTTCTCGGGATCGAGCGCCACCACGCGATCGAATCCGGCCAGAGCCTCTTCGGTCCGCCCCAACTCAAGCAGCGCCGTGGCCCGGTTGACATGTCCCTCGACGAAACCCGGATTCACACTGAGCGAGCGGGCAAAGCAGTCGAGCGCCGCGGCCGTCCGCTTCAGCTGCATCAAGGCGACGCCTCGGATGAGCAAGCTCTCGAGCGAATTCCCGTTCAAGCGCAGCGCTTCGCCCAGAAAATACTGCGCGCGCTCGAACTGGCCGGTGCGATACGAGATCATCCCCAGCGAATGAAGCGACTCGAAATGCTCGGGATTGGCCTTCAATAAATCGCGGAACAGCGGCGCGGCTTCGTCGAACCGCCCGGCGCGATAGAGAGCTCGCGCCTCATCCAGCGAGATCTCGTTCTCCCCCATGCGCCTAACTCTGTCTCAATCGGGCTGACCTCGAAAGAGCAAAATCACATCCGATCTCGACCCGAAAGGGAAACTGCAGGCGGTGCTTTGCACAACAATTCGGCATCGACATCAGCTCATCGGCGAACGTGGTTAATAACTTCAATTAAATCGCGCTGTTGCATGAACGCCCTAGGGCGGCCGGCGAATCGGATGTTACCCTCTTCGCGGGGAGACGATGATGCTGGATTTCGGCTGAAGGCGCGTGGCCGTCCATTACGCGATTGCGATCGCAAGTGGCCGTGCACGCGGCAGACGCCCATCCGCAGCTCGATCGTCCGTGTGAACTCTTTGCGCCGTCGGCGCGTGCGAGCTGGGGAGCCGCACCCGAGTCTCGCGCAAGCGAATTGGGGGTTAAAGTGAAACCGCGTGTCTCTGAAATGGAATCCGGCCGGGCGAAAAAGTATCGGCTCTTTTTCATCGGCTATGTCACCGCATGGTTCTTCGCTGGGGTTGCGATCGAGCTCGTCGGCGCCTTGGCGGGATAAGCGCTCCGGCCGGCAAATTCAAAATCAGTCGTGACTTCAATGGGATGTCGGGCCAAGGCCTGATCACATTGCCGTCTTTCAGCGCACGATAGAGTGCACCAACGCTCCGTCCGGTGCTATGCTCCGCCCGATCATAAGGTCACGAACGCAAACGGATGGGGCGTCGCGATGGCCACGATCGGTGTCCATTCTTTCGTGTGCACTTTCGAGTCCCGGACCATCCGCGCCTACCGCGCGGGTGTGGGACTTCCACTTCGAGCAGGAGGAGAAGCATGAGAACCGGTATGAAATTCTTTCTAGGGGCACTGTTGGTGGTGCCCGCTCTTGCCGCGCAGCCGGCCGTCGCGCAGCAGAATGCAAGAGCGCTCTTGCAAGCTGCCGACCAAGCCATCGGCGCAGGCAAGGTGAATTCGATGCAGTTCAACGGCAAGGGCAGGTACAGCTACCCCGGCCAGAACTTTACGGTAAACGACGACTGGAACCGCGTGGACTTGCAGACCTACACGCTCACCATCGACTACCCCAGCAAGTCCTACAAGGAAGAGCAAGTCCGCGTTCAGGGCAACAACCCGA
>WNFL01141905.1_pt1 | contig 18924 bp, 22 predicted proteins | sample 5400361 | NCBI WGS metagenome assembly WNFL01 (sample SAMN13153351, study PRJNA577476) | soil metagenome | isolation source: 40 cm soil on Douglas fir-dominated hillslope | place: USA:California | collected 2013-09-17
GATTTGGCCGTCGCTATTTTGCAGGACGTACGTGTACGTGCCTTGCAGCACGCCGGGACGCGCGCCGGCGTAACCTTGCGCAGCGGCTAGGCGGGCGGCATGTTCGCCGAGTTCGTTGCCGCGGCCGCCGGCTTCGATGCCCACCATTTTTACTTCTTGGTCGCGCAGAAATGCATAGAAAAGGCCGATGGCGTTGGAGCCGCCGCCAACGCAGGCGAAAAGATGTGTTGGCAAGCGTTTTTCGGCGGCCAGGATTTGCTGGCGAGCTTCGCGGCCGATGATGGACTGAAAATCGCGGACCATCGTTGGATACGGATGGGCGCCGAGGACGGAACCGAGCAGATAATGCGTGGTGCGCACGTTTGTGACCCAGTCGCGCATAGCTTCGTTGATGGCGTCTTTTAATGTGCGGCTGCCGGAATCGACGGCGACAACTTGCGCGCCGAGCAGGCGCATGCGCGCCACGTTGAGCGCCTGGCGCGCCATGTCTTCGGTGCCCATGTAGACGACGCATTCGAGGCCGAGATGCGCGGCGATGGTGGCGGAGGCGACGCCGTGCTGGCCTGCCCCGGTTTCGGCGACGATGCGGGGCTTGCCCATTTTCAGGGCGAGCAAACCCTGGCCAATAGCGTTGTTGATTTTGTGGGCGCCAGTGTGGAGGAGATCTTCGCGTTTGAGATAAATGCGCGGGCCGCCGAGATGCTCAGTCAACCGCGAGGCGAATTGCAGCGGTGTGGGGCGTCCGGCGAAATTCTTGAGCAAGCTTTGCAGTTGCGCCTGGAACGACGCATCGGATTTGGCGATTTCGTAGGCGCGCTCAAGCTCAAAGAGCGGAACCATGAGCGTTTCGGGGACATAACGCCCGCCGTAGGGGCCGAAGCGTCCGGTGGCTGTGGTCGGCGATTGAAGTATGGAGCCCATGACTAAGTAGGATTCGCCAGCGGCGCCTCAAGTTGCTGTTCGGCGCGGCGAACTTCATTAATAAATTCTTTGAGCCGGGAATGATCTTTCTTGCCCGGCTTGGATTCGACGCCACTGGCCACGTCGACCGCGTAGGGCTTCACAATGCGAATTGCCTCGGCGACGTTTTCGGGCTTGAGCCCGCCCGATAAAATAATACGGTGAGACGCGGCAGCACGACGGGCAAAGTCCCAATCCGTGGTTTGCCCGGTTCCACCATATTGGCCTGCGCGGGCGCCATCGAGCAGAAAGGCAAAGACGCCGGAAAATTTATCGAATGTCGAGAATGGCAAATTGGCGTCGACGCGAAGCGCTTTGATCACGGGAAGTGAGGAAGCAACTCGCGAGACGACGTCGGGAGTTTCGTCACCGTGAAGCTGCGCGGTCTCGAAGCGCACGAAGGCGCGAAGAGAGTTGATGTCAGCCGGCTTGGCGTTGACGAACACACCGACGGCTTCGACTTCTTTGGGAAGCTTTGAGCGAATCTGCGCGGCGTCTGCGGTGACGACGCGGCGCAAACTTTTTTCGTAGAAATTGAAACCGAGCGAGTTGGCGCCTGCGTCGGTGGCAGCTTTGGCATCGGCCAGATTGGTGATGCCGCAGATTTTGATGCGAATCATGACGTCTGGCCCTGCGGCGCTGCCGAGCCGAGGAGATTTGCGAGCGCGGCGGCGGGATCGGGCGCGAGCATGAGGTGTTCGCCGATGAGGAAAGCATCGAATCCGGCGGCGCGCAGACGAAGAAGGTCATCATGCGTGCGCAGGCCGGATTCGCTAACCGCGATACAATGGTCGGGAACTTGATCGATCAGCTCGAAGGAAGTTTCCACTCGGACGGTGAGCGTCTTCAGGTCGCGATTGTTCACGCCGAGGATGCGCGCGTCTGCTGCGAGCGCGCGAGCGAGCTCGGCGGCGGTGTGAACCTCGACGAGCGGCTCCATGCCGAGTTCGCGCCCGAGCGCGATGAGATCGCGCAGTTGGTCATCGTCCAGTGCAGCCACGATGAGCAGGAAACTGTCGGCATCGTTGGCGCGCGTTTCCCAGACTTGCCATGGATCGAAAATAAAATCCTTGCGAAGGACAGGGAGAGCAATCGATTTGCGGGCTTCGCGAAGATTCTTGAGAGAACCGCGAAAAAATTCTTCCTCGGTGAGGATGGAAAGCGTGGCGGCGCCAGCGCCTTCCAGAGAACGAGCCAGTGCGACGGCGCCGAAAGGTTCGCGCAAAACGCCACGAGACGGCGAGGCCGGCTTTAATTCGGCGAGGATGTTGAGTCCGTCGCGAGAGAGCGCGGCGGCGAAGTCGCGCAGCGGAGTGGCTGCTTTCGCGCCGTACTTGAGGGCGGTTTCAGGCAGGACGCGTTTGCGGTGATCGACGGCGGCGCGGCGAGCCTCCAGAATGCGGTCCAGCACTGTTCCGGTGTTGGTGTAGGCCGACATGCGGATATCTTTGTATGCTAGGGGTCGCGAGCGGATTTGGTCAAGGAGCCTATGGAGACAATCAGCGCAGGGAAGATGATGAGCTATCGAGCGGAGTATGGAGCTCTGCTGGAAGACATTGCGAAGGAAGCGGATGTAATTGCGATGAAATATTTTCGTGCGGTTGATATGCGCGTGGAACGAAAGAGAGATGGAACGGCGGTGACACAGGCGGACCGCGCAGTGGAAGAGATGGCACGGGCGAAAGTGGCGGCGAGCAGCCTTGCATTGGATGTGCTTGGCGAAGAGATGAGCGCCAGCGACGAAAAGAATCCGAGCGTATCGAAACGGCCTAGATTGATCATTGATCCGATTGACGGCACGGAGGAATTTTCGCGGGGCATTCCGACTTTTGGGACGCTGCTGGGCATCGAGCGCGATGGAGAGATCGTAGCCGGCATGGCGAGCGCGCCAGGGCTCGGGAGCCGCTGGTGGGCGTATCGCGGCGAGGGCGCGTATCGCAATGGAAAGCGCATTCACGTCTCGAACATCGCGCGGCTGAGCGAGTCTATGGTGTTCACCACGGGCACGGGGCCTAGTAAGGACAAATTGGCTCAGGAAAAGATCCGGCGGCTCCCCGATTCCGCTCGCAGCGGGCGGGCGCTTGGAGGATTCTGGCAGCACATGCTTGTGGCGGAAGGTGCTACGGAAGCGGCGCTGGATTGGACATCGAAGCCGTGGGACCTTGCGCCCTTGGGAATTATTGTGGAGGAAGCTGGCGGAAGGTCTACTAACGTGCGCGGCGAGCGGACGATCTACACGGGAAATTTGTTGAGCACTAACGGAAAGACACATGAGGAAGTGCTGAAGCTGTTGCAGTGAATTCTAGACGAGGCTCTCATGGACATTGCTGTGCAAGCTCGGAAAGCTGAAACGCTAAGGAAGCTTCACGGCGGACCTCGCGTGCTGGCGCTGCCTAATGCTTGGGATGTCGCGAGCGCTTGTGTGCTGGAGGAGATGGGATTTCCAGCGATTGCAACCACGAGCGCGGGTGTGGCGTTCGCGCTGGGCTACCCGGATGGGCAGCGCATTTCTCGCGACGAGATGCTTGAGATTGTGGCACGCATTGCGCGCGCGGTGCGCGTTCCCGTGACGGCCGATATGGAGTCTGGTTACGGCACGACGCCTGCCGAAATGGCGGAGACCGCAAAAGCGATTGTTGCCGCTGGGGCTGTAGGATTGAATTTCGAAGATGTCACTGGCGATACGGAAAGATCGCACGTAGAGACCTCACTGCAAGTCGAAAAAATTCGGACGATTCGCGAGGTTTCCGCGTCGATGGGCGTTTCGCTGGTGATCAATGCGCGAACGGATGTTTACTTGATGCCGATCGGGCCGGAAGCTACGCGCTTCGACCGAACAGTGGAGCGGCTGCGGGCGTATCGAGCAGCAGGAGCAGATTGCGTGTTCGCCCCGGGCATGGTTGACCGCGGACTAATCGAGAAATTGGTGAAGGCGGTGGCCGCGCCGCTGAACGTTCTGGTGACTCCGGGATGTCCCTCAATTCCGGAACTCGAAGCGCTTGGCGTTAGACGCGCGAGCATCGGGTCAGGCGTGATGCGTGCGACTTTGGGATTGGTGCGGCGTATCGGAAAAGAATTGCTGGAGAGGGGAACGTACTCGTCGGTGTTCGACGGCGCGATTCCGTATGCGCAGATAAACGAGCTCATGACGCGAGCAGCCTCGAGCTCCACGGAAAAAGCACATCCATAAACGACACGACATGCTCGCTGCCAGCGCCAGAACCGATTGCCGACCAGACGGAACTTAGTTTCAATGAATGACAAAGCCCGTTCTTTGCACTTGCTGGACCAGGAAATCATTATTTGCCGAAAGTGCCCGCGTCTTGTCGAGTATCGCGAACGCGTTGCGCGCGAAAAGCGCCTTGCGTATCGGGACTGGACGTATTGGGGTAAGCCTGTGCCGGGATTTGGCGACCCGGAGGCGCAACTGCTGATTGTCGGGCTGGCGCCGGGCGCGCATGGCTCGAATCGTACGGGACGGATGTTTACCGGCGATCGCTCCGGTGTCTTCCTGTATCAGGCACTGTATGACGCCGGCTTTGCCAACCAGCCTACTGGGGCTACTCCCGACGACGGCTTGTCGCTGCGAAATGTGCGTATAACCGCGGCAGCGCGTTGCGCTCCGCCCGACAACAAACCGTTACCCTCCGAACTTCTAAACTGTCGCGGCTATTTGGAACGCGAGATCGATGTATTGCGCCCCCGAGCAGTGCTCGCGCTGGGGAAAATCGGATGGGACGTTTTTCTTGGAATTCTGAAACATCGCGGAACGATTCCGGCGCGAGTGGGATATCGCTTCGCGCATGGCGCGGAAGTGGATCTTCCATACGCTGGACTGCGGCTGTTTGGTGTGTACCATCCAAGCCAACAAAATACCCAGACGGGACTGCTGACTCCTGCAATGTATGCGAAGGTGCTGCGGCGCATCCAGGCGTTTTTGGAGCAGTCTGGGAAAGTTTCTTCGGAAGCGATACCGGGTGCACAAAGGCGAAAGCGGTCTGCGTGAGTGTCGGGATTTTCCTGCGGCTTGGCGACGGGCGGCGACACGATTTGGGCGGGCGCGCGCGACGCTTGCCAGGCATAAGCTGTAAGCTCCTCTAAATCATATACATAGGAACAAAGGTAATGGGCGGCGATGGCTGGCCGGATGCTTCCACGTCAATGGGTTATTACGAGGAGGCACTGATGAGAAATATCCAGCTCGCGGGCGCAACGTCGCTACTTGGGTTTAGCTTGGCTTTCGGTGTTGCCGCGCAGGAGCCGTTGCAAGACGCGCCCGCCGCGCCCGTCGAACCGCCCACGCATCGCGCGGATGGACGCCGTTATGCCGATCTACCGGTGGAGGCGTACGCGGTAGTCCCTGGCACGAAGTTTCTGGTGCGACTCGAGGACGAATTGGACACGAAGGAAACCCGAGAGAAGAGACACTTCAAAGTGACCACGCTGGAGCCGCTCGAGGCGGGAAGCGGCATCTATCTTCCGCCTGGGGCGCAAATTCGTGGGCACGTGAGCCGCGTGGAGTCCGCAGGTGTTGCTGGGCGCGCGAAGATTTGGCTCACTTTTGACGAGATCCGCACGAAATTTGCGACGTTGCCGATTGTGGCTGAGGTTGTGAGCGTGCCCGGAGATCACAGCGTGAAAACGGGGACGGCGCAGCAGGAAGGCTTGATCGAAGGGCGCACCAGCACCCAGCAGGCAGCTACCGAAGCGGCCGCCGCCGGCGCGGCAATGGGAGCCGTCAGAGGCGTCAAAGACCGAGACAAAAAGGAAGCCGCGGAAGGGGCGGCCGCGGGGGCATTGGCGGCGTACCTCATGGAGTCTGGCCGCGGCCACGAAATCGATTTGCCCAAGGGCGCGAAGTTGGAGCTGGAACTGGAGCGGGCCTTATACTTACTAAAGGAGTGAGGCCCCCGATCGACAGAGCCTGACGCTAAAAACCAGGGGGTTACTGCACTCGCGAGTAGGGAGGGCGCAGTTTTCGCCTGTACATCTTCACGTGCTTGGCAAGCGGCTACGCGGCTTGTTACAGTCAAGTATCCAGCCTATGCAAAAAAATACGCCAAGTGTACTTAAAGAGAGGCCGAGCCGCATGGGCGACGATACGAAGATGGCGGTGCGCGCGGTTGAAACGGGAGAGCGCAAAGACCGCATCCTGATTGTCGAAGACGAAGACAACGCGCGAAAAGGCTACGAGCAGCTGCTGCAAAGGTGGGGCTTCGATGTCTTAGGTGTGGCTACCGCCGAGGAAGTATTGGCAAAATTCGCCAGCTATCAACCGGACACGCTAATAGCCGACGTCGAGCTGCCGGGAATGAATGGGCTGGACCTGCTGAAGCAGCTTGGCTCTGATCTGCACGATGTGCCTGCAATCATCATCACCGGGAAGGGAAGCGAAGAGCGCGCCGTGGCCGCTATCGAAGCAGGCGCATTCTGGTACATCGAAAAGCCGCTGAAGGGGCCGGTGTTGCACGCGCTGCTGGACCGCGCCTTGGGCAAAGCGCGCGATGCACGCCAATTGGCGGTGCTGCAAAGGCAGTTGCGCGAAACCGGGCGGCTTGGCGATTTAGTGGGCGGTTCGAAAGCGATGCAGGATGTGATGCGCATCGTGCGGTATTGATTACCGGCGAAACTGGCTCGGGCAAAGAGATCGTCGCGCGAACGATTCACAAGCTTTCGCCGCGCGCGGGCGGGCCATTCGTGGCCATCAATTGCTCTGCGATTCCCGAGACACTGATGGAGAGCGAAATTTTCGGGCATGAGCGCGGGGCGTTCACCGGCGCAGCGGAACGGCGCATCGGCTGCTTCGAATTGGCCGACGGTGGAACGCTGCTGCTCGACGAAATCGGAGAGATGCCCGCGCCGACGCAAGCGAAGTTGCTGCGCGTGCTGGAAGATCGCAAAGTGCGGCGCCTGGGAAGCAAGAGCGAAACTCCCGTGGATGTGCGCGTACTAGCCGCGACCAACAAGGACCCGGAGAACGCGGTTGGGCAAGGGCAAATGCGCCAGGATCTTTTCTTTCGCTTGAATGTGTTTCACATTCACCTGCCACCGTTGCGCGATCACAAAGACGACATCCCGCTGCTGGTGGAATATATCCTCCACGACGTGAATGAAAAACATGGCAAGCACGTTCGCGGGATCGGCGCCGAAGTAATGGACATTTTCATGAGCCATACCTGGCCGGGCAATATCCGCGAACTGCGCAACGTCCTGGAGCGCTCCACGATCATGTGCGAAAAGGATATGATTACACGGAGCTGCTTGCCTGATGAGTTTGGCAAGTCGCAGGCCAAGGGGCCGAGTGATCTGTCGAACATCCGATTTCCTGTGGGCACGACGGTGGATGCCATGGAGCGCGAGCTCATCCTGCAAACGCTGAACGCCACGGGGAACAATAAGACTCGCGCAGCGGACTTGTTGGGCATCAGCCTGAAGACGTTGCACAATAAACTAAAAGAATATGGCGGCGACCGCGCCGAAACGGTGTAGAGACGCGTAATGCAGCTGCGGCTGCGCACGAAACTCACGCTAATAATGACGGGCCTGGTGCTGCTCGTTGTGGCAGTGCTGTCCGCGGTGTTCGTCGCGCAACTGTTTGAGCAGGTCCTCCAGCAAACCGATAAACGCACGGTTGAGATTGCAAATCAGGTCTTCGAGCAGGCTCGGCGGGCCTTGAAGGAAGCCGAGAGGCGCGGGCTGCTTCCTGCGTCAAACGATCCAAACGACATCAACGAGTACGTGCAAAAGGCGTTCCGAATGAGCGAAGGGCTCCGCGCTCAGTTGAAAGCCGCCAAAGTAGATACGCCTTCCATTTATGAAGTGTCAATCACCAACAACGATGGAAAGGTTCTAATCTCCACGGACGAATCTTTGACGGGGAAATTCCTTGCGCGACGAACAAAGATCTCGCAACTGACGCAGCGGGGCTACCTGCATCAAGCCAAGGTTCTGGCCGGCCCGCCACAAGTTTACGAACTGGATCTACCATTCACCAATGGCGACCAGCCATTTGGGGAAGTACGCGTGGTGGTTTCGTCAGGCTTGTTACTGAACGACATCTCCTCCAGCGTGCGTCAATTTGGGACAATTGTTTTGCTCGCGCTGGTGATCTCCACCGTGCTGGCCGCGGTGGTGAGCCGGGCGACGCTGGCGCCGCTGAGCGATATCTCCGCGCAATTGGATCGAATTTCCGCCGGGCAATACGACGCACCGACCGGCGATGCAAAGGGCTTTACCTTCACCGGTGGCACCGACGAACTCGGGCAAGTGAGCCGAAAAATTAGGCAAGTCGGGCAGCAGCTTCGCGGCGTCCACGAAATTTTCAGCACCTTGCGCGAAAACATGGATTCGGTAATGGCCGGGCTGGAGGATGGACTGCTGCTGTTCACGCGTGATGCGCGCGCCGTGATGGTCAGCCCGGCGGCGGAGAAATTTCTCGGCGCTCCCGCTGGGCACTTTCTCGGCCGTCGCGTGAATGAAATTTTTCCGCTGGGGCATCCGCTACATGCAGTCCTGCACGTGGAGGGCGACGAACTAAGCGAAATCGCGGCGGAGACGGACCTGGATACCATCGAAGGGACCAGGCGCGTCAGCGTCAGCGTGCAAGCGATTCAGGAAAATGGCGAGCGCATGGGAGCGTTGGTGACGCTGCGCGACCTGGACTCCATCGAAAGCATCAATACACAATTGCAAGTGAGCGAACGCCTCGCCGCGCTGGGCCGTATCACCGCGGGTGTCGCGCATGAAGTGAAGAATCCGCTGAACTCCATGCGTTTATGGCTCGAAAATCTAAAGGAATCGTTGCCGCCTGAGCCGGACAGCGGCTCGCAGCAAGCGGTGCAGGTGCTGGACAAGGAGATCGATCGCCTCGACGCTGTGGTCAAGCGCTTCCTTGATTTCACCCGGCCCATGGAGGTACGTCTCGAAGCCACTCAGATCGCCGACGTGTTGAAAGATGTGGTCGAGATAGCCAAGCCACAGTTGCAGAAAGCGAAGATACACGTGGCGCAGCTCTTACCGATTGATGTTCCGGAAGTCTACGTGGATCGCGCGCTGCTGAAACAAGCGGTCCTCAACTTGGTGCTCAACGCCGTCGAGGCCATGCCGGGCGGCGGACAGCTCCGATTGATGCTTAGCCGCCGCGGCGAAATGGCCGAAATTACGGTCGAGGATACGGGCAAAGGAATTCCGCTGGAAAATCGCCAGAAAATCTTCCAGCTTTTCTTTACAACGCGCCCCGGCGGCAGTGGCATCGGATTGGCTAGCACCTTCCGAATTGTACAGCTTCACAACGGTTCGATAGACTTTACATCGGAGGTTGGCCGGGGAACAACATTCCGTATCGAGCTGCCGCTCGCGGCCTAAGAATGACGGAAACTACTCAGCTCTGTCGGCATTCACAGTGGTTCGCGCGACTTGGCGTGGCCATTTCGTGCGCGCTGATTCTGTTGTTGAGCGGGTGCGCCGAACGCAAGGTGAAGGCTAAGACATTTCCGTGGAGTACGTTTGCATACGCGCGCCCCCTGGCGCCGTCTCTTTCGCAAACTCAGACTCAAACGCAGATTGATGACGGCGATCCGCTAGAAGACGCGACGCTCGATGTTGCGCCCCCGCCTTCAGTCGTGGCCATCGCGCGCAGCGTCCCAGCGCGGCCGCGCGTGCCGGTGGGCAATTCTTCGCAAAACGATAATGGCGGCAGCAAACCTGACGTCCCTCAGATCGCTCCACAATTGACTGCTGCGGAAACCGGCGCGGCGCAGCAGCAAATGACACAGAGCTTGGGCATCGCGGAACGCAACATTGGCTCCGCCGAGGGAAAAGCGCTGAACGCTACGCAGCAGGATCTCGCGTCAAAAGTGCGCAGCTTCATGGCCGAAGCGCGCGACGCAGCGAGCAACGGAGACTGGACGCGCGCGCGAGCTGCTGCCAAGAAAGCAGAAGTGCTCTCGCAGGAACTGGCAAGCTCGCTCTAAAGCGATCGAATTTTCCGCGCGGCAGGCTGAAGGGCTACCAAGAAAAAAATGACGAAAAAGTTCGAGGCCGTCATCGCCGGAGGAGGGCTCATCGGCGGAGCCATCGCGCTCGAGCTTGCGCTCGCAGGCGTCCGCGTGGCCATTTTTGAGCAAGGTGAGCCGGGACGTGAAGCGTCGTGGGCCGGCGCTGGAATTCTGTCGCCTGCTCCAGAAAATCCCGCAACCATTCCGCTGGTGCCGCTTGGCAAGGCCAGCATGGCGCTTTATCCCGACTTCGTAGCACGCGTCGAGGAAATTTCCGGCCAGGATGTTGGCTTCCGCGCCAAAGGGGCCTTGGAAGCGTTGTTTTCGCGGGATACAGCGCGCGAGTTGAGCACGCATGTTGCTCTTCATCATGGCTTGGGATTGAAAGCTGAAGCAATTAGCGCCGAAGACGCACGCGAACTCGAGCCTGCGCTCAGTCCAGAACTGGAAGCTGCAGTGCTCCGGCCCGACGAAGCGTCGGTGGACAACCGCGCGTTGACTCACGCGGTCTTGGAAGCGGCGCAGAAAAGCGGCGCCGAAATTCTCTCGCATCGCGAAGTGCAAGGAGTTTGGCGAGAGAAGGATCGCTGCGCGGGGCTGCTGCTTAAAGACGATAAAATTGCCGCTAAATGGACCATCATCGCGGCCGGCTCGTTCTCCGCAAGTATCGCGGGAGTGGCCACATATGCGCCGGTGCGTCCCGCAAAAGGACAAATGGTCTCGCTGCGCAGCAAGGGTACGAAAATCGAGCGCGTGCTGTGGTCCGACAAAATTTATCTGGTGCCACGAAATGACGGCAAGATTTTGGCCGGCGCTACCGTCGAGTACGTTGGGTTCGACAAGAAAGTGACCGCGGGCGCATTGGAAAAAATACTAAGCGGCGCAATCGAACTCGCGCCGGATCTTGCCAACGCTCAGGTGGAGGAAACCTGGGCTGGGCTTCGCCCCGACTCTCCTGATCACTTGCCAATTTTGGGACCGACGGATATCGAGGGGCTGTTACTAGCAACGGGCCACTTTCGTAGCGGCATCTTGCTCACGCCCATTACCGCGCGGCTTATCCGCGAATGGGTCACGGAGCAGCGCGTCTCCGTCGATTGGGATCGCTTCGCTCCATCGCGCTTCATGGAAGCACGCAAGGAAACTACGGCTTAGGAGAAATTTAGTCAGGCCGCCCAGGTGGCGCGACAATTGGCGACGAATCGCCCACATACCGATATTGGATCTGATCATTCTCCAGAATGAGGGCATGTTCGAGAACCACGTCCAGCGTTGAGCCGCGCGGCAGTTGAGCCTCTGGCCCGCGCGTCAGCAATATAGCGCCGAGCCCGGCAAGTCCGCCAATACCGGCCCCAATCCCCGCGCCTTTTGCTCCGCCGGCGATGGCTCCGATGCCCGCACCCGTTACCGTCGTGGTCGCCACCGTTCCGACGTCTTTCCCTTTGCCGCCTCCACCGGTGACTTTGCCCTCCGGATCCATCGTTTCATTACCGCCGCTATCCGCGCTACGCGGCGCGGCATTCAAGTCGACGGTATATCCATTCGGAAAAATCAACGTGTTCAGCTTCATGCGAAATTCACCGCGACCCTTGATGCGCCCGGGACGCTTGGATTCGAGCAGTTCGCCGCGTAAATACGAACCGACCGGAACAACCACACGATTATTCTGCGTGATGGGAAACGAAGTCCGGAAGTAGAGTGAATCACCCGCTTTAGCACTGCGCGTGGAAATGCCGTTTTCCAGAACAACCGCAACGCGCGTGCCGGCAGGAACGGTGATTTTATCGTTCGTTGCCGCGCGTCTTTCCGCCGCAGGCCGCGCTTCTAGAGCAATCGGCGGCGGCGCGGACGTTTGCGGACCTTCCGGCTGCTGCGCGAAGGCTAAGCCGTAGGACGTGAAAAATAAGAGGTGAAGGGCAAAAAGCGGGCGCGTGCAGATCACGGTTTCCCTCCATGCTGTCCTGCGATGCGAGCAGCAGAGGTGCGGATGCCTGTAGTATATCTTGCTGCACAAGCATAGGCCCAAATCAATTCATCCACTCTGGGTCAGTCGCCTTGGCTTCCCAGCCGCGACAGCCAGCAATCCCCAAACAATCCGGGCTCTAGTACTTGCTTTTTCCTGTTGCTTTTTCCTTGACAAGAGAGTTACTCGTCGTGTACTATGACTGCCGGATAATTGTGCGTCCGAGGACTCCGGTAACGCCAGCATCTCTGCTGGCGTTTTGCTTTTGAAGAGGCTCTGCGGGCTGCGCAAGTTCTTTATAATGAACACTTATGAAAAATCGGGGAGGGGGGCCGCGGGGGCCCCCACCCAAGACACTGGTGCCCGGCCCAGCCATAAACCAGGCCAGCGTCGTTGGCATGCGTGGACACCTACCTTCATTCACCGCACATTGACCGCCCGATTGGCGCCGTCTACGCTGTGACCTGCGGCTGGAGGATGTCATGGCGAAACTGGCGCTCGTCTACGGGATGCGATTGCTGCCGGAGGAAGACCTCGGCGAAGTGAAAGACGCCACCATCGTGCTAAAGAACGGGCGCACGGCGCGTGTCACCATGCACTTGATTGAGGGCAGCAAGGAAGAAATCGAGTCGACGTTTCGTCAATCGATCGAAGCTTTTTTCGACATGTATCCTGAGATTTAGGGGAAGGTGAATTTCAGCGATTGCCGAAATTTTCCGGGTCGACGCTTGGATCGCCTAACGCATCATTAATGAGCACCGTCGATTGTCCGGTGAGCTCAAAGCGCTTGCGGCACTTATAGCACGCCACTAAATCGTCGAGCCGCACCATGTACGAAGCGGCCTTCGCAAATTTTCTGCGGTCTTCTTCGCCCGCGCCGCGCGGAAGCTCTTTTCGCTTCCTGCACACTTTCCAGCGCACCGGCGCCTCAAACTCGCCGCGGCAACTCGGGCACACGAGTTTGACCTTCCGCGTCTCTTCTTTTTCTGTGTAGAAAGCTCTCTCGTCCATATTCAGTGTGCGGGCGCGCTCACCGCTTCATCGATTGTAACAAATTCAAGGCCCAGGTCGCGCCAGCGCGGCAGCCAATGCTCCAGCGCCGCCAGCGTACGCGTGCGATCCGCCCCCTGCTCGCGATGGCTCCCGTCATGCAAACAGAGGATTTCCCCCTTGCCGGAACCGCCCTTCAACGCGCGTTGTGCCCGCTCCGCGATCGGCTGCATTCGCCGGATCAGCCATTCGGCGGAAGGCGCGCGCCAGTCTCCCGGCAGCAACGACCACATCACCACGCGCATGTTGAGCTCTCGCGCTTCCGCGGCAAGCCACGGATTTCTCAAGCCAAACGGCGGACGAAACCATTTCGGCGGCGCACCCAGCGCGTTCTTGATCGCGGAATGCGTCAAGCGTAGCTCGACGCGTATCTCCGCCGAGCGTTTCCAAAATAAATTTGGATGCGATTCCGTGTGATTGCCGACAACGTGTCCCCGCGCGGCAATTTCAGTGACCAGTTCAGGGCACTCGCGAATGTAGCGCCCAATAAGAAAGAAAGTAGCCGATGCTCGATAACGATCGAGCAGGTCCAGCAGCTTCGGCGTGATCGCCGGATTAGGCCCGTCATCAAACGTGATGGCCAGCTTGCGAGGCGAATCCGTCCGGCAAATTGTGGGACCAAAAAGCTGTGCGCGCGGATGAACGCCGCCATAAGCGGCGATTCCGGCCGCCGCAGCGCCGATCGCCGGCGCTCCCATGAGCCAGGGATTCACGGGCGGTATTGTCGCACGTAGACGGAGCAGATAGGTAAATAGGAAAGGCTCAGCCCGGCAAGAGCCGCCGAGCCTTTAAATCTGTGAGGAGCCGCTCGATTTCTGTATCGCGCTCCATACGATGTAGGCGCTCCCCAACATCGTCGCTGATCAGCTCGACTTCGGCGGTTGCGACCGCTTCACTGTGATGTACGCGATCCTTCAGCCGGTCGAATGTGGCACCCTTTGCATGATCGCCGATCGCCGTTTGCGCTCGCGCCGCCTTGCCAAGCGCCACGCTGCGGCGCTGCCGCGCGAGCAGCAGATCGCGTTTCGATCTTGCTTCATCCAATTTTTGCTCCAGCTTCTGCAAGGCGCCCTTCAGCGTCTCGACTTGGGCCTTCTGATCATCCACCTGCTCGCGAAAACTCTGCGCCAGCCGCAGCGCGGTCTGATAGCGTTCCAACGCCCCGCGCGCCAAGTCGTCTTCGCTTTTGTCGACGGCCCGCTCCGCTTTGCGCATCCAGTCGTTTCCATTGTCTTCGTTTTCCTTCAGTTTCTTCTCCAGCATATGTTGATCGGCAATGGATACCGCCACCTGCGTTTTCACTTGCAAGTATTGGTTCTCCATATCGAGAATCACTTGCTTGATCATCTTCTGCGGATCCTCGGCACGGTCAATCATGTCGTTGAGATTCGCGCGAATTAGAGTGCCTACTCGTTCCAAAAGTCCCATGATGTTTCTCCTTTCAAAATCAACCAATGCCACCGCGCAACGTTATGGCGGCGCGCTCAGCGCGTCTCCATCGGTTGCGTCATCTCACAAATCCAGCATCGGCAAGACAAATGCGAAACAATGCTCGAGCACAAACGCCAGGTGATCCGCAACGTGTGTAACCACGAAGGCGACGATCACAAGGACGAAGACCAGCAGCATCATCAATTTCTCTTTCATCGTCATGACACTCCCCCGGCTCCCCAATCACAAAGAAGCGCCTGGGCAGATCCCGCGACCTGCCCAGACGGACCGAATTACTAGGAGTTATTCGGCAGCGACGGCGGCGCCGGCTTGGCCGCGTGATCGCCGATCAAACGCACCTTGGCGAGCAGGTCCGACATCTGCATGCCGGAGAGCGCCTCGAACAACGCAGGCACCTGCGCCGCAATCTTCGTTATGTCGCCAGTGAGCTTGTACGCGCCGGCCGCGTCACCGTTGCCGGTCGATACGATAGTCACCTTGTCAATTTTGCTGAGCGGCTCAGAGAGAGCACGCACGACTTCCGGCAGTCCGGTGATCAGCTTGTCGACCACCGCCGCCTGGTTGTATTCCTGATAGGCCTCGGCCTTAACGTTCATCGCCCTGGCTTCGGCTTCGCCTTTCTTGAAGATGATCTCGGCTTCCGCTTCGCCTTGCGCGCGAATAGAAGATGCGCGGCCTTCCGCTTCGCTGATCAGGCGCTGCCGTTCCGCTTCCGCAAGCGTCTGAATGCGCTGCCGCTCGACATCCGCCGCCTTCAGTACCGTGGCAATCAGTTCGCGTTCGCGGCGCGCAATCTCGGCTTCTTGCACCTTCACCTGCGCTTCGCGCTCCACTTGCTGCACCCGCACCGCTTCCGTGATCACTTGCTGCTGCTGGATGTTGGTTTCGATTTCGTAGGCTTTGTCCGCCTGCGCTTGCGCTTTCTTAGTCGCTTCCAGGTAAGCAGCCTGCTTGATGTTCAGGTCGCGTTGCGCTTCGGCTTGCTTCGCCAACGAAGCAGTCTCCGCCGCCACCCGCTCCTGATCCGCTTGCGCTTTGGCGACCGCCGTCGCGATCCGCTTCCGCCGTGGCTACTTCCGCATCGCGCTTGATGCGCGCCACGTCCGGCCGTCCCATGTTGGTGATGTATTCGTTCTTGTCGCGGACTTCCTTAATGGTGAAACTCACCACCTCAAGTCCCATCTTGCTCATGTCATCCGCGCATGTGGAACGCATGCGGTCGCCAACCATCTCTGGTTCCTTGACGATCTGCTCGACCGTAAGCTGGCCCATGATTCCGCGCAGATGCCCTTCCATTACCAGCCGGATCAACGCTTCGCGCTGTTCCGGCCGCTTGGTCAAAAATTGCTCTGCAGCAGTGAGAATCGATTCCTTGTCCGATTTCACCTTGATTTGCGCCACCGCTTCCACGGTGACGGCCACGCCCTGATTGGTGTAAAGGTTTTGCTGCGGAGCGACGTCAAACGACATCAGCTCCAGCGACAAATCCTTGCACGTCTGCACCATCGGAAAAATGATGGCGCCTCTTCCGGTGTACACATGTGTGCCGCCCATTCCGTAAACGATCAGTGCTTCGTGAGGGCCCGCCTTGCGATACATTCTGGCAACTACCATCATCACCATCAGCAGCACAAGAACCAGGAGCCCCGCACCTACCACCACTTCCATCGGCAACCCAAACATACGAACCTCCCTTTTCTATCCGGAGACTGTCGGCTTCGAGCCTCAGTCCGAAAATCGTTCACCGCGTGAATTCTTCCCACCGCTTGACGTAGGCGATGCCCTTCTCATAGCGCTCGATCACTACTTCGGCACCTTTTTCCAGCGGCTTTCCGTCGTCGCAGCGCGCACCCGCACAGCGCCGTGCGCCTGCCAGAGAAAAAATTATTTCGCCTGTGCCGCCGTTCTCGCGAATAGGCATGCTGATCGTTCCTACATTGCCTTCGATTCGGTAATCTTCGCTTTTCAAAGGCGGATCCGAGTGCATCAGCTTTACCATGAACTTGAAAACGACCGCACCGGCCACGACTCCGGCTATTGTAGAAATCGCCAGAGATGCGAGCGCGACCAGATGCGCGTGGCGCGTGAGCAAGTATCCGGTTCCGCCGAACCAAGCCAGGAACGCCATGGCCGTGGAAGCGTTGAACCAGGAAAGATGCACGCCGCCACGCAACCCGCCGCGCATACCTCCGCCCGCTCCGGCGTGGTGCCCCAAGTGAAACGGCAGGTGCATCTTGAAGGGAAGATGGATGTGGACCGCGCCTGCAAAAAACGACACCAAGCTAAGCGCGAATCCCACGATGAAGCAGAAGAGATAAAAATCAGACCAGGTCATACGGCACCTCGGGCGCACCTTCGTGCGCGAGCTGGAATCCCGGTACGCAGACCACTTGCTTCAGTTCGGGGACGGTGGCGGATGCCCGCTACCCTGCTGCCTACTCTGATCGATATCAGCGCCAGGCCGCAGCACTTCGTGCAGCCGGTCCGCAAGGCCCGGTGTCCGAAGAATTTCGCCCAACAGCAACAGCGCTCGCCGCGAATCTTCCACCTCGGCGATGGTCAACAATGCATCGCTGAGCGCGGGATCGGCGGAGAACTGCTCGACGCCGCCAAAGATCCACGAATCGATCTTCGCGTCCTCGGCCCGCAGATCAGATTGCAGGCCGGACGTATAGCCTTCCGGATCGTCCACCAGAAAGCCTGGATAAACTTTAAAGAACCGCGCCAGCAGCTCGCGCGTGGTGTGCGTCAGGTGCGGGCGCGCGCCACTCTCAATTTGCGAGAGATACGCCTGGCTAAGTCCGCGGCCCAATTCGCGCTTCATGGCCGTAGCCAGTTCAAACTGAGTCATGGGCCTGCTCAGGCCGCGCAGCGAACCTTCCACCGAGCGTAGGGAGCGGAGTTTGTCGCCTAGAGTCATGTGAGGAGCACCTATTGCTATCTGCGATGTGTATATCGCAATATGCAATATCATGTCAAGGACAAAATGTGCCGTGTTTTGTTGTGCTTAGAAGCTTCAATTGTGGAATTATTCAGGTCGACGCAAGGATTGCAGGTCGATTCCCAGCTGCTGGCACTTCTTGTAAAGGTGGCTGCGCTCCAGCCCGAGCGCCCGCGCCACGTTCGTCATATGGAAATTGTGCCGCCGAATCTCAGCGAGCAGCACTTCCTTTTCAAATGCCTCGGTTCGCTCGGCAAGCGTTCCGCTGGATGCTGGTTCTGATGAGCCCGCACCGCCGGGTCTCTCCGTGCCGCCGCCGGCACTCGGCAGAATCATCCGCACATCTGCAGCGCCCACTGCGCCTTCGCCCGCCAGCAGCACTAGCCGCTCCACCACGTTGCGCAGCTCGCGCACGTTTCCCGGCCAGCCGTAGCGTCGCAGCTCCACGATCGCATCTTCCGCAAACGTTTTCTCTTTCCATCCATTCTGCGCCGCAACTTGCCGCGCAAAGTGTTGCACCAGTTCCGGAAAATCTTCCAGCCGCTCGCGCAATGGCGGAAGCGCCAAAGGAAAAACGTACACGCGATGAAAAAGATCGCGCCGAAACCCATTCTGCTTCACCAACTCTTCGAGATTGCGGTGAGTCGCCACCAGAACGCGCACGTTCACACGAATTGGCTTGTCGCCTCCGACTCGCTCGACTTCTCCCTCCTCCAGCACGCGCAGCAATTTCGCCTGCATCGCCAGAGGCATATCGCCAATCTCGTCCAAAAACAGCGTGCCGCCATCCGCCTGCTCGAATTTTCCCGCATGTTTCGCGGCCGCTCCCGTGAACGCGCCCTTCTCATGCCCAAACAGCTCCGATTCGATTAACTCAGCGGGCACGGCGGCGCAGTTCAGCGTCACAAAGGCATTTTCCCGCCGCGCCGAGTTCTCATGAATCGCGCGCGCCACCAACTCTTTTCCCGTTCCAGTTTCGCCGAGAATGCAAACACGTGTCTCACTCGCGGCGACGCGTTCAATTTGTGCCAGCAGCCGCGACATCGCCGCTCCCGATCCGATCAACTCGTGCTTGCCCAAGCGCTGCCGCAGCTCGCGATTTTCATCTTCCAGCCGCGACAGCCGCAGCGCATTTTCCACCGTGACCAACAACTTGTCGCTCGAAAGCGGCTTTTCCAGGAAATCCAACGCCCCAAGCTTCGTCGCGCGCACCGCCATTTCGATATTCGCCTGCCCGGAAATCAGCACGATCGGAGTCTTTACACCGGCTTTCTTCAAATCTTCCAGAAGCTCGAGCCCGCTCTTCCCCGGCATCACCACGTCGGAAAGAATCAGATCGAAATTTTCCGTGCGCAACAAATCCAGCGCGCGACTTGCGTTGTCGCACACCGTTGCTTCATGGCCGGCCAAACGGAAGGCACGGGAAAGAGAAGCTAGAGTATTGGGATCGTCGTCAACGAGTAGCAGGTGAGCTTTGCGGGGCAAGCATCGGTCCTTTGCGCTGCGTAAGTCAGTCGCTTGCCGCCGCTAGAGTCTTCGGCGAAGTCTTGGCATCGGCGGCC
>WNFL01341261.1_pt2 | contig 18922 bp, 18 predicted proteins | sample 5400361 | NCBI WGS metagenome assembly WNFL01 (sample SAMN13153351, study PRJNA577476) | soil metagenome | isolation source: 40 cm soil on Douglas fir-dominated hillslope | place: USA:California | collected 2013-09-17
AAGCGAGGTTAACGTCGAATCCATGAATCAGCCGACCACTCTGGGTGAACTGAAAAAGACCGAATGGGCGAGCCCCGCCCGCCGTAACCGCACCGTCAAAGACGAGATGCGGGAGAACCTGATCTGCCTGCTGGAGAACGGCACTCAACTGTTCCCCGGCATCGTCGGATACGAGGAGACGGTCATCCCGCAGCTCGTCAACGCGCTGCTCGCCCGCCACAACTTCATCTTGCTCGGCCTGCGCGGTCAGGCGAAGAGCCGCATCCTGCGTCAGCTCGTCAGTCTGCTGGACGAAGAGATTCCCTTCCTGGCGGGCAGCGAGGTCAACGACGACCCGTTCGAGCCGATCTCGAAGTACGGCCGCGAACTGATCGCGGAGCACGGCGATGAGACGCCGATCGCCTGGCTGCCGCGCGACGCTCGCTTCATCGAGAAGTTGGCGACGCCCGACGTGACGATCGCGGACATCATCGGCGACGTGGATCCGATCAAGGCGGCGCGCGGCGGGCACCTGCTCTCCGACGAGCTGACGATGCACTTCGGCCTCCTGCCGCGGGCCAACCGCGCGATCTTCGCCATCAACGAGCTGCCCGACCTCGCCGGCAAGGTGCAGGTGGGATTGTTCAACATCATGCAGGAAGGCGACGTCCAGATCAAAGGCTACCCCGTCCGCCTGAACCTCGACGTGGCTCTGGTATTCACCGCGAACCCCGAGGACTACACGGCGCGCGGCAAGATCATCACGCCCTTGAAGGACCGCATCGGCGCCGAGATCGTGACGCACTACCCGCTCACCGTGGAGTTGGGCACGGCGATCACCAAACAAGAGGCCTGGGTGGAACGCGGCGGCCGGCCGATCCGCGTGCCCGACTTCATTGAGGAGCTGATCGAACGCATCGCCTTCGAAGCGCGCGACGACAAGCGCGTGGATCGGCGCAGCGGCGTGTCGCAGCGCCTGCCGATCAGCGTGCTGGACAGCGTCGTTTCGAACGCGGAGCGCCGCACCATCGTGACCAAAGAACGGGCGGTCGTGCCGCGTGTCTCCGACGTGTACGCGGCCCTCCCCGCCATCACCGGCAAGCTGGAGCTCGAGTACGAGGGCGAGCTGCAGGGCGCGGAAGCGATCGCCAAGGATCTGATCCGCCGCGCCGCGGGCAAGACGTTCGAGGCGCGGGTGGGCGGTGCCAACGTGGACGACATCGTCCATTGGTTTGACGAAGGTGGCGCGCTCAAGATCACCCCCGACGAGCGCTCAGAGGCGCTGCTCAAGGGCTTCAGCGTAGTGCCGGGGCTGCTCGACCTGGTGGACCAGGTCGGGCTCGCCGGTAAGAAGGACCCGGCCGCGATGGTGTCGGCGTGCGAGCTCGTGCTCGAGGGCCTCGTGGCGGAGAAGCGTATCGCGCGCAGCGAGGACCTGGGCTACGTCCGCGCCCGCCCCGACCCCAAGACCCCGCCGAAACCTGGACCGAACCTCTTCACGTAACATCCTCGTCTCCTACAGGGAGTCCCCATGGGCCAGATGTTCTTCGGTCTCGTGCTACTCGCCGTCGCTTTCTTCCTGCGTCTTGGAGCCTCGACGATACGAGCCGAAGGAGCACGCCCGGTCGGCGGTGCGCTGCGCCTCGCGAGCCTCGGCGCCCTTGTCGTCGGCGTGCTCCTCATCCTCGGCTCCACCGCCGTCGTGATCAACGCGGGCGAGGTCGGCGTGCAGCACGCCTTCGGATCGGTGAACCCCAGTCCGCTCCTGCCCGGCATCCGGATGGTGCCGCCCTGGTCCTCGATCGAGCACTACTCGACGCGCGAGGAGCAGTATCCGTTCACCGGCGATCAGGTCGAAGAGATCGCGGCGCTGTCGAGCGAGCAAATGGGGATGACGGTGGATGTCGGCCTGCGCTGGCAGATCGATCCCCAGCAGGCCGCGCGCATCTACACCGAGATCGGCGACGAGAATCAGATCCACAGCGCCGTGCGCAACGCCCTGCGCAAGGGCGTGCGCGACGGGATGGTGCAGTACTCCATCAACGACATCTCGAAGCGCACGCAGATCGCCAATACCATGGAAGCGTTGGTGGACTCGGCGCTGGTGACGCAGCCCCGCGTTGGAGGCCCGCGGTTCCGGATCGCGACGGTCACCGCCTTCTTCCTGCGCGACCTGCAGCCGCCCGCGCAGGTGGTGCAGGCGATCAACAACAAGATCGCGCAGGAGCAGCAGGTCGAAACGGAGCGTCACCGCGTCGAGGTGGCGCGGCTCCAGGCGGAGCAGCAGAAGCTCCTCAACACGACGCTCACCCCCGAGGCGTTGACCCGACAGTATTTCGACGTCCTCCGCGAGCTCAAGTCGTCGAACAACCTCGTCATCCTGGTTCCGACCGCGGGCGGCATCCCGGTCCTGAACATCGGCGACCTGCGGCGGAACCTGCGCCAGCAGTGAGTGCGCCGCCGCTCATCACGGTGACGCGGCAGTACGCCTCCGGCGGCTCGGACATCGCGCGGCTGGTGGCGAAAGCGCTGGGCTGGACGCTGATCGATAACGAGTTCGTGGATCAGGTGGCGCGGAAGGCCGGCCTCCCGCCCGAAGAGGTGGCGCAGCTCGAGGAGCGTGCCCCCGGCCTGCTGGAGCGGCTGTCACGCACCCTGGCGGCGGCGTCACCCGAGATGTTCATCTCTACGTCGGGCACGCCGCCGCCCGTCGAGGTCGACGAGGCCACGATCGTGAAAATGACGGAGCGGGTCATCGCGGAGGCGGCCGCCGAGGGCCGGGCGGTATTGGTGGGCCGCGGCGCCCAGGCGTTGCTGGCGCAGCGCGGCAACGCGCTGCATGCGTACGTGATCGCGAGTAAGCCGTGGCGGCGCAAACTCGCCGTCGAGCGACTGCACGTGGACCCCGCCGACGTCGACAAGGTCCTGGACGAGACCGACAAGCAGCGCGACCAATACGTGCAGACGCACTACGGCCGCGACCGCCAGGACTTGACGATCTACGATCTCGTTCTAAACGCGGAGCGGCTCGGGTTCGAAGCAGCGGCAGCGCTGGTGGTGGCGGAGGGTCGGCGACGGGGATGGCGCTAGGCCGAGTACCAGTTCTTCTCCCACGCGTGGCCTTCGAGTTGCGAGAGCATCCCCGCCGACAACGGACCCTTGTCCGACGCCGCGACGTTGGACCGCACGTGGTCGGCGCGGCGCATGCCGGGGATCACCGCCGACACCTCCGGGGACGACAGGCAGAAGCGCAACGCCAGCTCGGGTAGCGTCGCCGCTTCTTCGCCGAGCAGCTTGGCAAGAGCATCCGCCCTCTTTCCGGCTTCAGCTTTCCGGTCGCCCGCGAAGTACGCTTCGCGCCAGTCGCCCGCCGGAAAGACCGTGTCGGCGCGAATGCCGCCCGTGAGCGCGCCCTCGTCGAACGGCACCCGGACGATGATGCCCAAGGGCTTTTTCCTGGCGAGCGTGAACAGGGCCACCTCTGGGGAACGATCGTAGATGTTGTAGATGACCTGGGCCGTCTCGAAGATGGGATCGGCCAGCGCCCGCAGCGCGGTGCCCGGCGCGTGATCGTTGATCGAAATCCCCCAGTGCAGGACCTTCCCTTGCTCGGTCAGGCGCACCATCTGCTCATATGACGCGGCCCACTTCGAATCGTCGAGCCAGTTGTCGTGCCACACGTGCAGTTGTTGCAGCGGCAGGGCGTCGACGCCGAGGTTCTTGAGCGATGACTCCGTTGACGCGGCGATGTGGCGGGCGGGAAACACGTCGCTGAGCGGCTTGTGGCCGTCCGCGGGCCATTCCAGGTTGCGCGGCGGCACCTTGGTGGCGACGACGGCGTGACCGTCGTGGATCGCCTCGCGTAGGACCTTCCCGATCAGGCGCTCGCTGTGGCCGCTGCCGTACGCCAGCGCCGTGTCGAAGAACGTCACGCCCGCGTTCAAGGCCTCGCGCAGCGCGTCGCTCCCCTCGCGATCGTCGGCGCCGAGCCACATGTCGGCGCCGAGTCCCCAGGCACCGTAGCCGATCTCACTGACGTCGTACCCGGTCGTGCCGAGAGTGCGGTTTCTCATGGGGTGATACCTACACCGCCGCGCGCAACTGCGGAACCCGCCATGCCGCGATGGCCATCGCCAAGGCCGTGATGATGCCACCCGTCGCCACGGCCGCCGGGGCGCCGTAATGCTCCGCCAGCACACCCGCCTGGAGGGAGCCCAGGGGTGCCAGCCCGACGAACACGAAGGAGTAGAAGCCCATCACGCGCCCGCGCAGCCCGTCGGGCACCAACGTCTGGAGCAGCGTGTTCGTGAGGGCGTTGTTGAGGATCATTGCGCAGCCCGCCAGGGCCAGGACCAGAAGCGACAGCGTGAAGCTGCGCGACGTCGAGAACAGCACGATCGCCAGGCCGAAGCTCGTGCCGCCCAGGACCAGCGTGCGGCCCTTCGGGATGCGCCGGCTCAAGACGGCGATCCCCAGCGCCCCGAGGAGCGCGCCCGCTCCCACCGCCGCCGTGAGGGCGCCGTAGCCCGCCGCTCCCGCGTGCAGCACGTCCCGCGCCACGACCGGCATCAGGACCAGAAACGGAAAGCCAAAGACGCTGAACAGGCCCGTCAGCACGACGAGCGTCGAGACCCGAGCGTCGGAGCCGATGAACGCGAGACTTTCACGGAATCCCACCCACGCTGAGGCACGCGCCGGCTGCGGCACGTGCGGCGGCAGTCGCATCGCCAAGAGCCCCGCGATCACGGCGAGGTAGCTCACGCCGTTGAGCGCGAAGCACCACTTCGTGCCCACCGTCCCGATCAGCACGCCGGCCACCGCGGGGCCGAAGACACGCGTCGCGTTGAACACCGACGAGTTGAGCGCGATCGCGTTCATCAAGTCGTCCTTCCCGACCATCTCGACCAGGAACGACTGGCGCGTGGGGATGTCGAACGCGTTGACTAGCCCCAAGAACAACGCGAGCCCCATGACGCTGCCGACCGTGACCTTGCCGGTGGCGACCAACGCGGCGAGCGCGAACGCCTGCAGCATGAGGAGCGACTGCGTCATGATGACCACACGCCGCTTGTCGGTGCGGTCGGCGATCACACCGGCGTAGAGGGTAAAGAGCAGCACGCCGATGGAGCCGAGCGCCGACACCAGTCCGACGTAAAACGGAGAGTCGGTGAGCTGCAGCACGAGCCAGCCCTGGGCGATTGACTGCATCCAGGTGCCGGTGAGCGAGACGGTTTGGCCAAAGAGGAAGAGGCGGAAGTTGCGGTGGGCCAGGGCCCCAAGTCCGTAGCGCCGCGCGGCCTCGGTCATGTCTTACAAAACTATACTAGATTAGAGGACGGCCGATGAAACACACGACGTATAGCCGCTTCGTCCCTGGCCTGCTCGAGACGCTCAACCTCCAGGCCCTGCTCGACCAGTTGGCGGACTTCCTCCTCCAGTCGGGCTTTGCCGGAGGCCCGCACTCGAACCCGTTCTGGGGCGAGTTCGGCGAGGACGATCCCGACCGCTCGCTCGACGCCCTGCGCCAAGCCATCCTCCAGGCCCTGATGGAGTCGGGCCAGCTCACCCCGGAGATGCTGAACGTGTTGCGGGGTGAATCGACCGGCGACGCCCAGCGCGACGCCGACCTGCAACGCCAGCTCGCTGAGCTGCTCGACCAGATCGTCCAGAAGCTGATCGAAGAAGGGTACCTGAACCTCACGCAGGCGCCGCAGCTGCCCGCGGGCCAGCAACCGCTCTTCGGCCCCGGCGGGATGGCCCAGGAAGCGGCGCAGCAGGTGCAGTTCAGTCTCACCGAGAAGGGCATCGATTTCCTCGGCTACCGCACCCTGAAGCACCTGCTCGGCAGCATAGGCAAGTCGAGCTTCGGCGCGCATGAAACCGAGCATCTGGCGACGGGCATCGAGGCGGAGGCCGCGAGCAAGCCCTATGAATACGGCGACACCCTCAATCTCGACGTGAACGCCACGCTGTCGCGGGCGCTCGAGCGCGAGGGGTTGGGCGTCCCGATCAACCTCGAGTACGGCGACCTGATGGTGCACCAGGCCGAGTATCGCTCGTCGTCGGCGACGGTGCTGATGCTCGACTGCTCGCACTCGATGATTCTGTACGGCGAGGACCGCTTCACGCCGGCGAAAAAGGTCGCGCTGGCGCTGACGCACCTAATCCGCACCCAGTTCCCCGGCGACACGCTGCGCGTCGTGCTGTTCCATGACACCGCCGAGGAGATCCCCCTCGGCCAACTGGCGCACGCGCAGGTGGGACCGTATCACACGAACACGGCGGAGGGGCTCAAGCTGGCGCGGCGCATCCTGATGGGGCAGCGCAAGGACATGCGCCAGATCATCATGATCACCGACGGCAAACCGTCGGCGCTGACGCAGCCCGACGGACGGATCTACGTCAACTCAATGGGACTCGACCCGCACATCCTGCAGGCGACGTACCGGGAAGTGGCGCTGTGCCGCCGCAGCGGGATCCTGATCAACACGTTTATGCTGGCGCGGGATCGCAGCCTGGTGGAGTTCGTGAAGAAGGTGTCGGCGATCTGCCGTGGAAGGAAGACCCGGCGCGTATCATAGTTTAGGGACGATAGGCTTCGACGGTCCTAAGGGCTCCAATCAAGTAGTTGCTACCACCGACCCCATACAGCATTCCGCCGATCACACCGACACCAAGACCTACCCGCGCTGTGGGGACATCGGCGTTCGTCGTCCATGTATCGCTCCCGGGATCATACGCCTCGTTGGTCGCCCGAACGCCGTTCATCCAGCCGCCGACAGCGTACAGTTTACCGTTCAGAGCGGCGACACCGAGACCGTACCGCGGGAGCGACATCGGTGTCTTGCTGGTCCAAGTATCGCTGGCCGGATCATAGGCTTCGACGGCCGCACTACCAGTACTGCTATAACCGCCGACGGCGTACACTACTCCGTCGATCTCGGCGACCCCCAGGCGGGAGCGCCCCGTTGGCATCGACGGTTTCGCGGTCCACGTGTCGGTGGCCGGGTCGTACGCCTCGACAGTCGCCACCCCTACATGGTCGGGAGCGGACTCGCCACCAATCACGTAGAGAACTCCGTTGACTGCGGCGACTCCGGGCGCATACCGCGGCGTAGGCATCGGGGTCTTCGTTGTCCAAGTGTTGTTGGCCGGATCGTAAGCATCGAGCGTTGCCTCGCTGCTCGTGCCACCCACGACGTAAATGACCCCGTCAATCACCGCCGCCCTCACGCCAGCTCGCGGGCTGGGCAGTTGCCCTCTCATGGTCCACGTGTCAGTAGTCGGATCATAGGCCTCAACGGTGTTAAACCATGGATGATCGCTGCCATCGCCGCCGATCGCGTACAGCGTGCCGTCGACAACCGCTACGGCGAAGTTGACTCGCCCGGTGACCATCGGCGCCTTTACCGTCCAGCAGTCGCATGATGTGGTGCGCTGAGCGACGTTGGAGGGGCTTCCAAATGTCTCCACCAGATTCAGCGTCGACCGGTACGCTGCCACCTGAAACTCGTACGTCGTCGCGGGCGCAAGCTCGAGGACAGTGCACGTCAAGCGCGCGCCGACCTCCGTCCCAACCAGCGGCGTCGAACATGTCCCCTCCGTCACGTCTCGCGCCGAGCCCCACTCGATCGGCGGCTCGGCGAAACGCACGACGTACCGCGCCGGCTGCCCGAGTCCGTCGTCCACTTCGGTGAACGAGAGGGTTGCAGAGTTCTGGGTGACCTCATCCACCGCGAGATCGGTGACGGTGCCCGGGAAGCCCGGAAGCCCCCCGCCTGGGAGTGTCAACGAGGAGCGGGGAGCGAGCGGGGTATCCCGCCCCTGGCAGGCGGCGACGACAAGGAGCGCAGGCGCGAACAGCACCCGCATGGTTCGCGGCGAGAGACGACGCCGAGTGTGCGTACGTGACATGGCTGCTCCTCCGGCACCGGTGATCCGCTGTGTCCGAACGGACGCACCGTACAGTTGCAAGCCCCGTGCTTATGCACCTTCGCTGCGCCGGCGCCCTCGTGGGACTGCGTCGATGTTCAGTCAGCGCCACACGGTGCGGCGCGAAGACCACGCGGAGCGGTCGCCACGCCGGATAGAACGCGAGGATCACCGGCCGACTGCGGAAGGCGCGCAGTTGTTCTTGGTCATGGGACGAGTCCTAAACGCCAGAGGGCAGGCCCGCGTTGAAGTGACGCTGTGCCGCCGCAGCGGGATCCTGATCAACACGTTTATGCTGGCGCGGGATCGCAGCCTGGTGGAGTTCGTGAAGAAGGTGTCGGCGATCTGCCGTGGCAAGGCCTACTTCACGAACACGATGACGCTGGGGCAGTTCATTCTGATGGACTTCATGCGAAGGAAGACTCGGCGCGTCAGCTAGCGCAGGTCCGTCGTGCTATAGCCTGGCCCCAGCCATTATGACGTTTAGGGCGGGGCCCGTTACCCCGCCAGGTGCCTCGAAGTATCCTTGCGCTCGGACACCTTGGCGGAGTCTCTCGTGCGCGCACGTACGCTTCTCCTCGCCTGTTGCTTCGGAGTCGTCAATTGTTCTGAGCCGCTCGCCCCGGAACTCCCGGGACCCTTCACGGCGCTGGCGACCGGCGCTCACCACACCTGCGCGCTGCTCCAGGACTCCACGGCGTACTGTTGGGGCCGGAACCTGGAATTGCAGCTCGGCACGGGCGGCAGTGAACAGCAGGATTCGCTGCCGCGGGTCGTTGCCACCGGGCTCAGATTCACGCAGATCGCCGTCGGCGAGACTCACACGTGCGCCCTGACGGCCATTGGAGCCGCGTACTGTTGGGGTGACGGCACGCACGGGCAATTGGGAAAAAGCGGCACGACGAGCGCGAGCGCGCCGGTGCCGGTCGACGGCGGACTCACCTTCCGCGCGATCGCGGCCGGTGCCAGGCACACGTGTGCGTTGACCGATGCCGGCGAAGCCTATTGCTGGGGCGAGAACGCGTACCAACAGCTCGGACACGATACGGCCGCCGACGTAGTGGGTACGCCAGTTCCCGTCGGTGGCGGGCTCATATTCATATCCATAAAGGGGGGCGAGACTCACACCTGCGGCATCGCTCCGAACCATGCGGCGTACTGCTGGGGCAACAACATGTTTGGCATGGTCGGCAGCGGAGATAGCGCAGCCTACACTGTCGCACTCCCTGCGGCCGTGGCGGGCGGCTTGACGTTCAAGTCGATCGCCGGAGCCATGAGCCACACGTGCGGCATCACTACTGCCGGAGCGGCCTACTGCTGGGGCGGAGGAGATTTCGGCCAGCTCGGAATCGGTCCCACCACTGGGCGGCACTATACGCCCGAGAAGGTTGTCGGTGGGGGACCCTACGCCTCGGTCAGCGTGGGCAACCAGCATTCGTGTGCGCTGGACGTCGACGGACGGCTGTGGTGTTGGGGCGCAAGTGCCGAGAACCAGCTCGCGGCCGTGACCCGCGATAAGTGCCTGTTCACTCCGGGGTCGCCCAACTTCGTCCCCTGTAGCGAGGCGCCGATCCTCGCGGCGCGAGACCACTACTTCCAGAGCGTGACGGCCGGATCGTACTATACCTGCGCCCTCGGGTTCAGCGGCGCGGCATACTGCTGGGGCCAGAACGATTGGGGACAAATAGGCAACGCATCCCTCGGCGGGACCGATTCAATCGCCCTAGCAGTACCGCGTTTTCGCCGTCTCCCGCCGCTACGAATCCGCCTCCGCGGACGTCGAGACGATCACGCTCTGCGCGATGCTGCTGCTGCCCCGCGCCGCATCGCCGGCGAAATACACCTCTTCCCCATGCTCACCTCCGCGTTCCCCTCCGGGCGTCGAACACGAGCTTCGAGATGTCGCTCACCAGATTATACGCATCCTGATCCTTCTCAATCCCGCCCGTGAGCACCACTAACACGTAGCGCCGCCCGCCGGACAGCTCGACGATCGCGGCATCGTGATACACGACCTTCCCGACCCACCCGGTCTTGTGGTAGACCCGAGTTTCCGGCGGGAGGCCCGCCGGGATCCCTTCCTTGAAATGCTGGCGGCCGAGGATCGCGAGCATTTCGCGGCACGCCGCGGGTGACGCCGCTTGGTCCTGCGCGATCGCCGCCATCAACACGCCCAGATCCCGGGCCGTCGTCGTGTTGTTCCGTCCCGCGCGGTACGCCTTTCCATCTTCCACACCGCGGAGCACCACGATCGAGTCAGCGCCGAGCTCGTGCGCCGTGGCGTTGGCCCGCGGCGCTTCCACGCGCCCAATCAAGATGTTGGTCGCCTCCATCAACTCGACCAGCTCGCGGATCGATGCTTTGCCGCCGACCCGGGCGTACAGCGTCGAGTCCGAGTCGTCGGCCTTGTCGAGCTGGTAGATCGACGTGTCCATGATCGACTGGAACGCGTTCGTGACGGGAATCGAGTCGTCGAGCGAGAGCTGATGCGCGTCGCGGTCCCGGAACAGTTGGATCATCACGGGCACCTTCATCGTGCTCGCCGCGTGGAACCGCAGGCGAGCACCCACGAGCACCGAATCCTTCGTCGTCAGGTCCCGGAAATAGACGCCGACGGCGCTGGCCGGCGCGGCGGCGATGCGGGCCGAGATCCGTGCCGCGAGGCCGCTATCGGGCATCTGGACGGCGACGAGCAGCAGTGCGAGCAGAGCCATAGTGCCGGAGAAGATAGCCTTCGCCGAGCCTGGACGCCCGGTTTAGATTGCACGCGTGAGCGAGTTCGTCTTCGGCACCCACAACGCCGCGTTCGTGCAGGTGATGTACGAGCAGTACTTGCGCGACCCCGCCTCCGTCGCTGAAGAGTGGCGCCTGCTGTTCGATAACGGAAAGACCGCAGAGCTCCCGATCATTACCACAGATCGAGCGGAAGTGGTTGGGAGAAGGGAGAAGGGAGATGTACCCTCCGTTGCAGCGGAGAGTCCTTCTCCCATCTCCCATCTCCCTGCGGGAGCGACCCCCATCTCGGGTCCGGCAGCTCGGTTAGCGGCAAACATGACCGAGTCGCTCACGGTGCCGACCGCGACGTCATTCCGCGATGTCGCCGCCTTAACCCTCGATGCGCGGCGCAAGAGCCTCAACGCACAGCTCGTGGCCAGCGGCAAGAAGGTCTCCTTCACCCACCTGATCGCATTTGGCATCGTGCAAGCGGTCAAGCAGCTCCCGGTGATGACCCATGCCTTCCAGGAGGTCGACGGCAAACCGCACCGGGTGACGCCGCAGGGCATCGGGTTGGGCCTCGCCGTGGATGTCGAGCGCAAGGACGGCAGCCGCGGGCTGGTGGTGCCCGTCATCAAGCACGCCGAGGGAATGGACTTTGCCGCCTTCCACCAGACGTACGAGGCGCTGGTCGAGAAGGCGCGCACCAACAAGCTCCTCCCCGACGATTTCGCCGGCGGCACGATCACGCTGACGAACCCGGGGACGATCGGCACGGTTGCATCCGTGCCGCGCCTCATGAAGGGTCAGGGCTCGATCATCGCCACCGGCGCGATCCGTGACATTGCGGGCGCGAAGGTCATGACGATCACCAGCACGTACGACCACCGCATCATTCAAGGGGCGGAGTCGGGGATGTTTCTCCGCAAACTGGATTCCCTGCTCCAGGGCGAAGAGCAGTTCTACGAGGGAGTGACGGAAAGCCTGGGAGTGACTGGGAGAGGGGAGAAGGGAGACGTACTCTCCGCTGCACCGTCACGTGCATCTCCCATCTCCCCTCTCCCAGGCAACGCCGACGACCTGAGGCATGTGGCGGCGGCGATGGCCCTCGTCCGCGCCATCCGGCGCCTGGGGCACCGCGCGGCGCGCCTCGACCCGCTCGGCTCGGAGCCGCCCGGTGATCCGTCGCTCGACCCCGCCCCGCTCGGCCTCACGCCGGAGGCCATGGCGCGCATTCCCGCCGACGTGCTGCGCTGTTACGTCCCGGGCGCCACACTGGCCGAGGCGCTGCCGCACCTTACCGCCACGTATTGCGGCACGATCGCCTACGAGGTGGAACACATCGCGAGCCATGAAGAGCGCGTGTGGCTGCGCCGCGTGATCGAGGCGGGCGAGCACCGCAAGCCGCTCTCCGCTGCCGACAAGCGGGGCCTGCTCAGCCGTCTCACCCTCGTCGACACCCTCGAGCGATTTCTGCAGCGCGCCTACCTCGGCCAGAAGCGGTTCTCGATCGAGGGCGTGGACATGACGGTGCCGATGCTCGACACCACGCTCGAGCTCGCGGCGGCGTTCGGCGCGCGCAAGGTCGTGATGGGGATGGCACACCGCGGCCGGCTCAACGTGCTGGCGCACGTCGTGAGCCTGCCCTACGAAGCCATCCTCGAGGAATTCGAGGGCGGCGGCGCGGGCTCGGCGTCCGACCCCGAGGCCGTCACCGGCGATGTGAAATACCACCTCGGCGCCGAAGGGACGTACAAGACCACGAAGGGCCAGGAAGTGACGGTCTCCCTCCTGTCGAACCCTAGCCACCTCGAGGCGGTGAATCCCGTCGTCGAGGGGTGGACGCGAGCGGAGCAGACCGACCGCTCGGCCGCGGAGCCCAAGCACGACGTCTCGACCGTCGTGCCCCTCCTGATCCACGGCGACGCGGCGTTCGCGGGCCAGGGCGTGGTGGCCGAGACGTTCAACCTGGCGCGGCTGCGCGGTTACACCACGGGCGGCACGATCCATGTCATCACCAACAACCAGATCGGCTTTACCACCGATCCGCGCGACGGACGCTCCACCGACTATTCGAGCGATCTCGCGAAAGGGTTCGACGTCCCGATCATCCACGTCAACGCCGACGATCCCGAGGCGTGCATCGCCGCGGTGCGGCTGGCGTGGATGTATCGCGAAAAATTCCGTGGCGACGTGGTGATCGACGTCGTGGGGTACCGGCGCTGGGGCCACAACGAGGGCGACGAGCCGGCCTACACCCAGCCTGTGATGTACGACATCATCAAGAAGACGCCGCCGGTGCGCGAGAAGTACGCGGCGCAGCTCGCCGCCGAAGGTTTGGTGACACCGGAGGCCGCAAAGGCCGAGGCGGACGCGGCGTACGCCAAGCTCACCGAAGTACAACAGGCGCTGAAGGCACGGCGCGCGCGCCCATCCGGCGAAGAGCGGCGCATTGTGCGCGCCAGTGTGGCGGAGCCCGACACCGCCGTGGCCGCCGGCCTGCTCACCCAGCTCAACGAGCAGCTCCTGGCCGTGCCGGACGGCTTTACGGTGCACCCCAAGCTCAAACGGCAGCTGGAGCGTCGCCGCGAGACCATCGCGCAGGGCGGCCCGGGTGGAATGGAGTGGGCGCATGCCGAGGCGCTGGCCTTCGGATCGCTGCTGGTCGAGGGCTCGCCGATCCGGCTCACAGGGCAAGACGTCGAGCGTGGCACGTTCAGCCAGCGCCACCTCGTGCTGCACGATCCCACCAATGATCACCGCTGGGCGCCGATCCAGCACCTGCCCGGCGCGCGGGCGCCGTTCGAGCTGCACAACAGTCCGCTGTCCGAGGCGGCGTGCCTGGGCTTCGAGTACGGCTATGCCACCGCCGCGCACCCCGCGTTGGTGTTGTGGGAAGCACAGTACGGCGACTTCGCGAACGGCGCCGAAGTGATCATCGACCAGTTCATCGTGGCGGGTCTCGCCAAGTGGGGCGACACGTCGCGGCTCACGTTACTGCTGCCGCACGGATACGAAGGCGGCGGGCCGGAGCACTCGAGCGCCCGCCTCGAGCGCTACCTGTCACTCGGCGCCGAAGGCAACATCCGCGTGGCCAACTGCACGACGCCGGCGCAGTACTTCCATCTGTTACGCCGCCAGGCGCGACACGAGGAGATCCGCCCACTCGTTGTCATGACGCCCAAAGGTCTGCTGCGCCTGCCGGCCGCGAGCTCCAAGCTCGAGGACCTGACGCAGGGGCGGTTCCGGGCGGTGCTGTGGGACGGCGAGCGGCCGGCGTTGGACCAGGTGACGCGACTGCTGCTGTGTAGCGGCAAGGTGTACTACGATCTCACGGCGTCACCACAGCGTGCCGCGACGCCGCACATCGCGATCGGCCGGGTCGAGCTGCTCTATCCGTTCCCGTCGGAGGAGATCGGCCAGTATCTCTCCCGCTATCGCAGCTTGAAGGAGCTCGTCTGGGTGCAGGAGGAGCCGCGCAATATGGGGGCTCGCAAGTTCGTGCTGCCCAAGCTGCGCGACGTGGCGCCCGCGAGCGTCACGATCGGCGACGTGTCGCGTCCCGAGCGCTCGAGCCCCGCCGAAGGGTATCCGGCAGCGCACAAGGCCGAGCAGGATCGGATCGTGGCGGCGGCATACGGTGGATAGCCTGATCGTCGCCCGCTACGCGGTCTTTGCGCTGTTCGCTCTTTCCGCACTCGTCGCGCTCGGGTCCTGGCTCGTCCGCACCCGCCGCGTTTCCCCGTTCAGTCCGTTCGGCCGCGGCCTCCGTTCCGTGACCGACCCGATCGTTCGACCCGTAGAGAAACGGCTGGTGCGGATGGGCGGCAATCCCGTCCACGCGGGCTGGTGGCTCGTCGTGGTCGTCGCGGCCGGCGGCGTCATCTTCATCTCCCTGCTCGGCTGGGGGCTCAACGCCTTCCAGGGCGTTGCCTGGGCCGCCCAGAGCGGGCCCCGGGCCACGCTGGCGCTCGTCGTCACCCTCGCGTACAACGTTGTGTTCTACGCGGTGATCGTGCGCATCATCGCATCGTGGCTCGGGTTCTTCCAGTACAACCGCTGGATGCGCCCCATATATGCTCTCACCGATTGGCTGATCGTGCCCCTGCGCCGCATCGTCCCGCCGATCGGCATGTTCGACCTGAGTCCCATCGCCGCGCTGTTCGTCCTCTGGGTGCTCAAGTACATCCTGCTGGCGGGCCTCGCTGCGACTGGGGGAGCCTGAGCGCCACGCTGCTCGTGCACGTCGTCCCGCGCGCCCGCGCGACCGATGTCGCGGGCCGCCACGGTGACGCGCTGAAGATCCGCTTGGCAGCGCCGCCCGTGGACCGCGCCGCCAACGAGGAGTTGATTCGCTTTCTCGCCGAGCGACTATCTGTGCCGCGCAGCGCCGTCACGATCGCGGCCGGTCTCACGGGCCGGCGCAAGACCGTGAAGATTGCGGGGATCGAGACGGCGGATGCGCTGCGCGCCCTGGAGACCAAATGAAACTTCTCAAGGCATTGGTGAGCTTCATCGTCGGCACGATCGCCGGCGTCATCGGCAACGCGGTCATCGGCCCCTTCGGCGCGGTGTTCGGGTTCATCGCGGGGGGCATCGCCGCGTGGTGGGCGGCGCGAAAGGTGTTTGGGGAGTGATTGGCGTAGAGGACGGGCCGTCGTTGATCCGTGCCCTGAAGGGCTGGCTCGGCTAGTACGCGCGTCCTGAAGGACGTGGTTCGGAGCGCCCTTTAGGGCGAGTGATCTGGCCGAGCCGGCCCTTCAGGGCACGGTTAACCCGGTGGGTTTTCCCCTTACTTCCCCTGCGCCATCTGCGCCAGCCTGTCCTTGATCCTCGGATTGTCTGGGAACTGCGCCGCCAACCGCTCGAGAGTCGCGCGCGCGGAGTCTGACCGCCCCGCCGCGACGAAGGCATCGGCCTTGAGAAAGTCGTAGCGGATCCGCAGGCGGGGATTGTCGGCGGGCACCGAGAAGCGCGCCAGGGCCGCGAGCGCCCCTTTACCGTCATTGCGGTCGTGGACGAGTGACTCGATCGCGAGGAAGCGCACCGTCGTGTCGTCCGGGAAACGGCGCGCGATCTCTGCGAACAGCTCGGCGGCTGCCGCGCTGTCGTGCCGGGTGCGGGCCGCTTGCGCCGAGTGATAGAGGCCCGCGATGAGGAGCCGGCTCACGTCGGTCGTGTCACCCGAGCGGATCCCGACACCGCCGGCGTAGCTGTACACGAGATCGCCGCCGCGGTCGCCGGCTTTGTAGATGGCCCCCAAGCCCGCCAGCCCCACCAGTGCCGACGCCCAGGTGAGCCCCTGCGCGACGCGGGCCGAGCGCCGCGTGAAGACCAGCGCCCCGATTTCGAGAACCGCGATGACCAGGAACACGTTGCGCGCCCAGTGGCCGGCCTCCTCGTGCTCCTGGACCGCCGTGCGGGCGCCGGGCACGCGCTCGACGGGGCCGTGCGCGTCGGTGCCCGATTGCACCGCGAGCACCGCCGCCAGCGTGCCGGCGAGCAGCAGCACGGCGGCCGCGGGGCCCGTGAAGGCCGCGCGGCCGGTGAGGGAGATCCAGCGGAACACGACGCCAACGACGACCAGCACGATGGCGAAGTGAACGATCTGCGGGTGAAACGCCGCGAGGTTGGGCATGGCTCGAATCTACGTCGCCCTCGTGCTTGCGCTATTCCGGCGGCTTCGCGTCCCTCAGCACCTGTTCCACCATCTCCTGAATCAGAGTTGCACGGTCGCGCCGTCGCCGCGCCGCCTCCGCCCGTACCTGCGCCAACCGCCGCTCGACATCGGCGATTTCGAGCTGGCGAAGAGAGTCCTCGGCCGCAAGGTGACGCTCGAGTACGACCTGGAGCCGCTGGCGGATGGCGCGCTCCTGCCCCGAATCGGACGTCTCCCGGTAGGCGCGTTGCAGCCCGCGCGCGCGCGCTTCCGCCCCGAACATCTGCGTCATCAGCGTCTGACGCAGGGAGTCCGCCTGGTGCGCGAGCATTTCCCGTTGCATGGTCAGTTGTGCGACCTCCTGCCAGTACTGGTCGGCGGACCGCGCCCGGAGCGAATCCAGCATCTGCTGCGTGAGTTGGAGACGGCCGAGCATCTCCCGCGCCGCCGATTCGGCCTGCACCGGGCGTTGGCGGGTGATCTGCTCGAGCAGCGCGCGCACTTGGGCCTGCTGGGCCGCGATCTCCGGCGCGCCGAATAGGCCGCGCTGCTGCACCGAGTCCTGCGACCAGGCCGGGGCCGCGAGCGCCACCGCGGCGGCTGCGAAGAGGACGAGCTTAGGGAACCGCATAGGGCTTCTCCTGTTCCAGTCGGGTGAGCAGCGAATCGATCGGGGCGAGCGCCGGCGCCGTGTAGCGCGGCGGGTGCAATGTGAGCGAGAGCCGTGACGTTCCAGGCCCCGTTCGCAGCAGAACCAGGGCGAGCACCGCCGCCGCGGCGAGACCCGCCGCGATCCAACGGACCGGCCGCCGCTCGTTGGGTACGGTCCAGTCGAGCGCTACACGCGCGCGCTCGAGCCGCTCGAGATCGTCCCGGCAAACGGCGCAGGCCGAGACGTGCGTTTCCAGTTCCGCCGCCTCAGCCTCGGGCAGCTCACCGTACGCCAGCAGCAACAGCCGGCCTTCATGCGGATGATTCATCGGTACTCCTTCAGCGCCGGTCCGAGCTTCGCGAGCGCGGCGCGCATCTGCGTCAACACCGTGCCGAGGGGTCGGCCCAAACGGTCGGCGATCTGTTGGAACGTCAGACCACGCTCGTGCCGCAGCCGCACCACATCGCGCTGCGGCGCCGGCAACTCCGCCACCACGCGGCGCACCGCGTCTTGCAGCTCGCGTTCGAGCAGAACAGCGTCGGCGGCGGGGACGGTGCGTTCGTCCTCTTGCAGCACGCGGGCGCCGCGGCGCCGGACCAGGTCACGCCGCAGGTGATCGTGCCACACACTGGCGGCGATGCGAAACAGGTAACCGCGGAGATTCCCGTTTTGCAGCTGCAGCCGCGGCGCCGCCGTCACCAGCCGGGCCGCCAACGCCTGCATCAGCTCGGCGGTGAGATCGGCGTCCCGGCAGCGGGCGCCCAGGAAGTTCTTGAGCGCCGCGGCATGCTCGGCGAGGAGCTGGTCGGCCGCGATGGTGGCCATGATGCCTAAGAGTACGTGACACCCTGGCAATTATTTTCCCATGCCGCTAGGTTCAATGGAGACAAGCGATTCCGTGGTGATTTGCAGCGTATTGCGGCCACGTTAAACAACCCGCTAAAAAGCTGGAGCGCATCCTGCCTACCCTCAAAGACCTCATTACCGACGGCCGCGTGCACGTCTTCGACGGCGCGATGGGAACGATGCTCTATGCCAAGGGCTTCTTCCTCAACGTCTGTTACGACGAGCTCGTGCTGAAGCAGCCGAAGCTGGTGCAGGAGGTGCACGCGGAGTACGTGCGCGCCGGCGCCGAGATCCTCGAGACCAATACGTTCGGCGCGAACCCCCTGAAACTCGGCAGCTACGGTCTCGCCGACGAGGCGGAGAAGATCAACCGCACGGCCGCCGAGCTGGCCCGCGCCGCGTCCGGGGGCAAGGCGAGCATCGTCGGCGCGATCGGCCCGCTCGGCGTGCGCATCGAGCCATTCGGCCCCACCTCGCGCGACGACGCCGAGGCGCTCTTCGCGCGCCAGGTGCAAGGCCTGCTCGCGGGCGGCGTGGACGGATTCATCCTCGAGACGTTCAGCGACCTCGATGAGATCCACGCAGCCCTGCGCGCGGTGCGGGCGGCGTGCGACCTTCCCGTCGTCTGCCAAATGACGGTCGGCACCGACGGCCTCACCTACTACGGCACTGACCCCGAGACGTTCGCGAAACGCCTCACCGAATGGGGCGCCGACGTGATCGGCGTGAACTGCTCCGTCGGGCCTGCCGGCGTGCTCGACGCGGTGGAGCGAATCAACAAGGCGACCGACCGGCCCATCTCCGGGCAGCCCAACGCCGGGCTGCCGCGCGACGTCGGCGATCGCAAGATCTACCTCGCCTCCCCCGAATACATGGCGAGCTACGCCAGGCGCATGATCGAGGCCGGCGCGCGCTTCGTGGGCGGCTGCTGCGGCTCGACGCCAGAGCACATCAAGAAGATCCGCGACTACGTGGCGAGCGTCGTGCCGCGCCAGCCGAGCGTGGTCGTGTCGCGCAGTCAAGTGCAGGCGCCGGCGGGCGTGACGCCAACGCCGCTCGCCGACAAGTCGCGCTGGGGCGCGAAACTGGCGCGCGGCGAGCTCGTGACGAGCGTCGAGATCGTGCCGCCGAAGGGCGTG
>WNFL01100896.1_pt1 | contig 18921 bp, 18 predicted proteins | sample 5400361 | NCBI WGS metagenome assembly WNFL01 (sample SAMN13153351, study PRJNA577476) | soil metagenome | isolation source: 40 cm soil on Douglas fir-dominated hillslope | place: USA:California | collected 2013-09-17
TTCAATGGAGATTTGCCCGCCATGCCACGCCCCCGCGAATCACTGCAAAGACGCAATCACAACCTTGATCCGTTGGCCAGACTGCCGGAGTCTGCTTAGCCGCGCCATGCGAGAAAGGTGACGCCGCCTCGCAAGCCGGAATTCAAACTGGTCCATGTTACACAGGGCCGTTTGTTGTATAAAATCGGTTGAGGCAGCTCCCGGCGCTGACCCTTAGATGGAAGACGTGGCGCCGCATATGATGCAAAAACACATTGTTCTTACGGCAGTTGGATTACTGTTGGGCCTATTAGCTCTGGCGTGGGTACGCCCAGATACGTCCGCCGGAGCCAGTCTATTAATGCTGATCACTATCGTCGTCGTGAATGCGGTCGGCGTTCTTGCAGCTCTGCGATTGCCTAAGACGAGCAAGAAACGAAAACCAAGAGCAAAGCGCAAGACTGATAAGGCGGCCGAAAACTCTGGTTGAACACGGAGATCAAAAGATGACGCGCGCGCGGCCGTCGCGAACTCTCCCGAGACAGAGTTTTGGTTGCTGTCTCGCACTGTTCACTTGGATTGCCGCCGCGGCGGCGCAGAACATACCCCCCACTGACCCAAGACAGATAGCTGATGCCATTACCCAATTGTGTATGGCAGATAGAAGCGTCCGGGTCAGGACAGAGACCATGGGAAGGGATTTGCTGGTGCGCTCCGTTGATGCCAATGGCAATCTTAAGGGCGAGTTCACGATTACCGAGTCGAGGAGATTAGACGTCTATGGGGGCATCCAAGAGGCGCTGCGGCGAGCGGGTGCGAACCAGGCCGATGGGTTGCGCGCCTGCTTGGGGTCCCTGCCAATGGAACTGACGGCGCGGAACACTCAGACGGCGGCTCCTGTCGAATCGCCGCCTCTTCCTGTTCCTGACACGTTGACACCAGTCCGCTCGTATTTTCGAGCGGCTGACATACCTCCACCAGAAGTCGGTGCCTATGGCGTCATTGCCCTTCGCGGCAAACCGACCTCAGCCAGTCGCGCCAGGCTGTTTAAAGTATGTGCCTCATTTACCACGCACCTGCCACGCGCGGAAGTTCTTCCAAAGTTCGTACCCCTAAAGGATCGAATGCTCACCATCTGGCCGCTTGATGATCCAAGCGCACCTGAAGCAAAGGCCGACGATTGCAAATTCGCGATTGAGCATTATGATCTTTATGGAGGTCTTTCAGCGATTCAGGATGCCAAACGTCAGGGCGCTAAACTCGACGGTCGCGGACCTTTCTTGATTGGATGGTCCCCCGCAAGTTCGCGGGGTTCGCCGGACAGACTGGTTCTTGTGGTCGATCTGTCGCCCTTCGAGAGCCAGGATAGTTTCGACAGCGCTTTTCTGTTTTGGCAAAAAAAGATCGTTGAGGACCCGATGCTTTGGCGATCGGGATTTTCGATAGAAGGAATCCGACTCGCCATAAGGGATTTCGTGGACCGCTACGGCCAGGATGTAATGAAAGCCACCAGGCTTTGGGGAATCAAGGTCAGGTAATTTTCTCGCCCGACCCCTTTACGCAGCCAGCGCCATCTCGCCGACGCACGGAACCTGATCATCGGGGATACGGCCGCCTGGCATGAATGTCATGACAACATCGCTCCAGCCCTAGCAGCGGCGTGAACGTACACATCACAAGGCCGTTCGTGATCATCGTTCGCATGACGCATTCGGTGTAGATGTCCAACGTCGGTTCCTCGTCCAACCAGATGACATCTTGCGATGTGCCTTGGAAGCTTTCGTGGCCATGGTCGAAGCTCTTGAGCTGGAGAACGCTGCGCCCGCCGTCCCTGCGGATTACGTGGATACCTTGGACCGCGTCGGGAACATTCCGCTGTTGCGTAATTCGGCCGAGCGCGCGCTTGGGAATGAGACCGGTCCCAAATGCGCCGACCGGACCTAACAGTTCGTGCTGCAGGATGTTGCGGGTAGTCTCAGCGTGTCACCAGCGGCCCATGCGCGGATTGGGCGATCGAACCGGTAGCCTGGCCAGAACGGTTCGTATTCACCAAGAAGATGGGAGACCAGCTCATAGCCGGCGCAGACGGTCTTCCCGCATCGATTTCCTGATAGCAACAGCCGCTCACGATGGAGTCGGCCGGCGGCGAAAAATTCAAAATGCTTCGAATACGCCTGCCATGACAGCGGCCCCGTTTCCGGGGGGTGGCCGTTGATTTTATTCACTTTTTGTCGCGAGCTGGTAAAGTTGGGTTAGTCAAAACGAACTAATTTTGGAATTCCCAACGAAATCAATGCCGTCCGGTTTCTGTGCGAGCAGGGGCATGACCTCCCTGCACAATCGCCTGTTCCTGGCGGGAGCCATTTTGGTTATGTTCAGCCGGTTTCGGCCGCTGCCCGTGCGCGGGTAGACCGGCTGTGCCTATCGATGCAATTCCGTGAGAACTCCCCCAATGGTCTATGTCGACGACGCCATCTGGAACTGGCAGGGCCTCAAATGGTGCCACCTGCTGGCGGACGACATCGACGAGCTGCACGGCTTCGCGGCGCGGCTCGGCATCTCCCGCGCCTCTTATCAGGGGCCGCCCAAGACCACAGCGCCGCATTATGACCTCACGGGTTTCGAGCGCGCCCGCGCGCTGGTGCTGGGGGCAAAGCCGTGCAGCCGCCAGGAGATCGTGGCGGTGTTCCGCGTCCTGCGGGTAGCGGGCGGGAAGCGTACACGACGGTGAATCTGCAGGTGAACACAGAGAAGGCCGCAGCCGCGACCGCGCCTGCAAAGCAATCCTTTGCGGCGCTGCGTCACGGCGGCTACCGCGCGCAGTTCATCACCTATGTCCTGGCGATGATGGCGGACAACATCGAGCACGTCATCAGCTATTGGGTGGTGTTCCGCAAATTCGAATCCCCGGCGCTGGCGGGTTTCGCCGTGGTTTCGCACTGGTTGCCGTTCCTCGCCTTTTCGGTCGCGGCCGGCGCGCTGGCCGATCGCTTCGACCCGCGCCGCATCATCCAGTGCGGCATGGCGCTGTTCATCGTCGCCTCCCTGGGCTGGGGCTATTTCTTCGTCACCGATACGCTTGAGATGTGGCACGCCATGGTGCTGCTGGTCATTCACGGCTGCGCCGGCGTGCTGTGGCAGTCTCCGAGCCAGGTCCTGCTGTACGACATCGTCGGCCCCGCCGATCTGTCGAGCGCCGTGCGCCTTAACGCCACTGCGCGCTATCTCGGCGTGCTGGTCGGACCGGCCGTGGGCGGCGCCATCATGCTGGCGCTCGGCCCTTCGCTCGGCATCCTGGTCAACACCGTGTTCTACCTGCCGCTCGTCTTGTGGCTGGTGAATGCGCCCTATGGGCCGCGGTTTCGCAAGGGAGCGGCGTTGCCGCGGCGCGCGGTGCGCGGCCTTGCCGATATCGTGCAGACGATGCGCGATATCGCCGGACATCGCGTCATCGTCTCCATGACCCTGCTCGGCGGCTGCGCCTCGTTTTTCGTCGGCAACGCCTATAATGCGCAAATGCCGGGGTTTGCGCTTGACCTCGGCCACGGCGATCCCGGCGTCGCCTACAGCCTGCTGCTCGCCGCAGATGCCGCCGGCGCGCTGCTGGCAGGCGTGTTGCTCGAAAGCCGCGCGCTTCTGGCCGTGAAACCGCGCACCGCCATCATCCTCGCCATGCTGTGGTGCTGCGCCCTGATGGGCTTCTCGCTCGCAACCGCCTATCCGCTGGCCCTGGCGCTGCTGTTCACCGCGGGATTTTTCGAGCTCGCCTTCAACGCCATGGCGCAGACGCTGGTGCAGCTCAACGCGCCGACCGAAATGCGCGGCCGCGTCATCGGCCTGTTCAACATGGCGACCCTTGGGTTGCGCGCGTTCTCGGGCGTGACCGTCGGCTTGATCGGCAGCCTGGTCGGCGTGCACTGGTCGCTGGCGCTGTCGGCGCTGACGATGCTCGCCATCGCGTGCGGGCTGCTGGGGCTGCGGCGGTGAGGCGGGGCGAGGCTGTGGCGCAGTGCGTTCACGGCGCGAAATCGTTCGCGCCGACTCGTCAATGTACTGTGCGGCTGAACTCCTTCCAGTCGCGAAACGGATTGTACGAGCCATTCACCCGCGCGAGCGCGTTGCCGATCGTCGGCATCATGGCGAAGAGGTCGCGCATTGGCGCGTGGAACGCGGGATTGTGCGCCATCGCATGGTCCGGCGAGCGATTGCGCGGTCCCTTGTCGGCACGCAACGGCAGCCCCTTCTCGTTGGCGTACATGTTCTCGACGAAAATGCTGTAGAGTTCTTCGACCGTCTTGAAGTCGGGCATGGGCGTGTTGCGCAGGGCGCCGAACGCCTGCCGCATGGCGTGGAACAGCTCGTGTATGATCACCTCTTCCGGCGTCGTGAAGGTGGTGGCGGAGTTGCTCCAGTGGATGGGGTGAAAGTGAATGCGGCTGTCGCTTCCCACGCCCGAGCCGTGCCGGTGGCGCGGGTCGAGGTGGCCATCGACGCCGTCGCGCAGGTCCATGCCCCGCCGGAACGCTGCGACGAAGTCGATCGGCTGGGCGCCGGCGTCGATCTTGCAGACCAGCCCGTCGGGCGGCACGATCCAGGCGCGGTGCGATCGCAGGGCGAAAAAACCCATTACCGTCTTGCCGGTTCCGGTGCTCTTGACGGTGTTAAGGATCGACCGCAGTTGGCGCTCATAGTCGGCGGCGCCGCCCGGATAGGGGTTGCCGTCTCCGCTAACAGGATGTTCTTGACGTATTCGAATGACACGGCGGGTACCTCCGCTCGTTACATCGCGATGTGCGCCGATCGATACGCCGACGCCATCGTGCCCGAACGGTGAATTCTCCGGGGCTCGTAACCGCGGGCAACTCAAGCGCTCCCCGGGACGGGCGTGAGGCGTCAACGGCTGGACGGCACCTCGACCGCGGCGCAATTCCGGCGGCCGGCCAGCAAGCAGTCCTCCTGCCGCGACACATCGATCAGTTTCATGAGCAGGAAATAGCCGCCTACGCAAACCAGCCCGATGGTTACCAGGATAACCAAGATGGCAAGGGGCGACAGGGTCTGCTCGCCAGTACCATTGGGCGGTTTGGCCGATCGAGACCGGCTGCCGATCTCATCGTTCATCCCAGGTATTCCCTGCCGGGCATTCGTATCGTCCCGGTCGAACCTGAAGTCCGCCGGCAACCATCCTCGGCATGCTTGACGGTCACTTTACGCCGTTCGACCGAGCCTCGCATAGATGCTTGTGAGGCGCAGCAGGGTCGAATAACACGCTTTGCTTTTCCCCATCGTTTGCGGATTGCGGCTTGCGATTTCCATGTAGGCCTGCGCGGCAGCCTCGATGAGTTCCTTTTCGTCGAATACGTCCGGGATAGTGATTTCCCACTTTTTGTCGGATCGATCCACGAAAGCCGAGAACGCACTCAAAATCGGAAAAATTATCCCGTCCGGTACTTCCGCGGCTTTGCCATTTTCTCTCGCGAACAAGGGGAGTCTTGTTCCCCGGAAACCCGGATGAGACTTCCATCGTTCGTAGATTTTCCAGGCTTGTCCGGCGATATCGAGAAAGTACTGGTAAACATCAGAACTCTCGCCCTCTTCACGCGAAGCGTCGACAAGACGTTGAAACAACTTTAGACACCTGGTCTTCTGACTGTAGGTGAAGACCTTATTTGAGGCATCACCGTCTTCGTCGAGTAACTTTAGAAGAGGTCCGGGCATCAGCGCAAACATGACCTGGATGAGTTTTTCCGTGTCTAAATATTCTTCGACGATATCTGTTTCCGATTTGCGCAGTTTGGCGTCGGGAATGGTCTGCTGTACTGCGACCTCAAGCTCGTCCAGTTGGCCACGGCGCCCGGCAATCGAGATCGGACGCACATCGTTCTGAAAATTGCGTGCAATCGAGATTTCCGCGATGAGGCCATCGTCGGCAGTGACTATCAGCTCAAATTTGATGCTCGGCTCGAAAAAATCCGGCGAACTGCGGAATTTGGTGAAATAACGGTCTAACTCGCCCTGAGTCTGGGACCCGTTGATGATGCTCGGTCGTTGGAGCACGAGAATTTTTCGTTTGTCGTCAACTTCAACTGCACGTGAAACGATCACCATTCCGCCATTAAGGATGGAGAATTGATCCGGCTGGTCCTCGAGCGTCTTGCGGATTGCCTGATGGACCAGGGTAGGCATGTGCTTCTGGTCGCTCTGGGCGTCCGCGAGGTATTCGCGCACGTTCTCGTCATCTTCGAGGCTGAGAACTGACGAGGCGGGTGCATGCCCGGAATAGACCTTGCGGCCAGCGGCGTCGTCCTCAGGCGCGCTGATATTTCTGCAGGTGATGTAAGGAAATTCAAATGCAGCGCCCGCCGCCCTCGTGGAGGTCGTCATGGTAGGCCCCTCGTCCTTCGATCGTTCTTGCCGGCGCGAAAGGCCACTGGCCTTCGCCGAACGGATCGATGCGACGAAGATGAACGAGTTGGCGGTGGCATGCAATGGGTCGAGAAGATAACACAGCCGACACGGGATGATCTGTGGGATAACATCCAGGGCTGGTGGCGCAAAATGGCAAGCGTCTTGCGCCGTTTCCGCAGCGGCTTGGCGGAATACGCTTCACTTTCCGGGTTCAAGATTGATGGAATGGATTGAGGATACGTAGTCGGTCATCGACTGCCATGTCGTGCTGCAGATCCTCCGACCAGAGTGTGTCACATCCGCTCAGCATCGCTGACGCCGCGATCATGGCGTCGTAGGTGGAAAACCCGTACCGCTCTGCCAGAGCGATTCCGGTCTCATGGGTCTCGACCGTGACCGGTACAACCGATAGCAAGCCCCGCACCATTGCCAGAAAGCCATTGGTCTCTTTCCATGACATCCGCATTTTGCGGCGCGCCACGTTGGCGATTTCGTTGAGCACCTGAACGCTGATCGTCCCGCCAACGGCAACGAGCCGTTCGGCCCGATCCGCCTTCGCCGCGTCGCCTGAAGCCAGATACAAGAGGACGTTCGTATCGAAAAAGCTACCGGGCATTCGCCTCGTCCCGGTCAAACTTGAAGTCCGCAGGCAATCGCCCGCGGAACGCGCGTAGCCTCTTCAGAAGCTCCTCGCGACCAGGCTTGCGCGATACCTCCAACTCCCGTCGATCGGCGATGCGAATCTCGATATCGTCGCCCTCCTTCAATTCCAGCGCCTCAATGACAGCGGCGGGAAGACGAACCGCAAGGCTGTTGCCCCATTTTGCTACGAGCATGGACGGGCTCCGTGGATATACAATTGGAAAGATGTATATCTTATCTAGGTGACCATGGTCAAATTGCCAAGAAGGGGTGCGAAGCGTCAGGAAGCAATCCCCGAAGGGTGCACACGTTTCGCCGCACGTCTCTGTTCCCGAGCACGCTTGAACGGGGCAACGCGCTCCCGCAGCGCTTCCATCATGGCAATCTTCTCACCGAATGAACGGCGGGCGATGTCACGGCGCCGCTCGGCCTTCGCTTTGAGGATGTCGGAGATATCCGGGTAGACGGTTTCGGACGGCTTCATGAGGTTGACTTTACCTCGCACGGGTTCGCGACGCCAGTTCTGCGGCAAAAGGCGCGCCAAGCATCGGTGAGACCGTGTCGGCCGAGGGCCGTAGGGCGCAATAGCGAAGCGTATTGCGCTGTTTCGGCAGCAACCAGACTACTTCACCCTGGACGCCGTTCGCTCAGAAAACGGTCTTAACAATCTTTCGCACCCCTTCAATTAACTCGTGGATTTGCTCACTCGTTGGGTCATTCGATTTCTTATGATCGCAAAGGTTGCGGAGATCGCCCAAGTGCTGGACGAGCCGCCAAGTGGGTACATCAAGAACTTCATTTTTCTTGAGAATGTCATTCAGGTCACTGATATGAGGATTCTTTGGCGTCGGAATCTGGTGCTGATTACAAACTGTCAACAGATGGCCTTCTAGAACAACTCCAGCAATAGCGCCGGCTCCACGTTGAAAGCCCTTGCGATTGAGCTCTTCTGCCGCGTCCAACTCGTTGTCAAACAGATCAGCTTGAACGAGTGCACGAATGTCGAAAAGCGAGCTATCAAGTCGCTGGCTCGCCGCTGTAATCATCTGCACCTGTTGCTGTAACGGATGAAGCGCTGCGTCCGGCCCAACGACCTTGTCCAAGCCTCTTGTTACTTTTAATCCTCTCAAATAATCGGACATTGTATAGTTAGCATATGTAATGTCCTTCCGGGGTTTGTCAGGCTTATAATAATTTACAAAATCCTGCACTCGTGCCGGCAACAGTTGGGTGATGCAGGCCAGTGATTCAGAATACCATCTTTGGTATTCGTGTTCGATGATGGGCAACTCCTTTACTTCTTTTTCGCTAAGGCCAAGCCCCTTTGCGTTTTTTGGACTAATAGCTAAGGCCATCGCCATAAGCAGCCTAGTTCCTGACGTCATTAGGCGGCTCAGATCAATGCGATAGCGATCGAGATTGGTCGACATCGATGCCATCGTCGATCTGGGCACGGGGAACGATCACGAACACCCCGTCGTGTTCCCGCACGTATTGCACTTCAGGCAAGTCCCGTTGCGCACCAGCGTGAAATTCCCGCACTCATCGCACGCCTCGCCCTCGTAGCCCTGCGCCTTGGCCTCCGCGCGCTTTTCGGCGGCGAGCGCCTTTGCCTCGGCGCGGGCTTCGGCCCGCGACGGCGACCATGGCAGGTTTTCCAGCGCTTCGGCCGGTGAAGGGGCGCGCTCGGGCTTGAGCGCGGCAGTGCCTTCGATCTGGCCGTAGGCGCGGGCGCCCGCCAGCGATGTGATCTTGGCGGTCGCCGTCGCCCCACCCCGGTTCGCTTCGCTCGCCGACCCTCCCCCTGCAGGGGAGGGTGAAGATCCACCGCGGTCCCCCCCGCCACGTTCCGTTCCCCGCTCGCCACCCGGCATCACCACCAGCTTGTCCGTGCGCGAGCGGGTCAGCCCGCGCGAGACGTAGCGCGAGGCGGGCTGCTCGGGCGGGCGGCCTTCCACGACGCCCTTGCCGAGCGCATCGAAGCTCGTCTCGCTCGGCTCCACATGGGCGAGGTCGAAGCGCGACAGGTAGGAGACAGCGAGCTCGCGGAACACGTAGTCGAGGATCGAAGTCGCGAACTTGATCGAATCGTTGCCCTGCACCGGGCCGGACGGCTCGAAGCGCGTGAACGTGAAGGCATCCACATATTCGTCGAGCGGCACGCCGTATTGCAGGCCGAGCGATATCGCGATGGCGAAATTGTTGATGATCGAGCGCAGCGCCGCGCCTTCCTTGTGCATGTCGATGAAGATCTCGCCCGCCGACCACGGCCTTCTGGGTGTAGCCCTTGCGGCGGTCGGGCAACCTCTCGCGTTCGCGGATCACCGTGATGCGCTCGACCACCCTCTCCACCACGCGCTCGGCGAGCGCGGCGGCGCGCGCCGCCATTGGCTTTTCGATGAAGGCCGACACCGCCTCGTCGTCGTCCTCCTCCTCCTCGGCGACGAGCTGGCTTTGGAGCGGCTGCGACAGCTTGGAGCCGTCGCGGTAGAGCGCGTTCGCCTTAAGGCCGAGCTTCCATGACAAGAGATAGGCCGACTTGCAGTCCTCGACCGTCGCCTCGTTCGGCATGTTGATGGTCTTGGAGATCGCTCCCGATACGAACGGCTGCGCCGCCGCCATCATGCGGATGTGGCTCTCGACCGAGAGGAACCGCCGGCCCAGCCGGCCGCACGGATTGGCGCAGTCGAACACCGCATAGTGCTCGGGCTTGAGGTGCGGTGCGCCCTCGACCGTCATGGCGCCGCACACGTGGAGATTGGCGGCGTCGATCTCGCGCCTTGTGAAGCCGAGCGCGGCCAGCATGTCGAAATTCGGCTTGGCGAGGTCCTCCGCCGTAAAGCCGAGCTCGGTCTTGCAGAAATCCTCGCCCAGCGTCCACCTGTTGAAGGCGAACTTGATGTCGAACGCCGTCGGCAGCGCCTTTTCGAGCTTCTCGATGATCTCGGGCGTGAAGCCCTTGGCCTTCAGGGTCGTGTGGTTGACGCCAGGCGCATTCGCCATGCTGCCGTGGCCGACCGCATAAGCCTCGATATCGGCGATTTCGGTTGCCGTGTAGCCAAGCACGCGCAGCGCTTCCGGCACCGCGCGGTTGATGATCTTGAAGTAGCCGCCCCCGGCGAGCTTCTTGAACTTCACCAGCGCGAAGTCGGGTTCGATCCCGGTCGTATCGCAGTCCATCACCAGCCCGATGGTGCCCGTGGGGGCGATCACGGTGGCCTGGGCGTTGCGGAAACCGTGCTCGGTGCCGAGCGCGAGCGCGCGGTCCCAGGCGCGCTTGGCATGCTCGCACAGGCCGGCGAAACCGTCGCCCGCGGCCCGGCAGGCCGCGTGGTCAAGCTGCACCGGAGGCGTCGCCAGTTTCTCGTAGCCGGTCGTTTCGCCGTGGGCGGCGCGACGATGGTTACGGATTACCCGCAGCATCTCCTCGCGATTCTTTTTGTAGCCCGGGAAGGTGCCGAGCAGGGCCGCCATTTCGGCCGAGGTCGCGTAAGCGACGCCGGTCGTGATGGCGGACAGCGCGCCGCACACCGCGCGGCCGGTGTCCGAATCATACGGAATGCCGGACGACATCAGGAGACCGCCGACATTCGCATAGCCGAGGCCGAGCGTGCGGTACTCGTAGGAGAGCTGGGCAATCTCCCGGGACGGGAACTGCGCCATCAGCACGGAGATTTCCAGCACGATGGTCCACAGCCGCACCGCGTGCTCGTAGCCGTCGAGGTCGAATCGATCTTCACCTCCCCCTGCAGGGGAGGGTGAAGATGAGCGGAAAGCCAGCAGGTTCAGCGAGGCGAGGTTGCACGCCGTGTCGTCGAGGAACATGTATTCCGAGCACGGGTTCGACGCCCTGATCGGCCCCGAGGCCGGGCAGGTGTGCCAGTCGTTGATGGTCGAATGGTATTGCAGGCCGGGATCGGCCGACGCCCACGCCGCGTAGGCGATCTTCTCCCACAGGTCGCGGGCCTTCACGGTCTTGGCGAGCTTGCCGGGCTTGGTGCGCCAGATGAGCGCCCACTTGCCGTCCGCTTCTACCGCCTTGAGGAACTCGTCGGTGACCCGCACGCTGTTGTTGGAGTTCTGGCCTGAAACCGTGAGATAGGCCTCAGAGTCCCAATCGGTGTCATAGACCGGGAAATCGATGTCCCTGTAGCCCTGCTTGGCGAACTGGATCACCCGCTTGATCATGGGATCGGGCACAGAGCTCCTACGCGCCGCCTTGATCTCGCGGCGCAGCGCCGGGTTCTTGTCGGGATCGAAGCAATCGTCGTCGGAGCCCTCGCAGTTCACGCAGGCCTTGAGGATTGCCTTGAGGTGTCGCTGGTTCATCTTGGAGCCGGTGACAAGCGCCGCCACCTTCTGCTCCTCCAGCACCTTCCAGTCGATGAACTGCTCGATGTCCGGATGATCGGCGTCGACGATCACCATCTTGGCGGCGCGGCGCGTGGTGCCGCCCGACTTGATGGCGCCGGCCGCGCGGTCGCCGATCTTCAAAAAGCTCATCAGGCCGGAGGATTTTCCGCCGCCCGACAACCGCTCACCCTCGCCGCGCAGGCGCGAGAAGTTCGAGCCGGTGCCGGAGCCATATTTGAACAGGCGCGCCTCGCGCACCCACAGATCCATGATGCCGCCGTCGTTGACGAGGTCGTCCGCGATCGCCTGGATGAAGCAGGCGTGCGGCTGCGGATGTTCGTAGGCGGTCTTGGACTTGGTCAGTTTGCCGGTCTTAAAATCCACGTAGAAGTGGCCCTGGCTCGGGCCGTCGATGCCGTAGGCCCAGTACAAGCCGGTGTTGAACCACTGCGGCGAGTTCGGTGCCGCCATCTGCATCGCCAGCATGTAGCGGTGCTCGTCGAAGAAGGCGCGGGCATCGGCCTCGGAGTCGAAATAGCCGCCGTTCCAGCCCCAATAGGTCCAGGTGCCGGCGAGCCGGTCGAACACCTGCTTGGCCGAATGCTCGCCGACGAAGCGCTCCTTTTCGGGCAATTCCTTCAGCGCGGCCTCGTCGGCCACCGAGCGCCACAGCCACGACGGAACCGTCGTCTCCTCGACTTTCTTGAGGCGCGCCGGCACGCCGGCCTTGCGGAAATATTTCTGCGCCAGCACGTCGGAGGCGACCTGCGACCACGCGGCAGGAATCTCCACATCGTCGGCACGAAAGACGACCGAGCCGTCCGGATTGCGGATTTCGCTCGTCGTCAGACGGAACGCGATGTCGGCATAAGGTGACTGGCCGTCTGTGGTGTAGCGCCGTTCGATTCGCATCATACGCCCCTTGCTCTGTCTTCGGCGGCTTCGGTCTCTTGTTTGACGCCTCGATACGCTAGCCGGTTCCGCCCCTCCCTACCGCTCGGGGAGCGGTAGGGGGTAAACGGGTCCGGCCTGCTCAAACTGTCTACTCGCTGGCCTATCAGACCGGACGACGTCTGGTGCCGGCCATGTTCTTGACGGTGCCATGCACACCAACCTTGCGCATGGCGGCGGCGGCATCCGTATCCTGCTGCGGTACCTGAAGGACTCGTTGGCTGGTGTCAGCGTCTCGAAGTCGCCGGGCGGCGGCTTGAAGCCCCGCGGTCGTGCCGCTGCGTTCGATCTCTATCGCTCGCCCAGTTGGCGTCTGTGCATCGAGGCGGCGCCCGCCTGGCAACGGCACCTCGGTCTGCCCATTCGTACCTGCTGCATGGTTCTTGGCTCGCCGATGGCTTGAGGATTCACTCATGGTCTCGATCCCTTTTATCTATCCAGGCCCGGGGTTCCCACAAGGCGGCAAGATCTCCAACCAAGCCGTCTGGGCGATGGTTAGGGAGAGGGTGGCGCCTTGCGGGGAACGAGCCGGCCGGCACTTGACTAGCGCCCGCCGCATCCTCGAACGCTAGGAAACTCCAACGCCGTCGTCAAGCACTAGCGTCAGAGTCTTAATCAACCCCTAAATATGGTGTGAAAGGTGGGAATAACTGAGGGGGCTTAAGAAACACGCCGCAAGTATCGGAGAACAGGCGAGGATTCGCAAAGGAGCAAAATCCACTATCGACATGAATTGTTCAGAATCTCGTCGCAGCCTACATGAAAGGCGCCGCATGGTGTCAGGGTAGGTTATACGAATCGCAAAACTTTCGTGGTCAACCCGTGGCGCCTGAGATTTTCGGGGATTTTGTGCATGGCAGGTAAGACAGCGTTGCTCGATCGGATAGGTCGCACCGGCGACGCATGGACAACCTCGGCGCGAGCCGGAGTGCCTCGATCGCTTGGTGGAATCGCCTCGACCCTCGGATATCCGCGTTCTGATTCGAAGGCGCGCGCTCCGTTTCATGGCTTGCGTCGTGCCTATGGACAGAGGTCAGCGCCGGTGGCATCAACACGCGAGCGGCGGCATCTTGCCATGCGCCATGAACGGCAGGGCGCGTTCGACTCATGATTCCTTGGTGGAATGGCGCGACCCTCAATCCGCTGGTGTGGAGCGCCCGCCACGGCGAGCTTGTGGGCGAAGACGAATACGGCAATCGCTACTACCGCACGAAGGGAGGTCGAATCGATCCTGCGCTCGGCTTCGAGCGGCGCTGGGTGATCTATAAAGGTTTGGCCGAGGCCTCGGCCATAGGGCCGGCTTGGCATGGCTGGATTCACCATACCGTCGATACGCCGCCGACCGCCGAGAAGGTGACGCCCCGGCTGTGGTGGAAGCCGCATCGGCCCAATCTCACCGGAGCACCCTCCGCCTACCGTCCGACCGGCTCGACGCTCGCCCAGAATCGCCGTCCCAAGGCGACCGGCGATTACCGGCCTTGGAGGCCCGAACGGTGATGGGACGATAACCGGGATCATGAAGCTATTCGCCCCGCCTTCGATCGCTTTCGGCGTATCGCTCATGTGTGCGGGCCCTGCGGTCGCGCAGTTCGGCAATCCGTTCGAGCCGCCCCGGCCGCCCGGCAATGTCCCTGTCCGGCCGCAGCCCCAAGCGCTACCGCAATCGCAGGGGCAGCCACAGCAGGGGCCGCCCAATCTGCCGGCGACGCCGGCACCGTCCCTCGGGAGGCCTGGCGCTATTCAAAGCGAAGATTTGCCGCCGCCTGGCGGTGCTCAGCCCGCCGCCTTGCCCCAGCCTGGCGGCGCGATGGCGCCGGGCCAGAGCCCGCCTAGCCAGAATCCCCCCGGCCAGCGTCAGCCACGCGCCGGGCTGCCGCCTCTCAACGCCCCGGCTGCCGCGGCGCCGGCGCCGCCGGCGGCCGCAGACGTCGTCACCGCGCCGCCGCCCCAACGGATCTCCAATCCGACCGCGGTGTTCTCCGGCCTCGACAAGATTACGGGCCGCATCACCGCTTTCGACGCGGCGATCGGCGAGACGGTGCAGTTCGGTGCGCTTCAAGTGACGGCGCGCGCGTGCTACTCGCGGCCGCCGACCGAGACTCCTTTGACTGACGGCTTTGTCGAGGTCGACGAAGTCACATTGCAGGGCGAGGTGCGGCGCGTCTTCACCGGCTGGATGTTCGCCGCGAGCCCCGGTCTGCATGCGGTCGAGCACGCGGTCTATGACGTCTGGCTAGTGGACTGCAAAGGGGGCGCCCAGGCGGCCGTCGCGGACTCCCCACCGACGCCGGCCACCGCGCCGCCGCGCCAGGGAACCTCGCAGCAGCGTCAGGGCGCGCCGCAACAGCGCCAGCCGCGTCAGAACGTGCCGCCAGGTCGCTGATGTAGGGTGGTTGAGCCACGGGGTCCGGCCTTTGGCCCGATGGTAAACTCCGCGAAACCTACCGTCGGCCTGGCCGCTGGAAGGGCCTGATGGGTTTCGCTATCGCTCAACCCATCCTACAAGCGTGCGCGACGTGCGCCCCACATGTCACGATCATTTGGACCGCGCGGCGGCACGTGCGACCGCGACAGCGCCCGGCAGCGGTGTCGCGAGCGGAAATATCGCGAAGTCGGCTTCGCCAACCAGCGCGTCGGCGAGCAATTTGTGATATTGCCGACGCTGCACCTCGGTGGCCCCAAAGGTCTTCAGGTGCTGGGTGATGAACTGGGTGTCGAGCAGCTTGAAGCCGCCGGCCCGCAGCCGCGCCACCAGATGCACCAGTGCGATTTTTGAGGCGTCGCGGGCGCGGTGGAACATGCTCTCGCCGAAGAAGGTGCGGCCGAGGCTCACCCCGTAAAGCCCGCCGACCAGGGCATCTTCGTCATAGACCTCGACGGTGTGGCAATGGCCGATATCGTAGAGCTTACGATAAAGCGTGCGGATGCGCCCGTTGATCCAGGTCCGCGAACGGCCCGGTCCGGGCTCGGCGCAGCCTTCAATGATGGCCTCGAAATCGCGATTGCAAACGACGGTGAACGGCTCTGCCCGAACGGTGCGGGCAAGTCGCGCCGGAACATGAAAGCCATCGAGCGGAATAATGCCGCGCAGCTCCGGTTCGATCCAATAGAGCGCCGGATCGTCGGCGTTCTCAGCCATCGGAAAAATCCCGCACGCATAGGCTTTGAGCAGCACTTCGGGCGTGATCTCGATATGGGCGGAGTCGCGACTTGCCATGATAGCAGAGAAATTGCGATGTTTGCGGCGCGGCGACAAGAGTTCTTGACGCCGCATTACGCAGGACGAGGCAAAATGCGTGCCGGGAACTTGAAGGGAGCGCGTCGCCACAGTCTGTCGGGAACCTAATCACGACGAGACCATACTTCCCCATTCTTCGAAAGCCCAATCGAGTGTGCGCCGTGCTCTTTGGCGAGACGTAGTGAAGTCTCCTCAAGGCCCCTATCAATGGCCTCCAGAATTTCTCGCGCCGTCATCTCGCCAATCGAGCGGGCCGGTTGTCCCGGCGGTGGAGGCCCGGCCGCGCGTTCGGGCTTGTGCTCGGCTGCTCGGCGTGCCGATTCCTCCAGACCTTTGCGGATGGCATCCAAAATTTCTCTCGACGACATTTCCTTCACGGCTTCGCGCCTTTGATCAACGCCCGCGGCGTGCGTCATGTATCACAAGAGAATCCCCCGGCGTTCGTTCCGCGATCAGCGCCCGTCCCTCGTCCGAATTATCGTAGATGAGTGCCAAATCTGCCAGTGGAAGATAAAGATCACGGGCCGGCCTCGCCAACATGCGAGAGCATGGTAATTCGGCGGTATTGGTCGTTTCGAGGGCAAAGCTTCGCCGATCCTGAACGAGATTCCGTATTCTTTCGATCATCAAGCGACCCGCAGCGAGCGCCGCTCCCTCGGGATTGAAGGGCGACAACCCACGTGCAATTTCGTCCGCGTTAACGAACTCTCGAATATCGAGTTGCTGCGGCAAGACCACTTGGGCCGCCGTCGTCTTGCCGGCGCTGCGCCGATGATCACAATGTCCTCCACTTGATCTTGACGTCCTTCTTCTTGTCCGCCCGCAGCTGCATTCGATGCCAAAGGATATGCCTCAAAGCAAGCTGGCTTTGACCGGCGCGACCGGCAGCGTTTCGGTGTGCCAACCTCGCTCAACTGGAGCGGCTTGCGAAGTTGTGGATGAACCGCCAGGCATCAGGTAGAATTCATCAAGTGCGGCGAGCCGAAAAAAGCCGCCAAACGGGGAAACGTCTCATGCGCCACTGGCGAATTGTTCCGTTGATCGCGGGAAGTCTCGCGGCGTCCGGCCTCACGATCACGTCGCTCGCCGCCGGGGACCGCACGCAGGCGCGTTCCATGGTGATCTCGCAATACGGGATCGTGGCGGCGGAACAACCGATCGCGGCCCGCGCGGGGACCGCGGTTCTGGAGAGGGGCGGCAACGCCATCGACGCGGCCGTTGCGGCGAATGCCGCAATGGGCCTGGTCGCCCCGATGATGGATGGCATCGGCGGCGATCTGTTCGCCATGGTGTATGAGGCGAAGACCAACAAGGTCCACGGCCTCAATGCCTCCGGGTGGGCCCCCAAGGGGTTGACGCCCGAATTTTTGCTCAGCAAGGGCCAGCAATGGATGCCGTCGAGCGGAATCCACTCGGTGACGGTTCCGGGCGCGGTCGCGGGCTGGGATGCGCTGCTCTCGCGGTTCGGGAAAAAGTCGTTCGCCGAGGTCCTTCCTGGCGCCGACCATTGCGTATGCGAAAGCGGGCTTTCCGGTCAGCGAGATTTTCGGCGACGATTGGGTCGCGACCGCCGGTTATTTAGGCCGCAATCGCGAGGCCGCACGGGTCTATTTGCCGGACTTCCGCGCCCCGGCGGTCGGCGAGATATTCCGCAATCTCGACCTTGCCCGTGCGCTCGAGGAAATCGCCAAAGAGGGGCGGGACGCCTTCTACAAGGGGGCGCTCGCAAAGCGCATTCTCGATACCTCGACGAAGTTCGGCGGCACCATGGCGGCGGACGACCTTGCGGAATTCGCGGCCGAGTGGGTCGATCCGATTTCGACTGACTACCGCGGCTGGACCGTCTACGAGATGCCGCCCAACGAGCAGGGCATCGCCGCCCTGATGATGCTCAACATCGTCAGCGGCTTTCCGCTCGGCGAATGGGGGCACAACGCCGTCGCCACGTTGCATGCGATGATCGAGGCGAAGAAGCTCGCGTATGCGGACATGATCACCTATGTGGGCGATCCGCGTTTTGCCGAGGTGCCGACCAAGGGCATGATCTCGCGCGGCTATGGACGCAGCCGCGCCGCGCTGATTGATCCCGCCAAGGCGAATTGCAGCGTCGGCCCCGGCACGCCGCCCTACGCGGGCTCGGATACCACCTATCTGTCGACGGTCGACCGTGACGGCAATATGGTGTCGCTCATCCAGAGCAATTTTTCGCTCTGGGGTTCCGGCATCGCGGTCGAGGGCGGCGGCTTCGTGCTGCATAATCGCGGTGCGCTGTTCACGCTCGACCCCAACCATCCCAACGTGCTGGCGCCGCGCAAGCGGCCGCTGCACACCATCATTCCGGCCCTGATGGCGAAGGGCGACGTGCGCATCGCGTTCGGCATCATGGGCGGCTTCAACCAGGCCCAGGCGCACGCGCAATTCGTGTCGAACGTGGTCGACCACGGCATGAACATCCAGGCCGCCATGGAGGCGGCCCGCTTTTCCAAAGCAAGCTTTGCGGGGTGCGATGTCTATGTCGAGGCGCGCATGCCCGACGCGGTTTTCGAGGGCCTCGTCAAGCTCGGCCATCAGCTGCAGGTGCTCGGCGATTTCTCGGAACACGTGGGCGGCGGCCAGGCCGTGATGCGAGACTTCAATGCAGGGGTGAACTACGGCGCGTCCGACCCGCGCAAGGACGGGCAAGCCATCGCCGAGATGCCGGCGATGCCGTGACGTTTTGAAAGCCGCAACGGGACAAGCACTCGACTTGCTCCCGTTGCGGCGATGGCATTGTTGCGAAAGGGTCCTCTATGCTTCCACCTACGCCGGAAGCACCGCAACGATCCTCGACGTCAGCGGGTCGACGACCACCATTTCGTTGCGATAGATGAAGGCCTGGTGCCGGCGGAACCGCGGGTAAATACGCACGACCTCTTCCGGAATGGCGGCGAGCCGCACACTTCTTGGGATCACGGCGTTGACGCGAACATCGGCGAGGTTCGACACCCGCGGGATATCTCGGCGGGCCGACAAGATTTCACGCAGGCGCGCGCGTTGCTCCGCATTCAAACCGGCACCGGCATTTCTCTCGCTGGCACGGGCGTTAACTAGTCCCGGCTCCGCCTGCCCAAAGGACTGGCGCAGGCGCGATCCCAACTGGCCATGTGTTTGCTCGGCGGCCTTCGTTCCTTGGCCGGTCGTTGCCCGACCACGCTCGGCGGTCAATGCGAGACCGCGCTCGCCCGCAATTGCCCGACCACGCTCGCCAGCGATCGCGCGGCGATGCTCGGCGGTCTTTGCCAGGCCACGCTCGCCCGTGATCGCCCGACCACGCTCAGCGGCCATTGCCTGACCGCGTTGCATTGCCTGAC
>WNFL01031291.1_pt1 | contig 18919 bp, 14 predicted proteins | sample 5400361 | NCBI WGS metagenome assembly WNFL01 (sample SAMN13153351, study PRJNA577476) | soil metagenome | isolation source: 40 cm soil on Douglas fir-dominated hillslope | place: USA:California | collected 2013-09-17
GTGAGAGCGCCATTGAGCGAGAATTTCATGTTGCCAGTGCCAGAAGCCTCCATGCCGGCTGTGGAAATCTGTTCGGAGAGGTCAGCGGCAGGAAAGATGGGTTGTGCATTCTTCACATTGTAATCAGGAAAAAACACGACCTTCAAAAGGTCCCGCACGACCGGATCATTGTTAACGACCTTCGCGACGGCATGAACGAGTTTGATAATGAGCTTGGCCATGAAGTATCCAGGGGCCGCCTTCCCGCCAAAGATAAAGGTGCGTGCCGGGATATGGTCTTGCGGATTGCTTCTGAGACGCAGATACAATGTCAGGATGTGTAGCACGTTGAGGTGCTGCCGCTTGTATTCGTGGATTCGTTTGGACTGGATATCGAAGAGCGATTCCGGATTGACCTGCACACCAGTCCGCTCTTCGATCAATGCGGCAAGACGGCGTTTGGCCGCGAGTTTCACTTCACGCCACTGCTGTTGAAACTCCGCATTATCGACAAAGGCTTCTAATTTGCGAAGCTCGTATAGGTCGCGGAGCCAACTGTCTCCAATATGCTCGGTGATGAGATCGGCCAATCCCGGATTGCTCCTCGCGACGAAGCGTCGTGGGCTGACGCCATTCGTAACATTGCAAAACTTCTCCGGCCACAGCTGGGCGAAATCCTGAAGCACGGTTTTTTTTAACAGATCAGAGTGGAGCTGGGCGACCCCGTTGACATGGTGACTCGCCACTGTAGCAAGATGCGCCATCCGGACGTAACGCTCGCCGCTTTCGTCGATGAGTGACATCCGGGTCAGGCGAGCTTCGTCATTAGGAAACCTGGCACGCACCTCGTCCAGAAAGCGGCGGTTAACCTCGTAAATGATTTCCAGGTGCCGCGGGAGCAATTGACCGAACAGCCTGAGTGGCCATTTCTCCAAAGCTTCAGGGAGCAATGTGTGATTCGTATAGGCGATCGTGCGGGACGTCGCATGCCATGCGGTGTCCCAATCCAATCGGTGTTCGTCCAGTAGCAGGCGCATCAACTCGGCAACAGCAATCGCTGGGTGAGTATCATTGAGCTGGATCGCAAATTTCTCATGGAAATTCTCTGGTTTGCCGCCGAGCAAGCTGTGCATGCGCAGCATGTCTCGAAGCGAACAGGAGACGAAGAAAGCCTGTTGTTGCAGCCGGAGTATCTTACCCTGAACCGGTTCGTCGTTCGGGTATAGAACCTTGGTGATGTTTTCCGACATCATTTTATCCTCGACCGCACGGTAATAGTCCCCGTGATTAAACGCCGCAAAGTCGAAGGACTCGATGGCCTCCGCCTTCCAGAGACGCATCAAATTACAGGTGCCGACGCGGTGACCGAGGATCGGCGTATCATACGCTACACCTCTTACGACTGGGTCAGGAATCCAATGCACGCGATATCGGCCCTGATCGTCCTTCCCTGCTTCGGTGCGACCTCCGAAATTGACGTCATACACAATTTCCGGCCGGCAGATCTCCCACGGGTTGCCCAGGCGGAGCCATTTGTCCGTGACCTCTGTCTGCCACCCATCGCGAATCACCTGGTCAAAGATCCCGAATTCGTAGCGAATCCCGTACCCGATAGCGGGAACCTGGAGCGAGGCAAGTGAATCGAGAAAACAGGATGCCAGACGGCCAAGTCCGCCGTTGCCAAGACCAGGCTCTTCCTCCTGATTGAGCAGTTCGTCCAGATCATAGCCTAGTCTCGATAATGCTTGGCGCGTTTGCGCTGTTATACCGAGGGACAGCAAGTTATTGCCGAGATGCGGACCGGGAAGAAACTCGGCGGAGAGGTAGGCGACTACGCGGGGTTGGTGTGCACCATAGCTTTCTATGGTACGCACACTTGAATGAAATACGCGGTCGCGCACCGTCATCGCCAACGCGGTGTAGAGCTCGTTTTTAGTCGCAATGGCAGGCACGCGATCAATCGCATAGAATAGGTTGTCGAGGAACGCTTGTTTAATATCCTCAACGCTCAATCCGGTGCGGAGATTATGGTGCCTGGAACGTTTGGTTGATTTCAGGGAATTTTCGCTCTTACGAAAAAGGTGATCAACTCAGCAACTGTGGCGATTGGTCCGCAAACTATCGCGTCTTGCAAACACATTCCATACGGCCCGGTACGCGATTCCCGCCCGGGGCAACCTGGACAACCGAGGGGGTCAATTTCTCGGTCTTCAGTAGGGCTGCGAAGCGGGTCGAGTTGTTGCTCTATGACAGTGCAGACAGCGCACAGCCGGTTCAATTTGTCGTTCTCGATCCGGACACAAATCGGAGCTACTTCTTCTGGCACGTTTTTGTCGAAGACTTGTCCCCGGGCACACATTATACCTGGCGCGTGGATGGCGGGAAAGAACTCGTAGATCCATGGGCTCGAGCCGTGACCGACTCAGTTTGGGTTCGACGACAAGCGATTAGCGGTACAGGTGACGGCGGTTATTCGATTCGTGGTGTGGTTACGACTCCTATCGAGCTTCCAGCCCGAAAATCGCCGATCACGCCAGGGCTGGAAGGCGCGGTAATCTACGAGTTGCACCTGGGTGGATTTACTCGGCATCCATCGTGGGACGCTGGAGGGCTTTACCATGTTGGCGCGTTTCCTGGATTCTCATGGACCGAGTGGAATGGTCGTTACCGCGATGTGATCCGGCGATTTGTGCGCGGCGACCGCGGCATCATTGGCGAAGTAGCCAGCTGCATTGCCGGCAGCAGCGATCTCTACGCCCATGACGGACGATTACCAGCCAACAGCATCGACCTCATCACTTGCCACGACGGTTTCACCCTTCGAGATCTGGTCAGTTACAATCATAAACACAACGAGGCCAACGGCGAAGACAACAGGGATGGCACCAACGATAACTTGAGTTGGAACTGCGGGGTTGAAGGCGAGACTACTGACCCCGCTGTGCTCTCCCTCTGTCGCCGTCAAGCAAAGAACTTCATCGCAATCCTAATGATTAGTCGTGGCGTGCCGATGGTGATGGCGAGCTATGGCGAGGGAGTTTTAGGTCGGGAAAGCAAATCTTAGCGAGTTTGCGGTGGCGCCCTCCGGTCTGAACCTGGTTTCTCTGAAGGGCGTGTTTCCGATTGAGCCAAAGCATTTGGATACGGTTGGCCCGATAGGCAAAGATATTGAGCATGTGGTGCAAGGAATGGATCTCTTGCAGAATGGCTTTGCCGCTCGGTACCAGGCAGCCGTGGCTGCTAAGCCTTCCGCAAAACAAATCAAAATTGGACGGCTTTACCTGAGTGGCACCGACCCTCAAATTGATAAGGCGATCGATAACGCCCTGACTAAAGCACAATTCTAAGTCGTCCCGTTAGATCAAACCTTCGAATCGAAAGTGGGACCAGGCAAAACAGACGGAAATACTGTGGCGGCCGCCGGCGCCTGGATCAGCAAGCAACAATATTGATAGAAATGGGGAGTACGCTTGAGGACGAAGCCCGCAATGACAAGGAATTCGAGGATTAGTCTCGAGTCCATAGTCTGAGTCAGGGCATAGCGAGCCGTGAGTTTCATTCTTTCGCCACTGGCGCTTTCTCGAACGACCCGCCCGCTGAATGTTCCGACTGGAGGGTGGTCGCAACCGGGATAGCCGGCTCAACCACGAAAGTTCTTTTGTGCAGCGCAGGCGGTGCCGCTCGTTGTCTCAGCCGATACACCCCAAAAGCAGCTATGAGGATCTGGGCAGTAATGATCGTGGACGACAGGCCCCTCTGCAAAAACGACATAGCGAACCCGGCAACTAAAGGCCCGACCACGGCGCCGGCGCCCTGCACGATCAGCAACCCGCCCGAAGCGGCAACGAACTCGCCCTCTCCGACGGCGTCGTTCACATGAGCCATGACCACACTGTAGGTCGATACGATCGTACCGCCGAAAAGAGCAACACAGAGATAGACTATCCAGGGTGGCGCATGCTTCGGTACAACCGCCACCAGAACCAGGAGCGTCACGGTGGCAGTGATCGCCGCCCCGATGATGGCCAGGCGCCGGTCGAGCCGGTCCGAGAGCAAACCGAGCGGGTAAGTCAACAGAAACCCTCCGAGAGTACCGGATGCCATGAATATCGCCACTCCGGCCGTATCGAGTCCGCGCCGTTGCGCGAAGATCGGGCCCAGGGTGAAGAACGCGCTCGTCGTCACTCCACACAAGAAGGCGGCCACCAGTCCGAAAGGCGATTGCCGATACAGCTCTCTGAGGCTAATCCGGATTTCCCCGCCTTCTTGGGTAGGCGCGACGGCCTGAGTCAAAGCGATCGGCACCAAGGCGATTGCGATAATGATCGCGATTACGCAGAAGGGTCTGAAGCCGGCCGGGTTGGCCGCCGGGAGAAGGAGCTGTCCCAGGATTCCAGCCAGGAGACCTGTCATGCCGTAGATGCTCAGAATCTGTCCCCGGGTATGTTCGGTCGCGGCGCCGTTGAGCCAGCTCTCCACGACCATGAACAGTCCGGCAAAGCAGAACCCGGTCAACGTGCGCGCCGCCACCCAGGAAATCGGATGAATTGCCAGCAAGTGCACAAGTGGCGCGGTCGAGGCAATCGCCCCTAGGGCTAAGAACGCCCGGATGTGGCCGATTTTTCGGATCCATCTCCCGCAGCGGAGCGATCCGATGACGATACCGGCCCAAAAACCTGAACCGACCGCGCCAATTTGAGCGGGCGAAAATCCCTCGATCCCACCGCGGATACTCAGGAGCGTGCCCTGGAACGTGTTACCCATCTGCATGATTCCGTAACCCAGCAGGAGGGCAAACAAAGTCGACACGGTCACTCGCTCTACGCCTTGCATAGATTGGCAGAAGCAGTCAATAACTCAAAGAAGCTTAGCCGATCCACTCGGAGGCGGATATCGGACCTTAGTGCAATATCTGCGAACTTTTTTTTGACAGTTGTCCTGTCGCGGTTTGAGCCGGTCGACGAAGATTGTCGATTGGGAAATAGATGCTGATCAACAACACCCAGGCGGTCGGGATGAAAACGGCAGCCAGAATCAAAGCGATGGCAATGACAGGACGCGAGACCTCATCCATGGCTTTCAAGGTGGCATGTTTCGGAGAGCGCCGGAAAGTGAAATTTGAGCGCAAGGGCGTCAACTTTTCGCTGGGCTCACTGCGTAGCTTGAATCGCAGTCAGGGCGATCGTGTAAACAATGTCGTCAACCAGGGCGCCCCGTGACAGATCGTTCACTGGCCGCTTCATTCCCTGCAACATCGGACCAATGCTGATCACATTGGCGCTCCGTTGGACCGCTTTGTAAGTCGTGTTGCCGGTATTGAGATCAGGAAAGATGAAGACCGTGGCGCGACCGGCGACCGGGCTCTCGGGTGCCTTCGCTTTCGCAACATCCGGCATGAAAGCGGCGTCGTACTGGAGCGGACCGTCGATCAGCAAGTCAGGCCGCGTGGCCTTTGCCAGCCTGGTAGCTGCACGTACCTTCTCCACATCCACCCCAGAACCGGACTCGCCCGTCGAATAGCTGATCATCGCTACGCGCGGAAAAATTCCGAATGCGGTAGCTGAATCGGCGCTCTGGATCGCGATATCCGCCAAGGTCTCAGCGTCCGGATTTGGAATAACGGCGCAATCGCCGTAAACCAGAACTTGCTCCGGCAAACACATAAAGAAGATCGAGGACACCGCCTTTGCATTTGGCCGCGTCTTGATGATTTGTAGAGCCGGTCGAATTGTGTTTGCGGTGGAGTGGATAGCGCCGGAAACCAATCCGTCGACCTCTCCTTGCGCCAACATCATCGTCCCCAACACGACGTTGTCTTCGAGTTGGCTTGCTGCCATCTCCAGCGAAAGTCCCTTGCTCTTCCTCAACTCGAACAGCGGCCGAACATACTTTAAGCGAATTAAAGCGGGATCAAGGATCTCGAGTTCGGCGGGAAGGACCACGTCTTGACTTCGGGCAACCGTTTCGATTTCTTCGCGATCCCCTAGTAAGACGCAACGGGCGATCCTCCGTCTGGCGCAAATGACCGCAGCCTTGACGGTTCGCGGTTCCGCGCCTTCCGGCAGAACGATTCGCTTGCTCGCGGCACGCGCCTTTTCCGTCAGCTGATAAAGAAACGCAGCCGGCGACATTCGAAATTCCAGCGTTGTTTTCGAATGCGATATCAGCCAATCGATATCGATGTGCTGTGCGACGTGGTCCATCGCGCTCCGGATTCTCGCCAGATCGTCAATCGGCACTGCTGGACTCATTTGGTAGAGCTTGGTCGCCGTCGAATAGCTGTCCGTTGTAACCCGGAACAGCGGAAGTCCAGTGGCGAATGCAGCCCGGCAAAACTCGACCATTCGATTGTCCAACTCGGTTTCACCCGTCAGGATCAGCCCCGACAATGGCACACGACTAAGCGCAGCCATCGAGACGGAGAGGATTACATCGCTGCGATCAGCCGGCGTCACAAGCATGGCGCCTGGAGTCAATGTGTGCAGAAGATTGGGAACAGTCCGCGCCAACATGGACATCGATTTCACCCTCCGGCTCTCCATTTCCCCAGGATTGATCACAGTGGCGGTAAGGTGGCGCTGAACATCGATTGCCCGACAGAAAGTGAGCGATTCATTGTGAGGGATTACCCCTATCAGGCGGCAATCTCCGCGCCGAAAAAGCCGGCTATCACGCAGATGATTCAATATCGCGCCAACACTCCCGATCGGGCACCGGTTGACGATCAAACCGAGGACCTTATCAATGCCGCCATAAATCTTTGCCGCGTACTCGATCTGGTCATCCAGATGGATAACCGAACGCTCGGCCATTCCCACGACCAAAATGACTTGGCCGTTTAGGGTCTTGACCAGCTCCTGATTCAAGCTCCCCCGGTAAGGATCATCGGGCGATGGCAGTAGTCCCTCTACGATGGCCAGATCCGCGTTCTGGGTCGATTTTTCGAAGGTCCCGATAACGTTTCCCAGAAGCTCATCGAGACGACCGCTCGAGACAAGTTTTGTTGCCTCTGCGAGTGGAAGCGGGTCTGTCGGCGCCAGTGTCGTCGTGGCTCGCAAAAAATGGGTTGAACGTTCTGGCCGAGATTCATCGCCACGATCCTCACTAATCGGCTTGTAGAACGAGACCCGAACACCGCGGCGGTCGAGAGCCACAACCAAACCGAGAGCAACGGTAGTCAGACCCTGACCTCGACCGGCGGGAGCAAGAAAGAACACGGGTTTCATCACGAGAGGACTATGGCATTCCGCTTTGGTGTCTCAGAACCAAAGCGGCCGTCTGCCGAGCAATCATCAGTTCCTCGTTAGTCGGGATAACAAAACAGGCTAATCCCGTCTCATTGGTAATCCGTCCGTTACTCTCCTGGCCGTTCTGCTCGTTCCAGGTTTCGTTGATCTCCGGCCGGAGAATTTGTAAATGCTTCATCACTCGGGCCCGAATTATGGCGCTGTTCTCGCCGATGCCGCCCGTGAAGATCAGTCCATCGATCCTTTCCAAACCGGCAGCCAGGCCAAGTAGGGCACGGGCGAGCCGATAGCAGAAAAGATCAACCGCGAGCGCGGCCCGAGCGTTACCGGAGTCGACTGCCTGCAGGATCGATCGCATGTCGTGGCTCACTCCGGAGACGCCGAGAAGACCGCTTTCCCGTGTCAACAAATCGGTGATCTCTCCCAGGCTGAGTCCCTCTCGTTCCTGTAAGAAAAGGTGAAGACTCGGGTCGACATCTCCGCTGCGCGTTCCCATGACCACGCCTTCCAGCGGGGTCAAGCCCATTGTCGTATCTACACTTTTTCCCTGTTTCACAGCGGTCGCGCTGCAACCATTGCCTAGGTGAGCGGTCAAAAGCTGGATCTCGGTCAAGGGCCGGTCCAGCCGTCTAGCAAGTTCCTGGGTCACATACTGGTTGCTCGTCCCATGAAACCCGTACCGCCGGATCCGATACTGGGAATAAAATTTCGGTGGAATGGCATAGTGAAACGCGTGGGGTGGAAGCGTTTGATGGAAGGCCGTATCAAAAACTGCAACCTGCGGCTTATCGGGAAACACCTCCGACGCCACGCGAATGCCCTGAGCGCCCGGGGGATTGTGAAGCGGAGCGAGGCCGCTTAATTCTTCGATGCGCTTGACCACTTCGTCATCGATAATCACCGCGTCCCGAAAATACTCGCCCCCGTGAACAATGCGGTGGCCGAGTGCGTCGACCTCGTTGGGCAGCAAAGCCCGGAGGTGATCAATCACGCGGCGTAAGGCCGCTCGGTGATCCGCGTTGGGAAGGGATTCTTCGATTTTCTCGGCATTGGTGCCCCTGAATTTCAACGAGGCTTTCGTGGTTCCCAATCGCTCCGCAACCCCGCTTGCGAGAACCGATTCCGATTGAACTTCCAGCACCGAAAACTTCAGCGATGAACTACCACTGTTGATGACAAGAATCTGCGGCCTGCCGGTTGTCACGTTGGTCATAGTAGATAAAGGGATCCCGCAGGGATAGAATGAAAGGCAGCCCAGCGTTTCCTGTGAAGCAGATTAAATAGCGGGGCTTGTTGGACGGGAAAGGAATTCGCTCCCCGTTTGGCGTTCGGCGTTCTCGGCGCTGTCGGCGATCACGGCGTTATTCCTGGAAAGATCAATGTTTGGTCGTGCCAGCCGGCGGTGAAGCGCCCACCTCTTCGAGGTGAGGCTCTTCTGGTTTAATTTCTCGCTTTCGACCAGTAAATTTCTCGACCAGATAGAACAACGCCGGAATTAAGAAAATCCCGATGAACGAAGCGGCTAAAATCCCGCCGATCACTGCGGTCCCGATGATCTGACGCGACACCGCTCCCGCACCTTCGGCTAGCCAGAGCGGGACACAACCTAAGATGAATGCAAATGACGTCATTAAAATGGGGCGTAACCGTAGACGCGCCCCTTCCAAAGTGGCCTCGATTAGCGGTTTGCCTCGCCCTTGTTCCGCGCGGGCAAACTCTACAATCAGAATGGCGTTCTTTGCCGCCAACCCGATTAACATCACCAAGCCGATCTGAGCATAAACGTTGTTTTCCAGCTGTCTTCCAAACAACATCAGGAAGGCTCCGAAGACTGCAACGGGAGTACTGAGCAGTACGCTAAACGGCAACGCCCAACTCTCATACTGAGCGGCGAGTATTAAAAAGACGAAAAGCAGCGAAAGTCCAAAGATCACGGCGGGTGGCACGCCTTTTTGCGCTGACTTTTCCTGGAAAGACATGCCCAGGTAGTCGTATCCCATTGTGTTCGGCATCTTGCTGGCAAAAACGTCCTCCAGCGCTTTCATCACCTGGAAGGAACTGAATCCCGGATTGGCTGTCACATTCAATTGAGTGCATCGATAAAGGTTATAGCGCTGGGTAAACTCTGGCCCATAGGCCCGTTCGATATCGATGAACGCGGAAAGGGGAACCGGATTACCTTTGGTGTTTCTCACGAAAAACTGGCCAAGGTTTTGAGCATCAGTTCGATAATCTCCTTCGGCCTGTACATAGACCTGCCATTGCCGGCCGAAACGGTTGAAATAGTTAACAAACAATCCACCCATGAAGGTCTGCAAGGTCTTATACACATTGGAAAGTTCGACTCCTTGTTTCAAAACCTTATCCCGGTCTACGTGCACAAACACTTGCGGTACTGCAGGTGTAAAGGTGGTTGTGATTCTGGCGATTTCCGGCCGCTTCGAAGCCTCTTGGATGAACGCTTTGGTTTGTTCAGCCAGAAAAGGGACATCCTGACCCGATCGGTCTTCCAACATAAATGTCACGCCTCCGGAAGTGCCGATGCCTGGGATTGCCGGCGGCGGAAACACGAAAGCCCGGCCCTCGGGGATTGAAGTCAATGCCCGATTCACAGAAGCGATGATATGTTGAACATGTTCTTCCGGACTTTTCCTCTCCTTCCACTCCTTAAGCGTCACAAAGAAGAACGCATGATAGGTATCAGTGACGGAGCTAAGCAGGCTATAACCGGAAACGGTGGTGACCTTCTCAACACCGGGCGTTTTCAACAAAATGTCCTCCACGTTTTTTGCGGCTTCATCCGTTCGCTCAAGCGATGCTGAATCAGGAAGCGACAAATTCGCATAAAGATAACCTTGATCCTCGTCCGGCAAAAAACCACTCGGGATTCGCTTACCCAACCATCCAGTTGCCACCAGAAACAGGGCGAGAAAGAGCACGCTCAATAAGCTTCTACGGATCAACAACCTGCATAAACCGACGTATCCAGTCGTGGCCTTGGAAAATCCGGTATTGAAGGCTCCAAACAAGAACCCGAGAGGCCCACGAGATTTTTTCTTTGGCCGCAACAGGAGAGCTGACAAAGCCGGGCTAAGGGTCAGAGCATTGAACGCCGAGATGATTACGGATATCGCGATGGTAAGCGCGAACTGTTGGTACAGCCGGCCGGTAATTCCCGGTACGAAGGCGGTCGGAATAAAAACGGCAGCCAGAATCAAGGCGATGGCAATGACCGGGCCCGAGACTTCGTCCATCGCTTTCAATGTGGCTTCTCTCGGAGAGAGCCCATGTTCGATGTGGTGTTCAACCGCTTCGACCACAACGATCGCATCGTCCACAACTAATCCGATCGCTAAGACCAGACCGAGCAATGACAGGGTATTGACCGAGAAACCGAGGAGCGGGAACACCATGAAGGTTCCGACCAAAGAGACCGGTACTGCCAGCAGCGGAATCAATGTGGCACGCCACCCCTGCAAGAAGATGAATACGACGACAATCACCAGGATCATCGCTTCGACTAGCGTCTTATAAATGTCGTGGATTCCTTCCGTGACCGCCGCGGTTGTGTCCAGTGCTACATCGTACTCCAAGCCCACGGGAAAGCGCTGTTTCAGTTCCTCCATGAGTTTCCGCACTCCCTCCACCGCCTGAATTGCGTTGGTCCCGGGCAGTTGATACAAACCTAAAACTGCCGCCGGTTTGCCATTGACCCGGCTATTCTGCGCATAGGTCTGAGCGCCGAGTTCGACCCGGGCGACATCCTTGATGCGAACGAATGATCCATTCACGTTGGCCCGAAGTACGATGTCGGCAAAATCCGCTTCGGTAATGAGTCGCCCCTGTGACCTGACCGTATTCGTAAACGGCTGGCCTCGTGGAATCGGCTCCGCTCCAATCTGGCCGGCCGGATTTACAGTATTCTGCGCATTAATCGCACTTACAATTTCCGGTACAGTGATATTGAGATTCGCCAGCTTGTCTGGATCGACCCAGATCCGTGTTGCGTATTGACCCGCACCGAAAACCGTGACACTGGCGATGCCAGGCACCCGGGTCATCGCATCAACCAGGTTGATGTAGGCGTAGTTGGCGAGAAAAATGGAATCATAATTTCCTTCGGGTGAAGTAAGGGTGACAACCATCAGCGGCGCCGACGTCGATTTCGCAACCGTGATTCCATAGTTGCGGACGTCCGTCGGTAATTGAGACTCAGCTTGCGATTGTCTCATCTGGGTAAGCACCTGATCGGTGTTCGGATCGGTCGCGACATCGAAATTAACGACCAAGCGCATCGCTCCATTGTTGGCGTTGGTGGAATACATGTAATTCATGCGATCCACTCCGCTCATCTGTTGCTCGATCGGGGTTGCTACCGACTGCTCGACCGTGAGCGCATCCGCTCCCACGTAGGTCGTGTTCACCTGCATCTCGGGCGGAACAATATTAGGGTACTGGGCAACCGGAAGACTAAGAAACGCCACGATCCCAGCGATCGTCATGATAATCGAAATCACCATCGCGACGATCGGCCGATTAACGAAGAATTTTGCCATCGCGTCTCTTCCGGATTCTAGCTCGTTGCTGGTTCCGCTTCCTGTTGCGGTCTCAGAGAATCAGCCGTATCCGCCTTCGGCTCCTGGTAAGGCTTAGCAGTCAGGACCATGCCGGGTCGGACCTTCTGGATCCCCTCGACAATCACTTTTTCACCTTCCTTCAATCCTTCAGTAACAACTACCTGCCGATTAAAGCGCGGTCCGATTTTTATCGGGCGAATTTCGGCTTTGTTATCCTCGCCGACGACTCCAATCTGATAATTTCCCTGAAGCTCTACTAACGCCCGCTCGGGCACGACCAAAGCACCAACAATTTTGTCGATCGTAGCTCTCGCTTTTGCGAATTGTCCCGGCCGCAGCGTGTGCTCCGGATTCGGAAAACTAGCGGCAATCAAGATCGTGCCAGTCGTTGGGTCCACTTGGCGATCCACGAACGAAAATCTTCCTTTTTGCGGATAAACGCTCCCGTCGGCAAACACCATTTCAATGGTTTCTTGGCGCTCAGAATACGGCTTTTGCATTGCCCCCCGAAGTCCATGTGCGTGCTCCTTGTAATCTTTTTCGCTTAATGGAAAATAGAGACGAATCGGGTCTATTTTCGAAACGGTGGTTAGTGATGAAGTGGAGCCAGTGCCCACCAGATCCCCAATCTGAGCCTTCGCAAGTCCGGCTATACCATCCAACGGTGCGGTGATTTTTGTGAAATCCAGATTCAGCTGCGCTGTTTGCACTGCGGCCTCGAGCGCTCCGACTTTCGCGACATTCGCTTGGTTTAATTGCTTCTTATTCTCGAATTCCTGTACGGAAATCACCTTTTTATCAAAGAGTTCTTGGGATCGTTCGAAATCGGCTTCCGTCGCCAATTGGATGGCCTTCGCCTGATCCAACTGGCTCTTTGCCTCGTCGAGAGCGGCTTCGAATGGCCGAGGATCGATCTCAAACAGCAGATCACCCTCCTTCACGTAACTCCCCTCCTGATAATCCCTTTTTTGCAGATAGCCGGTCACCCGGGCTCGGATCTCGGCGTTCTGCTCGCCATCCAACGTACCAACCCATTCACCCACCGTCGGCACATCGGCCTTAACGACCTCCGTTACCAAAACCTCCGGAGGCGGCGGAGCCTCGGTGTGGATAATCTTCTTCTCACAGCCGGAAAGGTTAAGGACGACGGCGATACTAAACGCCTTCGCTAAACGTGATCTGGGGGTCATAGTTAGTAACGGGATTGCGCGGACGCAGGGTTAGCCACTTCCGTCATTCAAAAGCATCCAGACTTCTTCGCTCAACCCATCTTGGCCATTACTGCTCACGCCTTGCAGCTTACCAACTCCATTGGATGCTTCTATGGGACGTTGGTCACATAGGCAAAGCTCCGATTCGGCATTTGGCTTCGTCTCGCACCCCCAATAGGCCGTCCCGATAGCAGAGCGGGTCCGCGAGCAAGCAATCCGCAATCCGCGTTTCATCTTTCTACCCCCCTCGGCGGAATAGTCTCGAGCATCTTCTGAATCGCTTCTCGGATCTTTTGTTGGTTGCTCTGCGCGCTCCCGACGGTTCCAGTGGCCTTTCCTCGCCAGATTGATGTCGCCGTTTTCGCATCGACGAAATCTACAATCAGCGTGCCTTCGGTGTAACGAGTCACTTGAGCATAGCTGATCGGATAACTTGGCCAAAGGTGATAATAACCGCCATAGCGGTAACTGTATCCTCCACCATATCCCCAATCGGTATATTGACTCACCTGGACCTGCTCGCTCTTAGTGATGTGATAAACGATGTAGAAGTCCGGCTTCGCCGACTTTGTGTAGCCCTTCGCAGCTAGACCCTGATCAAGCGACGCCTCGATCTGAGCCCGGACACCAGGACCAGGCTGAATGCCATTCTTCGGAGGTGGAGCGAAGGCGTAGGTCCGATATTTCGCAAAGTTTGTTCGCGGATCGTGCTCCGTGCGAATACTTATGCTTGAACAGCTCGCGAAGGCGAGCGCAGCTAGAACGATCATGAGGGGCTGATCGTAATTCATGTGCTGAATCCTCTACTAAGGAAAAGAACGGTACCAGCCTGAATGCATGGGACTAAGGTGCCATTTTTCTATTCCGAGAAAATGAGGGTATGAGCCGCATGCCAATTCCCCCACTGCGCAGATTGGCAATACATTGCAGGGCACACTCCTGAGCGTTAGGGGTGTAATCGAGAGGTTTTCGGTCGCTCAAATTGGCGCAGGCTTCTGGCTCGGTATCCTGTTTGGATCGCTACGGAAAAGTGATTCAAAGCGTCGGTGACATCCAGGCCTTCGCAGCTCTTGGAGCGATCGCTTCGACCGCACCGCTCGTAGAGTTTCATGGATTCATGCAACGTTCGACCCCGGCCCTCGGCAAAAACGCGCTCTTCCAGCCAGGACATAGTCGACAGCCGATGAGCTGATGCTGCTAGGGGACCAAAGTCCCATAGCGGAGCGCTCCAATTTTCGCAGAATGCTCGCAGAACAGAGCGAGGAAGCACGCCACCGCCCTTCGGCGCCCACCAAGCGACGCCAAAATCCGTCAATCCCATGAAGACTGTCACCTTCCTTACCATCGCTCTAGCTCTTGGTGCCATTACTTTGCTGCCTAGGTCTGGCCGGGCTGCGAGTGCAGCCGATTTAAACCGGGCACGCGAAGGCGGCTTTGAACAGTCTCTATTCGAGCAATCCGGCAGCGCGGGCCGTCGGTACAAAAGCAAACGCAATTCTCATTTTTCCTCAGATTGTAAAAGGAGGCTTCCTGGTCGGCGCACAGCACGGCGATGGAGCGCTTCTAGTCAATGGCAAGACGGGCGGTTACTACAACACGGTCGCTGCCTCGCAACGAATAAGTCCGCGCGCCGAACTCCACCCGACCCACATCTTTGATTTTGACTTGAGAGCCGTCTGCATTGGACCATCTTCGCATACCGGCGCGAAAATGCCCCAAGGGCAATGTTGATTCTGCTATTTGTCCCTAGCGCAGCGCTATGGGACCAAGGTACTATTGCCAAGAGTGTACAATTTTTTGCAGGTTCCTGTAAAGATCAGGCTGAGGCAGCGTGCTCTATAGAAAGCATTGGAAGGCAAAACAACCAAATGATAAATGCGCGGATACGGAAATATTACTCTTCGCGGCTCATCATGATGCCGGAACCGCTGCGCTGAGTTTGGAAACGCGAACCTAGGATCGCTTCGCAATGAGCGCCGAAACCTTCGATGAAAAGCCAGCGGCCACCGCGCAGGTGGAGCATCGCTGGTGGCTTTTCACCGCTTGCGTGCTGGTCAGCCTCACGAACGAGCTGAGCACCGCAGTCACGAATCTTTCGTTGGGTCCGATGCGCCGCGACCTGGGTGCCTCCTCCGCGGTGATGCAAATGGCCGTCACCCTTGGCAAGCTGATGCTCGGCGCCTTTATGCTCGCCGGCGGCGTTGCGGGTGACGTCTATGGCCGGCGTCGCGTGCTCGTGCTCGGCGCCCTCGGTATGGTGGGCGCATCCTTACTCGCAGCGGTCGCGCAGACGGGTGGAATGCTCCTGGTAGCACGCGCCCTTGACGGATTGGCCAGCGCCGCCATCGGGCCGATGGCGCTCGCCCTAATCGCCGGCGCGTTCAGCCAAGCAGAACAAGCGCGAGTCATTGGGCTCTTTCTCGGGTTGTCCGGGCTCGGCGCGGCGCTCGGGCCACTCGGCGCGGGCCTGGTGGTGGAAGCGCAGGGTTGGCGTGCCGGTTTTCTGATGCCTGCCGCGGTGGCCGCCCTGAGTGGCTTCGGGGTGTTCCTGTTTGCCTCGGGAAATGTCGCAAAAACCGAAGGCCGGAGGCTGGATGGCATCGGCGCACTCACTTGTGCTGGCGGTCTGCTCGGCCTGGTGTTCGGGATCATTCAGATCAACCACGTAGGCTTGCTGCATCCGCGCGTGTTGGAATCCCTCGCCGTTGGCATCGGAGCCTTGCTCGCCTTCGTCTGGTGGGAACGGCGGGCCCGGGATCCCCTGCTGGATGTCACGCTCTTTCGCGATCGCATCGTTTCTGTGGCCGTCACGGCCGGATTATTGGCCGCACTTGTCATCGGCGGCACCCTTCTACCACTGCTCTATTTCCTGCAAACCGTGCAAAAGGTGGGCCAAATCCCAGCGATTCTTCGGCTCATGCCGATGATGGCTGCCGCCGCGGCGTTCGCACCCGTAGCGGGCGCACTGACGGCCAAGATCGGACCGAGAAAGGTCATTGCGGGGGGACTGGTGCTTATGGCGGCCGGTAGCAGCTTGCTGATTTTGCTGGCCCCGGAAACGCATTACGGGCAAGTGCTTCTGGCGCTGGTCCTGTTGGGTGCTGGGGACATCGCTGTCGTAACGCCCGTAGCCGACGTCATCCTCAGTGCCGTGCCGAGGGAGCGGACTGGCAGCGCCGCGGCCCTCAATGGAGCGGCTATGCAAATCGGCGGCGCCCTCGGAACGGCGGTGTTAACCGGCGTCCTTGCGGCCGTCGCGCGCGCGGCGTATTACCAGCGCCTGGAACCGAGCGGGCTATCAAGCCAGGAGATTGCCGCCGCGACGGAAGCCTTGCGCCAATCCATCCAGAAGGAGGCGGAGAGAGGCGGCTTGGCCATTCCTGAGATGGTGCGCACCCAACTTGCCGATGCCTACCGGCATGCGTTCTCGGTGGGCGCCGGAGGGGTGTTCGCGTGCTCAGCGCTTATTTGCCTCCTTTGCGCGGTGTATGTTTGGTTCGGGTTAAAAAAAATGGGTCCGACGGTTTCATCGTCCCTTTAATTACGCAGAGCTTTCTCGGCCCCCTCCCTGTGCCTCCCTCAAAATGAATATTTGATTCAATCCCTAGGCCTCTCAAGGAAATCTTATGCGAACGCTCACCAACGACTATCACAGCTGCGAGCTTTCGAATCTCAGTTACACCAGCAAATGAACCGACCAGCCGCCAGCGACGAGGCGCCGGCACGGGCCGGGCAGTGGCGCGGGATGATCCCCGCGGCGTATTGGCTGCGGAGCTACAAGCCTCAGTGGTTTCGTTCTGATCTCGCGGCGGGCGTGACGCTCGCGGCGTATGTGCTGCCGGCGGCGCTCGGCGATGCATCGCTTGCGAACTTGCCGCCGCAGGCGGGACTTTACGCGTGTCTGTTTGGCGGACTGGTATTCTGGCTTTTGTGCAGCTCGCGGCACACATGTATCAGCGTCACTTCGGCAATCTCGCTGCTGATCGGCTCGTCGCTCGGAAGCATGGCCGGCGGCGATCCGGCGCGCTTCGGCGCGATGGCCGCTTGCACGGCGCTGCTGACGGGGGCGATAGCATTCCTTGCGTGGTCGGCGCGAGCAGGTTCAGTGGTGAACTTCGTCTCGGAAACCGTCCTCATCGGTTTCAAGGCCGGCGTGGCGCTGCAGCTCGCGAGTACGCAATTGCCAAAGCTGTTGGGCGTGAAAGGCGGACACGGAAATTTTTGGGAACGCATGGATGTGTTCTTCCGTCATGTTGGCGAGACTAACACAGTGTCGCTCACGCTCGGCTGCGCGGCGCTCGGAGTGCTGATGCTCGGCAAGAAACTGCTGCCGAACAAGCCCGTCGCTTTGTTCGTGGTGATCGGCGGCATTGCCGCGGCCTCGGTCGTGGATTTTAGCGCGCAGGGTGTGAAACTGCTTGGCGAAGTGCCGCGCGGCCTCCCAGTACCGTCGCTGCCCGCTGTGCATTGGGAGGAGCTCGTCGACCTTCTGCCGCTTGCACTCGCGTGCTTCCTTCTCGGCGCCGTCGAAACCGCGGCAATCGGCCGGATGTTTGCCGAGAAGCATGGCTATCGCCTCGACAGCAACCAGGAATTCCTCGCTCTGGCAGGAGCGAATCTTGCCTCAGGGCTCGGCTATGGTTTTCCGGTCAGCGGTGGCATGTCGCAATCGCTCGTAAATGAAAGCAGCGGGGCGCGCACTCCGCTCTCCGGATTGCTTTGCGCGATTCTCATCATGCTCGTCGCCGTCTTTTTCAGTGAACTGCTGCGTAATCTGCCGCAGCCCGTGCTCGCGGCGATCGTGCTGATGGCCGTCGCAGGTCTCGTGAAGGTCAGGGAACTGCGCCATCTCTGGCAGGTGCATCGCAACGAGTTCCTCGTTGCAATGGTTGCGCTGCTCGGTGTCCTATCCGCAGGGCTGCTCAAGGGCGTGCTCATCGGCGCAATCATTTCACTTGTGCTGCTGATCCGGCGCGTGTCGTCGCCGCACGTTGCTTTCCTCGGCCGCATCCCGGGCGCGCGCCGCTACTCGGATCTCAAGCGGCATGCCGACAACGAGCCAACGCCCGGAGTGCTCGCCTTCCGCGTCGAGTCAAGCATTGTTTATTTCAACGCTGAACACATCTTTGACACCGTGCTCGCGCGTCTCGACGCCGCGCGCGAACCGATCAGGCTGGTCATCTGCGATCTCTCGACGTCGCCAAATATCGACATGGCCGGCGCGCGGATGTTCCTGGCGCTGCACGCAGAACTCTTGAAGCGTGGAATTGCTTTCGGCCTTGTCGAAGCGCGCTCGGCCGTACGCGACATGCTGCGCGTCGAGGGCGTGGAGAAAAAGACCGGCCGCATCGACCGCTTCACGACGCTCGCGGACGCGATCGAGGATTTTCAAAGCGGATCTGCCCCAGGATCTGCCCCAAAATCGTGACGCCGATGCCTGCGAAAATATTAATTGCCTGGTGCCTCGTTGCCACAACCGTATTGTTCCACGCCACCGCCCTAGGGGTCGTATTGAATCCTGTGTTGCGTTTGACCGCGCAGCTGGAGACGCGTTTCTGGCCGGTGACCTGTTAGTGGTTCGGATCACCTGATAGCTGATTGTAATTCACTTCGTTGAGATCGCGGTTTGGGCGTTATTCTTCTGGTGGCAGAAGTGTCTGCCGGATGCCGAGTCATCGTTCTACTTTTCCGGCGTCACCTACACGAGGATCGGTTACGGGGACTTGGTGTTGCCGAAATCGTGGCGTCTGTTCGGCCCAGTGGATTCAGCGCGTTGCATGGAAAATCGGTTCCAACAACACCGTCATCGAGACCGGGCTGCAAAACCTCACTAAGCCATTGTGGCGTTTTATTTGCCGTCCGGCTCAAGATCATCCGGCTGGGGCTCTGCCATAGCTGACGGTCA